>ENA-UPTJ01001575-UPTJ01001575.1-marine-metagenome-genome-assembly--contig:-NODE-1575-length-11994-cov-4.037943_pt1 | contig 11994 bp, 10 predicted proteins | sample MGYA00238168_ERZ767080 | MGnify/ENA primary metagenome ERZ767080 (study PRJEB28935, sample SAMN06266237) | marine metagenome | isolation source: Columbia River Estuary | place: USA:Columbia River... | reverse complement strand
CTTACTGGGCCATTGGAAATGGTTGTATAATTCCTATAAGGTTTTATTAGTCTGCTCTCGGCAACCTGCAAACCATCATTGTACCCAGCACCACCAGTTTGCAGAGAGATCGAGCTATCCCAAACAGGTGTTGCCAACGTTTTATCTGAAAAATCTAGGTTAGATGGCAAACGATAAGTTTCTGACGTGAATGTTTCATTGGTTGTTGTTGCAGTATCATTAACGTTGTCAATCAACAAACCGCTAATGCTTGCACCGGTACTAGTTGCGCTGCCTGAGAAAACTGTTGGTGTCACAGTTCGAACTGTGACATTTCCATCAATCAATCGCACCCCAGAAGTTTGAAACAGTACATTTTTTGCATAGTTTAAATCTGTTGTGTGTATACCAAGAGAAGCAGGAATGGCCTCTGAACTTATCGATTGCAAACCATATGTCGTTGTAAAGGTTACCGGGTTGATGCTATATACGCTATTGCCGTATACGTTCGAGCTTGTCAGTGCATACACAAAATTACCTGCGGTATGATATTTCACACCAGACATATAACGAGTCGCAGTAAATCTTAAATCAGATGTTTGTTCGTTGTTGTATGCGATAGCTGGTCCACCAGCATCAGAAAACCATTCGAAAGTGTTCGTTGTGTACGTGTTTAAAGCATCGATGTAATGCTCCACTTTAAAAGTGTTATATCCGTTTATTTGATCTGCTGCGGCTATACGCCATGTTCCTGTACGATACTTGAAACCATCGAAAGCAATTCCTGTTGTGGAAAATAACACAGGCAAAGCCTCAGACAAAGCAAAACCTGTACCCGGATCATTAACGGCGCTTGGGTTTGTTAAATCAATTGCACGTACAATAACATCATTCAAATACAATCTAAGTGTTCCTAGATTTCCTTTGCTCAGAGCTTTTGCTATATATGAAGGATAAGGCTCACCCGGTCCTAATGAAACGTTGCTAGCAAGATAACCGGTCAAATCTGTACCACTGGTTATAACACCAAGAATGTCTCCGTTATTGCCATAAGTTTCATCAGCATTAACAGAAGGAATGGCAGTATAGCCTGCAAATGGATGCGTGTCGTCTACTATAAGTTTAGCTGTAACGCCTGTTGTGTTTGAAGATATTGAAGATAAATTCGGTGGACGGCTGGGTGCCAGAGCTTTTAAAACAAGGTTAATTTCGTGTATGGCCGTGGTGACTGTTGTGCTTCCCGCCCAATCTTCGAACAATCCATCGGCATATGAAGTAATTCCTATGTCGCCTATAGGCAATCCTTGAAGGGGTTGAATTGTTCCAGAGAGTGTAAGACCACCACCTATAACCGTTCTTTTTTCTTCCGAACCAGACACAAAAAGAAACGTGTCTGAACCAATCGCCGATGTGTCAAAAGATGCATCTAGATTACCTCGAATGGGCGGTACTCCATCATCTTCATGACTGTAAAGCATGATCGATGCACTGGTTCCTGTTGAGCCAGAAGCAATGATCTTGTTCGTACGTATTTGGGAAGCTCTAAAATCATATGCCATAACGAGACATCTTTTGTCTTTGGGCCGAACTGGCTTGCATTCTATTCATATATATGAACGCTTCTCACAATGGAAGCAATACTATGAACTTTTACGAAGTATTAGGCATAAAGAAAACAGCAACAGCAGAAGAAATCAAGGCCGCATTCAGAACAAAAGCTCTGCAATACCACCCAGATCGGAATCCAGACAATCCGCAGGCAGAAGAAAAATTCAAAGAAGTTAACACTGCATACGAAACACTTGGGGATCAACAGCAACGTTTAAGGTACGATCAACAACAAGATCACATAAACGGTATACCCAGACAAGATACATTCTTTTCTCCAGAAGTAATGTTCGATGATTTATTTGGTGGATTTAACACCCGCTCTTCCTCCACAGCCCGCCATCAAGCGTTTCCCCGCTTCAAAGCTAACATTTCTATTACCCTTGCTGAGTCTTTAGAAGAACAAGAAAGAATGGTGCCAATTACTGTTCGCACCAAATGCATTAAATGCTTTGGGACGGCGGTTGGTAAAGGCGGCAGATGTACCAAGTGTGGTGGAAGTGGTTGTCAAAATTGTGGAGAAACAGGAGTTAAATACGAAGCTTGCGAGGGATGCAAGGGAATTGGTGGGTCAGAAGAAACCAAACAAGTGAAAATAAAAATACCAAAAGGTATGCTTTCAAACACTCAACTGCAATCCAACACCGAACATGGTACGGTTTTAACATCGATTGTTGTGCAGTATCCGGATAACATCAAGTTAGGCGCTGGGGGTCGATTGATAATGAACGTGGGCATTCCTTACCACGTTGCGGTATTAGGTGGTATGCATTCCATTAAATCGTTGGAGGATACCAAAATCAACGTCAAATTTCCGCCGCTAAAATCTACAACCCAAATGATAAAAATCAAAGGCAAGGGAGTTTATTCTTCTCCTTATTCAACAGAACGTGGAGATTTGTTTTTACTTCCACACGTAGAGATTCCAGAGAATATGTCTGATGAACATAAGACAATCATAGAGCAGCTTGCCAAGCTATACAGCAGAGAGGATTCCAACGATGAGTCAACCAGTTTATAATCTAAGCGATGAGTTTATTGCCCAAATAGCCAAACTTCTCCAAATGGCTCTGCTTACAGGAACAAGCATCGGCGACAATATGCGTATGGTGCAATTAACGCCAAACGAAGATGGCAAGCTTGTTCTAGCGCCAGAGTATAAGAAAAACTTCGAGGCCAGCATCGATAAAATGTTGGCCGAAGCAGAAGAAATTAAGGAAGAGATGCGGACTACAATAGCTCAGGCTTGAACAGGCGGGGCAGTCTTAGGTTTACGTCTTGGGGGAAGTCTTGTAGGCTTCCCCCTTGTTTTTCCAGCTTTCAAAGCTTCGTTAACTTCCGCTGGAACTCCTATAGAAGGAACGTCTGGGACTTTCGGCTCTGTCGGAATTTTTACTTTTGCAACAGCATCATTAACTAGGTTGGAGTTCGGTTGCGTTTGATCGATTGTGGCCGGTGCCGGAGCGGGCCGTGTTTCTGGTTGGGTTGATGGTTGCTCTTCAACTTCTAGAAGCCCTTGCAAAATCAAGCGATGAACTTCTAGATCCACTTTACGCATTGAAGCAATACTGCTACCAATTCCTACACCGACAAGAGCCAAACAAATACGATCAAGCAACGTCGCATCGGCATTCAGGGTCACATATGATAGGCCATAAGCAAAAACACTAAACAGTCCAGCATATACAAAAGCAATCGTCTTTGCTCGATATTCAAGCTCGGTAATAAGAAACCTGATTCGACTTCTATCGATATTCATCCGTTTATTCTCCTTTTGGGGTTGTAATCATTCACGAAACATAAACCAAATCCATGTGTGGTTTATTTTTTAGCGGCTGTAATAGTAATTGAAACCATAGCCCCGTCCACCATACCGAGGCTTATAAGAGCTCTTAACGGGCGGAGGCGTCGCACCACCGTTAACCTCAAGAATATCATAGTGCTCGCCAAACAGCTTCACAACTTTATCCTTGTGTTGATTGTTAATCGCCCAGAGTTTGGACACAGCATCATAAGAACGATCCTTCGCAGGAATGCTCTTGATCTCGTCAACAAGCCTACGTGTTACAGTTTTATCCCAAGCAAAACCAAGCGTAAAGTCCGTCGAACGGTTGGTGATGTTAGCCACAGGCTTCCCAGTAAGTTTGCGCTGTTCTGCGATCTTCACAGGATTAGCGGCAATCCAACCCTTACACTGCTCAACAATCTCGTCAACCTTACCATCAAAGCAAGGCCAAAACTCCATGCATGCAGCAATGAATTTTTCATGTTGAACAGCAGGAGCCTCATACGCTCCACCACCACGCTTGCGAGGAACAACGATACCGGGAATCACACGCATAGCGAGGAAACCAGCTTTGTTGCTAGAACCAGTAAGAAACAGCTTACCATTCTCAAACTTGAGCTCTGCTTCACCGGTAGAGCTTTGCCCAGAAAGAACACCAGCGAGGCCAACAAAACCAAGATGCTTCACGATTTGAATGAGATGGTGCTTGCTATCACGATCCATCGCAAAAGAAAGCATAAAGTCGATGACTTTCGCAATCTGCCTGCAATCCTCACCAGAGAAATAGAAGGTGAATGTATCGCCGCTACCAGCAGCCATAGCAGATTCGCTCTTCTCAAAGAGTGCATCATGCAAGGTATTCCAAACCGGTTGCAAAGCAACAGGCAGCATCGCAACCTTCACACCAACCGCATGTGCGGTGGCAAGGGTGAAGTTTGCAGGAATAGTCTTTGCAAAGATTTGCGTATCCTTCCGAGCACAGACAGGACCGATACCACGTTCCCATGAAGCGGGATCTTTAAGAGGCAAGTTACATCGTGAGCAATGACGCACATCATTGCATGAACGAGTGAACCCACCAAGCGATGCAACGAGCTTCGCAAGCTTAGAGGTAGAAGCAACGGCCTTGGTCTTCTTGGACTTCATATAAACAGTATAACATGCAAAAAACAATATCTAAAGGTATTATTTTTAGCTTATTTCCTGCGGTAAAACCACATTCCAAATATTACGCTTTGCTGTTCGTGTTCTGGTGAATCCAAGAGAAACTAGTTTTTTAGCTAGCAATTGTGGTTTAAAATTGGAGACAAAATCAACATGCCCTTTAGAGCGCATATGCGCCTTTCTAGCAGCAAGGATTTCTTCGAGCGAGCAACCTTTGGTTGATCTTGGTAAGGCTGCTAATAATCCAAAGAACTCGTTGTCGAGGGAGTTTAATGTAGCCAACAGATCCTTTGGAGGGATTTTATTTTTTGCGTTCTTTTTTAGCCAAGCGACATATTGCTCGTTAATTTTCTCATGATTGTTGTTATAAGCTGGATAAGTCAAAACGGAGTTGACGATTCCAGCCAACTCATTTCTGAATGTTTCTGGGTGTTCGAAACGTTTGAGATAAGTTTTTGCGTTGGTTTCTAGGTTTGGTTTAAGTCCACCTTTAGCACGATCAGAGGATAGCAGTCGATGCATTACAACGTTTCTTACACCTTCCGGAACAAGCGTTGTTTGCATCATATCTCTGATTGTTGGAATAGGTTGTGTGACCCATGCGCTATGTTGCACAGACGATGTTTGTGATTTTGGTTTTTTTGCCACAACTTTTGGTTGAGGTTTGGCAAGCAACACAGAGACAATCGATTGAGGTAGATCTGCAATGGCAACGTTATTGATATTGTTATAGTTTCCCTTTTTATGTTTGCTGGGAGGGATAACAACATAACCATCTGTTCCTCTCACATCTACTTTGTTTGCTAGAAGGGATACAGAGTTTTTGACCGGATATTTGCTCCAGAACCAAAAATGGTGACCCCCGCTACCTGTTCGATATGAAAAAGTATTTGGAAGTGTTTTGATGAATGGATGTTCTGTTGCATCAACATCAATAACAACAAGATATTTGTTTGTAATTTTTGACAGTCTTCCTGTGGCAAGACCAAAGTTCATTTTGTTGTAGGCTTCAAACCAACCTAAAACTTTTTCTGGTTTGTTCGATGCAATTATTTTCCAATTATAACGAAAAAGAGGATGTTTGCCCGGAGAAGCACAATCTTCTTTTCCGCAAGAACATACGCCTCCATCTCTAACCGAGTAGAGAGGAAGAATATACAGTTCGTTTTTTAGGATGATATCGGAGATAGTTTCTAGTGTTGTCATTACGCTCGTGTTACAAGCGTAGCTCATGATATTCTTGATATAAACCTTGTGTTATTCTACAATGATTTCTGGTTGCATTGTTAGGGTGAAACCGGGAGTGGTACTATCAAAGCTTTCAATAGATGCAACAATTTGTGCATCATCTGATACTGGCCATGGGCCTCCTGCGCTGGTAGCATATATGTAACCGGTTCCGCCGGTTTTCCACAGTTTAGGTTTTGTGGTATGTGTACCCACCCCAAAAGCATATATCATTACTTGCTGTTCCAAATCCCAAATAACACGAAGCCATGTGTCTGTGGTTGTTAGTTCAAAAAAACCGGGGCCAGAGTAATACGGCCCAGATCCTTGATTAGATCCAGTTCTTTTATCACCAATATATGCAGTACTACCGCCGTTAATGCTAAAACCGAACAACACAGTGGTTGGAGCACCTCCGTCACCAGCATATTTTAAAACGGTTTGAAAATAACGGTTACTTGCCGAAGTTGTCCAACCGTTTGTAGCAGTAACTCTAGTATACATGGTTATTTTTCTAGCGCCTACTGGCAAGCTCCAAATGATCTTTGGAGCTGTTGTATCTCCTAATGTGTTATACGCAAATATACTTGAAGCAGAGCCAGACAAGGTAAACGTTGATGCATCACCAAGACCAGTAATCGATGCATTTCCTGTCCCGAAAGAAGCTACACCATCTGAAGCGTACAATGTAGTTCCACTAGTACCTGTTATTTGTGTTCCATTAACAAACAAACTTCCTGTAACTTGAACAGAACCAGACTCAACTCTTAAAACGTCATGACGTAACGCATCAGAATCTCCTGTTCCATCACCTACAACAAACAAGGAAGTTGTATTGTTTCTTTTGTTGTATTTGCCAACAGCAGTTTGAGATGTTGCTATAGGAGCACCATCAACGGCACCAGAAGCAATAGTCCACAATCCACCAGCATAAGATCCCGTGCCAAAAGCTATAGTTTTGATACCAGAAGCGTGTGCGTAGTCTCCATATGTTACTGAACCAGTACCTTCAGCGTGAGAATAATCTCCATATGCTGTGCAGAGCCCTCCTTCTGCATGAGAATAAAAACCGGAAGCTGTTCCATCTGCACCTTGCACTACACTGCCTGTAATGATTGCTCCGAGTGAAGCACTCAGTTCAGCAACACGAACCGAACTAGTTGTGTAAATATGTGTGCTGTCAATCTCGGTAAAAAAATTGGTTCCTCCACCCCCGCTGGGGTATGTTCCATTGATGGTCAAGTTTCCAGAGATGTGTAAATCTCCACCGATAACTGTTATACCGGGATCAATTCCATCTTTGCCACCAATAACACCCGACACAAACAAGAAAACATCAGAACCAACAACTGTGGTATCAAAAACCGCTGGGTCGATATTCCCTTGGTTGTTTGGGCTCGCATCAGCATCGATACCGTAAATCAATAAGGTTTTTTGAGGGGTACTGCCAGTTACGATGATTTTGTTTGTTTGAATCTGATCAGAACGAAAGTCTATGGTCATGTGTTATAATCCTATCGAATTTAAATAGCAATTAGTAGTTTTTGTTGAAATAGAAAACTTGAGTTAGAGTATATCTGGATGCTGTGATCGTAGCATCCGAAGAGTTTTGGTCATGAACAGTATACCAAGTAGAAGTATCGTTGCTGCCTTGAACTAACCAGCGGATGGGATCTCTCCCATCTACGTCGTTTGCTGTACGATATTGAAAAGCGTCAGTTTGACGCACAGAACCAAAATCAACTTGTAAAATGGAATAAAGGTTACTGTTGAATTCAAAGTCTAACCATTTTGTTGCTTGATCGTTGTCGATAGCTTTTGATGGTTCTTCACCCACAGGATTACTTCCACCGGGATTTGTTGCTGTTGCACCAGTATAATCGATTCTAGTATTACCAAGCAACATAATAAACTCGCTCATATGAATGATTCCGTTTGGATAGCCAGCATCAACACCGGGAGTTCTTACTTTTGTTGCGTAAAATCTGTAATATCTGAAACGTGCTACAGATTTTCTGCCAGCTTGATTTGCACCATTGAATGAACTAAACATATAAATCTACTCCAACATTAGAAGGATACAATTTGGCCTAATACTGTGTACGTTCCAGCGTTATTCAGAATACTAAATGTAACAATATTGACTCTGCTTGGTGTTCCGGTAGGAGTTACATTTCCTTGCCAGTTTAACGTTTGTGCGGAACCTTCAATTTGAACCGCAGTTGGAAGATATGCCGTAACACCTTCAGAAATAACCATGGTTACCGTTGTTGCATAAGAAGCTGATAAGTTCAAATTAGTAAGGTTTGCAGTCCAGTTGTTACTCGGACTTGTATGGTAGAATACGCTACTAGTTACACAGTCATGAGTTACAACACCTGTTGCACCGGTTTTAGTCGCAAACAGTTCTTTTACTGGGCCTAGGTATGAACTTCCTGCCGGAATTTTTAAGTTCCCTGTATCAGTAAGTTCAAATAGAGTAGCCGAATATGCGTTGTTTATAACTTGTATAGCCCCAGCACTATCCAATCGGAAATATTTGTCACGATTTGTTCCTGTTGAATAGTTGTTTGAAGCTTTTAGAAAATTAAAATATCCGGCACCGCCCCTTGTGTCTGTTCCAGAAACATACAAGATCGGTTGTGTGGTATCGTTTGTGTTTATAATAGTTTGACCAACAGCCCCACCAAAATATGCAGAGCCTGTATGAAATGATGTACCTTGAACATACAGGTTACCAGCAGTTGCTATGTTGGTTGAAGCACTGACGCCTTGGGATGCTGTTAGTTGTCCTGTTATTGTTACAGCATCGCTTGACGCACCACCTAGAGTTACACTTCCGCTCGTCCCAACAACCCCAGAGACTTGAATGTTTGTTGTGGAAAGCGTATTGGTTGTTTTGTTGAACGTAAAGGTAGAAACAACATTGAAAGTGCTTCATCCATCGTTGAACTGTACATAAGTGTCTAAACCACCCGGAGTTGTTGCCCCTGCTCCACCTCCACCTCCACCTCCACCTCCACCACCAGCACTGCGAAATGTACCACCTTGAATAAATCTTGCTTGACTTGTGTTTGATAGGTCGGTTGCGTTGCTATAGACGAGTATATATCCGACAAAGATAGCTCCATCTAATGTATTTTGGCCTTCTGTAAAAGCTTCTGTTGCTATTCCCGCTTGAGCAGTATTTAAAGAGTTATAAGTGGCACTACCATAATAAACATAAAGAGCTCTTGTGACAGCGTTTGGAAACCAATATACACGTTGAATTGTATATTTGCCACCGGGAACAGTTGTAAGAGTTCCGTTGTCGTTGTAGTTTGCTGGATCGATAACTGTAAACCCGGCGTTTGCTATACCAGAATTTATAACTGGATTACCTGAGCCGTTCACATATTCGTAAAATATCTTTGAGGTTGTTAGAGAATAATCAGATGTTGATTTAACGTAATCTGGATTGCTTGGATTTACAGTGTAGTTTCTACCTTGATAGTAAGAATCTCCGCCTGTTTTTGTCAAACTAAGAGTCGATCCAGAAGCAGCAAGAACATGCCCAAGAAGCTTCAAAGCTCCAAAACTACGAACGAACTGATCGTGTGATGTAGTTCTTGCATATGAAACAAACGGGGATGTTACTGCGCCGTTCGTGACAGAACTAGTTTGATGCAAAATACGGCCAAGAATAAAATATTGTTCATAGTCTCCATCAATAAATGGAGTTGTTTGTTGAATGATTTGATTGTTTGATGGATTTATTACAATATATGTGATCTGTGCGCTTGAGCTATAAGTTAATGATTGGCTTGTATATGTTGGCCAATCAACTTTTTGAATGGTTGGATATGGATCGGTTGTTGTTGATGCATTATAGCTTACAATGATACCAGATCCAGATGTAACAGAAAAAGCTGTTGTTCCATTTACTGTTGAAAGAACCCCACCATTTAAAAGACCTGATGCAAGAACTCCCTCCAACCAACGCAAGCGTGTTGTGTTTGTATAAGGTCCACTATACTGAGTGAAATAAAGATCGTTTGTACTACCAGAAGTATAAATGTAGCTTGCTGTTGTGTTGGTTGGTATGCGCAAAAGGTTTACTGGTTTTAACTGGAGATAATCGTTTGTTCCTACACCGCCAGAAACAAAAATATCGCCGTTAACAAGAACAGAAGTTTGTTCTGTTCCAAGAGAAGAACGTGAGCCAGAGAAGATAATAGAACCACTTGTTGTAATACCAATAGAACTAGCTATGATTAGCGGCCCAACTTCGTTTGTTATGCGACCGGGATTACCAGTTAGATACAAATTTGAAGCTGTGAGATTTTGAGAGAAAATGCCATAACTTGCTGTTATGGTTTCTAGTGTTGCCCAATCGAAAGAACTGGTGCTGTAGTATAACTGTTTGCCTGTGTTGAGATCTATACCTACGGCACTAGCCGTGGTAGGCAAATCGTATGTCTTATTGTTGACGTTTAGATTGATTAGGAGAGGTTTGCTTTGAGGTATAGTCATGCCCATAAGTACAACGTTATGGGTGTTTTATATTTGACTACAGCTTAGTATCTTGTGTTACCAGAACCGGACAGAGCAGCTTTCATCGAAGCTTTCATCCACCATTGAACGGTTACTGATGTTGAGCCGGTAAGACCTACTGAGAGATCATCATATACGTTAACGGCCCATGTATCACCATCCGAACCGGAGCTACCTTGAGATACTTCGAGATAGTCAATAAGTTTTGTTGCGCCTGTGGAATTTTTGATGCCTGTTGTGGTAAAGTTCCATGATGCATAGTCGTCTGAGGTTTGTGAAACAGCAACGATTGTAAAATCGTATGCAGCAATCGAGTAGTTTCCAAGTGTTTGACCAAGAAAATCTGTAAATGTAAGAAAATCTGCGGATGCAATATTTGTTGTTCCGCCGGGACCAGATGAGCTAGTGTTCTTATAAAGTGGTGTTACATTAATTCCCTGAACAAAAAGTGTATCACCTATTGAAGCAGTCGGAACAGCAAGAGTTCCAGCAGGATATTGCCCGAAACTTGCTGAGTAAAATATAAGGTCAGAGCTGGCGCCGTGCACACCATCAGCGTTGAATTGAATTTGTGCGTTAGCACCTGCAACGCTTGTGCCTGTCGATCCTGTGATTTCCCATTGTCCGGTTGCATCATTATAATTTACACCGGCCATGTTTCCACCATTCACAAGGAATGGTAAACCTGCTGTTGTTCCACTGAGAGAACCGGTTAGTTGTGTAAAAATACCTTGAGAAGCAGATACAGTGTTTTGAGCAAACACAGAACCGGTTACTTGCACGGAGCCAGTTACATATGCATTTTGTCCAACTTGCAAGTTGTTTGCAGTGGCAATATAGTTTGATGCACTGACATAACCACCAAAGGTAGCAGCTTTGAATGTAGATGCACCACCGGCTTGGAATCCAGCAGAGGCGCTGATACCTAAAGAAGCTGAAATTGAGCCTGTTGTGTATAAAAATCCACCAACAAATGCATTGTCTGAATCTAAGGTATGGTGGGAACCACTTAGATTCAAATGAGTTTTACGTTTAATAGCCATGACAGTTATCTCCTCTTTGTGGTCCACATGATTTTTATGGACACACTATAAATAGAGGAATAAGTTCGTCTTAACTATGCAATAATGGTTGCATAGCCACCAATCATTTTTTTCGTAACTTGTACATAGAAACTGGTTCCACCCATAGGAAATGCAGGCGTTGAGCCTGTGAGCTCAATCTGTCCAAGATTGTTGAAGTTAACATCCCACTCAACTGCTGGGTTATATGAACCCGCCGATGGACCATATTCTGCTGCTAGTTCCGTTGATGCAATAAATGTGAAGTTTCCGCTATAAGGCCAAAGAGCAGTGATTGTGAATTTCCAACTGGCTCCTGTTTCGAAGTTATAATCCATGGCGAGAACTTCCACATCGAACTTCCCAATACTGCCGGGAGTCATAAGAGAACCAGATTCAAACAAACCAGATATTGAACCACTTGCTCTGTTCGTATTGTCTCCACCAATTGTAAGCTGTCCTAAAATTGGTGTTATATCGAATCCATTTGCACGAACATATGATGCACTGACAATGCTTGCCGATAATGTTTGAGTTGCAACTAGTGAACCGGTTACTTCTATAGAACCACTGTTAACTCTGAGCACGTCATGACGATTTCCTGTGTTTAAACCATCACCAACAACAAACAAACTA
>ENA-UPTJ01001570-UPTJ01001570.1-marine-metagenome-genome-assembly--contig:-NODE-1570-length-12025-cov-4.389390_pt1 | contig 12025 bp, 11 predicted proteins | sample MGYA00238168_ERZ767080 | MGnify/ENA primary metagenome ERZ767080 (study PRJEB28935, sample SAMN06266237) | marine metagenome | isolation source: Columbia River Estuary | place: USA:Columbia River... | reverse complement strand
AAGGTGCTCCCTACCAGCACATGCCCGTCACGACGTGGAATCGCATAGCGTCGTCCCGCCAGGATCATGCTCGGCAAAAAGTCAGGCGCGCACCTGTAGAGAATCATCTGTCCCTTGACCGGCTCGACTGGGAGCCCCCCGGCCTCCAGCGGCGGCATCAACCCAGAGCTCCAGGCCCCCGCCGCGAGCACTACCACATCACAATTCAGAATTTCCCCCGCAACGCGCACACCAGCAATGCGACCGGAGCGAACCAACAGCTCCTGCGCCTCCGCCTGCTCCCGCAACTCAACCAGAGGGTTTGCCTGCAATGCGGCGCGTAGCGATTGCAGCAACCGTGGGTTACGCACATTCGCGACGCCCGGCATGTACAACGCATGGTGGTATTGCCTTCCCAGACCCTCAATGCGAGCTCGAACCCTGTCCGCGAGCAGACTCTGCCACTCGCATCCCTCCCGTCCCGCCCAGGTAAGCGCCTGGTCCTCATCCTCCATGTCCAGCCAGTAAAGACCGGTAACCTGGTGCTCGGGATCAATGCCCGTTTCCAGCTCAAGCTGCGCGCAGAACTCCCCGTAGAAACCTGCAGACCAGCGCGCCAAAGCCTGCACTGGCGAACTGTAGCGCCACGGGTAGAGAGGAGAAACGATGCCGCCCCCAGCCCAGGACGCCTCTCGTCCGGTGTCGGACTTTTCCACCAGAACGATACGACGCCCTTCTCGCGCCAGATGATAGGCCGTCATCAAACCGATAACGCCACCGCCGATGACCAGCGTGTCAGTCATTGCGACCTCGTTTGCCAAAACCGCGAAAAATACTTTACTGATTCCCTGCGCCAGGAAGGCGCTTACAAACAACGTAGGGATACTCAGATGAACATTCGTCGTGAACGCGGGTTCACTCTGCTCGATGCAATCACGGTAACGATCCTGATCAGCATCAGCAGCGCCATTATGCTGCCTAACCTCGCTGGCCTGCTTGACCGAGCGCAGGCAGACAAGCAAAAAGAACTACTTGCCGCCCACCTGCAAAGTGCTAGAGCTCACGCGGTTACTCACGCCACCGCGGTAGAGGTGTGCGGCTCCTCAGATGGCTTGAAATGTGATGGCAGCTGGAAACACGGTTGGCTGGCACGAGACCAACAAAGTGCCCACGTCCTGGTCGGCCACCGGAGTGACCGCTCCGGACTGGCCTGGAAAGGCTTCAGCTCCGAGATCGTCTATTTACCGAATGGCACAACCCCTAAAAGCAACGGACGCTTTGAGATTTGCAGTCCGAACGGAGAGCCCCTATGGAGTCTGGTACTCAACCGCCAGGGACGCTTACGCCAGGAAAAAGTGACCCAGAACACAGAGCGAAACCCATGCCAGACCGGTTATCCCTAGCTTGCCTCCGCTCATCCGCGACGCGACGACAGCTCAGCGGATGAACATCCAGAATGCTAGTGCATGCAAAAAGGAGGCTCCATGTCCCATCCATACAAGGCCAGCGGTTTCTCGCTGATCGAGCTGCTCATAATCATGACGCTCCTTGCGATTGTCGCGGGTGTGGCCATACCCAACTTCCAAAGACTGGTGCAGGCCAACCGGGCACAGGGTGCGACTGAAGAGCTACTGGCCCAGTTGCAGTTCGCGCGCAGCGAAGCAGTGGTTCGCAACCGCATCGTTACAGTGGAAAACCTCTCCGGTACAGACGGACGCTGGGACCAGCAGATACGGATATACGTCAGCGGTAACCAGACACCCAATCGTGCTTTCGTTCCGCCCTCAAGCCCTCCCGCCGCAGGAGACGACGTAGAACTGCGTTTCCATGAAGGAATGAATAACGTCACCCTTACCGCGATAGGTGACGCAAGGGTAGAGGAATGGATTTCCTTCCGTCCCAACGGCACCCTGGCGATTACCGGCGCCTCAAGCATCATTGTCTGCCCGGACAACCAGCCTGATCGTGGTCGCAGCCTGACACTCGAGCCCAGCGGCAGGATTGCCATGCCTGCCACCGCCCCGACTGTTTGCACGCCATGAGAGAACGACCGATGCCTAACAATACCCAACACGCAGGCTTCAGCCTGATCGAAGTTCTGGTCGCGATCGTGATCATCAGTATCGGCGTGCTCGGTCTGGTCGCCATGCAAGGACGCACCATACAGTTCACTCAGGACTCCGCCCAGCGCAATACAGCTGCAATGCTGGCAGACGATCTAGTCGAGCAGATTCGTAGCAATCGTGATGCAGTGGTGGATGCCAGCGGCGTTCGCAGCAACAGCAACTATTACAAGGCCCCTGCCGCCAACTTCCCCACAACGGGCGTCGCCGCCTGCCGAACAGCCACCGGCTGCAATGCCAACCAGATGGCGACGGACCACTTGGTGCAGTGGGTCATCCAAGTCCGCAACAGCCTGCCAGTGGATGACGCGACGCTGAACGCTGCCTACATCATCTGCCGGGACAGCACCCCGGCCACCGCAGCCTGTGACAACCTGGGCTCGGCAATCAAGATTCAGATCGCCTGGATCAGCCGCACCACCGAAAACGCGCCGGAGGCGGACGATGCCAACTCTCGCGAGTTCTACCAGATCAGCTTCGAGCCCTGAGGTGAAAATGCATACCCACTTCAATACCCGTCAGCGCGGCCTATCGATGGTGGAAATGCTGATTGCCCTGGCAATCAGCAGTTTCCTGATACTCGGCGTGACCCAGATATACATAGACAACAAGCGCAACTACATCTTCCAGCAGAATCAGTCAGCCAATCAGGAAAACGGTCGTTTCTCGCTGCTGTTTCTCGAGCAGGAATTGCGCAAGGCGGGTTATCGCCGGGTTATCCAGGACAGCCGCGAACTGGCCTTCCCTGCGATCACCGTCACCGGCTGCGGTAACTTCAGCGCCGGAGAAATCGCCAAGCCCACCGCGAATGCCCAGGGCGTCTGTTTCCGCTACCAGCGCGCCAGCAACACCGAACTCGACTGCCACGGTAATCTGCTTCCCAACAACGACCCGGTCACCATACGCATGGAGAAGACGGCGGCAGGCGAACTCAACTGCCATGTCAACGGCGGACCTGCGGCAACCCTGATCACGGGCATCAATCAGATCGTTTTCGAGTTCGGCGTGGACCGAGACGCGGACCGTATCGCCAATGCCTATCTGTCGGCGGCTGACACCCTCGCCAATACCGGCTCGGTAGTGGCGGTGCGCTATGCGACCCTGCACGAGAGCCAGTCGGACCAAGTTGCGCTCGAGGCAGACAGCTACAACTTCCCACTGACCAACATGACTGCCGTCACCCCAGCAGATCGCAAGCTGTACAAGTCGGTGCAAGGCACCACTACCCTGAGGAACATAGCCCCATGACAGCGCTCGCCTATCGGCGCCAGCACGGCGCGACCCTGATCATCAGCTTGATTCTGCTGCTCATCATCACCTTGCTGGCCATTTCCAGCATGCGCGAGGTATCTCTCGAGGAACGAGTGGTCGGTAATTTGCGCGACAGCCGTACTGCCTTTAATGGCGCAGAATCGGGGCTACGCGAAGGGGAAATTCGACTGGCCGAACATGTCGGACCACCTGCAACCACTGCCAACTGCGCGGCTGCAGGCCCGACGGACCTCTGCGTACTAACTGAGCCCGTTGCCAGTGTGCCCTCCAACAACTGGAACTGGTGGACCACTGCTGCCAACGCACGCGCCTACGAAGGCTCTACCGCCAACACCACCACTCTCGCGCGCATAGCCAGTCAGCCGCGCTGGAATGTCGCCTTCCTCGGCTTCGACCCGGCCAACTCGCTTGGCAACGTGGAAGTATCGGATACCGAAGAGCGCAGCAAGGGCGTGGGGCCTTACTACTACCAGGTCAACGCGGCTTCGCAGGGGCGTTCGACGCGCATGATGACCACTCTGCAATCTGCCGCCGTGCAGCGCTACTGACAGGGAGACGACCATGAAAATCGCATATCAGTCACTGAGGGTAGCCACCAGCGCTGCCGTCATGTTTACCTTCTGCAGCGTTGCCCAGAGCGTCCAAGCGGCGGCACTGACCATTGCCCAGGAGCCGCTGTTTCTTACTGAAGGCGTAGCACCGAACCTGTTGGTTACCCTGGATGACTCGGGCTCCATGGCCTACGCATATGCACCGGATGGAATCGGCGGCACCCACGCTAGTCGCCGGTACAAATCGGCTTTCTACAACCCGATGTACTACAACCCTGCCGCTACCTATCCTCCGCCCAAAAAAGTGACTTTCAACTCAACGACAGGGCAGATCAGCGTCACCGAGTACAGCACCAGTTTTACCAACGCCTTTCTCAATGGATTCAAGACCAATCTGGGCAGCGTGAATCTGTCGAACAATTTCAGGCCCGTTCGCACCTATGTCTCGACGAACAATTACCAGACTTTGGCGAACAACCCGACCGTCGACTATGGCAGTAACGATAACAATGGCGTCGCCGCTTACTACTACGTCCGCGACAACACGCTGAACAACTGCACAGCAACCAATCTGGAAGATGAAGACTGCTATCGTCGCGTGCTCGTCAGCGCAGCGGAACAGCAGAACTTCGCCAACTGGTACTCGTTCTATCGTAGCCGTGCATTGGCCACCGAGTCCGCGGCGAATCTCGCCTTCTACACGTTGCCGGACAATGTGCGGGTAACCTGGCAGATGCTCAACTCCTGCACCGGCATCGGTAGTGGCAACTGCTCTGGCGCTTCTGGCACCAACTACAACAACAGGTTGCGCAATTTCGCCGGCCAGCACCGCGCCAACTTCTTCGACTGGCTGGCTGACACCCCGGCCAGCGGCGGGACCCCTACGCGGGCAGCCCAGCAACGCGCAGGCAACTTTCTCAGCAACACGACTGTGAACGGCCCTTATGCGTTCAACCCGGGCGTACAAAGCGCGCCACTCTACGCCTGCCGGCCGTCTTACCACATCCTGATGACCGACGGCGTGTGGAACGAAAACACCAATATTACCGTTGGCAACGTCGACGGTACGGCCCGCTCGCTGCCAGACGGCACCGCCTATGCGCCCCGAGCGCCCTACCGCGATGGAGAAAGCCGGGATTATGGAAACACCTTGGCCGACCTTGCTTTTCTCTACTGGGCGCAGGATGCCAACACCAGCATTGCCAACGAGCTGAAGCCATTCATTCCTTACAAGAATCCCGACGCCACCACACAGTATTGGGATCCACGCAACAATCCCGCTACCTGGCAGAACATGGTGACCTTTACTCTCGGTCTGGGCTTGACCCGTACCCTGACCAACCCCGCCTGGGGTGGCAGCACCTACACCGGTGACTACCAGGCGCTACTCGACGGCACCATTGAATGGCCGCTTCCTGCCAGCAACCAGACCCAGAACGTTTATGAGCTCTGGCACGCAGCGCTCAACTCCCGTGGCGAGTTCTTCAGTGTCGACTCCCCGGAAGACATGGTCGAAGCGTTCAAGACCATCCTCAACCGCATCGCCGACCGGGAAACCTCCGCATCTGCCGTTTCGCTTGAGTCTGCCGTTACCACTGCCGGCAACGAGGCCTACTACGCACGCTTCTCCAGCGACAACTGGAGCGGCGAGCTGATCAAGTATCTGGTCGACAGCAATGGACAGCTGAGCTACCAGTGGAATGCCCGAGATCTGCTGAATACCAAAGCCGCAGGCTCGCGCAATATCCTTTTCAACAAGGATGGAAATCTGACTGCCTTCCAATGGGCAAATCTCACCACTGCCCAGCAGACTGCTCTGAATCGAACCGCAGCAGGCGTCGTCGACACCTTGGGTAGCCAGCGGCTGAACTTCATCCGGGGCGTGCGTACCGGAGAGGGCACCACCTTCCGCGATCGTACTCATGTGCTCGGCGATATCGTTCACTCCAGCCCGGTGGTCGTAGCTACCCCGGATCGCATGGAGGGATTGATGAATCCGCTGGTCAGCAGTGCTACCGGCACCTATACCCAGTTCAAGATCGACAACCTAACTCGTCCCAAGCGCATCTACGTAGGTGCCAACGACGGCATGCTCCATGGTTTCGACGAGAACGGGCAGGAAGTTTTTGCTTACGTTCCCACCTCGGTCATTCCGCAACTGAACAAGCTGACCGACAAGGGCTACCGCACCAGCCACCAGTACTATGTTGATGGCACTCCGGTCGTTGGCGATGTGTTCATCGAAGGCGAGTGGCGCACCATCCTGATCGGCACTCTGCGTGGCGGTGGCCGTGAGGTGTTTGCCCTGGACGTTACCGACCCAGCCAATGTCTCCCTTCTCTGGGAGTTCAGCTCGGCTCAGGATGAAGATCTTGGCTTCACCTTTACCCGACCCGTCATTACTCGACTGCACAACGGCAAGTGGGGCGTGGTTCTGAGCAACGGTTACAACAGCACCAACGACCGTGCAGCCCTGTTCGTTCTGGATGTCGCTAACGGCGACGTGATGAGCAAGCTGGTGGTCAATAGTGGCGCAACGGTCAACGGACTGTCCTCGCCCCGCACCGTGGATATCAACGGTGATCTGATCACCGACTACGTCTATGCGGGCGATCTGCAAGGCAACGTGTGGCGCTTCGATATGTTTACCGCCAACCAAACCCCGCCATTCCAGCGGACCGACACCATGCCCGACAGCAATTTCCGAATCGCCTTTTCTGGCAGCCCGCTGTTCGTTGCGCAAAATGCCGTAGGCAGGCAGCCGATCACTGCAGCCCCGTCGCTCATCCGCCACCCCAACGGCTTTGGTTACATCGTTACCGTAGGCACCGGCAAATACATCGAAAACAGTGACTCCCAGGCAGACACCAGCCAGCCGATGAGCCTTTACGGCATATGGGATCTCCAGACCGATGGCAAGAGCACCACCGGCACGCCTTCTCTCGGTCGCTCCAACCTGGTCGAACAGACGATGGGGACCGAGATCACCACCACCTTCAATGATACTGATGCAAGCGGTAATGCAACCTCGCGCTCCCGCGACCTGCGCTTGCTCAGTCGCAACCCGATCAGCTGGATTGATGCCTCAGGCAATGTAGTCAAGTACGGCTGGTATCTGGATCTCAAGGAGGGGTCGACCCTCAAGGGCGAAATGGTCGCCACCGATATGACTGCTCGTAGCAACGTGTTGCTGGTAGCCACTACAACTCCCAATGATGACCCATGCAGTTCCGGTATCGACCGCTGGTTCATCGCTCTGGATGGTTTCACCGGAGGAGCAACAAACTTCAACGTGCTGGACATGAGCGGCAACAACTACGTCAATGCACTCGACTCCTATAACGGCAATGTTGTCTCCAGTGTCCGCATTCCAGGCTTTGGCGCTCCGGCGGTAGTAGGCCAGGATGCGTTCTTCAACACCCCAAATAGTGTCCAGAAAGAAGTGCTCGACTTTGGTCCCGCATCACGTGGCCGCCAGAGCTGGCGAGTTCTCGGAGAATGATCATGAATAGAAAGCTGATTGGCCTGATGGGCGCAACGCTATTCTTCAGCGCAGCAGTCCAGGCACAGACCTTCGAAGAGAACGGCGTTGTCGAGAAGGTATTCCCGGAGCGCTCGCTAATTCAGGTAAATGATCGAATTTACACCTTGCCCAACCGGGTTACCGAGAGCCTGTCTCCTGGAGCCGGCCCTGCCATCTTCCAGCTGAGAACAGGGACCGTCGTCAACTTCTCCGGAATCACAGGGGGTCAGTACCCCCTGATCGACTCGATGGCCATCCTCCGCCAACCCACCCCCGAAGAAGAAATGCAGTTGCAACGGGAGTTGAACAATGAGCGCAACTAAAAGGCATAGTGCAGGCTTTACGCTGATTGAAGTCATGATCGTTGTAATGATCATCGGAGTATTGGCTGCTATTGCCATCCCCCAGTACCAGAACTACGTGCTGCGCTCAAACCGCACCGAAGGCCAGTCCCTGCTGACCGAAGCAGCAGCTCGCCAGGAACGTTTCTTTACACAGAACAACACCTACGCCAACACCGTCGCGCAGCTGGGCTACGCTTCGGCCAACTCGCAGAACAATCTCTACACCCTGTCGATTCCGGTCGTCACTGCGGTCACTTACGAGCTTCGAGTGGTCCCGATCAATCATCAGGCAAACGATGTGGACTGCGGCACGCTGGAACTGACTCACACTGGAGAGAAAAAGGCCAGTGGACCGGACGGCGCAAACGAGTGCTGGCGCTGACTCCGATCCAAAGTAAAAGACCGGCCTGAGAGCCGGTCTTTTTTTGCTGAACACACCGTGCTGACTAGTCGACTTGCCTCACTCGCAACTCCTTCGGCATCGAGAAGGTCACGTTCTCCGGCCGCCCTTCCAGCTCTACCGATGCTTGCGCGCCCCACTCCTGCAACTGATCGATCACACCCTGCACCAGTACTTCAGGAGCCGAGGCGCCGGCGGTAATACCGATGCGCCCTACTCCGTCGAACCACTCGCGGCGCAGGTCTTCGGCGCCGTCTATGAGATAGGCGGGCGTGCCGATGCGTTCGGCCAGTTCGCGAAGGCGATTGGAGTTGGAACTGTTCGGGCTGCCGACCACCAGCACCACCTCTGACTCGCCAGCGAGCTGCTTGACCGCGTCCTGGCGGTTCTGGGTGGCGTAGCAGATGTCGTCCTTGCGCGGCCCGCCGATGGCCGGGAACTTCGCCCGCAGGGCATCGATGACGCGACTGGTGTCGTCCATCGACAGGGTAGTCTGGGTGACGAAGGCGAGGCGCTCGGGATCGCGCACCTGCAGGCGCTCGACGTCTGCCTCGTCCTCGACCAGATAGATGGCGCCGCCGTTGCGGTCATCGTACTGGCCCATGGTGCCTTCCACTTCGGGATGGCCTTCGTGGCCGATAAGAATGCATTCGCGGCCTTCGCGGCTGTAGCGCGCGACTTCCATATGCACCTTGGTGACCAGCGGGCAGGTGGCGTCGAATACCTTCAGGCCGCGGCGCTCGGCTTCGTTGCGCACCGCCTGGGAGACGCCATGGGCACTGAAGATGACGATGGAATCGTCCGGCACCTGATGCAGTTCCTCGACGAACACCGCGCCGCGGGCGCGCAGATCCTCGACCACGAACTTGTTGTGCACGACCTCGTGACGCACGTAGATCGGCGGCGCGAAGACTTCGAGGGCGCGATTGACGATCTCGATGGCGCGGTCGACGCCGGCACAGAAACCACGAGGATTGGCGAGCTTGATCTGCATGCTGGGGGTCTCAGAGCACGTAAAACAGGGGCAGAGTGTACTACCAGAGCGCGGTGTGCGGCCGCGCAAAGTCTGCTGAAACTGCAGCAGGCCGAATCACCTTTGCGGCGCCTTCACAACAGAGCAAATCCCCAGCCGAATAAGTTTGGGCAGACACTCAGACCGCCTTCACCTCGATGATCTCCACCTCGAAGGTCAGCGTCTTGCCGGAGAGCGGATGATTGAAGTCGACGGTTACCTGCTGCTCGTCAAAGCTCTTCACCACGCCGGGCAGTTCGCTGTTCGCGGCATCGCGGAAGATCACCAGCAGCCCCTCGCCCAGCTCCATGTCGACGAACTGGCTACGCGGCATGGTCTGCAGGTTCTGCGGGTTGGGCTGGCCGAAGCCGTTTTCCGGCTCGATGCTCAGGCTGCGCTTGTCACCGGCCTTGAGGCCCTGGATCGACAGCTCGAAGCCGGGCAGCAGGTTGCCGTCGCCGAAGCGGAAAGTCGCCGGCTGCTTGTCGAAGGTGGAGTCGACCACATCGCCATTCTCCAGCTTGATCGCGAAATGCAGGGTGACCTCGCGGTCCGGGCCGATGCGCAGTTCAGTCATTTCTCGGAATCTCCGGACTTCTTGCCGATGAACATGTCCAGCGCCAGCATGATGGCGCCGATGGTGATGGCGGTATCGGCCAGGTTGAAGGCCGGGAAGTAGTAGCGGTCCTGCCAGTGCGCGAGGATGAAATCCACCACATGCCCCAGCAGCACACGATCATGCAGGTTGCCCAGCGCACCACCCAGGACGAGGGCCAGCGCCACCGCGAGCCAGGTTTCGTTGGGTTTCAGACGCTTGAGCCAGACTACCAGCGCGACGCTGACGCCGATTGCAATCACGGCGAAAAACCAGCGCTGCCAACCGGGCTGGTCGGCGAACAGACTGAATGCCGCGCCCTTGTTGTAGACGTGGGTCCAGTCCAGATAGCCGGGGATGACCTCGAGGCGCTCGCGAAAGCCGACCAGCGTCACTGCCAGATGCTTGGTCCACAGATCCACCCCCACCACCAGCGCGGTAAGCCAGAGCCAGGCCAGTTTGCCGAAGCGGCTCATGCCAGCCACTCCTGATGATTGCGCGGATTACGCATAGTGGCGCTCCTCACCGCTGCCCTCGATGTTCTCCACGCAGCGTCCGCAGATCTCCGGGTGCTCGGCATACACGCCGACATCCTCGCGGTGGTGCCAGCAACGCGCGCACTTGGCATGCTCCGACTTGCGGATGACCAGCTTCAGACCAGCCAGCTCGGGGACTACCGCATCGGCGGGCGCGTCGGCCAGCGGCGCGACGGTCGCGGTGGATGTGATCAGGGCGAAACGCAGCTCGTTGCCGAGCTTGTCCAGTGCGGTCTTCAGCGCGTCCTCGGCATACAGGGTGACTTCGGCCTGCAGGCTGCCACCGATGGCCTTGGCCGCGCGCATGTTCTCCAGCTCCTTGTTCACCGCGCCCTTCACCGCGATCACCCGCTCCCAGTAGGCGTGATCGCGCTCGAACCCTTCTGGCAGACGCGTCAGCCCCTGGTACCAGGTATTGAGCATCACCGATTCGTTGCGCTCGCCCGGCAGGAACTGCCAGATCTCGTCGGCGGTGAAGGCCAGCACCGGCGCGATCCAGCGCACCAGCGCCTCGGCGATGTGGAACAGCGCGCTCTGGCAGGAGCGCCGCGCCACGCTGTCGGCGGCGGTGGTGTACTGGCGGTCCTTGATGATGTCCAGGTAGAAGCCGCCCAGCTCCTGCACGCAGAAGTTGTGCACCTTGTGGTAGACGTTCCAGAAGCGGTACTCGTCGTACGCCTCGATGATCTCGTCCTGCAGGCGCGCCGCGGCGTCCAGCGCCCAGCGGTCCAGATCGAGCATCTGCTCCACCGGCAGCAGGTCGCGCGCCGGGTCGAAGCCATTGAGGTTGGAGAGCAGGAAGCGCGTGGTATTGCGGATGCGCCGGTAGGCATCGGCGCTGCGCGAGAGGATGGTCTTGGACACGGCCATCTCGCCGGAGTAGTCGCTGGAGGCCACCCACAGGCGCAGGATGTCGGCGCCCAGGCTGTCGTTGACCTCCTGCGGGGCGATGACGTTGCCCAGCGACTTGGACATCTTGCGGCCGTTCTCGTCGACCACGAAGCCGTGGGTCAGCAGGCCGCGATAGGGCGCGTGGCCGTCAATGGCGCAGCCGGTCAGCAAGGATGAATGGAACCAGCCACGATGCTGGTCGGAGCCTTCCAGGTAGAGGTCGGCGCGCGGACCTTCTTCGTGGCCCATCGGGTGCGAGCCACGCATCACGTGCCAATGGGTGGTGCCGGAGTCGAACCAGACGTCCAGGGTGTCGCTGATCTTCTCGTACTGCGCCGCTTCCTCGCCCAGCAGCTCGGCCGCATCCAGCTTCGACCAGGCTTCGATACCACCCTGCTCGACGCGCTGCGCCACCGCCTCCATCAGCTCGACGGTACGCGGATGCAGCTCGGCGCTCTCCTTGTGCAGGAAGAACGGGATCGGTACACCCCAGGTGCGCTGACGCGAGATGCACCAGTCCGGGCGGCCGGCGATCATGCCGTGCAGGCGCGCCTGGCCCCAGGCCGGGACGAACTGGGTCTGCTCGATGGCATCCAGCGCACGGCGGCGCAGCGAGCTGCCGTCGTGGGCGACCTTGTCCATGCCGACAAACCACTGCGCGGTGGCGCGGTAGATCAGCGGGGTCTTGTGCCGCCAGCAGTGCATGTAGCTGTGCTGGATAGCTTCATGCCTGAGCAGCGCGCCGACTTCGCGCAGCTTCTCGACGATCGCCGGGTTGGCCTTCCAGATGAACTGGCCG
>ENA-UPTJ01001569-UPTJ01001569.1-marine-metagenome-genome-assembly--contig:-NODE-1569-length-12034-cov-12.497788_pt1 | contig 12034 bp, 9 predicted proteins | sample MGYA00238168_ERZ767080 | MGnify/ENA primary metagenome ERZ767080 (study PRJEB28935, sample SAMN06266237) | marine metagenome | isolation source: Columbia River Estuary | place: USA:Columbia River... | reverse complement strand
AATTTTTGCTATGCAACAATCCGTCTCACGAACGAGCCAAGCAACTCAATAGCGTAAACAATCACAAATATCAAAAAGACAATTGCACCAACCGTCTCGGTTTCAAACCCTCGGATTGCGCTGATTAATAAGAAACCAATGCCGCCGCCGCCGACAATGCCCAACACGGTTGACGAACGCAGGTTTACGTCGAGCATGTAAAGCATCTGACTAACCAAGTTGGGCAAGGCTTGTGGCACCACCGCTGAAATGAACTCCTGCAGACGCGAAGCGCCAACCGCCGACACACCATCGCGTGGCGCCTGCTGAACTTCTTCAAGCGCATCACCGATTAGTTTGGCCATGAATGTCGCCGTAGCGATAGCAAGTGCGAGTGTGCCAGGTACCGGACCAAGACCCATCGCCGCGACGAAAATAACGGCAAAAATCAACTCAGGAATACCGCGAATGAAAAGAAGCATTCCGCGAGTCAATGTCACCACCAAGCGACGAATGATGATATTGCGAGCCGTCAAAATGCCTAGAGGAATTGCAATGAGAAGTCCGAGCGCTGTGGCGACAAACCCGATCGCAGTCGTCTCGAGCATTCCCTTGATTAATTCTGAGCGCGCAGTTGTGAAGTCGGGCGGAAAGAGACGCCCGATGCTCAGCACGAGATCGTCGCCAAGCTTGTATGCCGAAAGCAAAGGCATATCAATGGTGGCAAGAGCGACAATCATCATCAGCAAATATGTGCCGCCGACAGTTGCCCGCAACACCCTTTCTTGAGTCCACGGGGGCGTGAGCTGGCGACTGCTGATAGCCATATAGATTTTTTTCTGGTCGCGCGCGACACGTGCACGCGAGCGAGACGTCTGTTTAGGTTGCGCAGAAAGATGGTCGCCAATAATTGACGCTCTCAGTCGAACCGAAATCAGTTCGATCAAAGTAATTGCGACGAAGATAACACTCACAGCGCTGATCGCACGTTGATAGTCGAGGCCTCGCAACTCGGACTGGATGAGAAAACCGACGCCACCAGCACCGACGAAGCCGAGCACGGCCGACTCACGAAGATTGATATCAAGTCGATAAAGCGATGTGCCGATCGATGAGGGCATGATCTGGGGAACGATCGTCGCAAGCACTGTCTGCCACTTCCCCGAACCCGTGGACAGAACAGCATCTCGCGACGTAGCTTCAGTATTTTCAATCGCCTCAGCAAAAAGCTTGCCGATCATTCCTATCGAATGCAGTCCGAGTGCGAGGATCCCAGGCAGCGGTCCGATGCCAACTGATGACGCAAAGATGGCTGCCAACACCAAGGTCGGAATAGCGCGAGCGAGCGAGATAATGCCGCGAGAAATTGCCATCGCTACGGGGTGTGGCGAGGTATTTCGCGCAGCCATGAACGCAAGTGGAACACTCAGCACCACTGCCATGGTCGTGCCGATTAGTGCCATCCAAATCGTCTCAATTGTGGCTCGCAGAGCCTCAGGGAAATTATCAAACATCGGAGGAAACATGTACTGAATCAGATTCCAAATATCACTGAAACCACCAAACACCGTTGACAAAGTCATCTCGATGAAAAGCCAAGACCACACGAGTGCGGCGATCAGACCGACAAATATCGCGATCAGCACCCAACTATGCCAATTTTTAGGCGCCCGAGGTAGAGCAGTTCTACTCTTTACTAGAGGTTCAAGATGTGCGCCGCTCACGGCATTGGCTGAACGCGAGATGCCGCAACAGATATCGAGTCGCGACCGTCATCCAAAGTCTTGTCAACACGTCGGTAAACATCCATCACATCATCTTGCTTCAGCGTGGTGGCATCACGATCGAGAACTACTTTGCCGTCGCGCAATCCCACAATTCGATTGGCCCATCCGAGCGCTAGTTCAACCTGGTGCAATGTAACAACTACCGTCATATGGTCTTCGACTGACACCCGCAACAAAATGTCAAGCACTTGTGCGCTCGACTCTGGGTCGAGTGAAGCCACAGGCTCGTCGGCCAACATAATTTTGGGTCGTTGCATCAAACTTCGAGCAATCGCCACGCGCTGCATTTGACCACCAGAAAGAGTGTCTGCGCGTTGGTAAGCCTGGTTCGCGAGCCCGACACGCTCTAATTGATCAAAAGCATCAGAGCGCAGGTTCTTTGGATATGACCTTACGCCGTACCGCGGGCCCCGCAGCCGACCAAGCGCACCGTTAAGTACATTCTCTAAACAAGTTGTGCGTCCGACAAGACCGAATTGCTGGAATACGAAGCCAATCTCTCGCCGAACTTTTTTCAACTCGCGACCGGACGCTGAAGAAACTTGTTTTCCCATCACTTCGACAGTGCCCGTTGTCGGACGAAGAAGCCCGTTGATATGGCGCAAGAGAGTTGACTTGCCAGAACCAGATAAGCCAATGAACGAAATTAATTGACCCTCAGGTATTTGCAAAGTGAGATTGTCAAGCGCCAAAGTTCCATTTGGAAAACGCTTTGAAATTCCGGTGAGACTGATGAGGGTATCAGTCCCACCGGAAAACGATGAACTCTTTATAAATTGTTGATCCGCGGTTTTCAAAAATTACTTACATTTACTCGACTTTGTAGTTTCACAAACTCGACGAACACCGTCGTACAGCGAATCGGATACTGGCACCCAGCCCCAGTGGTTTGTGTAAATAGGGTTGCAGTCTTTAAGTACTGTGCCCTTTACCCAAGATGATGAAGCTGTACAAAAGCCGTCTGCAACCATGTTGTCGACATTCAACCCCAAGATCGCTGACTTGACTATGGCTTGCAGGTCTTTAGGGAGATTGAGGCTCACTGAGATCGGAGAGCCGCTAATCGCTTCGCTCTTCCAAACTACTTTTACATCACCTTTTTTGATTCGACCATCGTTGATCATGTCGATGTCGACCATGTCGTCATAGGCGAAACCGACCTCGCAGGTTCCCTTTGCTACCGAAAGTACTGAAAGGTCGTGACCGCCAGCATAAGTTGCTCGATAATCAGTGGACTTCAGTCCGATTCCGAGCAGACCAGCAGTCGGATATAGAGCACCCGACGTCGAACCTGGGTCGGTGAAGCAAATATTCTTCCCCTTAAAATCGGACAGCGCCTTGACACTCGCATCTGAACCACGAGCAATGCCATAGGAGTAATAGGCAGGCTTACCTGTTGGTACTCTGACCGCTCCGGCGATCGGTTCAATCTTTGCACCGCGAGCTAAAGCGAGCACGTATTGAAATGGACCAAACTCAACAACGTCTACACGACCTGCGGCAGCGGCTTCAATGACGCCCGCGTAATCTGTTGCCGAGTAGAACTTGATTGGCAAGCCAATTTTCTTCGACAGATAGTCGAGCGATGGTTGAATTCTCGTTTGCATCGCGCCAACATTTTCAGCTGGTACAAATCCGAAAATCAATTCTTTTGGCCAATTGGCTTTTGCTTTGGTTGAGGCAGCGGTTGAGGCAGCCCACGAATATTTTTTCGTCTTGCTGTTGTAGGTGCACTTGAGTTTGCCACTCGCTTTGTTAAGTTGCGACTTCGAACAGGCATCGCCTGACTTCACCGAGACTGCAGCCGTGGCAACAGTCGGCACTGAAAATGAGACTGCCAAAGCCGCTACGACGATGACATTTCGAAGCAGACTTGCTTTACCAAACATCTTTTGAATTTTCATTTTTTGCTAGTTCCTTTCATGAAACTATTTGGGGATTCTTATTTCTTGCTGCTTACTTGCTGCTACCTGGCGCTGTTACTTCAAAGAAAGCAACCGTGCCTGATAATTCGTATGAAACAACAACCATTGGTTTGCCAGTTGGGCTCTGTGCTGCCTCAAGGAAGAGCACACCTTCTGGTGAAACGTCGCCTGCTGAGCCAACTTGAATGTCGCCACCAGGAATTGAGGTGTTGATGTACTGGCGGAACATCGGCTTAACCGGGTTGGTCATGTCGTAGAGCATCAAACCGTTGTCGCGCTCAAGTGCGAGCACCATCCAAGTGCGACCATAGGCCTTGCCAATTGCCAAGCCTTCTGGTTCAGGACCTTTCGATGCGCTGCGCGACTCGGCTGCGTTGATGAAGCCGTTTGTCGTATTCCAGTCAGCATTGAAAAATCGTGGACGCTCTTGAGCGATGATGCGCTCAATGGCGTCGCCAGAATCGAACACTAGGTCAGCTGGAAACACGCCGTTGTTCAAATTGGTTTTCCAAACAGTGAACGAGCGAGTGCCAAACGAGAATGCATCTTTAACTTTTGTCGTCGATCGAATAGCCTCACCAGAAATATTCGCTGGTGAGAACTGAGTAACTTTCATTCGACCGGCAATGCCGCTTCCCTTGAAAGTCGAGTCAACCGTCGTGTCAGCAACATCTGCCAAGCGTGGGTCTTCAGCTTCAAGCTTGGTTGCATCAGTGCCACCAAGCAGACATGCCCATTCACGCGCGTCACCTTCGTTAGCGGTGACCATGTATGTGTTGCCACCAGCATCTACAGTGCCGATCGCATCTGGCAAGTACATGCCCTGAATGTTGCGAGCAACGATGTCAATCTTGCTATCGCGATCGCTTGAGTCAAGACCTGTGTTGAAAAGATTGTGGTTCTTTACGCCAAGGCCAACAATGTTGACGATCGCGCCAGTCTCGACATCAACGGTTGCAACTGAGTTGTTCTCTTGCAACGTGACGAATGCAAATTTGCTGTCGGCTGAAAAAGCTGCATACTCAGGCTCAATGTCTTGTGCGACTGATGCGTTTGGTCCGAAAATTCGTCCACCTGCATAGGTGATTGCATTTTGGCGCTCAGAGTAGCTCTTGAAATCGATTGTCGTCGCAGTTGGTGTCTTGCTCGACAGATTGATAATCGAAACCGAACCGAGTGGGTCAGTTGTTTCTGGCAACGCGCCGTTGGTAAGGCAATAGTTGTTCGGTTCACCTTCATTAGCAACAAGAGCAAACTTGCCGTTCGGGCTAATTGTTACTGAGTCTGGAAGTGCGCCAACTTCAATGCCGTTAGCAAGGCCCGGTCGCAATTTGCCGTTGACGTCCATCACAAAAATTCGACCTGGGGCTGTCTTCGATGCCATCTGAGCAGCAACAAGAACTACGCCATTCTTTGCGGCAACACTTTGAATGCCAGTTACGCCATTTGAAGTGAACGAGACAGCCTTGATTAGTTTTGGCTTCTTGACATTCGAGATGTCGACAATATCGATCGTGTTCTTCGCGCCGTTAGTAATAAAGAGACGCTTCGATGCCGCATCGACGGCAGAGATCTCGGCGCCACCGAGACCAGCACCGGTTGTGTACCGGCTGACGAACCTCAACTCTGAGCCGTTTGGCGCAAGAGTCTCGGCACCTGCCGAAGAAGTTTGAACTGCTCCAGCAACTACGGCAAATAAGGCGAATATGACAGATGTGGTGATTTGTTTTGTTTTCATTGGTGTGCAAGTTACTTTGCTGTGGTTACAGCAAAGTGCCGACTTGGTAAACGCAATATTGCCAGTTTGCAAAATCTCAGATTGCACAATTTGTTAGTTTGCTGTCCGCAAATACCTGCACCGATACCCGCTATCGTCGTCAGTGTTATGCCATCAGCGTCATTGACTGCCGAACAAATCGATTTTTACAATCAAAACGGCTGGCTGATTACCGATCTCTTCGACCGCGATTTGATTGGTGGCATCAAAACCTGGGTTGACGAAGTTCAATCATGGGACGATAACGGTGCTTGGCTTAATCACTACGAAGCCACCGACAACGGAGCGCAAAAGTGCCGCACCGAATATTTCACACCGTTTCACCCGCACATGCGAGCAATGCTTTGTGACGGCACAATGCTTGAAGTCGCCAGCGCGCTTCTCGGTGAACAGGCAGTTCTTTACAAAGAGAAGATCAACTACAAGCTCGCGGGCGGCGCAGGCTGGGACGCACATCAAGACGCACCGGCTTACCCATTTCTTGATCTGCATATTTCATGCATGGTCGCTATCGATGATGCCAACGAAGAAAACGGATGTCTTGAAATTGTCTCGAACCATCATCACGAATTGATCCCGACCGATTCGCGCGGTTGCATACCCGGCGCGCTCGAGGCAACTCTTGACTGGCAACCGGTGCCCTTGCGCGCAGGGCAAACGATGTGGTTTCATTCGCGAACACCGCATCGCAGTGGCGACAACAAGTCTTTGCGCAATCGGCGGGCGATGTACCCAACATATAACGCTGCAAGCGAAGGCGACCTGCGAGAAAAGTATTACGCAGCAAAACGTGCCGAGTTTGCCCAAGCTGAGCATGGCAGCGGTGATACTGGTAACAGTCGCGTGCAGATCTCTTTAATCGATGACTTCAGAGGAAAGCCGGTGACAAAATGAGCAATACAAAAACATCTAGCGACTTCATCAACGAGATTGAGGCTCTTTTTGCGCGATGGGGCACCAACAAATACGACGAACAAGTGAGTCAAATCGAGCACGCCGTGCAGTGCGCCGAATTTGCGCGACGCGCCGAGGCTGACGACGAACTGATTGTCGCGACTTTGTTGCACGACATCGGTCATTTGTTAGAACTCGAGCAACGAGACGGCAACCCGAACTTGACCGAAAATGACGAGCACGAGTCAACTGGTGCCGCGTATCTCGCCCGACACTTTTCGTCTGCTGTTACCGCGCCGATCGCACTTCATGTTGAGGCAAAACGATTTTTGTGCACGACCGAAGATTCATATTTTGCCCAACTCTCGCCCGGGTCGGTGCGCAGTCTCGAGATGCAGGGTGGCATGATGAGCGCTACCGAAGTCGAGCGATTCGCCAAACATCCCGCACGTGAACGTGCCGTTGCACTTCGCCGTTGGGATGAACTCGGCAAAGAGATTGACCCAAGCGGTCTGAGTTTCGCCGACTTTCGCGAATATCTTCAACGCGCACTTGTCTAACACCACTAAATAGCAAAAGCGGCGCATCTCTGCGCCGCCCTTGGTTCTTCAAGCGGTTTACCAAATTTCTTTGGCCATGACTCGTCACTTAAAAGTGTACTCAGCCAAATTTGTTTGGCACACAAAACAAGGCCGGCAGGTTTCCCCGCCGGTTCAGAAATTAGCTATGCGTGTGGTGATGGCCTTCGACATCGATCTTCGGCAACAACTTGTTGATCCACGCTGGCAACCACCAGTTGCGATCACCGAGAAGTTCCATTGTCGCTGGCACCAAAACCATGCGCACGATCGTTGCATCGATGAACACTGCAACAGCCAAACCCAAACCGAAAAGTTTTAGGTCGCGATCCCAGCCGAGCACGAAAGCACCGAACACAAACACCATGATCAACGCAGCAGCAGTGATGACGCGAGCTGTTGCTGTGAGACCGTCGGCAACTGCGGACGCATTGTCGCCCGTGCGGTCGTATTCTTCTTTGACGCGCGAAAGCAAAAACACTTCGTAGTCCATCGACAAACCGAACACGATCGCAAACAACATCATCGGAGCCCACGACTCAATCGGGCCCTCTTTGCCGACGCCGATCAGGCTGATGCCCCACCCCCACTGAAACACCGCGACGAGCACGCCGTATGCCGCACCAATCGACAACAAGTTCATGATCACTGCTTTCAGTGGCACGAGCAAACTACGAAACACGGCCATCAACAATAAAAACGAAAGTGACAACACACCGATAAACAAATAAGGCATTCGCGAACCGAGCGCAGTCGCAAAATCAGAACCAGCCGCGGTGAAACCGCCAACTTTTGCATCGACGCCGGTCGCGGGCACAACATCACTGCGCAAAAATTTGACGAGATCATAAGTCGCCTCGTCTTGCGGCGCCGTTTTCGGATAAGCAATGACTAGCGACAACGACCCATCGGCCGACGCGGGCACCGCCTGGGCATACGCCACGCCTTCGGTTGCGCTAATCGTTTCAACAAACGCTTGAAGTTTTGCTGGTTGCCCAGCCGTCTCGCCTTGCACCGTTATATATAGGGGTCCGTTAAAACCTGGACCAAAACCCGCAGCGATCAAGTCATATGCCTTGCGCACCGTCGACTCTTCGGGGTCGTTGCCTGTGTCGCCAAAACCAAGTCGAATCGACGCCAACGGCGCTGACAAAACAAGTAAAACTGCAGTTGCACTAATTGCTGCTGTCCAGGGGCGACGCTGAATAAAACGACTCCAGCGATACCAGAACGTAAGTTCTTTGGTTTTCTTTGCGCGATGTTTGATCGGCTGACGCAACGGCTTTACGACAAAACTCAGCAACATGATTGCAACAGTTGCGATTAACCCGGCGAAAAATATTTGCAAATTGTGTTGCAGCAGGGCGACAAATGCAAACGAAACAAATGCAATCAACGCAATTAGCGCCGCACGAGTCGTTGTATCAACGCGATGCTTCACCATCGCCAACAACGCAGGCAAAAATGTGATCGACGCAACGATCATGAACAAAACGCCGATGACTGCGCCGATTGCTAAACCGCGGGCGAAGGCTAATCCCATTACGAAAAGACCGAGCAGCGAGATAATCACGGTGATGCCAGCGAAAATAACTGCGCGACCCGATGTGTCGACGGCTTCAACCACCGAGTCTTCGACACTGAGCCCGTCAGCGAGGCATTCGCGATAACGCGTAACTATAAATAGTGCATAGTCAATGCCGACACCAAGGCCGATCATCGCCACAAGCGAAGTCGTGAAGTCAGGCATGCTCACGAGTTGGCTCGCGATGCTGACTGTCGACACGCCGACGCCAAGACCGAGAATCGCTGTGCCGATTGGCAGACCCATCGCCAAAACCGAACCGAATGCGAGAACCAAAATCACGATCGCTGCGAGCAAACCGTATGCCTCGCTTTCAGGAAGTTCAAACGCTGCGAAAATTTCACCGCCGTATTCGATTTGCAGGCCGTCGATTGTGAACTTCGCTTCGAGATCTTGAATCTTCTCGCTGAGATCGATCATCGCTTGTTGCGAGCGAATCGAAATGTCGATTACTGCGAACGCGGTCTTGCCTGACTGGTCAATCTGCCCCGGCGTTTCGAATGGGCTCGCGATGTTTACGCCATCGAGTTTTGTGACTTCGGCAAAAAATGCCGTCATCGTCGACTTGACTTTGTCGGTCGTGACGCCGTCTTGCGATGCGAAAACGATTTGGCCGCTGTAACCAGCGCGATCCGAACTATTTACTTCGAGAAGTTTCTGCACGTCGTTCGACTCGCTGGCTGGCAATTCGAATTCGGTGGCGAAATTGGTGCCAACAGAGTTTGAGATTGCGCCGAGCGCGACGAGCAGAATCACCCAGAAACCGACCATCAGGCGCCGATGCTTGACGCTGAATTTTGCGAGTTTGATCAACATTTGCTCGTCTAACTGTAATTTACGAGCCCGCCCGCACTCGGCAGTTCACCCGTGACGCTCGCCACAACATGGCGACAGTTTTTGGCTGTGATCTACGCGATTAAGTTTGCGGTTGAACTACTTCTTTTTGTAGCCAGCGGGGCACTTCGGGTTAATGCCCGTTACTTTTTTAACTGTTTTACCTTTGACGCAATTGATAGTGCTCTTTGATTTGCTCGCACCTGAGCCCGTTTTCGCTGGTGTCGTTGCAGTTGTCGACGAGCCAGAAGAAGACCCCTGCGTGAGTTTTGCGGCGAAGATGAAACCGCCGATTGAAGGACTGAAGTCTCCTGCCCAGAGAATCATGTCGCCGTTTTTATCCAAGAAAATATCTGGGTCATTGCCGGTTGCGTTTCTAAAGTTCGGCGAAAGCGACGAGAGATCAAACTGTGTTGGGCTAGAAAATGTTAAACCATCTTTGCTCGACGCGTAATAAAGACCCATGTTCTGTTTTGTCGGGCCTCCACCGCTCACCGCGCCATTATCGAAATAAAACATCGTTACTGATCCGTCACTGTGGGCAATTGCAGTTGGGTGCTCGGCGCTTTGATCGATGCTCGAACCAGCGCCTATGCGAATGCCCGAGTCTGGCGTCCAGGTTGTGCCGTCAGGCGATGTAGCGCTGTACGACTTTTGTGGAAAGGGACCAGTGCCCGCAGGCGAGACAGTCGAGAAGTATGCGCGGTAGCCACCACTAGCGAGTTTGACGATGCCGGGTGCCGTCATGTTGCCGCTGATACCGAATGCAGTTCGACTGATGCAGGCGACGTTTTCGAGTGTGAAATTGATGCCGTCGCTCGAGATTGAACACGAGATGCCTTCGCTCGACATGTTGTACATTCGGTAACGACCGTCAGTGAGTTTCATTACACGTGGCATGCCATAGCCCTTGTCGCCGCCGAATGCGTTGCCAGCGCGAGTGAAAGTTTTGCCGTCTGATGAATCCCAGACTTCGATGCCTTTATTTTGTGCGAAGACATAGGCGCGAAGCTTGCCGTCAGCGAGCAACACGCCCGATGCATCGGCGACTGGCAGACCTACACCCACGCCAAGCAAACTCGGATACAGAATTTGCTCGGCGATCAACGTGGCTTTATACGGTCCTTTTGGAAAAATATCGGTCGGTGCGGCGCTCACCGTTTGGGTTGAGATTAGAGATGTTAAGAGAAACGAAATTGCGATGAAGGTCGATCTAAATGTGCGCATACTGAACTCTAACTGAGTTACTTTTCGACAACTAGGGCTAGAACTTGACCATGCACTTGCGAGGGCCGTGCACTTGACCGCCGGCCCAAGTAACTGACGACGGGTCAATCAACTCGAACTCCGGAATTCGCGCCAACCAAGTTTGCAACGCGACGCGAACTTCGAGTCGCGCCAAGTTGCTGCCTGCGCAACGGTGAATGCCCGAACCAAACGCGACGTGACGATTGTTCTGACGATCAAGAATCACTTCGTCAGGATTTTCGAATTGTCGCGGGTCACGATTGGCCGCTGGGAAAGCCATCAACACACGATCGCCTGCCTTCATCGGACAACCTTGAAACTCAATGTCATGATCGACAATGCGCGCCATCGTCACAGGTGCGTAAACACGAATCAACTCTTCGACCGCAGTCGGCCACAAGTCTGGATTCTCACGCAATTGTTTGCGATGCTCAGGATGTTGGGCCAAGTGCCACATGCATGAACCGATCGCCGACCACGTCGTGTCGATACCCGCGACCAACATCAAGTTGCAAACACCAAGCACATATTCGATTGGCACTTTCTTGCCTTCAACTTCGGTGTTCATCAACTCGGTGATGAAATCGTTTTCGCGCGGATTCGCTGCACGCGATTGCACTTCGCCGATGAAATACTCGACGATGCTGCGGAAGCTCTTCATGCGGCGTTCTGAATCCGTAATATTTTCTAAGGCACCGCGCACCCAGTCGGTGAACTCGTCTTCCATTGTCAGTGGCACGCCGAGCATTTTTGAAATCACGCGCACCGGAATATGTTGCGCGTAATCGCTAGCCGCATCAGCAATGCCCTTGTCGATGAACTCGTCGATCAACGCGTTGCATAAATCGCGCGTGCCAGGTTCGTATTGCGCAACTGCTTGCGGCGCGAACACCGGCAAAATCAAACGACGATGCCAATGATGATCTGGTGGATCACTTGTGATCGGCGGCGCACCAACGGCCGCATACGGGCCCTCGCTACGCCCGGCGGCTGGTGGCATCACCAAGATTTGACGCGATGTAAATGTCTCGTACTCTTGGGCGATTGCGACAACATCGTCGTAACGCGTTGGCAACCATGAACCCTCGTAACGCTCGGTGTGCGCGATCGGACACTGCGACTCGCGAATCTCGGTATAGCCCGGATACGGATTCTTGATGAACTCTGGATCAAAGATGTCGTAATCGGTTGTCATGTCTTTGACTGGTTTTTGTGTGTCGGTCATGATCTCTCTATTCGATGATTGTGATTGCGCGTTCTGGACAATTAGATTCGGCGCGACGCACCTTGGCGTGAAGCGCTGCTGGAATTTCGCCGGTGATCAAGACTTTTGCATTGCCAATTTCATCGCTACCAAAGACATCTGGTGCGGCAATTGCACACATCTGATGCCCGTGGCACGAGTCGTAATCGAGCGAAACTTTCAC
>ENA-UPTJ01001564-UPTJ01001564.1-marine-metagenome-genome-assembly--contig:-NODE-1564-length-12074-cov-33.484566_pt1 | contig 12074 bp, 10 predicted proteins | sample MGYA00238168_ERZ767080 | MGnify/ENA primary metagenome ERZ767080 (study PRJEB28935, sample SAMN06266237) | marine metagenome | isolation source: Columbia River Estuary | place: USA:Columbia River... | reverse complement strand
GAGACCTACCGGCTGGCGCCGCGCGTGAGCGAACTCTCCGCCGCCGCGGACATGATCCTCGGCGCGGTCGTGATGAAGGGGTTCAACGAGATCTTCGCCTTGTTGTGCATGGGCTACGCCTTCTTCGCCTGGTACCAGCGCGAGAAGTGACCGGTCTCAGTGGCGCGAGGCGCGTCGCAGCAGGAACCAGCCGAGCACGAGGACCGTCAGGTTCGGCAGCCAGACGAGCAGGTCGGGCCGCAGCGCGGGATCCTTCACGTAGCTCGCCATCGAGCTCAGCAGATAATAGCTCAGCGCGATCGCGAGGGCGAGGGCGGCGTTGACGAAGGTCTCGGATCGGCCGACGCGGACGGCGAGGGGCACGGCGAGGAACGCGAGCGTGAACACGGAGCAGGCGCTCGCGAGGTGCGCCATGAGCTGGGTCTTCACGACCATGCGTCCGCGCTCGAGGGTCGCGGCGTCGGCGCCGGCCGGCACTTCCCAGCCCTTGTCGATCGCGTCCAGGAGCTCCTGCGTCGTCAGCCACCGCAGCTTGCGTTGGAAGTTGTCGCCGTCCTTGAAGACGCCGGCGGCCGGGAACTCGAGGGTCGAAGTGGTCGCGGTGGCGAACGAAGACGGTTGCAGGAAAGCCTGATCGCCGGCGGGCCGGGAATCGAGGCGCGCGTCGGTGAGCGTGATCCGCAGGACGCCTTCGCCGGCCTTGGAGACCGCGCGCGCCAGCCGCGCTTCGCGGGCATGGACCGACTGGACGAGCCGGCCGCGGTCGTCGACGCGCCAGAGCCAGAAGTCGCGGAGGACTTCGCCGTCGCGCGCGCTGGCGCGGATGACCATCCCGGGGAACTGGCGGTTGAGCTGGCCGGGCACGATGACCGAGGCGGGGTTGTCCTTGGCGGAGCCCACGAGCAGGCGGCGGTATTCGGTGTTGGCGGCGGGCGCCACTTCGAGGTTCAGCCAGGCGGAGAGCAAGGCGCAGGCGGCGGCGAGGAGCAGGGCCGGACGCGCGATGCGGCTGAGGCTGAGGCCGCCGGCCTTCATCGCGGTGATCTCCTGCTGCGAGCCCATGCGGCCGAAGGCCAGCAGCACGCCGGTCAGCAGTCCGAGCGGCAGCGCGTAAGGCAGGACGCCCGGGATGAGGAGGGCGATGAGCTCGAGTCCCTCCCAGCCGCTCACGCGGCCCGAGGCGACGGCGCCGGAGACTTGGTTCAGGATGTTGCCGGCGACCAGCACGAAGACGAACGCGCCCGTGGCGCCCCCGCCGGCGACGGCGGTTTCGGTCAGGACGTGGCGGTCGAGGAGGCGCACGTCAGCATCCAAGCCGACCACGCCCTTCTCTCCAAGGCGAAAGGCTCAGGGGGCCGCCTTCTGCTCCAGGTCGGCGGGCAGTCCCGGACCGCGCACGGCTTCGATCTCGCCCGCGCGGACCCAGCCGGTCTTGCCGTCGGCGGTGCGGACACGCAGGTGGCCGTTGAGCGGGCGCTCGGTCCGCACGACATCTCCTTCGGCCACGCCGCGGAGGGGTTCGCCGAACTGCGTCGGCGTCAGGCGGAGGGAGACTTCGGGGCGACGGACCACGGCGCGGGCGCCGAGCGAGCGGCCGCCCCAGAGTCCGGGCACGCAGAGGGCGAGGATGGTGAGCGCGCCCACGCGGGTCCACTGGTTGGCCTCGCTCGCGGGGCGTCCGCGCAGGCGCGGTACGGCCACGCAGAGCACCGTGGTCCAGAAAGACACGACGGCCAGCAGCAGCCAGAGGTCGGCGGTCAGGAAGGCGGCGTATTCTTCGACGGCCGTCGGCTGCGGACGTTCGACGCCGCCGGCGTCCAGTCCGTGTCTGATGCCGGCGAGCGCGACGGGGTCACGGGGGTCGATCAGGAGCGCGCGCTCCCAGCAGATCATCGCGCGGCCTTTCCGGCCGAGCCGCCATTCGGCGTTGCCGAGCGAAGCCAGCCGGGCGGCGGTCACGCCTTCGGCGCGGACTTCCGCGCTCCAGAGTTCGACCGCGCCCGCGTAATCACCCCGGGCGTAAGCCTGCTCGGCGGCGCTGGGCGCCTCGGCCGCGGCGAGCGGCGCGAGCCAGCAGAGGAGGAGCAGGGCGAAGGTCTTCATCGCGTGGCGAGCAGGCGGCGCAGGAGCGCGAGGTCGGCTTCGGCGTCCCCCGCGGCGGCGAGGGGCGCGGCCGGCGCGAAGCGGTCGGCGTGGGCGCGGAGGAAAAGTCCGTCGAGGCGGGCGCGGTCGGCGCCGGGCAGGACGCGTTCGACGTCGCTCTGGGTCATCGCCTGCTCTTCGGCGTCGAGTTGGGCGGCCACGCCGGCCTGCAGGCCGCGCACGACGGCGGCGGCGAAGCCACGGGCGTCGCCGCGGCGGCGGCAGGCTTCGGCTTCCGTGATCGCACCACGCATGAGCGCGCGGGCGCGCCGGCGCCGGCGGATCTCCGGATGAGCGGCGAGGTAGCCGAGGACGCCGGTCACGGTCGTCGCGACCACGACCAGGCCGAGGGCGGTCGCGTTCGCGGACCAGAAACCGTCGGCGTCGCCGAGCGAACCGGCGGGCGAGCCGCGGAAGAAGGGCGAGGAGCGGTTCGGCTCGGGCGTCGCGAGGCCGGTCGCCGGTTTCGGCTGGGCGGCGACGGGCGCGGCCGGATCGGCCGTCACGAGGTCGACCTGCGCCGGCGCGTTGCCGGTCACGGTGATCTCGAGCGGGGTGAACTCCAGGCGGCTGAAGGTCTTGGTCGCGGGATCGAACGCGGCGAGGCGGACGGCCGGCGTGCGCAGCTTGCCGGGCAGGCGCGGCACGAGCGTGTAGACGAACATGCGCTGGTCTTCGGCGTGGCGGCGGCGCTCGGTGGCCGGGAGGACGTCCCAGGTCTCGTCGCCTTTGAGTTCCGGCGGCAGGATGCGGTCAAGGTTGCCGTCGCCGGTCAGGATCGCGCGCAGGCGGATGGGTTCGCCGACCTCGGGCGTATCCTTCGAGACCTGCAGGCCTTCGGCGACGAAGCGGCCGATGGCGCCGCTCCACTCCGGCGGGCGGCCGCGTTCCGGCACGTGCGCGACCGTCAGGCGACGGCGGAAGGCGAAGGGCCGGTCGCGGCTGCCTTGGTTGAAGGCGCTGACTTCGCCGTTCTGCACCAGCATGATGCCGTTGAGGGAGAATTCGCCCGCGCCTTCGCGGATCGGCGTCAGGTCGAAGGTGGTCTGCATCCCTTGGCCGAGGTCGTCGGGCAGCGGCTGGCGTTCGGCGGTGACGACCATCGAGAAACCTTCGGCGAGCGACTCGAGCCCGTAGCTCGCGACGACCGCCTCGTCCTCGCCGCCGCGCATGCGGATGGCGCCGCGGACCAGTTCGCCCACGTAGAAGACGCGGTCGGGCAGGACGAGTTCGGCGCGGGCCTGGGCTTCGCGGCGGAAGGCGACCTGGTCGCTGACGAGCAGGCGGATTTCCGGCACGACCACGACCTTGCGGGCGAAGCGCAGGTTGAACGAAGGGATGACGTGTTCGCCGAGCTGTTCGGGGGCGACGCCCGAGAAGTTGAAGGTCGCCTCGTTGGAGTCCGGCCGGATGATCTGGCCGGAAAGGCGCAGGGCCATGCCGCGCGGCGGTTTGATCTCGCGGCTGATGAACTGGGCGCCGCCGAGCACGACGTCGGACTCGACCATGATCTGGAGGCGGAAGGGCTGGCCCGGCGCGGTCACGCGCGGGGTGATCTCCCAGTGGACGCGGTCCTCCGCGCGGGCGAGGAGCCCGAGGCAAAGCACGACGCAGACGGAGAGGAAGCGTCGCATCTCAGTAGTCCTTGCCTTTCTTGTCCTTGGGCTTGCCGCCGTTGCCACCCTTGCCGTCCTGCTGGCCGGCGGGCATCTTGCGTCCGAATTCGTTCTTCAGGCCTTCGAGCGAACCGCGGGCTTCCTGCTCGGTCATCTTCTCTTCTTGGCCTTCCTCGCCCTTCTTGTCGCTGCCGGAGCGGGGCTTCGGCTTGCGGCGTTCGGGCGGGAGGAAATCCTCTTCTTCGTCCTCGTCGCCGCTTTCCGCTTCGGGCGGCAGCTTGTCGTCGGGGATGCGCTTCACGAGTTCGCGGATGACGTCGCGCAGTTCCTCGAGCTTCTTGCGCTGGGCTTCGATCGTCTCGTCGAGCGCGGCGGTCTCGCGGCGCAGGGCGCGGAGGAGTTCCTCGACGGCGTCGGCGTTGGCCTTGCCCTGGGCGTCGGCGGCGTCGAGTTCGTGGGCGCCGCGGAAGTCGCCGACCGAACGCGTCCAGAGGGCGATGACGCCGGAGCGCTTGGTGACCATCGCCTCTTCCTTCGGGATGAGCTTCTTGATGGTGCGGTAGGTGTTGATGCCGCCGCCGAGCGCGGCCGTCGCGGGCACGTAGTCCGGCTCGCGGCCTTCGGCCTTCGCCTTGTCGAGCAGCTCGATCTGGTCCTTCATGTCCGAGATGTCGGCGTCGGCCGCCTCGAGGTAGGAGCGGGCGATGGAAAGTTCGGTGACGTCGCCCGTGGTCCGGCCGCCGAGGCCTTCCTTGCCCTTGCCGAAACGCACGTGGCCGAGGTTGTGCAGGGCCGGCGGGCGGAGGGTATCGACGTCCCGTCCGAGCGAGGCGCGCAGGGCTTCTTCGGCGCCGGCCAGATCGCCTTCGGCGAGACGCTGCGTGCCGCGGTTATGCAGTTCGCGCGCATCGAGCCCGGCGAGCGGGTCGGCGACTTTTTCGGCGGCGCGGGCGGCGGACGCGAGCAAGAGGAGGGCGAGCAGGGTTCTCATGGCGTGGTCGGGCGGCGGCGGGTGGAGAGGAGGGATTCGGCGACGAGCAGGAGGAGGGCGAGCCCCAGGAACCATTCTTCGCGAGGGATGCCTTGGCGGCCGGCGCCGCGCTCGTCGGTGCCCGCCTGGATGGCGAGGCGGAGGGCTTCCATGCCTTCGCCGGCCTGGCCGAGCCGGACGAAGCGGCCGCCGGTGGCTTCGGCGACCTCGCCGAGGGTCTTCTCGTCGAGGCGGCTGAGCACTTCTTCGCCGGTCGCGTCCTTGAGCGTCTCGATCGAGCCCGTCTCGCCGATGACGCGGATCGGGCCGCCCGAAGGCGTGCCGACGCCCACGGCGTGGACGACGAGGCCCTTGCGCTTGAGCTTCTTCGCCATCTCGACGCCGCCGGACTCGAGGTCTTCGCCGTCGGTGAGCAGGATGAGCAGCTTGCGGTTACGGTTCGAATAGAAGGCCAGCTCGGCTTCCTCGACGGCGCGGCCGAGGTCGGTGCCGCTCACCTGGATGCTGGTCGTATCGGTCTCTTCCAGCGTGCGGAAGAAGGCGTCGTAGTCGCGCGTGAGCGGGCACTGCAGGAAGGCCTGGCCGGCGAAGGCGATGAGGCCGACGTTGCCGGTGCCTTTGCGGCGGACGAAGTTGGCGATGGCGACCTTGGCGCGCGCGAGCCGCGTCGGGCTCATGTCGGCGACGAGCATCGACTTCGAGACGTCGAGGGCGAAGACCACGTCTTCGGTCGCGCCTTTCTGCTTGGACTCTTCGACGCCCCAGCGCGGGCCGGCGAAGCAGGCCACGAGGAGGGCGAAGGCGGTCGCGACGGCGGCGTCCTTGGTGAGCCGGCGCGCGGCGGAGAAGCCGGACACCAACCGGCCGAGCAGCGTCGCGGAGGCGAAGCCGGTGAGTCCTTGGCGGCGGCGGTGCTCCGTCCAGCGCAACGCGACGAAGAGGATCAGTCCCGCCGCGGCGGCGACCGCCAGCAGGCGCGGATCCTCGAAATGCAGGTCGGTGGTGTCCATGGCTCAGGGCGCGCGGGGCCGCAGGACGGCCCAGCCGATCTCGGCGAGGAGGAGGAGGGCGGCGAGGCCGACCCAGATGAGGCGGTGGCTTTCGTAGACGACGGATTCGCGGAGGCGCACCTCGGTGCGTTCGAGGCGGTCGATCTCTTCGTAGACGCGGCCGAGCTGGGCCTGGTCGAGCGCGCGGTAGAAGCGGCCGTCGGCGATCTTGGCCATCTTGGCGAGCATCACGTAGTTCGCCGGGTTGATGGTCTGCATCGGGATCGTCCGGCCGAGGGCGTCGCGGTAGAGCTGGCCGGTGCGCGTGTCGAAGCGCGGCAGGACGGTCGGCTCGTCCTTGCCGAGGCCGATGCAATAGAGGCGGATGCCGAGGGCGGCGGCGAGCTCGGCGGCGGGCACGGGCAGGATCGCCTTGCTCATGTTGTCGTCGCCGTCCGTCAGCAGGATGATGACCTTCGAGCGGCGTCCCTTGATGTTCTTCATCCGGTCGACGGCCATCGCGAGGCCCTCGCCGATCGCGGTGCCGGTTTCCTGGATGCTGCCGATGTGCATGCGGTCGATGCCTTTCTCGACCCAGATCTTGTTGATCGTGAGCGGGCTCAGCAGGTAGGGCTTGCCCGAGAAGACCACGGCGCCGATGCGGTCGTCGGGCCGCTTCGACAGGAAGTCGTAGATCACGTTCTGGCTGGCCTGCCAGCGCGTGACTTCGGCGCGCGCCGTGCTCATGTCCAGGGCCATCATCGACCAGGACAGGTCGACGACGAGCATGATGTCCACGCCTTCCGTCTCGCGTTCGATCTCCTTGTTCGCGGTGCGCGGTCCGGCGATGGCGATCACGAGCAGGATCGCCGTCAGCAGGCGGAGGAAGACGCGCAGGCGGCCGGCGCGTTCGCGGACCGGACGGCCGACCGCGCCGAGCAGCGTGGTGTCAGGGTAGAGGAGCGCGGCCGCCCGCCCGATGCGACCCCGCAGCCAGGCATAGACCGGCACGAGCGCCAGCAGGAGGAGCGCCCAAGGATACTGGAAATCGTAGCCGAAGAGTTCCATCAGGCTTGGTCACGCCGAGGGAGCGGCGGCGGGACGGGGAGGGGCGGAGGCGTGGGCAACGCCGAGGCCGTCGGCGCGACGGTTATCGCGCGCGGGGGCACGATCGGCGGCGGCGTGGGCCGGGCGAAGGTCCGGCGGGCGTCTTCGACGCGGCGGGCGGCTTCCCGCACGCCGGCGATCAGCAACGAGGTCTCCAGTCCGGCGCCGGCGAACTTCGCGGCGTCGGCGCTGCGCAGCGCGGCGGCCAGCGGCTGGCGCGCGGGCAGGAAGACCGGGATGATGCCCGTGACCGTCAGCAGTTCTTCGGTGGCGAGCGAAGGCAGGGCGCGCGCGTCGACGGCGAAAAGGTAGCCACGGAAAGCCTGCGTGACGCGGACCACCGCCTCGGCGGCCGGCAGCGTCTCGGCGGCGCCGAGTTCGCCTTCGAGCAGCGCGTGGGGCGGCCGCGCGGCCGGGGCGCGACGGAAGAGGCGGACGGCGACGAGCGCGAGGACGGCGACGAACGCGACGCCGAGCACGGCGGCGCCCCAGTAGGAAGACCAGAAGCCGGGCGGCACCTCGGCCTTGGGGCCGAGCAGCGCGAACGGGATGTCTTCGGCGGGCGGCATCAGCGGCGGCGTCGGCGGCGTTCGAAGAAACGGGCGAGGGTCGGCGCCACGGCGGCGCCGGGGTCGAGGCGGGCGACGTCGGTGCCGGCGCGGCCGAGGAGGGCGGCCGTCTCGGTCAGGCGGGCTTCGGCTTGGGCGGCGAACGCCGCGCGCACGGCGAACGAGCCCGTGTCGACTTCGCGGATCTCGCCGGTCTCGGCGTCTTCGAGGGCGACCACGCCGACGTCGGGCAGGACGCGCTCGCGTTCGTCGACGAGCTGCACGCAGGCGGTGTCGTGGCGGGAGTTCAGTTCGGCGAGCGCCGCGGCCATCGCGTCGCCGCCTGCGGGGCCGGCGAGGAAGTCGGAGACCACGAAGACCATCGAACGACGGCGCAGCGCGCGGCCGAGGCGACGCATCGGCTGGACGAAAGAAGTGCGGCGCGAGACGGGGCGGAATTCGAGGACCTCACGGATGATGCGCAGCACGTGGCGGCGGCCTTTGCGCGGAGCGACCCACAGTTCTTCGCGGTCGGTGAAGAGCAGGAGGCCGACCTTGTCGCCGGCCTTGAGCGCGGAGACCGCGAGGCAGGCGGCGACGTCGGCCGCGCGTTCGCGCAGGGTCTGTTCGCCGGAGCCGAAGCCGGCCGAGCCCGAGACGTCGACGGCGAGCACCAGCGTGAGCTCGCGCTCTTCGCGGTGCAGGCGGATGAACGGCTTGCCCGTGCGCGCGGTCACGTTCCAGTCCATCGCGCGCACGTCGTCGCCGGGGACGTACTCGCGCAGCTCCTCGAAGTCGGTGCCGCGTCCCTTGAAGCGCGAGAGGTAGGCGCCGACCATCGCGTCGTTGACCTGGCGCAGGGCGAAGATCTCGACGCGCTGGGCGCGGCGGAGGGTCTCCTGCGGATGGGTCGGGACGGGCGTGGCCACGGTCGCCGTTCGGTCTTAGGGGACGCTGACGGCGTCGAGCACGCGGCGCACGATGGCGTCGGCGTCGACCCCTTCGGCGTCGGCTTCGTAGGTGAGGATCAGGCGGTGGCGGAGGACGTCGGGTGCGATGTCCTTCACGTCCTGCGGGGTCACGTGGTCGCGGCCCTGCAGGAAGGCCCAGGCCTTGGCGGCGAGGGTGAGGTTGATGGTCGCGCGCGGCGAGGCGCCGAACTGGAGGAACTTCGCGAGGTCGGGACCGCCGGGGTGCTGGCCGCGGGTCGCGAGCACGAGCGAGACGATGTAGTCGCGGATCGGGTCGGCCACGTGGATCGCGTCGACGGCCTTGCGGGCCTCGAGGATCTCCTGCTGCGTGATCACGGCTTCGACGTCGAGCTTCGGCGAGGTCGTCGCCATCGCGTCGAGGATCTTGCGTTCCTCCTCGCGGGTCGGGTACCCGATGTTGAGTTTCAGCATGAAGCGGTCGACCTGGGCTTCGGGCAGCGGGTAGGTGCCTTCCTGGTCGATCGGGTTCTGCGTCGCGAGGACGAGGAAGGGCGCGGGGAGCTTGTGCGTCTCGCCGCCGAGCGTCACCTGGCGTTCCTGCATCGCTTCGAGGAGCGCGGACTGCACCTTGGCGGGCGCGCGGTTGATCTCGTCCGCGAGCACGAAGTTGGCGAAGATCGGGCCGCGCTTCACGGCGTATTCGCCGGTCTTCGGGTCGTAGATGAGCGTGCCCACGATGTCGGCCGGCAGGAGGTCGGGCGTGAACTGGATGCGCGAGAAGTCGGCGTGGACGGTCTGGGCGAGCGTGCGCACCGAGAGCGTCTTCGCGAGGCCGGGCACGCCTTCGAGGAGGACGTGGCCGTTGGCGAGGAGGCCGATCAGCAGGCGGTCGACGAGGTATTGCTGGCCGACGACGACACGGGCGACCTGTTCGCGGAGGCGCGGCACCCAGGTGCCGGCGGCGTTGATGGTGGTGGACATAGGGGTGGGGAAGGGGGCGCGGGGGGAGGCGCGTTCGGCGGTTCTCCGCCCTCTTGTCAGCGTCCGGTCAAGCCGGGCTTGTCTCTGAATTAGCAGGACAAGCGTGACTTCTCAACCGCAGCCTTCACAAAAGCGGCGAAGAGGGGGTGGGCGCGGTCCGGGCGGGACTGGAATTCCGGGTGGTACTGGACCCCGACCATCCAGGGGTGGTCCTTGACCTCGACGATCTCGACCAGGCCGCTCTGGGGGTTGGTGCCTCCGACGATCAGGCCGGCGGCCTCGAGCTTCGCCCGGTAGGCGTCGTTGTATTCGAAGCGGTGGCGGTGGCGTTCCTTGATGTTGTCCGTGCCGTAGGCGGCGCGGGAGCGGCTGCCCGGGGTCAGGGCGCAGTCGTAGGAGCCCAGGCGCATCGTGCCGCCCTTGGTCACCACGCTCTTCTGCGATTCCATCAGGTGGATCACCGGGTTCTTGGTCTCCGGCGCGAACTCGGTCGAGTGCGCGTCCTTCAGGCCGAGCACGTTCCGGGCGTATTCGATCACCGTGATCTGCATGCCGAGGCACAGGCCGTAGTAGGGGACCTTGCGTTCGCGGGCGAACTTGGCGGCGATGATCTTGCCTTCGATGCCGCGGTTGCCGAAGCCGCCGGGGACGAGGATGCCGTCCAGGCCTTCGAGCGAAGCGGTGCCCTTGGTCTCGAGGTCCTCGGCGTCGATGCGCACGACTTCGACGGCGGTCTCGTTGGCGATGCCGCCGTGGGTGATGGATTCGTAGACGGACTTATAAGCGTCCTGGAGCTCGATGTACTTGCCGACGACGCCCACGCGCACGCGGTGCTTCGGCTCGAGGAGACGACGCACGATCTCGCGCCACGGGGAGATGTCGATCGGCCGGCACTGCAGGCCGAGGCGCTTGACGACGACTTCGTCGATGCGCTGTTCGGCGAGCTGCATCGGGAGTTCGTAGATGGAGTGCTCGACGTCGCGGCATTCGAACACGCAGTCCAGGCCGACGTTGCAGTAGAGGGAGAGCTTCTGGCGGTTGTCTTCGCCGATCGGGCGGTCCGTGCGGCAGACGAGCAGGTCGGGCTGGATGCCGATCTCGCGGAGCTTGGCGACGGACTGCTGCGAGGGCTTCGTCTTGAGCTCGCCGGCGGCCTTGATGAAGGGCACCAGCGTGCAGTGCAGGAAGGCCACGTTCTCGCGGCCGGCGTCGTGCTGGAACTGGCGGAGCGCCTCGAGGAAGGGCAGGCCTTCGATGTCGCCGGTCGTGCCGCCGATCTCGGTGATGAGCACGTCGACGCCTTCGCCGCCCTTGAGGATGCGGTCCTTGATCTCGTTGGTGACGTGCGGGATGACCTGCACGGTCTTGCCGAGGTAATCGCCGCGGCGTTCCTTCTGGATGACGGTCTCGTAGACCTGGCCGGAGCTGAGGCTGTTGAGGCGGGAGAGCTCGCCGGAGGTGAAGCGTTCGTAGTGGCCGAGGTCGAGGTCGGTCTCGGCGCCGTCGTTGAGGACGTAGACCTCGCCGTGCTGGTAGGGGCTCATGGTGCCCGGATCGACGTTGAGGTACGGGTCGAACTTCTGGATGCGCACCTTCAGGCCCCGGCATTCGAGCAGGGCGCCCAGGGCGGCGGCGGTGAGGCCTTTGCCCAGGGAGGAGATGACGCCGCCGGTGACGAAAATATACTTCATGGAAAGGTGGTCGGGAGGGCTGGGGAGCGGGTAAAAAAGATAAGACCGGCAGGTCCTGTGACGGAAGCCGGTCTGGACTTTCGAATTGCATGGCCGAAAAAAACCATGGCAAGCGGTTTTTCCGGTCGGTCCACGGGGCTGGCCCGGGTCCGGGGGCGCCCCTCGGGGGTCGGGCTTTCGCCCCCTTATGAGGGTTTTTCACAATCGGGGGGTGTCCCGCTAATACCTCCCCTTTTCCCTGCGTCCGGGGTGGGAACAAAGGAAACTGCCTATTTGATGCTTTTTGCATCCCGTCCCGCTCCGCCATGTCCGCAAGCTCCTGCTGTTCTAGCTGTCGTCCCTCTTCCATCGGGAAGAAGGTCGTGATGGCCCTCACCGGCCTCGTCCTCGCCGGCTTCGTGCTCGGCCACATGACGGGCAACCTGCTGATGTTCAAGAGCCCGGCGGCGATCAACGCCTACGCGAAGTGGCTGCACGAGAACGTGGCCCTGCTCTGGACCGCCCGTACGGTGCTGATCATCAGCGTCTTCGCTCATATCTGGGTCGGCATCCAGCTCACCCTGGAGAACCGCGCCGCCCGCGCCGGTGGCCCCGCCGCCGAAGCCACCCGCCGCGCGACCTTCGCCTCCCGCACGATGCCCTATTCGGGCGTGGTGATCCTGGGCTTCGTGGTCTTCCACCTCCTCCACTTCACCCTGAAGGCGGTCGCCCTGGGCGACGTCGCCTACGGGGACGACGTCTACAAGATGGTCGTCGCGGGCTTCTCCTGCAAGACGGTCGCCGTCTTCTATATCATCAGCATGCTGCTGCTCTGCCTGCACCTCAGCCACGGCGTCAGCAGCGTCTTCCAGACCCTCGGCCTGCGCAACGAGCGCTGGCGCGGGCGGCTCGACGTCCTCGCCCTGGCCTACGCCTGGATCGTGGCCCTCGGCTTCATCTCCATCCCTCTCGCCGTGCTCACCGGCTGCCTGAAGTAACCGTCACCTCCAGCGCCCCCGACCCATGAAACTCGACTCCAAGATCCCCGCCGGCCCGCTGGCCGACAAGTGGAACAACCATAAGGCGAAGCTCCGCCTG
>ENA-UPTJ01001560-UPTJ01001560.1-marine-metagenome-genome-assembly--contig:-NODE-1560-length-12096-cov-9.302633_pt1 | contig 12096 bp, 8 predicted proteins | sample MGYA00238168_ERZ767080 | MGnify/ENA primary metagenome ERZ767080 (study PRJEB28935, sample SAMN06266237) | marine metagenome | isolation source: Columbia River Estuary | place: USA:Columbia River Estuary... | reverse complement strand
GGTAGGCCCTTATAGGTTGTGGAGCAGATGTTCACGTCCCCGGCAATGTCATCTGTAGTGATTTTGAAGGTCGCACCTGGTACGAGTTCAATCTTGCCCTCTGCAAACTTGCCGAGGCGGATCTTGGGACCCTGCAGGTCGACCAGAATTCCTACGGATTTCTTAGCCTCCTCGCTGGCTTGTCGGATGTTCGCATAGACCTGTTCGTGCACTTCGTAGGAACCGTGGCTCAGGTTCATACGTGCTACGTCAACCCCGGCGGCAATAACCGCCCTGGTCATTTCTATGTCTGAAATCGCTGGTCCGAAAGTGGCTACAATTTTCGCGCGTCTCATTTTCCTAAGTTACCTAGTTTCATTTCTAGCTGTAAACCGAAATTGGTTTATCAGTTGGCTTCACGGGGAACGGCAGCTGTGTCTCACCTTCGAGATGCTTATCAATTGCTGAGGCGGCTGCCCTACCTTCAGCTATTGCCCAAACTATCAGTGATTGGCCACGTCCTGCATCACCGGCGACGAAAATTGAATCAGTTGCACGGTATTGACCATCTCGACTGATGTTGGTCTTTTCATCAAGGTCTACCTTTAGCTGCTGAACTATCGACTCAGATTCAGTTCCTGTAAAGCCAAGTGCAAACAGCACCAAATCGGCTTTCAGAACACGCACGGTACCTGGCTTTGGAAGTCGCTTGCCATCTACAAACTCTGTGTCACCGACCTTGATGCCGGTCACAACGCCGTTCTCACCAACAAGTTCAACTGTGGCGTGTAGGTATTTTCTGTCGCCGAACTCCTCGTGCGCGCTGGCAACCTCGTACAGGGTTGGATCCATTGGCCATGGCTGGTTATCGGTTCTAGTCTCTGAAGGCTTTTGCCCGATTGCAATGGTGGTGACCGAAGCCGCACCTTGCCTTGTGGCAGTGCCGAGACAGTCAGCACCGGTGTCGCCACCACCCAGAATTATTACGTGCTTGCCGGAGGCATGAATTTGGTCTTCGACTAGGTCGCCGGCAACAACCTTGTTCGCCTGAGACAGGTAGTCCATCGCGAAGTGGACACCGGCAAGGTCAGCGCCTGGCACATCCAAACCACGCGGTTTTAGAGCACCTGTTGCCACTAGAACTGCGTCGTAACGCATTTTGAGCTCTTCCCAGGTGATGTCGACGCCAACATTGACGCCGGTGCGGAACCTGGTTCCCTCGGCAATCATCTGCTCGAGGCGCTTATCAATGTGGCGTTTCTCCATCTTGAAGTCAGGGATGCCATACCTGAGTAGGCCACCAATTCGATCGTCTCGCTCGAACACTGCAACAGTGTGACCAGCACGAGTCAGCTGCTGCGCGGCCGCCAGCCCCGCTGGTCCCGAGCCAACAACCGCAATTGTCTTGCCAGTCAATCTCTCGGGAATGCTTGGGGCAACATATCCGGCATCGAAGGCGTCGTCGATTATCGAAACCTCGATCTCCTTGATGGTCACCGCAGGCTGGTTGATTCCAAGTACGCAGGCACTCTCACAGGGAGCGGGACAAAGTCGACCGGTAAATTCCGGGAAGTTGTTTGTGGAGTGAAGTCGGTCTATGGCCTCTCTACTGCGGCCACGGTGCGTCAAGTCATTCCACTCTGGGATTAGGTTGCCAAGCGGGCAGCCAGCATGACAGAACGGAATACCGCAATCCATGCATCGGCTGGCCTGCTCCTTGACAACTCCGGAGTTCCGCTCTTCGTAGACCTCTTTCCAGTCCTTGATTCGCACTGGAACCGGTCTACGCTGAGCCGTCTCTCGCTCGGTTACCTTTATGAATCCTCTTGGGTCAGCCATTGGTTACCTCCAGAATTTGAGTCCAGACTTCCTCGCCGTCAAGCGCAATACCGGTTTCCAGCGCCTCCTGCTGGATGCCAACTACTCGCGCGTAATCCCTTGGAAGCACTCTCACGAAGTTCTTAACCTCTGAGTCGAAGTTTTCCAGGATCTTTGCACCAAGAGGCGAACCGGTTCGGTCAACGTGCTCCTCAAGAATCGAAAGCAGCTCTTGCTGCTCTCCAGACTCAAGGGCACTTAGCGAAATTTCGCCAAGCTTCAGTGCCTCACGGTTAACCCGTGCTTCAGAGAGCTTGTAAACGTAGGCAATTCCGCCTGACATGCCGGCACCGAGGTTGATTCCAGTTTTCCCGAGGATAACCGCGCGGCCTCCGGTCATGTATTCCAAAGCGTGATCGCCCACGCCTTCGGCTACAGCAATCGCTCCGGAGTTTCGAACCATGAATCGCTCGCCCACAACGCCGTTTAGGAAGATCTTGCCGGAGGTCGCTCCGTAACCAATCACGTTGCCAGCAATCACGTTCTCGGCGGCAATAAAGCCCGCTGATTCCGATGGCCGGACCGAAATCACTCCCCCGGATAGGCCCTTTCCGACATAGTCGTTGCAGTCACCCTGCACATTAATCTCCATGCCACGTGGCACAAATGCACCGAATGACTGTCCAGCGCTTCCTGAGAGGTTCAGGCGTAGCGTTCCTGGCTCAAGACCCTGCTCCCCCCAACGCTTGGTGAGTTCATTACCAAACATGGTTCCGATGGCCTGCATGGTGTTGTTGATTTTCTTTTCGATCAACACTGGCTTGCCCTCTTTCAGGGCCGCCGAAGCCTGATCCAGCAGTGGATAGTCGAAGTGCTCGTCTAGCTGATGATCCTGCTCTTTGGTTTGGTACTGCGACTCCGAAGTAATAATGTCCTTCGCCGCAAAAATAGGAGACAGGTCGAGCCCGTCGGCCTTCCAGTGGTGAATGGCCTTGTTCACATCAAGCACATCAACGTGGCCGATTGCCTCTTCAAGAGATCTGAAGCCGAGCTCCGCAAGGTACTCCCTGACCTCCTGGGCTAGGAATTCAAAGAAGTTGACAACATGGTCCGCCTGACCATGGAATCGGTCTCTAAGCAACGGATTCTGAGTGGCAACTCCAACCGGACAGGTGTCCAGGTGGCAAACGCGCATCAGGATGCAACCTTCAACCACAAGTGGTGCAGTTGCAAAGCCATACTCTTCGGCTCCGAGTAGCGCAGCAATGACAACGTCACGGCCGGTCTTCATGGAGCCGTCCACCTGAACCACAATGCGGTCGCGCAGGCCGTTCAGTAGCAGTGTCTGCTGGGCTTCGGCCAGACCAAGTTCCCAAGGGGTTCCGGCATGTTTGAGTGAGTTCAACGGACTTGCTCCGGTGCCGCCGTCATGTCCGGATATCAAAACCACGTCTGCTTTGGCCTTAGCAACACCGGCAGCTACGGTTCCAACACCAAACTGGCTGACTAGCTTCACGTGGATTCTGGCAGCTCTGTTTGCACGCTTGAGGTCAAAGATCAGTTGCTTCAGGTCCTCAATCGAATAGATGTCATGGTGCGGTGGCGGTGAAATCAGGCCCACACCAGGAGTTGAGTGGCGGAGCTCCGCAATCCATGGGTAAACCTTGTTGGGAGGCAATTGGCCACCCTCACCAGGCTTTGCACCCTGAGCCATCTTGATCTGAATGTCATCAGCATGAGTCAGATACATCGAGGTCACACCAAAACGACCAGAGGCAACCTGCTTGACAGCGCTTCGTCGGTCCCTATCAAGCAATCGCTCAACAGATTCACCGCCCTCACCGGTGTTGCTCTTTCCGCCAAGGCGGTTCATCGCAATCGCGAGTGTCTCATGCGCCTCTGGGGAGATTGCCCCCATGCTCATCGCGCCGGTAGAAAACCGCTTCACGATTTCGCTGACGGGCTCAACCTGCTCGATTGGCACTGGTTCGCGAAGCCCCTTCTTGAACTCGAAGAGTCCTCGAATGGTCATTAGGCGCTCAGCTTGGTCGTCAACAGCGTTTGTGTATGACTTGAAGATTTCGTAATTCTTGTGGCTGGTCGAGTGTTGTAGCTTAAAGATGGTCTCCGGGTTGAATAGGTGCGGAGGTCCTTCTCTTCGCCACTTCATCTCGCCACCGACTTCGAGTGGCCCAAGGTCCTGAGTGGTTCCCTCGATTGGATAGGCGGCTGTGTGTCGCTGCTCGATTTCACGGTGAAGGATGCCCATTGAAACACCACCGAGTTTTGTGGTGGTGCCAGTGAAGTACTTGTCAACCAGCTCTTGGCTCAGGCCAATCGCCTCAAAACACTGTGCGCCACCATAGGAGGCGACAGTCGAGATTCCCATTTTGGACATGACCTTGAGGACACCCTTGCCCAGGGCCTTGATCATGTTCTTGCTGCTTCGCTCAGGTGTGATTCCGGTGATGGTTCCGTTCACAACTAGCTCTTCGGCACTCTCTAGCGCCAAGTAAGGATTGATCGCTGACGCGCCAAACCCAATCAGGGTTGCAACGTGGTGCACATCTCTGGCATCACCGGTCTCCACCACCAGTCCGGCCATCATTCTGGTGCCCTTGCGGATCAAGTGGTGATGTATTGCAGAGCAGGACATCAGGGATGGAATTGGAGCGAGCTCCCTGTTGCTGTCTCGATCGGACAACACAATAAAGGTGGCGCCGGATTCAAGGGCCTTGTCGACCTCTTCACACATCTGTTCTAGGCGCTCCTCCAGGGCGGATGCGCCATCATCGACTCGATATAGGCACGAAATTGTCACTGCCTTGCCGATGTTGTTCGCGCGGTCGATGTGCTTGATTTTGGCAAGCTCATCGTTTCCTAGAATCGGGTAGTCCAGAACCATTTGCTTGGCATGCTCGGCACTAGCCTCAAGCAGGTTCCTAACCGGACCAATGCTGGTGGTCATTGAAGTAACGACTTCTTCGCGAATGGCGTCTAGCGGCGGGTTAGTAACCTGTGCGAACTGCTGAGTGAAGTAATCAAACAGCAGCTTTGGACGTTCCGAAATTGCAGCGATTGGTGTATCGGTTCCCATCGCTCCAATTGGCTCTTGACCGGTTCTAGCCATCGGCGCAATGAATTCCTTTAGGTCCTCTTCGGTGTAGCCGAAGGCACGCTGGCGCCTGTGAACAGATTTACTTGAATAACGCACGTGCTCGCGGTCCGGGAGATCACGCAGGTTAATGCGACTCTCATCCAGCCACTGGCCCCACGGCTCTAGAGCAGCAACCTCGCTCTTGATCTGCTCGTCCTCAATGATCCGACCAGCCTTGGTGTCAATTAGGAACATTTTTCCAGGCTGAAGTCGGCCCTTGCGAACGATTCGATCTTCGGGGATGTCAGCAACGCCGATCTCCGAGGCAAGAATGATGAAACCGTCTTCTGTAACGACGAAGCGACCCGGCCTAAGGCCGTTTCGGTCAAGGGTTGCCCCAACTAAGTCGCCGTCCGTGAAGACAACTGCAGCTGGGCCGTCCCACGGCTCCATGATCATGGAGTGGTATTCGTAGAAGTCTCTTAGTTGAGGGTCCAGGTCAAGCTGCTTTTCCCATGCGCCCGGAATCATCATCATCATGGCGTGAGGCAGCGATCTTCCCGACAGCACGAGCAGCTCTAAAACCTCATCGAAGGTCGCGGAGTCAGATGCACCTGGAGACACAATTGGCTTCAGCTGCCCAATGTCTCCAAGCACATCAGTTGCAAGCTGAGATTCTCTGGCTGCCATCCAGTTGGCATTTCCCTTGACGGTGTTAATTTCACCGTTGTGAGCAATGAACCTGAATGGATGAGCCAGTGGCCAGGATGGGAAAGTGTTGGTAGAAAAGCGACTGTGAACCAGAGCCAAGAGTGACTCGAAACGGTCGTCAGACAAATCAGGGAAGAACGGCTCCAGCTGCAGCGTTGTGACCATGCCCTTATAGACAATCGTTCTGACCGATAGCGAGGGGTGGTAGATGCCAATCTCACGCTCGCTGCGCTTGCGAACCCTAAACAGCCTGCGCTCTACCTCCAGTCCACTGGCCTTATCAGTTCCGGCGACAAAAACCTGCTCAATCAGCGGCATTGCCTCCTTGGCCAAAGCTCCCAGCACGCTCGGATCTGTTGGTGGCACTCGCCAACCGAGAACAGTCAGCGACTCCTCTGAGCAGAGAGCTTCAAATGCCTGCTTGTCCTTTGCCGCACTAGCTTCCTCTAGGAAAACTAGACCCGCACCGTAGGAGCCGAGCGCAGGCAGTTCGAATCCAACTACTTCGCGGAAGAATCGGTCTGGAAGCTGAGTCAGAATTCCCGCACCATCGCCAGTTCCAGCGTCTGAGCCAATAGCTCCTCGGTGCTCAAGGTTACGAAGAGAGGAAAGAGCCATGTCAACAATGTCGTGTCCTGCGCGCCCACGGAGCGTTGCAACCATGGCTAGGCCACAAGCATCGTGCTCAGCTGCTGGGTCGTAGAGTCCTTGCGCTTCTGGGCTCTGGCCAAAGCGTGAAAATGGGCTAATTGCCGACACGGTTACTCCAATCGAATTCTTTTCGGAACTTCGTTGGCCCGACATGTTGCCATGTGCTTTAGGTGAAAACTAGCTGCTAGTAGTGATTAGCTCTTTGCTGGTTCGGTGTTTTGGGCAGGTTCTCTGCCTTTTGACCAAACAGATGGTTCAAGGCCTGGGTGTCGGCGCGTCTGAACCAAATAAATTGTGAGTCCTATTGCAATACCGATCAACGCTGACCAGATATTTACTCTAAGTCCAAGGATAATCTCACTTGGGTCAATTCGGATACTTTCAATCCAAACTCGTCCAGTTGAGTAGATCACCAGATACAGGGCGAAAATCTTCCCCCACTGCAGCTTTAGCTTGTTTCCAAGCCAAATAAGGGCGATTACACCAATCAGGTTCCAGAGCATTTCGTAGAGAAATGTCGGGTGGAAAGTCAACCCGTCAGGAAGACCGTTTGGGTAAGCCTTGTTTGTGCTGGGAATCTCAAGTCCCCAGGGCAGTTCGGTTGGCAAACCAAATAGCTCTTGGTTGAAGTAGTTGCCAAGGCGACCAAGGCCTTGAGCCAACAGAATTCCTGGAGCCACCGCATCTGCAACTGCCAGGAAGCGAATTCCTGCCTGTCGTGCTCCAATCAATACGCCAACAGCCCCAAGGATCAGTGCGCCATAGATTGCGAGTCCACCTTCCCAAATCTTGAATACATCAAGCAGGTCAGCGCCCTCATAGAAGTAGTCCCTCGGATGGGTAAGCACGTGGAAGAAGCGACCCCCCAAGATTCCTAGCGGAACTGCCCAGAGCGCAATGTCTAGAAACAGGCCGGCGGGAGCCCCGCGACGTCGAAGTCTAAGGTCGGTGAGGATTGTTGCAATAACAATGCCACTGAGAATAAACAGGGCGTAAAAGTGAATCCGAAACGGCCCCAGGTCAATGAAGCTGATCTCTGGAGAAGGGATGCTAGTTAGAAAGTCCACGACCCTATCCTAAACCGCTAGCAAGATCTTTAGTTTTCGCAACCAATCCAGCTAGGCCATCGGCTTGGTATGCCTTCACAAATGCGGTTCCAACGATCGCGCCATCTGCATACTGGTTCACTTCGCGCACCTGTTCTGGGGTAGAAATCCCGACTCCCACGCATGTCAACTGGTCGCTCAGGGTCCGAACTCGCTGCACCAGGTTTCTTGCCAGGGCGTCTAAGTTAGCCCGTTCGCCAGTGATTCCCATTGTCGATACTGAGTAAACAAACCCCTGCGAAACATCGGAGTTGTCTCTGACTCGATCGTCAGAGCTGGATGGCGCAACTAGGAACACCCGATCCAGATTCTTTTGCTTTGAGATCTCTATCCAGTCGGCTGCCTCATCGGGAACTAGGTCTGGAGTGATAAGGCCTTGGGCACCTGAATCAACAAGATCATCCGCAAAGCGCTCGATCCCATAGGCAAGGACGGGGTTCCAGTAAGTCATGACCAGCAGTGGAGTTTGAACTCGACTGCGAACCTCTCGGATTACATGAAACAGGTCTTTCAGACCAAAACCGTTGTCTCTAGCCAGTTCGGTAGCTTGCTGGATAACCAGCCCGTCCATGACTGGATCGCTGTATGGAACGCCAATCTCCAGGACATCACAGCCGTTTTCGGCCATGGCAACCAGAGCCTCTATCGAATCATCGACATTCGGGAATCCGGCCGGGTAATAGCCAACCAGCGAACCCTTTCCAGATAACTGGTTTGTTCGCAAAGTTTCAGATACTGAGATCATTTGTCACCTATCAGCCCGAAATAGCGCCCGGCGGTTTCCATGTCCTTGTCACCGCGACCGCTCAGGTTCACCAAGATACTTGCATTGGCAGGAAGTTTAGTCGCCAGGTGCTTAAGGCCAGCCAGTGCGTGAGCGGTCTCGATGGCAGGAATGATGCCCTCGGTCTGTGACAACAACCTCATGGCGTTCATGGCTTCCGAATCAGTGACACCATGGTAATTTGCCCGACCCAAGTCTTTCAGCCAGGAATGCTCTGGACCAACACCCGGGTAGTCAAGACCCGCTGAAATCGAGTGTGATTCCTTCGTTTGTCCATCCTCATCCTGGAGCATGTAGCTCCTAGCGCCGTGAAGCACGCCTGGAACACCCTTCGAGAGCGTTGCTGCGTGAAACGGGGTTTCTATGCCATCGCCTGCAGCTTCAAAGCCCCAGAGCTGAACATCGCTGTCGTCCAAGAACGCATGGAAGATGCCGATTGCATTAGAACCACCACCGACGCAGGCTGCTACGGCATCTGGCAATCCCCCGATTAGGTCGATCATTTGTGCTCGAGCTTCATTGCCAATCACACTGTGAAAATCGCGAACCATCGTCGGAAACGGGTGCGGCCCTGCAACGGTTCCCAATAGGTAGTGAGTGCTGTCAACGTTCGCCACCCAATCGCGAAGGGCCTCATTGATGGCGTCCTTTAGGGTTCTGGATCCGGTTGTCACTGGGACAACTTCGGCTCCCAGCAGTTTCATTCGGGCAACATTCAGTGCTTGCCGTTCGGTGTCCACTTCACCCATGTAGACAACACAATCCAAACCGAAGTAAGCAGCTGCTGTAGCACTGGCAACCCCGTGCTGCCCGGCGCCAGTCTCTGCAATGATTCGCTTCTTGCCCATGCGCTTGGCCAGCAATGCCTGACCCATGACGTTATTGATTTTGTGGCTGCCAGTGTGGTTCAGGTCTTCGCGCTTTAGAAAAATGCGCACGTCGCCAACATGTTCAGCAAAACGCTTGGCTTCGGTGATTATGGAAGGGCGCCCAGTGTAGGTTCTGTGCAGTTCTGCTAGCTCATCGATAAAGCTTTGGTCAGCCCTAGCCAACTGATATGTAGCGTCAAGCTCATCGAGGGCCTTAATCAACGGCTCCGGCACAAATCGTCCGCCGTAGGCTCCGAAATAGGGGCCCTGTTGTTCTGAAAGCTTGGTGGTCATCATTTAATCCTATGTTGCGTCAATGAACTTGGGGATGAGCTGTGCTGGGTCGCCAGTAACTAGTGCTTGACCGACAAGTACTGCGTTTGCCCCTGCATTCCAATAGCGAAGGACATCCTGTTCGTCCCTAACCGATGACTCAGCGACCTTAATCGCATCTTCGGACAACAGGTGTGCCATTGACTCAAATAGCGACAAGTCAGTTTTGAAGGTCTCCAAATTTCTGGTGTTGATGCCAACCAAATTTGCTCCGCAATTATTCGCTATTTCAATCTCGGAAATCGTATGGGTCTCGGTCAGGACATCAAGTCCTATATCGTGGGCAAAATTTGCCAATCTGCGATAGTCGGCTTCGGTTAGCCAGCTCAAAATCAACAGTGCAAATGAAGCTCCGTTGGCGCGGGCTTCCAGCAATTGATATTCCGAAGAAATGAAGTCTTTTCTAAGTGTCGGAATGTTTACCGAATCGCTGGCTGTTTTCAGATCCGCGAGTGAACCTCTAAAGCCGGTGCGTTCGGTCAACACTGAAATCGCGTGTGCTCCGGCGGCTTCATAGGTTTTAGCCAGCAATGCAACATCATCGATGGCAGCGAGTTCCCCCATGGAGGGGCTTGCCCGCTTAATTTCAGCGATTATCTTGATTTGAGGTCCAGCAGAAAGAGCGGTGATAGCCGAGACCGGCTTATCAAGCTCACCGATGCGCTTCTCAAGGTCTAATTCAGAGACGGTCTTGCGACGAATTTCGGCATCGTCGCTTGCCGCAGCGAAGAGCGCGTCTAGCACTAGTGAGACTTTGAGTGCTTGCCGCCAACGCCGTAACCGGCTGCCTTTAGGGCTAGTCCGGCAACAACTCCGACAACTGCAAGACCTGCTGATGCCCACACCATTGGCGCTACGTCCAAGAAGAAGAACCAAGTTCCGATGCAAAACGCGACGATTACGGTGATCACCGTTGTCCACGCTGCAACTGAGTTTCCGTGACCTGGTTCTGCGTTGTGATTAGTCATTTTGCCCTTCCTGACTCTGTAGATTCTAGCAATCAGTTGTTCTGGTCATCCCACAAAGACTGAGAGTCGGCGGAAACTTCTGAAGAGTCCAGTTTGTTTGAGGCTGGTTGCCGCTTTCCCGTCAATAGCGACAGTGTCAAGACGGCTGCGGTCGCAAGGGCGAGAACTTGGTAGGCCAAGAACCCGATTCCTACCTCAATAGCGAAGCTAGATGCGCTTGCAAGGCCAGTGGCATTGGCGACAAACCCCAAGACGCTGGGGTCGGCGTAGAAGTCTGAAAACAGCGACAGCGCAAACGCTCCGATCGCGAACAGGGCACCAATAATTGGCATCACGCGAGAAAGGCTGGAGTATCTGGCTAACACGGTAGTTAGTAGCACAATCGCCGCCAACGAAAGCCAGAGCGCACTTACCTCAGAGCCCAACATGTCAGCGATTACGGCTGCTGACGAAGAGTGGGGGTCGGTGATGGTGAGCCAGCCCAGAAACACCGTTCCAAGCCATGCAAGTGAAGCCAGTGAGGCGATACCCAGGAACCTAACCATTTGTCATCGCATTTGCGGCTGAAACCGCTCTCAGAACTACGGCCGCTTTAGCGAGGGTTTCTTGGTATTCACTTTCCGGGTCAGAGTCCAGAACTATGCCTGCTCCCGCCTGCACCCTGGCTACTCCGTCTCTAATTACCGCTGTGCGAATAGCGATGGCGAGGTCTGCGTTTCCCTGGAAGTCGAAATAGCCAACCACTCCCCCAAAAAGTCCTCGATACTCATCCTCAAGGTCATGAATTATTTCAAGGGCTCTTGGCTTTGGGGCGCCGGAAAGGGTTCCGGCGGGAAAGGTTGCGAGCATGGCTTTGACTTTGCTGACATTTTTCGAAAGCTGACCCTCAACAGTCGACACCAAATGCATCACATGCGAAAACCTATGAATCTGCATGAATTCAGTGACCTGCAAACTGGTTGGATCACAAATTTTCAGCAGATCGTTTCTGGCAAGGTCAACCAACATTAGGTGCTCGCTGCGCTCCTTTTGGTCTGCCAGCAGGTCTTCCGCAAGCTGATTATCCGCTGCCGCGCTATCGGCCCGCGGCCGAGAGCCAGCAATTGGGTGGGTAATCACGCGATCCCCGACCATCTTGACCAGTGCCTCCGGCGAGCTGCCAACAATTGCGAATTCGCCTTCGCTGTCCGCCCAGCGGGTCAAATACATGTAGGGGCTTGGATTCAAAGCTCGCATAGCCCTGTAAACATCGAGCGCATCCGCAACCACGTCTTGATCAAATCGCTGTGATATCACAACCTGGAAGACATCACCCTTGCGGACGTGCTCTTTAGCTAGTTCGACCTTTGCCAAGAATTCAGAATGCTCTGTATTCGACGAAAACTCTGCCTCAGGCCAGTTCGGCTCAGAGATCATGGCTGGTGTTTGCTCGCGAACCTTGGCTTCTAGAGCGTCAATGGAAGCAAGTGCTCGGTCGTAGTCCGCTTCACTGCCATCAGCCTCGAGGAAAACCACACTGACCAGGATCAGTTCGGAGCGCTGGTGGTCCATAACTACCAACTCTGAAAACTGGTTGAAACCGTATAGCGGGATCGAGTAGCTTGCCTTCTTTGCGCTCGGCAGCTGCTCGGTTAGATTCACGGCCCCCCAACTCATGAAGCCAACAAGCCCAGAACTAAGCGGGAAGTCAACCGGGCTGGATCTCCAGGAACTTTGAACGGTGTCCAGAGCAGCGACGGGGTCAACTGGCAATTGACCGTTCTCTGGTAGCGGTGACGAG
>ENA-UPTJ01001556-UPTJ01001556.1-marine-metagenome-genome-assembly--contig:-NODE-1556-length-12134-cov-5.565361_pt1 | contig 12134 bp, 8 predicted proteins | sample MGYA00238168_ERZ767080 | MGnify/ENA primary metagenome ERZ767080 (study PRJEB28935, sample SAMN06266237) | marine metagenome | isolation source: Columbia River Estuary | place: USA:Columbia River Estuary... | reverse complement strand
GGGTTAATAGGGCAATGATAGTGATGTATTTCAATTTGTTAAATTTCATCTCTTCAATAGGTGTAGTATTTAACTGACACCCTTACTTCCGACACCCGGTACCTGGTTCCCGACACCCGATACCCGACACCCGACACCCGACACCTGACACCCGGTACCCGGTACCCGGTACCCGATAAAAGGGCCATCCTTTTGAGACAGCCCTTAATTCTCTATTTTGATTTGCGATCAACTTACAGTGTGTAAGAGAATTTCAATTGGAAGTTTCTGCCCGGACTCAAACGTGTGAAATATTGATCAGTCGTTTGAAATCCAGTAAATACTTGTTCACGTTTATCGTTTAAGATATTGGTAATTTTGAAACCTAAATTCATGCGGTCTTTCTCGCCAAATTTATACGTTGCGTTGAAGTTTAAGCTGTGGAAGGGAACAGAGTATACGTCAGTTTTGTTGTTAAAGCCAACAAACTGAAGAGTTGGACCCTGAACATTATAGAATAATCCAGATTCAAAGCTTTTATTTTTCGTTAAGTGAGCAATTCCTACGTTCACGATATAAGGAGCTTGTCCTGCCATGTCGCGACTACGGGCAATTTCTTGTCCTTTTCTCTTTGTTAAATTTCTCGAAAGGTACTCAGTTTCAGTAATTGAAATTTTAGAATGTGTGAGTGTTAAATTGGTGTTGAACGTAAAGTTTTTTAATGACGAGGCAATAGCTTCTAAATTTTTACGCACTTCTAGTTCTAGACCAAGAATTGTTGCATTTCCCACATTTCTAGGTTGGAAACTGCCGGCATCCGCAAGAAATTGAACGATTTCAATGGGATTTTGAAGGGTTTTGTAAAATAGGCCAGCTGAGAGCATATCTCCTCTTTTCTCAAACTGTTCCCAACGTATGTCAAAGTTATTGATATTGGTGGCCTTCAAATTTCCGTCCCAAAGATTAATTTCCTCTCCATTGATATTGGTGTTTTCGGTGTATTTGCCACCAATGAATGTGCGGCCTGTGATGGGGTCTAAAATTTCGGCATATGAAAGTTCCTTCAACGAGGGTCTTGCAATTGTTCGAGCATACGAAATACGCAGGTTAGATTTTTTGCTGATGTTGTACATCATGTTTGCAGTAGGAAACAAATTAAGGTCGTTCATAACCGCTTCATTGTTCAATTCAAAAGGTCTTCCAGTAGAAGGGTCTTTGGTTTGACTGATACCCGAATATTGTTGCAAGTAGTGCTCAGCTCTCAAACCAACAACGGCTTTCAACTGAGGAGTCAATTGAACGTCGTTTGAAGCATAAATGGAAGAATGATTCACCATAGCTTGGAATTCATTTGGGTTGTTGGGTATGAACATTGCGTCATAGCGAACACCATTGGTTTGGGTAGAGCTAACTAGGTTTTCTTCGTTGAAAATTTCGTTGGGATCACCGTTGAATTTCATTTGCCCCACGGTAATTTGGAAATTTTGAATGTTGAAATTACGGTGTTTGAAGGTGTATGCAGCTCCAAATTTCAAGTGTGATTTTTTACCTGAAAAACGGTAATTCCTGGCAACATCAATTCGATTAGAAATATTGTATTCTACTAAGTTTCTCCAAATACGCTCTGGTTTACCAACCTCAGTCCCGATGTTGTTATCTGGGATTCTAAAACGTGTAAAACGTACATCTGGGTCGCTGATAGAAGAACGTGTGGGAGATATTTTCCAGTCAATTTGCCACTTACCTTTTTCGCGGGTATGAGTGCCTGAAATCAACATGTTGGTTAATGATCTTTGGTTGTAGTCTAAGTTAAATTGGCTGGCTTCAAACGTTGCTCCCAAGTTAGTATTCACGAAGTTGAATTGGCCTGCTTTAGATTCTCCATTTTGTATGTGGAGCAAATTGAGTTTAACCTTATTGTTTTCAGATTTAATGGCAATAGTACCCAATGCTCCCAAAAGAACGTTGTTGGTACCATAACTACCTGTCTGTCTTTCTAAGGCAGTTAATTCGTATACCTCGTTGCTGATGTCTTTTGCGAATAAGTTGAACTCAACTCCTTGGTAAAATTCTGTCTCATTTCGGTATGTAACGGAAGCTTGATAACCCAATGAATAACGTTTAGATATTTTGCGAGTATTTGAATATGAAGCACCCAAGTTAACATTCATGAAGCTTGTTTTCTTCTCTGGACCCATAGTAGTATTAAAGGCTCTGGTAATTCTTTGGAATTCTTGTCCTTTTGCACCATTCGGATTTCCAATAAAGTCTGTATAAGTTGGAATGTTATCTACTCCTTGGGTGGGTAAGTTGCGTTGGCCGTTATCAAATCCCAAGAAATCAGTAGAGCTACCTTTATAATAAAGATAATCTTTTTTAAAGTTCATATCGGGGTTATATCCTAGGCCAACACTGAAATTCCAGTTCTTTTTATCAGGGAAATCTTTGGTTCCGATATCAACGACACCACCGGTGAAATCTGCTGGAAGATCTGCGGTAAAAGTTTTAGAAACAACAATATTATCAATGACGCTGGTGGGGAAAAGGTCCATCTGAATGGTGTTTCTGTCAGGATCCAAACCCGGAATGTCCATGCCATTTAGAGTAGTTTTAGTATAACGGTCACCCAAACCGCGCACATAAACATATTTTCCGCCTTCAACTGAAACTCCGGTTACACGCGACATAGCTGATGCGGCGTCACCGTCACCTATGCGTTTGAAACCAGCACTCGAAATACCATCAATCATGTTCGGTGCAATTTTTTTGGCAGAAAGCAATGCTTCTTCGGTATTATTCATTCGTTTAACCGATACTTTTACTTGTCCTATGCCTTCAATTGCAGGAGATAATTTGATGTCATTTTCAAGGACGAAAACCTGATTCTCTGAAATTTGTATTTCTGTAATAGTTACTGAATTAAAGGCTTCATTTTCCACACTCAAAGTATGCGTACCCACTGACGCTACTAATTCAAATTTGCCGTCTAAGTCAGTTATTGTTTGGATTTCTTTCGATAAACTTACATTGGCCCCCTTCAAAGGCTTTGATGTTGATTCATCAATGATTTTTCCACGAATTATGCCTGTTTGGGCATTAAGGTAATTGGCGCCTATAAAGGCAATGATTCCGAATAGTTTTTTTAAATTTTTCATTCTATTAACACGTTGATCGCAAAAACTTGAATAGGAGGCCTTAAAAGACCTCCCGTTCAAGAGTGTTTTAGAGAATATGATTATTATTAATTTTCAATGTTATTTTAATGCACCTGCTTTGTCAGCCCAAGTCCAGCTAGTGAAAGCTGATACACTTCCTACTGTGTTGGTAGTTACTTTAGTTGCGTTAGCAGCTACACCGTCTAAGAAGATTTTGCTTAAGTTGGTAGAGTCAGTCTTGATTTCTAATTTGTCAAAAGTTAAAGAAGTACCATAGTTAGGAGCTGAAGTTGCATCCAAATCTAAATCTCCGCGACCGTCTTTCATTCCAGCATCAAAGTTGAAGAAATAGATAGATGAGAAATTGCCTTGAGCGTTAGATCTCCAATTTCCCAATTCTGCAGCAGCAGATCCTTTTACCCAACCGTTTTTAACTGTATGACCAGCATTCGCTGAACCTTCTGGACCATCGATTTCTAAAGCGTGGTCAGTGTTGTCACCACAAATTACTGCAAATCCGTCTAAGGTACCAGACCAAGCTTGGTCGGTATCGATACCATCGTCACCAGCGTTCCAAACTATGATGTTTTTAGCGTTAACAGACCCACCAAAAAATTCAACACCATCATCTTGATTTGCAACAATTTCAATGTTTTCAATTACGGTTCCGGCACCAACACCACCTAAAGTCAAACCGTTAATTTCGTTTCCTTCGCCAATGTTAGCACCACCGTGACGGATAGAAATATACTTCAATACACCTGAGTTATCGTTAGCGTCAGTTCCACCGTACAAGCCGTTTGCATCTGTTGGAGGAATACCTTCGATTGCCGCTTCAACAACGTCACCACTTAATGATGCTGGAGCTTTACCCAACATAATCAATCCACCCCAAAGTCCATCAACATTGTTGTCCATGTTTGGAGAAGCGATTTCACCAGTTTTGATTTCGTCAGCAACTGAAGTGAAAATGATGGGCATTGTAGGAGTTCCTTCAGCCATGATCTTTGCACCGCGTGCGATGATCAATGCTGTTGCGTTAGCTCCTGAACCTGCTTGTCCTTTGATTACGGTACCAGCTTCAATGGTTAAAGTGTTGCCTGAAGTTACAGCAACACGACCTGCCAAGATGTAAACCTTGTCTTTTGTCCAAGTAGTGCTTGCAGTAATGTTGGAAGTAACAATAACTTCGTTCGATGCGTTGTTGTTGTTATCTCCGCCAGTGTTTTCTTCGCCACAAGCGTTAAATAACAATGCAGAGCTTAACAAAGCTACTGCGGTGAAAAGTGAATGAATCTTTTTCATAGAGTGTGTTTTCTTGATGCAAAACACACCCTTTAATATTATCTAAAAATTAAGGGGAAGTTATAAAATTATGGAATTACTGATTAACTCGAAAAAATACCGATTCGAGTCCTTCAACATCTGCTGAAATTTCTTGTTCAACTTCAGCAAAATAAGCCGATGTTGCTGCACCAGCCATCACATACATTCCTTTTTTTAGGGGGATGTTGTATTGATGAGCTAAACGGGTGGCAGCAGAGAGTGCTTTCCAAGGATTTCCCAAAATATCGTTTGAACTACCTGTTTCAACAACTTCGCCATTGATGTTCAACTGAATTTTATTGTTGTCTAAAGCGTTGTTAATGTCTTCACTGATAATTCCCACTACGAGGGCAGCCGAAGAGCAATTATCAGCAACTACATCAGACAAAGAGAACTTGAAATTCTTGTATCTAGAATCAATGATCTCAATAGCTGCTGCAATTCCTGAAACTTTATCTTTAACTTGGTGTTCGTCTAAAACCTCATCAATATCGTCATTTAGAATAAAACAAATTTCAGGTTCTACGCGGGGATGAATAAAGTCAGAAAGTGACATTGTTCCTCCATTGTTGTGCAACATGTCTGAAGTTAACATGCCTATGATCATGTCATTAACACCCATTTGTTTCATCTTCGCTTCAGAAGTAAAACCCATCTTTACACCAATTAGTTTATGTCCTTGGTCAAGTCTGTTTTGAATGACTTGATGTTGAATTTGATATGCCTCTTCAAGTGTAAAAGATTGATTTAAAGATAATTGATCAATAGGAGTACGGCTAAGTGCAGCTTCGTGTAATGATAGTGCTACTTGGGAGTTTAAGCTCATGGAGGTGCAAAGTTCGTTTTTTTTGTTTAAACATGCATACTAACTTTGATTCGAAATTTTAATAATGTCATTTGAGAAATTTATAGAAGAGGCGGCAATGGCCTTGAGAGAAGCAGAATTGAGTAATATTCCTTGTTCTCCCATTAGGCAATTGATTGGTGATCAAGATGTTGATTCTGCATACAAAGTGCAAGAAATCAATGTAGATTGGGCTTTGCAAAACGGAAGAAGCCTATGTGGTTCTAAAATTGGACTCACATCTGTCGCAGTGCAAAAGCAATTGGGAGTAGATCAACCCGACTTTGGAGTGCTTTACAGCGATACCCAAATTAAAAATGAGGGTGAAATTTCTATGTCTCATTTGATGCAGCCCAAAGCAGAAGCTGAAATAGCCTTTGTTTTGAAAAGCGGTTTTGATCAGCGCATTTCCGATATTCAACAAATTATAGATGCCACTGATTACATATGTGCATCCATTGAAGTGGTGGGTTCTAGAGTGGCCAATTGGGACATTCGCATTACCGATACCGTTGCTGACAATGCATCGGCGAGTCATTTTGTGCTTGGCGACCAACGTGTAAATCCGTTGGACTTTGATTTCGTAAACTGTCAGATGAATTTAATAAAAAATGGTGAAATATCATCAACAGGAAGTGGTGCCGCTTGCATGGGAAATCCCTTGAATGCCGTAATGTGGTTGGCCAATACCAGGTTGGCTTTGGGAAATCCATTGAAAGCTGGAGAAATCATTCTTTCAGGTGCTTTAGGACCTATGGTTGTTGCTTCTTCGGGGGATGCTTTCACTGCTGATATTACTGGATTGGGAAAAGTGTCATTTTCAATTGTTGATTGATGAAGAAATTTAAAGTAGCCATCATTGGTCCCGGCAATATCGGAACCGACTTGATGATCAAAGTGATGAGGTATTCCAACATCCTTGAGATGGGGGCGATGGTGGGTATAGATCCTGCTTCCGACGGACTGGCTCGTGCGCAAAGAATGGGTGTTCCAACGACGCATGAAGGAATTCAAGGACTCATCAATATGCCTCAATGGAATGAAATTGATTTTGTGTTTGACGCAACTTCAGCTAAAGCGCATATATCCAATGCGGCCATAATTAGACAGTTTCCTGGCAAAAAAATGATTGATCTAACCCCTGCTGCTATTGGTCCGTTTGTTATTCCGCCGGTCAATTTTGAACAATTGAACCTTGATCAAGTTGATAATGTCAATATGGTTACTTGCGGTGGTCAAGCAACAATTCCGATGGTAGCAGCTGTGTCTCGTGTCGCAAAGGTGCACTACGGTGAAATTGTGGCATCCATCGCATCCAAATCAGCTGGTCCTGGAACTAGGGCAAATATTGATGAGTTCACAGAAACTACGTCCCATGGAATTGAAAAGGTGGGTGGCGCCGAACGAGGAAAGGCCATTATTGTTTTGAATCCTGCTGAACCTCCCTTGGTGATGCGCGATACAGTATTTACATTGAGTGAATCAGCTGATAGAGAGCAAATTCGTGAAAGTATACATAAAATGGTTGAGGAGGTTCAAAAATACGTTCCCGGATACCAATTGCATCAGGAGGTACAATTTGAAGATATTACAAAAGAAAATCCTGTTTTTATTGAGGGATTAGGTTACAGATATGGTTTGAAAACGACTGTCTTATTACAAGTTGTAGGTGCGGGACATTACTTACCTGATTATGCAGGGAATTTAGATATCATGACGAGTGCTGCAAAAGCAACGGCCGAACGTTGGGCTCAATACTTAATGAAATGACAAAAAGATTTTACATTCAAGATGTTACTTTACGCGATGGGCAGCACGCCATCAGACATCAATATAGTTTAGAACAGGCTGTGCAAATTGCACAGGCTTTAGACAATGCTGGTGTTGATGCCATTGAAGTGGCCCACGGTGACGGCCTTTCTGGGGGAAGTTTTAATTACGGATTTGGCGCACATACGGATTGGGAATGGATTGAAGCAGTGGCTAAAGTGATAAAAAATGCTAAGTTGACTACTTTGTTGCTCCCCGGAATTGGAACGATTGATGACTTAAAGAAAGCAAGAGATTTAGGGGTGAAATCTGTAAGAATTGCCACCCACTGCACCGAAGCAGATATTTCTGCCCAGCACATTGCCGCTGCTCGTTCTCTTGGGATGGATGTAGCGGGTTTCTTGATGATGGCGCATATGAATTCACCAGAGAAACTTGCCGAACAAGCCAAATTGATGGAAAGTTACGGTGCTCATTGTGTGTATGTGACTGACAGTGCAGGTGCTTTAACAATGGATGGCGTTAGGGATCGTATACAAGCATTTAAATCAGTACTTCAAAGTGATACAGAATTGGGAATTCATTGTCACCACAATATGTCGCTAGGGGTTGCCAATACTGTTGTTGCACTTCAAGAAGGTGCTACCCGGTTAGATGCTTCTCTAGCGGGTATGGGTGCTGGTGCAGGGAACGCGCCCCTTGAAGTATTGATTGCAGTAATGAATCGTATGGAGGCTAATCATGGCTGTGATTTATTTGCTCTGATGGATGCCGCTGATGACCTTATAAGGCCTTTACAGACTAGACCAGTTCGTGTAGATCGAGAAACTTTGAGCCTCGGCTATGCAGGTGTATACTCTAGTTTCTTGCTTCACGCCGAACGCGCAAGTCAAAGGTACGGTGTAGATACCAGAGATATTTTGGAAGAACTTGGTAAAAGAAAAATGGTTGGCGGACAAGAAGATATGATTATTGATGTAGCCTTGAGCTTGAAGAATGGGATTTAGTCGAAGGTAGAAAGCCCGTTACCCGTTACCCGCTACCCGAAGCCCGACACCCGGAACCCGATAAGATATCGTCCACAAAATGAAACATTTGGTTGTAAGTGGGTTTTTCATCGATGATTTAGGAACTTTTTGGTGAATGTATGCGTTATATTTGTAAAACCTATAATTATGAATTTGAATTCATTTAAAACTGTATCTATTGCTCTTATTGGCGCAGTTGCCATGAGCAGTTGCATCAATTCTAAAGAAGCTTACGAGAAATCAAAGTTGTCTGGATTTGTAGCTGAACAAACTCAAGACATTTTGAAGAAAAACCCACCTCAAGTGGATCTATCCGGTGTTGAAGCGAAAATATCTACTGTAGATATGAAAGTTCAAGCAATGGATGAAAATAACGCGAAGGCAAAAGCGGTTGTTGATAAACTCGAAGATAAATTGAAAACCATTGAAACTTTAGAAAAAGAGTCAAAAGCAGAATTTGAAAGATCAAATACAGCGGTAATTTTCTTCGATTTAAATTCATCAGTACTTTCAACCAGCGCAATGCAGGAAATGTTCCGTTGGAAGTCGGCACTTGATATTTCCTCTTCTGCCTATTCTTATGAAGTAAATGTATTTACATCTGCTGACAAAACCGGTTCTGATGCAACCAATGATAGACTTAGAGCACGCAGAGCCGAGTCAGTTCGTAAGTTTTTAACTGAGGTTTTGGGTGTAAAGGCGAAGATCAATATCACAACGGTTCAACCAGCTCATTCTAGAAACAATACATTAGACCGCAGAGCTGTTATCAGTATCGATTGTAAGTAATTAAAATAATAAACGTTTAATATTTGAGGCCGCCTTTAAAGGGCGGCCTCTTTTTTTTACTTTTGAGGAATGAAGTCGTTTTTCCTCGCACTCGCGTCAATCTTTTGTTTGAATGCCACTGCCCAAATAGAATACGTGAATCCTATGGTTGGTACAGGTGGACATGGGCATACCTTCCCCGGTCCAGTGGCTCCATTTGGAATGGTGCAGCTTAGTCCTGATACTCGAAACGATAACTCTTGGGATGCCTGCGGGGGATATTATTATCACGACTCCTTTATTTTGGGATTTTCACATACCCACCTTAGTGGTACCGGTGTGTCAGATTTGGGAGATATACTTTTTCAGCCTCTGAATTCTCCAGAATTTGATCCAAAGAAATACAGACAATCATTCAATCACGAAAATGAAGCGGCAGCACTTGGATGGTACAAAGTTCTTCTCAATGAAACTCAAACCACGGTTGAGCTGACGGCATCAGAATATGCAGGATTTCAGAAGTACAGTTATCCCAAAGGAAAAGACCGCTGGGTATTGATAGATTTAGAGCACCGCGATGCGTTGTTGTCGTTTTCGTTGGAAGTAGATGATGGGATGTTTAAAGTGCGCGGACACAGGCAGAGTAAGGCTTGGGCAGAAAATCAATGGGTGTTTTTTGAAACGGAATTTTCAGAAAAAATCATGGATGTGAAATGGAATGACTCAAAAACCAAAGTGTTGCTTCATTTCGGGGAATCAAAATCACAACCTTTAATGATTAAAACTGTACTTTCATTCACTGATTTTGACGGGGTTCAAGCCAATTCAAGTCAGGTAGATGAATGGTTGAATTTTGGTAAAGCAGAAGAAACATTTGACCGGATTTCTCGCCCGGAAGAGTGGTTTGGAAGATGTATTCTCCGAACGCGTGATCTTTGGGAGAATGAAATGAGCCATTTGCAGGTAGATCATGCTGCATTTAAGAGTGAAAAGCAACACGATTCCGTATTAAATGTATTTTACACCGCTTGGTATCATTGTTTAATACACCCGTCTTTGGCATCGGATGCCAATTTTAGGTACCGAGGTCGAGACCAAAAAATTCACACGGCAGGCCATTCTGTTTATCATGTTTTTTCACTTTGGGATACATACAGAGCATTGCATCCGCTGTTGACTCTGACCCATAGAACACGATCCCGTGAATTTGTAAAAAGCATGCTCCTGCAATTTAAAGACGGTGGCCGTTTGCCTGTTTGGGAATTGGGAAGTTCGGAGACCAATTGTATGATTGGGTACCACAGCGTGCCCGTCATTTTGGAAGCACTTCAGAAAGGAATTTTGGATGATTTTGATACTGCAATGCTCCTTCAAGCAGTCAGAAATAGTTCTGATTTAAAGGAACCTGCTTACCAATATCAAATTCCTATTGCCCGAGAACTACTCACTCTGTATTACGCTGATTTAGGTTATATAGATGTTTTGAAAGAGGCAGAATCAGTTTCGAAAACGCTTGAATACGCTTACGATGATTGGTGTGTTTCAAAGATCATACAATTGTTAAGACCTGACTCAGTTTCTCTCATCAATGAATACCGAATGCGCAGTGAGCGTTTCTTGGGACTCTTTGATCCAGAAACCAAAACCATGCGTCCACGTCGAAACGGGCAGTTTTTAACCCCGTATAAACCCGGCGAAGTCAATAATCATTATACCGAAGCCAATGCTTGGCAATATTCTTTTTACGCGCCTCATAATTTAGAACAATTGATCTCATTTATGGGTGGTAAGATGGCTTTTAATGCTCAACTTGACAGCCTATTTTATGGTTCCGAGGGACTTTCAGGCCGGGAACAGGCTGATATCTCCGGATTAATTGGACAATATGCCCACGGAAACGAGCCAAGCCATCATATGGCTTATTTATATAACAATGCTGGAAGTCCTCAGAAAACACAAGAACTGGTCAGACGCATTATGAAGGATTTCTATTCGAACACTCCTGGCGGTTTGATTGGAAATGAAGATTGTGGCCAAATGAGTGCTTGGTATGTGATGTCTGCGCTAGGAATATATGCTGTGACTCCCGGAAGCAATGAATATTCAGTGGGATATCCGTTGTTTCCGAAAATCACCTTGAAGAACGAAATGGGTGAGGTTTTAGTGTTTGAGCGTCCGTGTAATATGCAGGAAGGTGGTCCCTTAGGTCTAAAAGGGTCGGATTTCATAGATAAATATAAAAGTAAGTTTGGTGTACCGGTGTCAGTAAACGTGAGTGCTGATAGGGTGTATTATCAAGTGCCTTACGAATGGATTTTAATGGGTGATGGTCTAGAATTGAGTCAATCAAACACAGATACTTTGGCAGCTGTAAACTTACAAGCTGTGAGTCATGTTTATGCTCGTGCTGATATTAAAGCTCCTCAACAGGTTGAAAAAGGATCAACTTATTCTGTAAGTGTTTCTTATTTTACCAATTCAGATGTTCCAGCGCCATTACATGTTTATGTACGGTTTATTGATTCACCGTTTGTATTTCATAATGAACATCCGGGAAGGGTAGTTCACAAATACTATCAGGTTAAAGATCAAAAGCATTTTACATTTAATTTAACGGGGTCTGCGTTGGTATGGGCATGTGTTGGTGACCCGAATAATTCTGGGACTGAATTCACGGCTACCTACATTACCGAGAAACCCAATAATTATAAGGTGATTTCAATTGCTGGGAAATATAATCCTCAGTATTCTGCTGGAGGCCCTGAGGGATTGGTCGACGGTGTTTTAGGAACAGAACAGTGGCGAAGTGGTGGTTGGCAGGGATATCAGTCGCAAGATTTTCAGGCGGTTATTGATATGAAGGAAGAAATTTCTGTGAAGCATATCATGCCCCGTTTTTTATCTGATGAGCGTGCTTGGATCTTTTTACCCAAAGAAGTTCGACTAGAATATTCATTAGATGGGGTCAATTTTATACCTTTTAATGATTTTAAATTTGATGTTGCTCAACGTAGATCTGAATCAGAGGTTATTCCAATTTGTCTTTCTCCTAAAATTGTTAAAAAGAAAAAAGTCAAATATAAATCTGAAGTGAAGGCACGTTTTATTAGGGTAACTGCGAGCAATTTTGGTAAACTACCCAAAGGTCATCCTGGTTTTGATTATGATGGTGATGCCTTCATCTTTATTGATGAGATAGTGATTAATCCGCCAGTAGAAGAGTTGTTGTGAACCGGGTTTCGGGTATCGGGTGTTAGGGTCTGG
>ENA-UPTJ01001550-UPTJ01001550.1-marine-metagenome-genome-assembly--contig:-NODE-1550-length-12201-cov-3.759674_pt1 | contig 12201 bp, 10 predicted proteins | sample MGYA00238168_ERZ767080 | MGnify/ENA primary metagenome ERZ767080 (study PRJEB28935, sample SAMN06266237) | marine metagenome | isolation source: Columbia River Estuary | place: USA:Columbia River... | reverse complement strand
CTCAATATCTTCTGCGGTATTGATTTGCAGAATTGCTTTTTTTACATCACAGGTAATACCTAATTCTCTGGCCAAACCATTGCCCGAACCAGTTGGAATAATCGCCATGCGAGTTGTAGTGTTTACCAAAGCTTTCGCCGTTTCATTTACCGAACCATCGCCACCAACAATAGCTACAATATCAATTCCTGCCAATACCGCATCTTTAGCAATATCATAAGCATGATGCGCTCTTTCGGTGTAAATAAATTGATAATTGAATTTGTGTTGATTGAGATGCGCTGCGACTTCCCTTTCTACCAACTTTTGCTTGCCTGCTCCCGAAATGGGATTGACTATGAAGAGAATATCTTTTTTGTTTTCGATTTTCATTTCGCACACTGAAAGGCGAATTTATCAAATAGATTATGATTTATAGATAAAAGAAAAAATTGAAAAAAATTGATTTCTAAAAACAAAAAGTACTCACCACCAATTCGGCTTGCATATTACCCGAATTCACTTGAGATTGCGCATAAGTGCAATTGTTCTGCAACATATCTAATCCTTGCACTCTAATGAAATTATAATAGGTAACAGCGTCCTCTTTGTTCACCTGAATAGCAATGGCAAAATCTTTAGTAGCATCATTAAACAAGCCCAATTGTGCAGAGACAAAACCTCTACTCATGTAATATTCCATAGCTGATGGATCAAGTGCAATTGATTTTGTATAATCTTCTATCGCCAAATGATTGTTACCCATATCTACATAAATATTTCCTCTGGTGAAAAACGCATCGGGATTTTCGGCGTTAATATTTAAAGCTTTGTCCACTTCCTTCAAAGCTAAATTGTATTTATTCGTGGTGTGGTACAATTTACCCAATAAAACATGCACTTCCGCAGCATTTGAATCGATAGAAAGGGCACTTAAATAGGCGTCTTCAGCGCCACTATAATTTCCACTCAACTCGCTCAGCTTCCCCTCGTTTATTAAATTCGCCAACATTGAAGATGCTCCTTGCGCATAAGAGCATACATGAAAAAGTGCCAAAACTAGTAGGGTATTCAATTTTTTCATAAGCAGTTCATTCTTTGGTACATCAATGTAACGCTTTGTTAGTGCTAAAGCAACAAAAAACTAACAAGTTGATTCATAAAACCGACAAACGGCTGTTTTTAATCGACGAAGAAATCAAATAACAAAATATTCCTTTCTTTAATTTAATTTAATATTTTTAGTCAATTGAAAAAAGCAATTTCATATTCTTTACTCTTCTTCATTTTTACAACTTTGAATGTTTCAATGTTGGTAAAACCTGCTGAGGTAAAAATAAAAGGAAGTGTGAGCGATAATGCTGGACTCTTCCCTGCAGACATGAAAATAAATCTTTGGAAAAAATCACTTAAACTGTATAGTGTTAAAACAGATAAGTTTGGCAATTTTGAAATCGCTGTTCCGCAAGAAGGCGAATATAGTTTCATTCTCTCTGAAAACAACCTCTACTATTACACACAAAAAGACAGTAACATCGCTATTCCTGCAGGCGAAATATATCAACATAACTTTAGAATTACGATAAACAAACAAGAATTAAAACACAAGTGCACTCGCTTGGTAGAAGCTGAGCGACATTTAGAAAAAAACCCACACAATGTCTCTTTCAAAGGGGTAACCTATGCGCGTTTCCCTTCCAATATGAATGAATTCCAACTCTTTTTTTGCACCAAAGTACCTCATGAGAACTTAAAAAAAAATGCAGAAAAAATTATTTCCGACTTCTACAGATTTAAGATGGTAAGCGACACTGCATACTTTTCTAAATATGCTCGAATTATGAGCGGTTATACCGACAAATGCGAAATAAGAGCGCTCGATTTTTTAACAGAAGGACTGTACTTTTACCTCTCTAAGAATCCAGAAGGTTTTTTCGAAGTCATTAACAACTATGACAACGAACAAATTACGTGCATATTAAAAAGTTTAGTGCGCAATCAATCCAAAGAACAACAAGAACATATCTTTGGTAAACTACCTTCTTACAATAACCGAATTTATTCTCTTTACACGAAGATAAACACTGAAAAAAAAGCGAAATGATAAAAATAGTAGCTATCATTTTTTTGTGCTTCACTTCCTTCTTTTCATGCCAAAAAGAAATCGTAAGCGTATGGCTGCTTCGAGGCGATTGGAGCATTAAAGAGTTAACTGTAAAAAAAGATTTTTCAGGAAAAAAAAGCGAATACACCATCAACAACGCAGGTACTTTTCACTTCGAAAAAAAAGAAAAAGGAAATTTAACGCAAGCGCAAGACAGTGCGCTGATTACCGACGATTTCACCTGGCGCATTGAAAGCAAAACAATTACTATCACCTATCAAGAGAGCGAATCTATTGAAACCTGGACGATCATCAACAAATCGAACAACCGCCAAGAATGGGAAATCACCGAAAATTTCACCCACGAATCGGGAGGCATTTCCACCAAAGAAACACGTTATCGAAAAATAATTCTTCAAAAGTAAGTGTGTTAAAAACTTTTTAAAATACTTCACCCTCCACAACCCACATATTTAAAGGGATTGCCAAAATAAATCACCCAAAACACAATCTTATTTTGAAATCGTTTCGAGCATATGCACCTAAATTGCTATTTTCGCGTAGGAATGCAGGGGCAGAAGTGAGGCGAGTGCTGACTATTAAATGTTTTCACAAGAATGAGTTTTTCTGAGAAAGGTAAAAATACTGCGAATGAATTGTCACTTGCCGAGTTTAAGGAAGCCGTATTGGCCGATTATAAATTAGCATGCGAAAGCAGAGAAGCCAGTCTTTTGGGTAGAAAAGAAGTTCTTACCGGAAAGGCTAAGTTTGGTATTTTTGGTGATGGCAAAGAGGTAGCTCAAATTGCCCTAGCCAAACAATTTCGCGATGGCGATTACCGCAGTGGTTATTACCGCGATCAAACCATCATGCTGGCCATTAAGGAATTAACCTATCAGCAAATTTTCGCACAATTATATTCTCACACTAGCATAGAGGCTGAGCCACATTCGGCAGGCCGCCAAATGAACAGTCATTTCACCACGCGCTTCATCAACGAAGATGGTACTTGGAAAGATATGACGAAATTGAAAATTACCACTACCGACCTCTCCCCTACAGCCGCGCAAATACCAAGAACTGTTGGTTTGGCTTTGGCATCAAAATTATTTCGCAACAACAAAGAATTACATCAATACAATACCCTATCCAACAATGGCAATGAAGTAACTTTTTGCACCATTGGTGATGGCAGTACTTCTGAGGGAATTTTCTTGGAAGCTATTAATGCAATGGGTGTTTTACAAGTGCCAGTAGTGTTATCGGTTTGGGATGATGGCCATGCCATATCTGTTCCTGTTTCGCTTCAAACCACCAAGGCTAGTATTTCTAAAGCGCTTGCCGGATTTCAAAGAGATACAGAAAACAATGGATGGGAAATAATGACCGTAAATGGTTGGGATTACCCTGCGCTTTGCCTAACCTATAAAAAGGCTACCGAGCTAGCGCGCGAAAAACACGTGCCTGTTTTGGTTCACGTTTTAGAATTAACACAACCTCAAGGACACTCCACTTCTGGTTCTCACGAGAGATATAAATCAGAAGAAAGATTGGCTTGGGAGAAAGAATACGATTGCAACAAGCAATTTAAAGAATGGATCATCAAGCAAGCTTTTGCTAGTGAAGAAGAACTTAAAGCGATTGAAGACCAAGCCTTAATCACTGTTAAAGAAGGAAAAGATGCAGCATGGAAAGCTTACTTCACGCCTATTAAAAACGAAGTAAGAGATTTGTGTAAACTCTTCGATCAATTAGCAGCCAAAAGCAGTCACAAAGAAAACATCTTAACGGTTAAGAAAAGCCTTCTCAATGGCATTGATACCAACTGGAAAGACTTGGTGATTGCAACTAAAAAAATATTACGCCTTGTTCGCAACGAAGAAAGCGACGAAAAGAAAACTTTATCTGATTGGCTTACGCAAGAAAACATCGTTAACTTCGATAGATACAACTCTTTGCTGTACAGTCACGACGCCTATTCTGCCATCAATGTAAAAGAAGTTAAACCCGTTTACAACGAAGATTCACCGGTGGTTGACGGAAGAATTGTTATTCGCGACAATTTCGATGCACTGCTGGCCAAAGAACCTAAATTGGTGATTTTTGGAGAGGATGCAGGTAAGATTGGTGGCGTAAATCAAGGCTTAGAAGGGATGCAAAAAAAATACGGTGAAATGCGCGTAACCGACACCGGCATTCGCGAAGCTACCATTCTAGGTAAAGGCGTAGGTATGGCTTTGCGAGGATTAAGACCTATCGCCGAAATTCAATATTTAGATTATTTGATTTATGGTTTAATGACCATTAGCGACGATTTAGCATCATTACATTATAGAACAAAGGGCGGACAAAAAGCGCCACTTATCATTCGTACACGCGGACACCGTTTTGAAGGCATTTGGCATTCGGGCTCTCCACTGGGAATGATTATCAATTCGCTGCGCGGAATTTATATTTGCGTGCCAAGAAACATGACACAAGCTGCAGGTATGTACAATACTTTGCTAAGTGCCTTCGACCCTGGCGTTATCATTGAACCACTTTTGGCTTACCGCAGAAAAGAAATATTACCAGCCAACCTTGGCGAATTTAAAGTGCCATTGGGTGTACCCGAGGTAATAGTGGAAGGTACAGACGTAACCTTGGTAACCTACGGCTCATGCGTTAGCATCGCCATGGAAGCGGCAGAGCAATTGAAAGAATTCGATATTCATTTAGAGATTATAGATGTACAAACTTTACTTCCTTTTGATAAGAATAAAAAGATTGTAGAGTCGATTAAGAAAACCAACCGACTCATCGTAATGGATGAAGATGTGCAAGGTGGAGCAAGTGGATATATGTTGCAACAGATCGTTGAAGAACAAGAAGCCTATTTCCATTTAGATTCTGAACCTAAAACAATATCGGCTCAAGACCACCGTCCGGCCTACGGTTCAGATGGAAACTACTTCTCTAAGCCGAACGTGGAAACTGTTTTCGATAAAGTATACAAAATGATGCGAGAAAGCAATCCCAATAAATTTCCTAGCATTTATTAATTATGGAATTCAAAAAATCAACCGAAGCCGAATCGAAATACAAGCATCTTGAACAGATGAGTATAAACGAATTATTGCTTAACATCAATAAGGAAGACAAAACCGTACCCGATGCAGTAGAAAAAATAATTCCGAAGATTGAAGCATTGGTAAATGTTATAGTACCTAAAATGGCCGTTGGTGGAAGACTATTTTATATTGGTGCTGGCACGAGCGGAAGACTGGGCGTTGTGGATGCATCTGAGTGTCCGCCTACCTTTGGTGTTGAGCATGGCGTTGTTATTGGAATAATTGCTGGCGGAGATAGCGCTATACGAAAAGCAGTTGAATTTGCCGAAGACAGCCATATGCAAGGCTGGCTTGATTTACAAGACAGAAATATCACCGATAAAGATGTGGTAATAGGCATTGCTGCTTCTGGTTCTACTCCATACGTTATTGGTGCCTTGGTTAAATGCAATGAAAAAAATGTAACTACAGCGTGCATCACTTGCAATGAAGGGAGTCCGCTTTCTAAAGTTGCTCAATACCCAATAGAAGCTGTTGTTGGACCCGAGTTCGTTACTGGGAGCACACGAATGAAAGCAGGCACAGCACAGAAATTAATTTTGAATATGATTTCTACTGCCGTAATGATTAAGTTAGGTAAAGTGCGTGGCAACAAAATGGTTGACATGAAATTATCGAACAACAAGCTAGTAGATAGAGGAGCAAGAATGGTGATGGATGAACTTAAAATTGAAATGCCACTAGCTTTAGAACTATTAAAAATACATGGTAGCGTTCGCGCAGCTGTTGACAATTACAAGAAATAAATGAAACGCAAAATTTTAAGATTCCTAAAACGCATTTGGCTGCTTCATTTTTTAAGAAGAATTTATTTTGCTGCTAAATATCCTTTCCGTCAGTTTAAGGCAGTTGTTAAATGGGGGTTTCAATCTAAAGAAGATACCAATTTCACGTACGAATTAGCTCCTGATAATATTTTATACCTGGCTCACCTCATCGCCATCGTAACCAAAAAAGATTACAAAGAAGTGCTTACCTATATGAACGAAGCGCAAAACGACCAAGAATTAATTCAACATATTCAAAAAGAAACAGAGAAATCTGATTTGAAAAAATTTGCCGATAAGGAAGTTCGATTTGCCAAAAGATTAGGATGGTATGCCTTCATTAGAATCATCAAACCTACTGCTGTTGTAGAAACAGGAATAGACAAAGGATTGGGTTCTGTTTTGCTTTGTTCTGCATTGCTAAAAAACAAAGCAGAAGGATTTCCTGGTAAATTTTATGGTACCGACATCAATCCTCAAGCTGGTTATTTGCTGAGCGGTAAATACAAAGAAGTGGGCGAAATATTATTGGGTGATTCTATAGACAGCTTAAAAAAACTGAAAGAGCCCATAGAATTATTCATTAACGATAGTGACCATTCTACCGAATACGAGTTTCAAGAATACAAAACGATACAACATTTATTGAACGAGAAATCGATTATTTTGGGCGACAATTCGCATGCCTCAGATAAACTCGCGTTGTTCTCACAAGAAACAGGCAGAAGCTTCCTTTTCTTCAAAGAAAAACCAATTAACCATTGGTATGAAGGAAGTGGAATTGGGGTGTCGTTTAAATAAATTCTCTTGTAGAGACGAATTGCATTCGTCTAAAAAAAAACAAAATTCCTTTTCATTAAAAACATAACGTAGGGGAGTCCGTCAGCTGACGGACGCCCGTTTTTTTTTGATGCGGGCGAGCGCAGCTCGCCCCTACGAGGCACAGTGTATTTTACAACACCGACGACAACCACTTTCTGTCTCTTATTCCTTTCGATTTGTAATCGCTCACTTTATAGCCAGCGGAGAACTGCATGGGTATCTATAAAACTTTGGTGTTGCATAGAAAACAAATCGCTGAAAAACAAGATTAAAAAAGATACGACGCCATTAAATAAACTCCCTGATTAGAAAACTGTTTTGGAGCAACAAATCCCAACACATCGGATGCTCCAATTTTCAATTGCAAATATTTGCAATCGGCAGAGAAATTGGCGCCTAAGTGATAAGTGCCATAACCACCATAACCCCCATTTATTTCGGCTGCTAAAGATTGATTAAATCTTCTTCCATAAGCTACAATTAACTTAGGCACATAAGTCCCCCAGTTTTTGTAAGTAATATCTCCTTCTACATAATTTTTAGCATTTAAATAATGACGGTAATTGGCGTGAAGAGTTAATGGAAGCAACATCCAACTTGCTCTCTTTTCTGTTTTCAAACCATCACCTGCAATACTTTGCGCATTGATGTTTTCAAAGGTAGAATCTTGAATAGCGAAAATATTATCTATTTCGATTCCCTCGAAACGAAGTGTGGTATCCATTTCATTATGAATAGTATTGCTGTTCCAATGCATATAGCCTACATTCTTTACCTCAAATAGAATTCGATAAGCTGTATCTTTTTTAATCTCGTACTTAAAATTCAATCCTGCTCCCAATCCATTAAAGGCATCTAAACCAAAATTATTGGTATCCGATTGATACATATCGCCTTTCATGGTGATGTCGACATACTCGCCAATTTGCTCTGTGAAAACACTTCCGCTATTTACGGTGAGGTCGTACATATTCTCACCCTTAATTAAACTCATTCCCAAATCCATTCTGTGTTTAACTTTCAAACTATCTTTCCATTCTTTAGAAAAACCAAATTGCACAGACTGAGATTGCATATACTTCACTTGAGCACCTTGTAAATCGGCTGTTTTGCCTACATATTCTTTATTGCCAAAAAACGCTAAATTGAAAAGATCATCGGTAAATTGAACGCCTAAATCGATGTTGTAGCCAACTCCTGCATAGAAAAAAGTTCTGGGTGCTATTTTATGAAAATACAATGCGGCAGCATCAACATCTGCTCCCATAAGATTATAAGCTCCTAATTTATTTTGAGCGGAGTTCTTTAAATCAGTATCAATAAATTTCCCTGTATAAATGCTTTTAAAGAAATTGGCATTAATAGCGGTGCTGGTTACAGAGTAATTTCCTGCAAATTCGATTTTTCTTCGAGGAGGCATTTTATCCAAATCCTGCGCCTCCGCCATCAAACACAAAAAACCTAAACAAATCAACAATATATTTTTCTTCATTTTTTCAATTTATTTGGCCTCACCCCAGCCCTCTCCAAAGGAGAGGGAGGCGGGAGAAGCACTGGGTACTAATTCTTTCCCTACTCCCCCCTCTCCTTTGGAGAGGGCTGGGGTGAGGCCTATTTCAATTTCACTTTAAAGTCAAAATCCCCAATTAACTTACAATCTATACTATAATCGCTATAAACCTTAACGTAATCGGGATTTTTAGCTGTATTAAACTTCGATATAATTAATATTTTACTAGAGTTAAAAAGATGCTCCATCTTAGCAGCCGACACATCGAAAGTAATGATAGAATGTGTTTTAGAGCTTACCTTCCACTCGCCATTGCTTTGCACCATGTTGGCTGCCGAAACGCTTCCATTTTTAAATAACGAATCTATTTTATTTCCGCTGTTGTCTAGCAAATAAATTGAAACATCGGCTGTAAAAGGGAAACCGTTGTCGCACACCAAAGAAAAAGTACCTTCTGTAAAAGCCTCGGTAGCATTAGATTTTTGCAAATTAAAATCACTTGTGCTCGATAAAGTCAAATCGGCAGTAGCCATAGCCAAAGGAATTTCAATATTCATATTCACATCTACCGAAGTGCCTTCATACACAAAGTTGGGCGATGAAGCCATCACCTGCTGATAGGTAGGAATAGGTAAATTCTTATTTAAGTTCACATTTAAGCCATAGCCCAAAGAATCGGGAAAAATAGAAATCAACTGATCGATATTGGAGTTTCCTTTGTTAAAGCCTAAGGCCACCGTGCTTAAAGTAACGGGAGAATTTCCGCTGGGCACATCTAAGGCGGCGGGCACATTTACTGGAGAAGAAATCAAGCCACTACTTAGCACTTCATTGTGATTAAACTTAGTATTTTTTGAAGATAAATTAAGCACATCAATGCTCATTTCAGCGCCTAAGCCATTGGCAATTTCCAAATCAACTTTTACATCTTCTAAATCAAGCGAACCCGAAACATAGTTTTTAAAGGCATCAAGTTTTGAAGAGGTTGGACCAACTTTCATCACAGGATTACCTAAATACCCAGTAGCGGCAGATATCACTACATCTTTCAATCCTGCATCAACATAAAAAGTATCTCCCAAAGTAAGCGTTACCATTTGGTTTTTCGATTTGATACTACCTATGATTTGCTGTATAAAAGTGTTGATGGTATCGGCATCGGGATAAATACTATTCTTGTTTAAATCTTGCATAACGCCTGGGTCATCTTCCACACCATAGCCATGCAATTTCATTTCGTAACCAGAAAAAGGAAAAATAAATGTAGAAGAAACAACGGTATTGGGCGGTGCTGGTGTTACAAAGGTATCCACCAAAAAGGGCACTCCTCCCAGCGTGGCATTTGGAATAAAATATTTAAAATAAATGGTATCTCTAATACTGCTATTTACCTTCACCTCTACATTTCCTTCTTTCACTTTAATGGTATTCAGCATCATATTGTTGGCTGTAAACACTGTAATATCTTCTACTACATTAAACACATCTTGATCGGGAAAATAAGCCTGTGCGGTTTTGGGTTTAAGATTTCTGATTTTTACTATCGTTGTAACAGCGTTATTGGTATCAACTACTTTTTTACCTATTGATGCATCGGTATTCATAGTTAATATTTTCGCCACCATTTTACCATATACTGTTTGTCCCGACAAATCGAAACTTAATGTTGCAGATGTGCCGCTAGGAATAACAGGGAAAGATCCCGAAGCTATGGTGCTACCACCGTGAATAGGGTCGTTCTTCAACAAAAAATCTAACACACTAATATCTACAGGCAAGGTATTCTCAATACGAATATCCATAAAGCCCGATAGCACCTCCATCGACTGAAAGAAAGTACTACCATCTAAATTTATATCGTTGGTTGAAATATTTGAAAAGGCTTTAAAATCAATCGGATTACCTTGATTGCCAATAATAAATCCCTCGGTAAATGCATCTTGGTCGCGCGCTATTTTGCCTAAAGTTACAGGGTAAACCACCGAGTCGTTGGATAAAACCAAAGATTGCAAGCTGGTGCCATAATTGTAAGTGCTATCAGGAAATTTAAGCAAAGAATCAGAAGTAACGCTGTATAACTTCTCTTTATACACCACCTTTATAGAATTATCATTGTTCTTTTGCACTACATCACTACCTACTAAATCGTTAATCGACATAGAGGATTTAATGAGGGGTGCCACTGCACGTGAATTCCAAGTAGCACTTTCTATGTCTCTGCGACAAGAACTAACAAAAACCACGAATACCACGAAAGGCAAGAGAAATCTCTTCATAAAATAAGTCGAAAAATTAAATATAGTAAAAAGCAAAAACTCCCCGTCTATAGAAAGGACGCAAAAGTTCAAAAAAGTTGCCTGCGTAAAAAAGTTGAAAAAAAAAGCTATGAATTTTCGAGATTTAAAAGAATGTCGTATGTTTGCGGCGGAGAAGTGGCAGAGCGGTCGATTGCAACAGTCTTGAAAACTGTCGTACTGCAAGGTACCGGGGGTTCGAATCCCTCCTTCTCCGCCAGATCACATAAAGACCCTAAATTATTTAGGGTCTTTTTTTTTGATGAAAATGAGAAAGTGGTAAAAAAAAAATGGAGAAGCTGCTACTTTAGTTAGTGTAGAAGTACATGAAACGACTTTAGTAAGTATTCCTAATCATACCGCATATAAAAGTTCCCACGGTGTTTTTAGCTCACAAACTGATGGCTCTTAAATAAAAAAAGATTTTTAACTAGCGATCTGTTCTCCCATATGCAGGAACGTCTCAATATTATTCTTCGTGTTCTTTAGCAAATCTTCATCTATTTTGAAATACTTAGAATCAAAAAACAATACCACCGTAGAACCACCAAAAGCAAAATAACCCATCTCTTGTCCTTTTTCCACCATTGTATTCGCTTCGTACGTTGAATTTAAACTACCCACCATTGTAGCCCCAACAGGTATAACAAGAATTTCTCCGAATCCATCAGTGGTTAAAGTGCAAATCTCTTTTTTATTCTTGCAAAAAACTTTGCTGAAATTCGATTCTAAAGCGATGGGTGATACAGAATAGTAAGAGCCATCTATTTTTTTCGACTCGGAAGCCATGCCTTTAAATGGGAAATGATACCTATGGTAATCGTTAGGTGCCAAGCGAACGATGATCATAGCTGAGTTCTCATGCTTGGTATACAAAGCGTCATCCATTAAAAATTCCTTCAATGTGAATTTTTTCCCCTTCACATAAAAGTTATTTACCTCCGATATTTTTTGAAAGGCCAAAACTCTTCCATCCCCTGGAGAAACCAATCCTTCACCAATTTTGCGAGCACCTGGCTTTAATTCGCGGTAAAAAAAATCATTAAAAGATGTAAACTCATTAATACTCTTCTTTGATTCTGACATATCTATTTTCAAAGAATCCACGAAAGCTGGAATTCTTTCCACCGATTTATTGGTACTCATCATTTTGCCATACCTTTTGGTGATAGCTTTTTGCTTTGCAATAGGTAAAACAGCAAGTTTACCAAAAGTATTGCCATACAAAAACTTCAACAACCCTTCTGCAGGTGGGTTCTCTACTTCTACTTTACCTGTTGATCTAGCGATGTATTTGATATCCATTTACTCTTATTTTACCTGCAAACTAAAATGTATAACAATGCAGCGAAGGCGAAAATACAAAATACTCACAAATAGGTCTCAATGCCTTCAAATTTGTTACAAGCAGTATTTCAATTGAAAAAAGGTGCATCGAAACATTTGTTTGAAGTAAGATTTCATGCAAATATTCTAGATCCAGAACATTTGCATGAAGCACTGCGTGATCTAGAACTCAAACCTTCGAGTACGCTAAAACAAATAATAACCTTATGAAATTAAGGGTGCTATTTGTTTTACTGTTCACGCCATACTTTATGCACAACTACCAATA
>ENA-UPTJ01001545-UPTJ01001545.1-marine-metagenome-genome-assembly--contig:-NODE-1545-length-12235-cov-31.417898_pt1 | contig 12235 bp, 10 predicted proteins | sample MGYA00238168_ERZ767080 | MGnify/ENA primary metagenome ERZ767080 (study PRJEB28935, sample SAMN06266237) | marine metagenome | isolation source: Columbia River Estuary | place: USA:Columbia River... | reverse complement strand
AAATTTTTCGCGCATTTTCCAAGACATTTTCCAAGGCATCACTGCGCGAAATACCCCGGGCTAGCGGAATAGTACAGTAAGTGCACTTATAATCACAGCCATCTTGAACCTTTAAAAAAGCACGAGTTCGATCGCCAAGTGCATAACTACCTACATAAAAATCCGTTTCATCGATGTGACATGAATGCACCTCACCAAAATCATTTTTGGTCAAATCATTCAAATAAGCGGTCAAATTAAACTTTTCTTTAGCCCCCAACACTAAATCTACCCCATTTACAGCGGCCAATTCCTCTGGTTTCAACTGCGCATAACAACCCACAGCGGCTACAAAAGCATTTGGATTCAATCGCAGACAATCTTTGACCAATCCCTTGAACTTCTTGTCAGCCTGTTCGGTTACGGAGCACGTATTAATCACATATACGTCAGCTGTTTGATCAAAATCAACCGATTGAAAATGAGCTGCCTCCAGGCCCCGTTTAATGGTAGCCGTTTCAGAGAAGTTGAGTTTACACCCCAACGTGTGGAACGCCACTTTCTTTGGTGGTGCAGTTAATTCAGGCATTAACGCCTCCCATGGTCCTATAGTTGTGTTCATTTTCTATACACTTGTGTGGCTTCAAAGACAGATTTTAGCACCGTCCACTCTTGTGGTGATGGCTGCATCCCTCGACGTGCATACACGGCAGTCGTTGTCTCTACAAATCTGTCCCAACTAAAAGTGGTGCTTCCAGAAACTCCACCCCATGAAAACCCAGGAACAAAATTCTTGACAAAACCCCCGCCAAAAATAATGGCTCCTACACCAACTACTGTACCTGTATTAAACATGGTATTGATGGCAGACTTGGCGTGGTCACCCATCATCAACCCACAAAATTGCAGGCCTGTTTGAGCAAATCTCTCCGTCGCATAATCCCAAAGTTTCACCGGGGCATAATTGTTTTTCAAATTAGATGTGTTGGTGTCAGCGCCTAGATTACACCAGGCACCGAGTACAGAATTACCTAAAAAACCATCATGTGCTTTATTGGAATATCCCCATAAAATAGAATTAGAGACTTCCCCTCCCACCTTACAGTGAGGACCGATGGTGGTAGCCCCATAAATCTTGGCTCCCATTTTTAAAGTGGAATGTGCTCCAAGACTGAACGGACCACGCACCAGACAACCTTCCATGACTTCACTGTCAGCACCGATGTAGATCGGTCCCGTAGATGCATTGAGCACACTGGCATATACTTGGGCTCCCGGTTCCAGAAAAATATCTGTCCCTATGTATTGATTACCTGGGGGTAATGGAGCGGATTCCCTACCTGATGTAAGCAACTGATAATCTGATCTTAGGGCTTCGTCGTTACACAAAAACAAATCCCAAGGTCGCTCGATACGGATTATTGGTCCTGAATAGGAAACAGGTTTGAGTGTAGAAAGCTGATCATTTGCCTCATAACGAAGAGATCTATAAGCGATAAACCCTTGATCATTCACTAAAACTTCACCTAATTGAAGACCTTCAAGAGCTTTAACCAATGAGCTGTTGGGCAATATTCCCGCTTGGATGTAGACGGCCTCGCCTAACGATGGATGGGTGTACAGCGGTTGAAGCTCCTCGGTGGTCAATATCTCTGGAGTGATCCCGGTAAATTTTGACCACTTTTCGTGAATGCACAAAATACCTACCCGAAGGTCACTAACTGCTCTTGTCCAGGTAAATGGCTTCAATGATTCGTGCAATGACCCATCGGTGAGAACGTACTTCATAAAGATCAATTTTTGACAACGCTAATATAGAGAATAAAAAAATCGCGTCCCACCAAGGCGGAACGCGATTAAGGGTTAAGCCCAGAAGTGATTACTTTTGAAACTTGGCGTATTTGTTTTTGAACTTGTCGATACGTCCTGCAGTATCTACCAATTTGGTTTTACCTGTGTAGAACGGGTGAGAAGTTCTAGAGATCTCTAGTTTGATTAAAGGGTAGCTCACGCCATCCACCTCAAGGGTTTCTTTAGCTTCAGCAGCCGATTTGGTGATAAAAACATCCTCATTGGACATGTCTTTAAAAGCAACCAAACGGTAATTTTCTGGGTGAATTCCTTTTCTCATGATATATATGACTTAGATTATGTTCAAATTTTGAGTGGCAAAAATAATCATTTTTATGAAACCAACAATGTACTACACAAAAAATAAGCAATTATATACGGGCACCATCTCACCATGGAAACAACTGGTTTATCGCAAGATATCCTATATTTGCCTCATTAACGTCTAAAACTTGTTTTATGGAACAACAAAAACCAACCACGGGTAAATTTTCACTGCAGTTTGGGGTATTGGCTGGATTGGCAGGAACTGCCTTCAGCATTATGCTGTACACCATGGGTATGGCTTACGAGCAATCACCCGCACAAAGCGGCATCAGCATCGCCATTCTTTTTGGTATTATTTTTTATGGCATCTATACATTCAAAGGACAAAACGAAGGTTACCTCACGCTAAAAGAAGCATTGAAAATCGGTTCAGGTGCTGGTTTAGTCGCTGCTTTAGTCAGTGTTGTTTATCTTTTAGTACTCACCAACGTGATTGATCCCACCTTTTGGGACAAGGCTTTTGAACTAGGTCGCGAGCAAATGATCGAACAAAATCCCAGTATGAGCGACGAGCAGCTTGATCAGATTGTAGCCATGCAAAAAAACTTTGCCTGGGTTACCTACCCAACACTTTTGGTCATGAATACCATCATGGGACTGATCATCGGATTGGTATCAGGTTTGATTCTTAAAAAAAATAGAGACTAGTTCTTACGACTCCAGTCATGGATCTCTCGATAGTTATTCCGCTCTTCAATGAAGAAGAATCGCTTCCCGAATTGCTTTCGTGGATCGACCGAACTTTAGCGTCTTGGAGCGGGAACTTCGAAGTTATTTTAATTGACGACGGCAGTACTGATGGTTCTTGGTCGGTGATCGAGACATTGATCCCCCAGTATCCTTCAATTACTGCCATTCGTTTTTCAAAAAACTACGGTAAATCACAAGCCCTACATGCTGGATTTGCTCGCGCCAAGGGTCAGGTAGTGGTGACCATGGATGCCGACTTGCAGGACAGTCCAGAGGAGATTCCTGGCTTGTACAAAAAAATCACCCAAGAAGGTTTCGACCTGGTTTCTGGATGGAAACGAAAGCGTTTTGATTCTTTTTGGGGTAAAAACCTACCCTCAAAATTATTTAATTGGGCAGCCCGCAAAACCTCAGGTATTGCTTTAAATGACTTTAACTGCGGACTTAAAGCCTACCGTTTAGAGGCTGTTAAAGCCATTGAGGTGTCTGGCGAAATGCACCGCTACATTCCTGTTTTGGTAAAAAATGCAGGATTCTCAAAAATTGGAGAGCAAGTGGTTCAACACCAATCGCGCAGATATGGCACCACGAAATTTGGCGCCAGTCGTTTTATTAACGGGTTTCTCGATCTGTTGACCATTTGGTTTTTATCCGCGTTTGGAAAACGTCCCATGCACTTATTTGGCGCTGTTGGGGTATTGTTGTTTATTCTGGGCTTTGTATTCTCACTTTTTTTAGGAATTGACAAAATCTGGTTTAATCCTCAAGGTAGATTGATTACCCAAAGACCTGAATTCTTTATCGCTCTTGCCTGTATGATCTTAGGCACCCAATTCTTCTTAGCTGGCTTTTTAGGTGAAATCATCATAAGACAGCGTAAAACCCAAGTACATTATCGCATTCAAGCGATTTTATCTTCCCAATCATGAGTATACCTACCTACCAAGAACGAGCCCAGTCTTGGCTCGATCCGTTTTTTGATTTAGAGACACACCAAACCATACATTCACTCTTTGACGAACCCAAAGAACTCGAAGATCGATTTTATAAAGATCTTGAATTTGGCACTGGAGGTATGCGTGGCACCATGGGTGTAGGAACCAATAGGATTAATCGGTATACATTGGGACGAAATACCCAAGGATTGTGCCACTACCTACATCAATGTTATCCACAAACTCAAATCAAAGTGGCTATTGCCTACGACTGCCGCCACCAAAGCGACACATTGGCCAAAGTGGTTGCCGAGGTATTCTCTGCCAACGACATCAAGGTTTTTTTATTCCCTGAGCTGCGGACCACTCCTGCCCTATCTTTTACGGTGAAACATCTAGGATGCCATGCGGGCATCGTACTTACTGCCTCACACAACCCCCCTGAATACAACGGTTACAAGGTATATTGGACCGATGGCGGGCAAATAGTTCCTCCTCAAGACAAGGCGATCATTGACGCTATTAATGCCTTAGACTTCAAAGATGTTCGCTTCACCCCAAAACCTGAACTGATTGAGCTGCTGGACGCTGATGTAGATCAAGCTTTTGAACTTGCTGTATTGACCAATGGACGCTTTCAGGCGCCACAGCGCGATAAATTAAACATAGTATTTACACCACTGCACGGCACTTCGATTACCGCTATACCCTCTGTTTTAGAAAAAACTGGATACACTCAATTGCATGTAGTAGCCGAGCAAGCACAACCCAACGGAGATTTTCCCACAGTAGTCTCTCCAAACCCTGAAGAAACAGAAGCCCTCTCTATGGCCATCAGCCAAGCGGAATCCATAGGCGCAGATTTGGTGATCGGCACTGACCCGGATAGTGATCGACTGGGAATCGCAGCGCGCAACAAATCTGGCCAGTTAGAAATTATCAATGGGAACCAAACCATGGTGTTGATGTTGGACTTCTTGTTACAGCAGAGAGCAAAAAAAGGATTTGCCCCAGGTGATTTTATCGCATCTACCATAGTATCTACTCCTATGGTTCAGCGATTGGCGGATTACTATCAAGTAGAGCTAAAAACAACGCTTACTGGATTTAAATGGATTGCACAAGCCATTGAAGCTCACCCCCATCAGCATTTTATCGGTGGTGGAGAGGAAAGCTATGGATTTATGGTCGGTGACTTTGTTCGTGACAAAGATGCCGTAACTGCCACGCTTCTAGCTTGCGAAATAGCTGCTTGGGCCAAGTCACAAGGAGAAACACTGTTTGATTTACTAGAAGGCTTATATCAAGTACATGGCCAATACTTGGAGAAACTGGTTTCTTTGGTGCGGAAAGGGAAAGAGGGTGCTCAAGAAATTGAAGCCACTATGTCTGCCTTGCGACAAGAACCCCCACACACTTTGGGCGGTTCAACCGTGGTGCGCATCGATGACTATTTGCACCAAAAATCCACCCGTACTTTGGAGCATTTGGTCGAAGAAATCTCCTTACCCAAATCAAATGTGCTGATTTTCCATACCGAAGACGGCTCTATGATTGCAGCTCGCCCCAGCGGCACCGAACCAAAAATTAAATTTTACATCAGTGTTTGCGAACCTCGACCTGAAGGCTCATCGGCGGAGCAAACACAATCGATCTTAGAGCATCGCATCCAACACTTGATTAAAGACCTAGGCATCGCATAGCCACAACACGGGCATAATTTACCGACCATGACGCACTTTAAAACCATTTTACACTACGCCAAACCCTATAAAACTTATGCGGTTTGGAATATTGTGTTTAATGCGCTGTACGCTTTGTTCAGCGCATTGGCTATGGCTGCGCTCATTCCCATGCTGAACGTGCTTTTTAAACAAGTGCCCCCTGTGGCTGAAAAACCCATCTATCAGGGAATAAACACCTTAAAACCCTTTGTCGCCGACTCCATCAATTACCACCTAGGCGCCGTTGCAGGTGAAGACCCCAGCCAGGGACTTTGGCTCGCTGTGGGGCTGATTCTTGTGCTGTTTTTACTCAAAAACCTGTTTAACTACCTAGCGATGTACTACATCACTTATTTGCGCAACGGGGTGCTTAAGGACATCAGAAATCAGGTGTACCAAAAATTGATACACCTGCCCATGGGTTATTTCACCGACCGAAAAAAAGGAGACCTCATGACCCGAATGACCACAGATGTGTTGGAGGTTCAACACTCCATGTTGTCGGTGCTTGAATTAATGGTTCGTGAACCTTTAACCATACTGTTTACCTTGGTGGTGATGATGCTGATCAGTCCACAACTCACCTTGTTTGTCTTTGTGTTTATTCCGATTTCTGGATGGATTATTTCCGTTGTTGGAAAAAGTTTGAAAAAACAATCTGAGCAAGTTCAGGACATTCAGGGTCAGATGCTTGCGCAAACTGAGGAGACTATTACCGGGCTTAAGATGATCAAAGCCTTTGTGGCTGAAAACCATTTCAGTCAAAAATTCAGCAAAATCACCCAGCAATTCTTTCAATACTCCAATAAACTGCTTAACCGTCAAAACCTAGCTTCTCCATTGAGTGAATTCTTGGGTATTGCCGTAATTGGAGGACTGCTGGTCTACGGGGGTACCTTAGTATTGATTGATGGATCATTAAACGCCTCGTCGTTCATCGCCTATATCTCCCTGGCTTACAATATTTTAACTCCAGCAAAAGCGATCAGTAAAGCAGCCTACGGGGTTAAAAAAGCTGATGCGGCCGCCGGCCGAATTATTGAGCTGCTCGAGGAAACAGACCCGATACAAAAAGCGGAACGTCCCGTAGTGGCTGCACCCCTAACCCAAAGTATTCGTTTTGAAGGTGTACACTTCGGCTACGGTGCGAAAGAAGTGCTTCACAATATTAATTTTGAAATTAAACAAGGACAGACAGTGGCCTTGGTCGGTCAATCTGGCAGTGGAAAAAGCACACTAGCACAGTTGCTGCTGCGCTTTTACGATCCAACACAGGGAACTATTTTATGGGATGAGTCCCCGGTTTTCTCCCTGGAAATTGGCTCATTAAGACAACAAATGGCCTTAGTCGCTCAAGACGCCTTGCTTTTTCACGACAGTATTGCCCATAATATAGCTATGGGGAAACCGGATGCCTCTAGAGAATCCATTATTCAAGCGGCTAAAGCTGCTCATGCCCATGAGTTTATCGAACAGCTAGAAAACAGTTATGACACCTCAATTGGTGACGCGGGTAACAAACTCAGCGGTGGACAGAAACAACGCATCTCCATAGCTCGAGCATTATTGACCAACCCGTCCCTGTTGATTTTGGACGAGGCTACCTCAGCTTTGGACACCCAAAGCGAACGAGGTGTTCAAGAGGCGCTGAATATATTGATGAAGGACAGAACTACTTTGGTGATTGCTCATCGTCTCTCCACCGTTCAACACGCAGACCTAATTTTAGTGATGCACCAAGGAAAAATTGTTGAACGAGGGACCCATCAATCGCTGATTGAAAACAATGGCTACTACCAACAGTTGGTATCCATGCAACAATTGGCTGCCGATTAAACCTTTTATCAGCTATGGAATCTTACACTCAATTACACAGATTTGATTCCTGAAAAAGAACTTGTCGCACAACTACAAAATCCCAAGGAGAAAAACGCTGCCTTTGGACAACTAGTCGATGCCTATCAAGAGCGTTTGTATTGGCACATCAGGCGATTGGTGCTTCATCACGATGATGCTGATGATGTTGTTCAAAATACCTTTGTAAAGATCTTTCAAAACATAGACGGATTTAAAGGCGAAAGTCAGCTTTATTCTTGGATGTACCGTATTGCCACCAATGAAGCCCTAAACTTCATTAAATCAAATGCCAAAAAGAGCTCCATTAGTTCCCATGATTATTTAACCCTTAAAGCGGAACAACTTCAGAGCGACGTATATTTTGATGGAGATGAAATGGAGGTACAGTTGCAACAAGCGCTGGCCCGATTGCCCGAAAAACAAAGACTGGTATTTCAGATGAGATATTTTGACGATTTAAAATACGAAGACATCTCCGAGATACTGGGTACCTCCGTCGGGGCACTAAAAGCAAACTACCACCATGCTGTGGCTAAAATCAAAGATTTTTTAACCGAAGATTAAACCTTTTATCTGTAAATAAATCTAAAAGACATGTCTACCTCAGCTGAAAAACAACACTTTAACGTACCCAAAGACTATTTTGTGTCTTTGAAACAGTGTTGTATGCAGCGTGTGCTCGACGCAGATCAAGAAGTATCCACCCAAAAGAAAAACAAAACATTCAACCTTCCTGAAAATTATTTTTCTGAGCTCAAATCAAACATATTAGCCAAGACCTCGGAGAAAAAACCCACAAAAGTTTATTCGCTCTATGCCTGGTCAGCGGCGGCCAGTATGGCACTTTTGTTTTTGGCTGCATGGGTATATACTGCCCATCAAGTAAACCAGCAAACTCAGTGGTCAACCCTGAGCGAACTAGAAATGAGCCAGTATATAGAACATGCACTTTTAGAAACCCCCTCACTGGAATTGACTGAATTACACCAAGATCCTGTGATAACGATGGGAGAATCCGATTTTTTTGGAGAACTACCCATTGATGATTATCTAGAACTCACCGTACCAAGCGCCAAAGAATGGCAACACTATGAAGAACAATAATTATTTAATCACCCTGATTATTTTTATGGGCTTTTGGCAAATAGCCTGGAGTCAACAACCAGATTTTGCGCAAATCAAGGCGTTAAAAGTGGCTCATTTTACAGAAGAAATGGATCTCTCACCCGAGCAGGCTGCTGTTTTTTGGCCGATTTACAACGAACATGAATCCGCCTTTATGGGATTGATGAACGACATGAAATCTCAAATCAAAACCAAGGAACAAATCAAATCCATGTCGGAGCTTGAAGCACACAAACACTGGAATAGATATCTGTCACAAAGAAAAAAGATGTGGCAAATGGACCTGGAGCTCTACGAGAAATTAACCGGGAAATTGAGCAAAAAACAAATGGTCTTGTTGGTAAACGCTGAAGAAACATTTAAGCGAAAATTATTTCGGCAATATCGCGAACGCCGCGATACAAAGAAGCAAGAATAAGAGACAGCTCAAAAAAAGGAATACCTTTGCAACGCCTAGCCTACTGCTAGGCGTTTTTACTTATGCAGAACAAACTTCACAGAAACTTAGTATTTGCCGTAGTTGATGCTCTAGATCAGATCTTTAACCAAGGACATTACGCAGATAAAGTGATCGAACGCGTACTCAAAATCGACAAGCGATGGGGTGCGCGCGACCGTGGATTTATTGCCGAAACCACCTATGACATGGTTAGATGGAAGCGATTGTACATGGAAATTGCAGAAGTAAAGGCCCCTTTTGACCGCCCAAAACTTTTTCGCTTATTTGCCGTTTGGGCCGTTCTTAAAGGAATCCCCCTACCCGATTGGAAGCAGATCGAACCCACTCCAGAACGCAAAATCAAAGGTCGTTTTGACCTACTTTCTAAAGAGCGTAAATACCGTGAATCTATTCCAGATTGGTTGGACGAATTGGGGGCTTCATCACTGGGTGAAGAACAATGGTCTGCAGAAATTAAAGCACTTAATGAGCAAGCACCCGTAGTGCTTCGTGTCAATCGTTTAAAAACAGAACCTAAGCCTTTAGCAGATGCTCTGTTCGATGATGGAATCGCTACAAAAACACATGCGGATTATCCTGATGCGTTGATATTAGAGGAACGGGCCGCACTATTTCAACACCCCGCTTTCCAAGAGGGCTATTTTGAAGTTCAAGATGCCTCTTCACAAAAAGTTGGGCGTTTTCTGGACGTTCAGCCAGGAATGTTGGTCGTTGATGCTTGCGCTGGCGCCGGAGGCAAATCGCTGCATCTCGCAGCCTTGATGGCCAACAAGGGTCAAATCATTGCTATGGATTTATACGACCATAAACTCAAAGAACTCAAGAGGAGAGCTCGAAGAAACGAGGTGCACAATATCGAAACACGGGTGATCGACTCAACCAAAGTGATTAAAAAGCTCATCGAACGTGCAGACCGTGTACTCATCGACGCACCTTGCACTGGACTGGGCGTATTGCGCAGAAATCCGGATGCTAAATGGAAATTACAGCCGGAATTTTTGACGCAAATCACCCAGACACAGCAGGAAATACTCCAACAATACAGCAAAATGGTCAAAAAAGGGGGTAAACTGGTCTATGCCACCTGTTCTATTCTACCCCAAGAAAACCAAGACCAAGTCACTCAATTCTTGACTAGTGAAGCAGGGCAAGGATTTCAGCTAGAGCAAGAGGATAAAATAAGCCCTAGTCAATCAGGTTTTGATGGATTCTATATGGCGCGACTGGTCCGCAAGCTATAAACAATAGTTCTTGATAAGTGTTCTGATTTCCCAATGGGAATTACACCCTAAAAAACTACATTTGTGGCTTGTTAGTAACCCGTAGCACAGCCCCTATGATTTCTTTTTTTGGCCTAGAGGATCGTTCGATATTTGCCGTTCAAACCCAACAACCACTATCCGATCAGGACAAAGAACGTCTGAGTTGGTTATTTTCAGATGCCGCCTACTTAGGCCATGATTCGATACCGGGAATTTGGGTGGGACCCAGAGCGGTCATGATCACTCCATGGAGTACCAACGCGACAGAAATCACCCAAAATATGGGGGTGTCTGGGATTATTCGCCTGGAAATTTTTGAACCAAAAGCCCAGCACACCGTTTTTGACCCCATGTTGTACCAGGTCTATGCGCAGCTAGATCAGCAGATGTTTGACCAACAAATCGAACCAGCTCCTATTGAGTATATCAACGATATCGCACAATACAATCAAGAACAAGGACTTGCGTTAAGCATTGACGAGGTGGACTACCTCAATCAATTGGGCGAAAAACTGAGCAGAAAACTAACCGATGCAGAGGTCTTCGGATTTTCACAAGTCAATTCAGAGCACTGCCGACATAAAATTTTTAATGGAACTTTCATCTTGGACGGCACAGCCCAAAATGAGTCATTGTTCCAGATGATCAAAAAAACCACCGCCACACATCCTGGCCAAGTCGTCTCTGCGTACAAGGACAATGTAGCCTTTATCCAAGGTCCTGAGGTGGTACAATTTGCCCCAAAATCTTCTGCGGGACCTGATTTTTACCAAGAGAAAACGTTTAAAAGTGTTTTGTCCCTAAAAGCAGAAACCCACAATTTCCCTACCACCGTGGAGCCATTTAACGGAGCAGCTACTGGATCAGGTGGAGAAATAAGAGATCGACTGGCTGGAGGAAAAGGTTCTATACCACTGGCAGGAACGGCGGTTTATATGACCCCCTATTCCAGGCTTGTGCCAGGAAGGGCCTGGGAAGAAAATGGGGTACCCGCCAGAAAATGGTTGTACCAAACACCCGCCGATTTGTTGATTAAGGCCTCTAATGGAGCCTCTGACTTTGGAAATAAATTCGGTCAACCACTCATCAATGGTTCGGTGTTGACTTTTGAACACCGAGAAAACAACCTGACCTGGGGCTATGACAAAGTAATCATGCAAGCAGGTGGTGTCGGATATGCCAAAGCGGAACAAGCCAAAAAAGACAAACCACAAACTGGAGATGCTATTGTGGTTTTAGGTGGGGATAATTACAGAATCGGCATGGGGGGTGCGGCAGTATCCAGTGCTGATACTGGGGCATTTGGATCAGCCATTGAACTCAATGCCATTCAACGCTCCAATCCTGAAATGCAAAAACGAGCAGCCAATGCCATTCGGGCTCTGGTAGAATCAGATCAAAATCCCATCACCTCTATACACGACCACGGGGCTGGAGGACATTTAAACTGTCTTTCTGAACTGATTGAAGACACGGGAGGGCACATAAACTTAGACGCTTTGCCTGTGGGTGATCCAAGCCTTTCAGCTAAAGAAATCATTGGAAATGAGTCGCAGGAGCGCATGGGTCTAGTCATTCCTGAAAAAGACCTGCCCCTGCTGGCAAGCATAGCCGAACGTGAACGCGCACCGTGGTACCGAGTAGGAACCGTAAGTGGTGACCATAGATTTACTATTGAATCGGAGACCACAGGTGAAAAGCCTATGGACCTGGATTTAGCACATCTTTTTGGGTCTGCACCCAAAACTATTTTGGAAGATATCCGCATTAAAAGAACCTATGCCGACGCTCCGTACACTACTGATTTGTTGGAAGAGTACCTTCATGCAGTGCTGCGTTTGGAGGCCGTAGCCTCCAAAGACTGGTTGACCAATAAGGTAGATCGTTGTGTAGGAGGGCGTGTCGCTATACAACAATGTGCTGGACCTCTACAATTGCCTTTAAACAACTGTGGCGTCATGGCTTTGGATTACAGCACCCCATTTGGTGTGGCTACCGCCATGGGACATCATCCCATCTCTGGAC
>ENA-UPTJ01001537-UPTJ01001537.1-marine-metagenome-genome-assembly--contig:-NODE-1537-length-12267-cov-12.278906_pt1 | contig 12267 bp, 9 predicted proteins | sample MGYA00238168_ERZ767080 | MGnify/ENA primary metagenome ERZ767080 (study PRJEB28935, sample SAMN06266237) | marine metagenome | isolation source: Columbia River Estuary | place: USA:Columbia River... | reverse complement strand
ATGCTATTTGGTGATTTAAAAGCTGGTGAAATTATTTTGGTAGATGTTTCAGATGCAACTGATGCTGCAACCTTTACCTTTAAAGGCACACCAAAATCTGCTTTGCCAGATGCACCTGGTGATTTAGCAGAAGCTACTAGTTAATCTTCACCTTACTAATTGCTTGCTCAACCCGAGAAGCTTCTAGTATTTCAATTCCCGCAATCTTTAAATCACTTCCTACTGGCACGATTGCTCGCTTGAAACCAAGCCGGGCGGCCTCTGAAACTCTTTGAGTAATTCCAGTTACTTTTCTAATTTCACCCGCTAATCCAACCTCACCAATTGCAACTAAATCTGCTGGCAGTGCTAAACCTTTTGCAGCAGATGCCACTGAGAGTGCAACTGCAAGGTCTGCGGAGGGTTCAGTAATTTTCATACCTCCAACAGTTGCAACATAAACATCTCTTCCTGAAATTTTAATTCCTGCTCGAAGCTCTAATACAGCTAAAGTCATTGCAGTTCGTGAGTTATCTAATCCGCTCGTTACTCGTCTGGAATTGCCCCAATCTCGTCCATCTGAGTTTGGTGCACTTACTAATGATTGAATTTCAGCAAGTAAGGCTCGTCTTCCTTCTAACGCAACTGTTACACAAGTACCAGGAACTGGATCACTATGACGAGAGGTAAACAAACCAGTTGGATCTGGTAATCCAACAATTCCAGAGTCATTTAAATCAAAACAACCAACCTCATCAGATGCACCAAAACGATTCTTAATCGCTCTTATTAATCTAAGTCTGGAGTGGCGCTCACCTTCAAAGTTAAGGACAACATCAACTAAATGCTCAAGCAATCTTGGGCCAGCGATAGAACCATCTTTTGTTACATGGCCAACTAAAACTAATGTTATTGAACGCTCTTTAGCTATTCTGATTAAGGCTGCGGCGATCTCACGAACTTGGGTTACACCTCCAGGTGATCCATCAACTGTGGAGCTAGAAATAGTTTGAATAGAATCAATTACTAATAATTCAGGTTTAACCGAATCAATATGGGCGATAACTGCACCTAAATCAGATTCTGCTGCAAGCCATAAATTTTTATCAATTGCGTTAAGACGCTCAGCCCTTAATCTAACCTGTGAGGCAGATTCTTCACCGCTGATATATAAAGAAAGAATTCCTTGTTTGGCAGTTTCTGCTGCAACTGTTAACAACAATGTTGATTTACCAACACCAGGTTCACCCGCTAATAAAATTGCAGCTCCCGGAACTAAACCGCCACCAAGCACACGATCTAACTCACCAACACCACTACTTCTAGCCTTTGCACTTGCTAAATCAACATCACCAATTGGTTTGGCAGCTGAAGTTACTGAACCGGCTACAAGTGATAACTTCTTTGGCGCCGCTATTTCTTCAACGCTGCCCCAAGCCTGACACTCACCGCATCTACCAACCCATTTAGTGGCACTCCAACCACACTCAACACAACGGAATGGATCTTTCGCAGGTGCTTTTGCCATGGCGTTAATCTAATGGCAAGGACTGACTATCTGCTTTCTTGTGCAGCCTTAGTCGCAGGGTGGATCACAAAGAGTGGAAGTTCACGCTTTTTCTGAGCTTTGCGCGCTGCTGAAATTGCAGCCATTCGGCTGTCACATAACTTTTCTAACTCCGCATAACCTTTTGGACCCATCATGGTTAGTAACTCAACCTTGCTAGATTTATAAACAGGTTCTCTTCCAACATGAGCCTCAGAGTTACTTGTGCAGTACCAATCAAAGTCAGCACCACCTTCACCCCAAGCATTTCTTGTGTACTCACCAATTACTACTACTGTAATTTCGTCATCGCCAATTTCACGAGTCTCCCATGATCTGCGAAGTGGTAATTGCCAACAAATATCTGGCTTTGTCTCCACAAAGTGAACCTGATCTTTAACTGCTAAATGATGCAGCACGCAACCAAATGATCCGGAATACCCAGGTGCTTCATAACCAACACGATTTAAAAAGATACATGAATCTTTAACTTTTCTAGTCTTGCGATCTTTATCCAAACCAATCTCAGAAATTTGTAACTTACCGCCAGATTTCTTTGGCCGTGCTTGGTCATAAAATTGCCATTGCGCTTTAGTTAATTTCTTTGCAGCTTTTAAAACTCGATCTTCATCTTCTTTGCCGGTGTAATAAGCACCATCTGAACAGCAACCAGCATCTGGTTTATCGCCATCAATTCCGCAGCAACCATTGCCATATATGCATTGCCAATAAGAGGTTAACCAGGTTAAATCACACTTGAATATTTCCTCAGGATTTACTGGGTTTTCAAACTCCACCCAATCACGCGCGAAATTAGGAGCTACCTCATTCTTAGAAAACTTTGATTTCACTCTTTTTTTCGTAGCCATAGCGCCATAGTTTAAGGGTTAAGTATGGTTAATGACTAATTGGGTAGGCTTTAAGTATGAGCACTTTAATGACAAATAAATGCATTGGCTTTATTGGTGTTGGTGTTATGGGCTCTTCAATTATCAAAAGTTTACTTAAACAATCACTCAGCCCTGATCAGATTTGTATAAGCGATAAAAGCGCTGAAAAAGCGCAGGAACTAGCCAGTGGGTACAAAGTAAAAATCAAATCGATCTTAGAAATTGGCCAAAGTTGCGATGTTATTTTTCTGGCCGTAAAACCACAAGATCTTGAGGCTGTTTTAGTTGAATTAAAGAAGGCACTCAAACCAAATGTATTAGTAATCTCAATTGCCGCCGGCAAGAAAATCAAATTTATTGAAGAACATTTAACATCAGATGTTTCGGTAGTAAGGGTTATGCCAAACACTCCAGCTCAAATCGGAAAAGGAATTTCAGCAATTGCAGCGGGCTCAAAATCTTCAAAAGAGGATATGAAAGTAGCAACTGAATTATTTTTAGCATCAGGTGAGGTAGTTGAAGTAGCAGAGGAGATGCTGGATGCAGTCACTGCGCTAAGTGGATCAGGACCGGCCTACTTCTTTAATTTTGTTGAATCAATGATTAAAGCAGGTGTTGATCTTGGATTATCAAATGAAATTGCGACCAAGCTAGCAATCGAAACCATATCTGGGTCAGCTGCGATGCTTAAAGAAAGTGGTTTAGACGCACAAACATTGCGCCAGAATGTAACAAGCCCCAAGGGAACTACCGCTGCAGCTCTACAAGTTTTTTCAGACAATAATTTTGATTCACTAGTCTTGCAAGCAATGTCTGCTGCGAAAAAAAGGGCACAGGAGTTAGCTTGAGAAAAATTTTACTTCTATTGGTATTAGTTGTGGCATCTCTACCTTATCCGGTGAATGCGGCAACAATGAAAGCGTCTAAATCTTTAATTGATTTACCTTACACAAAATCAGATCAAGTAAGTGATGTTCTACTTACACCAGTAAGTATTTTGTTGGTTGGAACCACTGAATCACCTAGCTCAACTTGGATAAATGGCGCATTAGGTGGACTAAGTGATGGTTTTATCACTAGCTACTCATCTATTGGTGCACCAATGTGGAACTTACGATTAGGGGGAGCAAGTGATGAAATAGCTACAGCTGCCGCAATTGATAGCGATGGCAGCATCTGGGTGCTTGGCGCATCATCCTCACCAGCAATGGCTAGCCCATCTGCAACACCAGCAAAAGTATTAAACCCCGACAATGTAATTATTGACCCACAACAACTATCTGCAACACCGCTTAAGCGAATAAAGATTTGGCAGGTTAGTAATACCGGAAACCTACTTAATTCATTTGAGTTTTTATCAGAAAATATAGTAAATCCAAAGAAAATTCTTATCTCAGGAAATAATTTACTAATTATTGGAAATCTCTATGAGAAAAATGTATTTTCAGGCTTTTCTACTTCAGCTACAAAATCTGGAAGCTTCTCACCAATCATTAAAGTAGGTAGCAAAAGCACTTCACTAAGTGATGCAATCATTAATGCCGATGGCACGATAACTGCTGTTGGAACAAGTGGTGAGCTACTAATGAAAGCAAAACCAATTAGTAAATCTGATGCTGTGACTATTAAGATTTCATCAACAGGAGTACTGCAACAAGTCGCAAGAGCAACTTTAAAGAGCACAACAAGAAATTGGAGCTCGATAGATTCAGGGTTATTACAAGCAGGAAAAGTTGCTTATTCCAATAAAACAGAGGCAGCCATAACTAAGTTTTCAGCTCTTAACAAGCCTGTATGGAATGTTAGGTATCTTTCTAAATCCACTGCCCTAGCAACTGCTAGTAAGAACTCATGGGCAACATTCGTTTCAGCTGGTGCGATCAAGAATATAACTGCTTGGAAGCCAAAGACTTCTACTGCGGTCGTGCTGGAATTAGGCAAGAAAGGTGAAATCTTGTCTGCTTACACATTATCTGCCCCAGCAGTTGCAATCTCCTCAAATAATGAAATTGGAACAGTTGTAATCACCGATTCGGGTGTAAGTTTTGGTTTAGTAGTCGTTAACTAGTAATCTTTAGCCATAGTTAGTATCTATAAAGGAGCAAAATGGGTTCAGTAATTAAGAAGCGTCGCAAGCGAATGGCTAAGAAGAAGCATAAGAAACTTCTGAAGAAGACCAGAATTCAACGCCGTAACGCTAAGTAATAGCCTCGCTTAAGGTTTAAGCAAAGTTAATTTTCCAGATACGCCAGCAACGGCGTATCTGATTTTATTTAAAGTTAACCAGCTACTAGTAGATCCAGATTGAATATTTGCACTAGAGATTAAGTCCACTGATCCATTAGCTCTATTCAAGGCACATAGTCTTAATTGACACCCAAACATAATTGTTTTGTCATCAACAGTTAGTGGTGAATTAGGAATTCCATATTCAGATGTTGTTACATCAGTAAATGTATTAGCACCCAATACTTGGTATCTAACTTGATTTGGATTGGGAAATGATGCACCACTTCCCGTAAACCAACTGACATTTACTCCTCTAGCACCATTAGAAATACCGACATCAAATCCTGCAACTGAGACGCCATTGCCTGGAACATCCAAGGTTTTATAACTCCAGTCTTCAACAAACGCACTGCTTCTACTCGCATATCTCACATCACTTCTAGTGACATTTCGATCCATATCAAAGCCACGAACTGAGTCATAAATTAGATGAATCTTCTTGCCAACTGTTACAGATTTTAAATGGAATGCGACATCTCCTGTAGTTCTATCCTCAGTATCTTTATCTCCATCAACAATTTCATAACGCCAATCGAGCTTGTCTTTAACTGCTCCTAACAAAATTCCTTGTGACTCATCACGATAAAAAACTTGAATTCCGGCACTTGTAACCGCACAAGCACTTGAAACACTCACATCAGATCCACCACGTTTTCTAGGAAACTCTTTGTAATCTTGAATGGATAGTGCATCACCATCAACAATTTCGTAATACCAACTCTTGCCATCATAAACTGCATATCTAAGATCTTTATCCTTTAGATCAGCATAAAAAAGATGTAAGTAATTTGTTTTGCCAGTAACCGATGTACAAATTGATACATAGCCTGAGACATCATTTGTAGTTTTACCTAAGGCATTTGAGTTTCCATCAATGGTTTTAATTAACCACTTACTGTTGGAGTAAGTTGCAAGCTTGATGTCGCCATTCTTGCTATCGCTGTAGGCGATTACTGGTTTTCCAGCATATGTAGTTGTTGCAAGATATTTTGCGTCGGAGGTGCCATCAACAGTTGTGCTTTTCCAAGCAGCCTCTGGCATGATCGAATTTGAATTCACAGCATTTGATGTTCCTAGTGAATTTGTTGCAGAGACAGAGAAAGTGTATTTAACTCCGTTTTTTAAGCCCTTAAAAATAACTGGGCTTTCAATTGCATTAATTAATTCACCAGTTTGAATATTCTTAATTTCATAGTTAGAAACTTGAGCCAGACGATAATTTACTGGTGGATCAAATTGAATAATTGCGCTGCGATCGCTGATTAAAGCTTTTACATTTTGCGGTGGCTGTGGCGTACCGGAAGCAATACCGGCTGGTGGCTTTTGCCTTAAATCTTCAAACATGGAAAGTAGAAGAGAGCCTGGAAGATGAAATACCTCGCCGGCATCTAAGTTGGGCGTCATTACTGCATTTTCACCTGATTGCGAAAAGGTTCTTTCATCTAGATGTGCAACTGAAGATCCTGGCTCATATGTTGTTGGCGTATAAAGTTTTGGTTTAATTCCACCATTTGCTTTAACGGCATTTTCACCTGACCAAACTAAATCTGTGGTCATAGCTTTTCCAGTTTCAAGCGATGGTGATGGCATATCTGATAATCGTCTTCCATCTGGAAGTTGGGCATATGCATCAAAAGGAGTTGGTTGATCAATTCGTCCGTAGCCAGAAAATACGTCAAAGTAATTTCCAGAAATAAACCCAAGTCCATGTCCCATTTCGTGAAGAATCACAGAAACTAAGTCATAACTTCTTGCAGGGCATTTGCCATCAGTTCCGTAATACCAAGGCGCAGAGGAAGTAATTGAAATTTCAATTTCTGGGTTTGTTGGATCTAAATCTTTTCCGGCTAAAGCATTAGCTAAAGCAGAGGCGTAATAAAGTGTTTTATCTGGTGCGCCTGTGAAATTTGAAAAGTTATTTTTAGAACTAGCTGATGCTAGGACTCCATAACTTGAAGAACTTCCCCATTTAACATTTACATTAACTGGCACAGCAGAGGAAAAGTTTTCAGCCCATACATCTACAGCGGCTTGAATAGAAGCCCTAGCAAAAGTTGGAACGGTATTAAAGTTGATTATGAAATTACTTTTCTTCTCAAGATTGGTAGATGGCAGGCGAGGGGTTGATTGGATTGAAGTGCTTTTACCGCTGGCATAAATAAAACCTGTATTTGCTGGCGCAATCTTGATTCCTAAAGCACTTGAGTTTGGAATTGATATTGGCGCGATTAATAGCGAAATGAAGACCAAGGTTGAGGTAAAGATTGATTTCAAGCGCACAGGGGCAAGGCTAACAGTCTGAGATGATTGGTCCATGCCAGTTGCAGATCTATCAGCAATATTTAAGCAAAAAGGTATTTTCACAGCGATACTTCACACCCATACCCAAAGTTTTAGTTGGCAGTTATGAAAAAAGTTACCGTTTACTCTCGATCAGGTTGTCATTTATGTGAAATCGCAATTGATCGAATTAAATCCACGATGAGTGAGTTAAAGTTTGAATTAGATATTAAATTAATTGATGATGACATTAAATTGCAAGAGGAGTTTGGCGAACAAGTACCCGTGATATTAATTGAGGGTAAAGTTCATGATTATTGGCGAGTAGATTTAGAGCGGTTTACAAAAGCGGTAAAAGCTTAATTTTTATTTAAAATCTCATCTGCATCAATTATTCGGTATGCATAACCTTGTTCAGCTAGGAATCGTTGACGGTTTTGTGCAAAATCTTGGTCAATAGTGTCACGTGCAACAAGTGAATAAAATCTAGCGCCTCGTCCATCTGCTTTCGGCCTTAAAATTCTTCCCAATCTTTGCGCCTCTTCTTGGCGAGAACCAAAGGTGCCAGAGACTTGAATTGCAATAGTTGCTTCAGGTAAGTCAATTGAAAAATTAGCCACTTTTGATACAACTAAACACTTAATTTCTCCACTTCGAAATAATGCATAAAGTCTTTCACGCTCTTTAATTGGCGTATCACCTTTAATTACTGGAACACCTAAGGCTTCTGATAATTGATCTAACTGATCTATGTATTGGCCGATAACTAAAACTTGATCATTTGCATGTTGTTTAGCTAAAGCAACTGCCACCGCTTTTTTTGTTTGCGAGGTTGAACAAAAACGATATCGATCTTCTTGCTCAGCAGTTGCATAATTTAAACGCTCTGCATCGGTTAATGTAATTCTTACCTCAACACAATCAGCCGGGGCGATATAACCTTGAGCCTCAATCTCCTTCCATGGCACATCAAATCTTTTTGGTCCGATTAATGAGAAGACCTCACCTTCCATGCCATCTTCTCTGACCAATGTTGCGGTTAGTCCTAAGCGGCGTCTGGATTGAATATCAGCGGTAAATCTAAAGATTGGCGCTGGTAAAAGGTGAACCTCATCGTAAATAATTAATCCCCAGTCAATTGCATCAAATAGATCAAGATGGGCATAAACACCCTTTTTACGTGTTGTCATAACTTGATAGGTCGCGATTGTTACTGGGCGAATTTCTTTCTTAGCGCCACTGTATTCGCCAATATCATCTTCATTTAAATCTGTTCTGCGAAGTAACTCATCTCGCCATTGCCGTGCTGCAACGGTGTTGGTTACTAAAATCAAAGTAGTTGCTTTTGCATGTGCCATGGCAGCTGCGCCAACAATTGTTTTTCCAGCACCACATGGCAGAACAACAACACCTGAGCCACCATGCCAAAATCCTTCAGCAGCTAACTCCTGATACTTACGAATCTTCCAACCATCTTGGCGCAATGAAATTTCATGATGCTCACCATCAACATAACCTGCAAAATCCTCCGCCGGCCAACCTAACTTAAGTAATGCTTGTTTTAAAAAGCCACGTTGTCCTGGGTGAACAACAATTGTTTCCTCATCTAATTGTTTGCCCAACATTGGCGCAATCTTTTTACCGCGCGTTACCTCTTTTAATACTGCAGCATCATTTGAAACCAGAATCAGCCCGTGAACAGGATGGGCTTCAAGGCGAAGGCGACCATATCTAGACATGGTCTCGGCAATATCAACTAGTAAGGCATGGGGAACTGCGTAACGTGAGTACTTAATTAATATATCAATTACCTCTTCAGCATCATGGCCAGATGCTCTGGCATTCCAAAGCCCAAGAGGTGTTAATCGGTATGTATGAATATGTTCTGGTGATTTTTCAAGCTCTGCAAATGATGCAATTGATCTTCGACATTCATCGGAGAGAATATGATCAATATCTAGTAAAAGTGTTTTATCACTTTGAACAATTAACGGGCCATCACTCATTTCAACAACTCGATAAGAAAGGCATTAGTTAATTTAATTCTTGGCTCGATTGTAGAAATCTTTATATATTCACTCGGTGCATGTGCGCCATGCCCATCAGCGCCTAAACCATCTAATACTTTGGCGCCTGCTGCGGCTGCAAGATTTCCATCACTTGCTCCGCCAACACTTGCATTTCCAACCTTTGCTACACCGATAGCGGCAGCAACTTTTTCTAATTTTTCATAAAGTGCCATGGTGCTACTTTCCTCTAACGGCGGCCGATTTATTCCACCAGTTACTTCAACCTTTGCCACATCACTTTTTAGATTACGAATAGATTTATCAATCCGCGCTAGCTCAGCATTGGTAAAAGATCTAACATCTATATCTAATGTTGCAAGTGCTGGGACTGTGTTAGTGGTAGTTCCAGATTTCATTACAGTTGGCACCGCAGTTGTTCCAAACTCTAAATTTTCTAAAGCGGCGATCTGTAAAACTAATTTTGCAATTTCAGTTGTGGCATTAATTCCCTTTTCAGGCTCAAGGCCAGCATGGGAAGCCAGTCCAGTAACTTTAATTTGGTACATCGCTGTGCCCTTACGGCCTGTTTTTACTTTGCCATCAAGTGATGCCTCAAAAACTAGAACCGCATCCGCACCTTTTGATAAGCGCTCAATTAAATCCTTTGATGTGGCGCTGCCAGTTTCTTCATCAGTTGTAGCAACTAACGCAATTTTACTTTGAGCATCTGTGATTCCGACTAATGAGTGCATTGCTTGAATGAAGCCACATTTCATATCAAAGACACCAGGACCACTTGCTTTGTCGCCATTAACTTGCCAGGTCGGTGAAAATGTTCCCTTTGGCCAGACCGTATCTAAGTGAGCGAGCAAAAGAATTTTTGGATTCTTAGCACCCCACCAAAAAACTGGCCGGCCATTTTCAACAATTTTTTCAGCTTTTAAAGTTAGAACTTTGCTAGCAATATCAATTGCAATATCAATAACTTGATTACAGGCTGCTAAATCCTCAGTTGGTGACTCGCATTCAACTAGGCGCTGGATATCAGAGAGTGCGGTCATAGGTCTAAGTCTGCCTTATTTCCCAAAACGGTGAGGGCTGGTGCTACGCCATTGATCCTTGGAATGCGAAATTGAACTATTTCATCACTGGCTTCATCCCGAGCGGTAAGGGTGCCTAGGGAGATTGAGATTGGATCGATAATTCGATTGGAAACCCCACCATTGTTATCGGCGTAACTAATCATCAAAGTTTTACCTTCGCTTATATATTGATTGATTAGCGCCAGAGTTTCATTTGATGAGGTTCCGGCAACTATTGGTTCAACTTTTCGACTGCGCTCGCCAGCCCTTATAGTTTTAACTGCTGATAAAACGATTGCATCTTTTGGAGCACTGAATTCGGAAATAATTCTAGGTGGTTTAGGTCTTGATTTCGCTCTTCGTAAATTTGGCTGGGAGAGCAATACTCCGCCAGCATTTTCAGCAGCAGGTAAATAGCCATACTCTCTTAACTCACCAATTACTTCTGTAAGTTCAAACTCAGTAACTAAAACTTGCGGAGCAATCTTTCTTAGTCTTAAGTGTTCACATTTTTTATCATGCAAAATTTGTTGAACTAATCCCTCATCTTCACATCTAATATAAGAGTGAGCGGTTCCAATTCTTAATCTGCCATGTCGCTTTGCAACATCAGCGATTAAATATTCAAGTGGTTGTGGCATTGGAGTTTTTGAGATCTTGCTTAAGAATGTCTTAATTTGATCACCAGTTTTGCCATGATCTAATCCGCGCCTGATAGATCCTTCACTAAAGCGATAAACAGTTGCTCCGCCTCTGCTTTCAATATCTGCAATCGTTCCCATTTCCGATGCAAGCTCAGGAGTTAATGGACCAGGAGCGACAGCGCTGTTATCTGCTTGGATTAAAATATGATCAACTGGTTTTGGCAGTGCAGATTGAATACCTAAATCTTCTTTTTCAGTTAATAGGTTTAAGCCAAAAGTTGAGATTACGCCTTGGCCAGTTATTCCTAGCCACTCTGCTTCACGAAGATTCCATTCCACAAATTCATTATTGGCTCGTTGCGGATTCCACCATTTTATAATCTCTTGCATTGAAGTGATCTCAGGTGAAATTTGTGAGTTCTCTTGTAATACTTTTAGCGTAGTTCTTCTAATCAGTGAGACACCAGCTCGGTCTAATTCAGGACCAAGAGGTGCGATGTTTTTATCACTAGCTTTTCCAATTAATCCACTTGCTCTTGATGTGTCTAGCCAAAGCACAACAAGTGAAAACCATCTTTCCTCTGCCGATTTAGATAACCAAATATCAAAGGCAGAGGTAGGCAAAATTTGATCATCGGAATCAACTACAACTAATCCACCCAGGTAACAAAGTTCTGCTATGAATCCAGCACAGGTTTCATCAACTCCTAAATGTTCTGCAATTCTTTTAAGATCTCGAACTCCCAAACCACCTGTACGTAATGCAGTTGGTGGTTCATCTGAAAGGTTATGCAGTAGCTCTTCACACCAGCGCAGAATTGTTGAAATATTCGCAACCGCTGCAAGATCTGCTTGTTTTTGATCAACTTTCTTGCCCTTCAAATTTGCAGCAGTACTGACAATCTCTTTGTGAATCTTTCCGCCACGTAGCTTTATAGCGATCTCTCTAGGAAGGGCGACTGTATGAGAATCAAGTGCTACTAATACATTGTTTTCCAATAACCAGCCAATCGCATTTCCAGGTTTCTTAATGTTGGCAATCTGTCCCCTAGGTGGACCCCAAGTTAACTTTGCCAGTACCTCCTCCGAGGCTTTTGGAATTTGTTTAAGTGTTGCGAAATCAAACTTCTTAACTGAAATTGGACCAAGGCCAGCTGGTTCTTCTCCGATTAGTAATTTTAAATTAGTTGGAGTACGAAAGTTATTTCCTTCTTTATAAAGTAGCCCCATCTGCCATAAGTGATCTAGTGCAAATGCTGTTTCCTCACTTGTAACAGCCACTAGTTCTGATTTTTTAAATGGCTCTGGCAATGCGCAAGCAGCCTCAACTATTTGGTAGTGCCAAAGATTTAGTGAATCAAGTGCTCTAACTAATGATGGGGTCGATGATGCGCGTGCGGATAGAGCTGAAAAATCATTTGGAACAGGTGTAACTAAATCAGGTCTTAATTTAAATATCGTAGCTAAATCTTCATCAGATCTAGCGCGCAACTCATCAGCAAAAGTGATCGCGACAGTAGACATAACTGGCCTACTTTACTCGGGTTT
>ENA-UPTJ01001531-UPTJ01001531.1-marine-metagenome-genome-assembly--contig:-NODE-1531-length-12303-cov-28.463994_pt1 | contig 12303 bp, 9 predicted proteins | sample MGYA00238168_ERZ767080 | MGnify/ENA primary metagenome ERZ767080 (study PRJEB28935, sample SAMN06266237) | marine metagenome | isolation source: Columbia River Estuary | place: USA:Columbia River... | reverse complement strand
ATATTAAAGCTGAATCGGATTATACCCTACCCGATGCTGAAATTGCGAGCCCTGTAAAAAATACAGCTCCTAATAAAACTACGCCTCCCATAAAAAATAATTCGAAGGATACTAAATCTAAAGATACAAAGGCCAATAAAGAAGGGGCAAAACCAAAAGCGCTCTTCCCACCAAAGAAGAATTAACGCGTATTTTTCAAGGAATAAAAAATAGAGAAATGGTGGTATAAATTTCTTTGGAAAAAAGCATTTCCATATTGTATCGTAACACGAGGTAATTTAAAACCCAACCCTGCACTAAATCCATTGAACCAATTTTGTTGGTTTTGAATATTCAAATCGAAGCGTCGAATAAAATTATACCCAAAATCAATACTTACTTGCTCTCCTATATTCGCTTCAGCTCCTATAATTAAATGATTAAAAATATCTTGCGCAGCGGAAGGAGCTTTATACCCTTCCGAAGTATAAAAACTAGGGTCGTAGAAGGTATTGTTCCAAATTGAAAGTCGTTGTGCTGTTAAAGAAAATTGAATAGGCGCACTTTCTAATTTTTTAGAAACCCCCATAATAATATTTAAAGGAAGCCTTTCTTTTTCTGTGTAAGAGGAAAGCTGTCCTCCCACATTATTGGCAAGTATACTTGCACGCAGTAATCTATTTGATGAAGTATAGACCATGGATAAATCCATGGCTAGCCCAGTAGATTTATAAATACCATAATTAGATTGTATTAATTTAAGCGTGGCTCCAAGATTTATATTTTTTTTAAATAAAGAAGCCATTGAAACTTGTGCTACATAATCATTGGCTAAAAAATTCCCCATCTCATTACCCGATACATCGGTCATATTAATATTTCCATACCCCATATAATGAAGACCCCAACCAATTACCCAATTTTTTTTGGGTAGATAATGCGCTCCACTAAAATCGTACTGCTGAATATTTGAAAAATAAGACTTCACACTTAAATGAATTGTCTTATCCATGGAAGGGTCTAATAAAGCAGGGTTATACATTGCCAAGCCTAAGTCGGATCCAAGATTACTAATATTAATACCCCCTAAGGAAGTAGCTTTAGCGCTATAGGGTAAGTTTAGAAATTGATATACCTCGTTGGCATTAGACTTTTGCGCGCGCGCATGAGGGGTCATTACAAAAAATGCAATAAAAATAATAAAGCCTACTATATATCTTGATGCTAGAACCACCCTTCTCATAGAACAAAGCTAGGGTTTTATACTAATGCTAAGTCAAGCACTTGCTGCATATTTTTTACATAATGAAACTGTAACCCTTTAATAAAACTATGGTCAATTTCATTGATATCTTTTTCATTCTGCCAGCAAAGTATAATTTCTTTCATGCCGGCTCTTTTAGCCGCTAATATTTTTTCTTTAATGCCCCCTACAGGTAATACCTGACCACGCAAGGTAATTTCACCGGTCATGGCCAAATAAGGTTTTACTTTTCTACCCGTAAAAGCAGAAGTAAGCGCGGTGAGCATAGTTATACCCGCGCTCGGACCATCCTTAGGCACTGCCCCTTCAGGTACATGCACATGAATAGCCTTCGTGGTGAACAAATTGGGGTCAACACCAATTTTCTTCGCATTACTTTGTAAATAAGTAAGGGCTGTGTCTACACTTTCTTTCATCACATTACCTAGGTTACCTGTAAGCTTTAAGCCTCCTTTACCATCAGCCAGTAATACTTCAATAAATAAAATATCTCCTCCCACATAGGTCCAGGCCAAACCCACTGCCACCCCTGGCATATTTACTGTTTTATAAATTTCATTGCTGTATTTAGCCTGTCCTAATATTTTATTTAAATCGGTTTTAGTAACAGTTGGTTTCACCTTATGCTTATAGGCAAGTTCCTTGGCCTGATAACGCATAATAGAAGCCAGTTGTCTGTCTAGTTCACGCACACCACTTTCTCTTGTATAATCTTCAATCACTTTCTCTAGCACATTGTCAAGTACTTTGAAATTTATTTTATCTAGTCCATGTGCCTGTCTTTGCTTAGGCAGTAAATGTCTTTTTGCAATTTCAATTTTTTCTTCTACTGCATAACCACTTAAGTCAATAATTTCTAAACGATCTCTTAAGGCTGGTTGAATGCGGCTAATGTCATTGGCCGTTGCAATAAATAAAGTTTTACTTAAATCGTATTCCGATTCTAAATAATTATCATAAAAACTATGGTTCTGTTCTGGGTCTAATACTTCTAATAAAGCAGAAGAAGGATCGCCTCGATGGTCGCTGCCTATTTTATCAATCTCATCTAATATCATGACCGGGTTAGATGTTTTAACCTTACGCAGACTTTGTACAATTCTTCCGGGCATGGCGCCAATATAGGTTTTGCGGTGTCCTCTAATTTCACTTTCATCGTGCAATCCCCCTAAACTTACTCTAATGTATTTTCTACCTATGGCATGCGCAATAGATTTGCCTAGAGAAGTCTTACCTATACCTGGAGGGCCTAAGAAACATAAAATAGGGCTTTTCATATCGCCTTTAATTTTAAGCACGGCTAGATACTCTAAAATTCTATTTTTTATTTTACCCATACCGTAATGGTCGGCGTCTAATACTTTTTTAGCGTTCTTTAAATCGTAGTTGTCTGCTGTGTAATGCTCCCAAGGCAGGTCTAATAATAAATCCAAATGATTATATACTACTGAATAGTCGGGGGTGCTTGGATGCATTCGCTCCAATTTCTCCAAGCCATTTTGAAATAATTTTTTAGCAGACTCCGGCCACTTCTTCCCTTCCGCTTTCTTTTTCATCTCCGCTACTTCGCGCTCGTTCGGGTCACCGCCTAATTCATCCTTAATACTTTTTAATTGTTGTTGTAAAAAGTAATCGCGTTGTTGCTTATCAATTTCGGTGCGCGTTTTATTGGCCACCTTATTTTTTAATTCAACAAATTGTAATTCTTGTTGTAAAAACTGAATTAATTTTTCTGCCCTAAGTGTAATATTATTTTGTTCTAATAAAGCTTGTTTATCATTTACCTCAACACTTAAATTACTACTTACAAAATTGATAAGAAATAAAGGGCTTTCAATATTTTTTAAAATCATGGCTGCCTCCGATGGAAAATTAGGAGACAACTGAATAATTTGAGTAGCTAAGTCTTTTATATTGGATAAATAGGCTTGAAAATTTTGATTCTCTTTTTCTACTTTATCTTCTACCAATACTTTCACACTGGCTTTGAAAAAAGGATCTTCTTCTTTCATCTCCAATAACTCAAATCGCTTTTTACCTTGAATAATAATAGTGGTACCTCCGTCTTGCATCTTAATCATTTTAATGATTTTTGCAACAGTACCTATTTGACATAAATCGGCGGGTGTAGGGTCTTCTATATTGCCATCCTTTTGTGAAACCACCCCAATTAATTTATCCTTATTATAAGAAGCCTTCACCGCTTGAATGCTTTTATCTCTTCCTACCGTAATAGGAATGACTACGCCTGGAAACAGGACCGTATTACGCAATGGCAAAATGGGTAGTAAAGAATCAATCACCATTTCTGGCTCGTTCTCTTCCCCCTGCTCATTAAATGAAAATAAAGGTATAAACTCATTATCTTCTTCCCCCTTAAACAAAAACGTCTTATCCACTCTCTATACAATTTAAATTAAAGTCAAAATGACATACCACCTTAGCATAGCATTGATTTACCATTGATATACTAAGGTATACCCTTATAAAACAATATTGATGCCAAAAACCCATAATTGACTATGGATGCAGAAATCCCTAAAATAAAAAATCCTCCCCGATATAATCGGGAAGGACCTTCTTGCAAGAAGTTATTTATAAACTTCTGAAATTACTTTGCAACAGCAGCTGTATCAGCTGTAGCAGCAGCAGCAGTGTCAACAGTTGCAGCAGCAGCTGTATCAACAGTTGCAACAGCAGTGTCAGTTGTAGCTTCAGTTGCAGCACCACCACATGCAGCTAGTGCAGCGATAGCGAAAATTGCGATAACTTTTTTCATTTTTTGGTTTTTTAAGTTTTGTAAAAATACGTGGGCGAAGATAGCCATACCCTTCAAATATGCCAAATTTTAACATTAATTTTTTACACAGCCTCCTAATTCTACTCCTAAACAGAGCTAATTCTACTTCTTCCTAAAATAGACCCTAATGGGCACCCCAGTAAACTTGAAGTTGGCTCTTAGCTGATTTTCAAGGTAGTTACGATAAGGAACCTTAATGTCATCCGGGAAATTAGTAAAAAAGGCAAAGCTAGGCACCCTAGTCGGTAACTGAGATACGAACTTAATCTTAATCACATGGCCTCTAACAACTGGGGCCTGATACTTAAGAATAGCCTTCAACATGATATCGTTTAACTTAGAAGTAGGTACTTTACGGTGCTTATTTTCATAAACCTCTAAGGCTAGTTCAATGGCTTTGAATATGCGGGTTTTTTCTACTGCAGAAATGAATAGTACAGGCACATCGGTAAAAGGAGCCAGTTTGTCCTTTACTACTTTCTCATAGTCTCTAGCCGTATTGGTTTCCTTGTCAATTAAATCCCATTTGTTTATTAATACAACAATACCCTTACCCTTCTTAGAAGCAAGGCTAAATATGCTTAAATCCTGGGCTGTAACTCCTTTGGTGGCATCTACGACTAATAAACATACATCGGCCTCGTCCATGGCCTTAATGGCTCTTATAATAGAGTAAAACTCTAGATCGTCTTTCTCCTTATTCTTACGTCTAATACCTGCTGTATCAATAAGAATAAATTCCTTTTGGAACATGGTATAATGTGTATGAATGGTATCGCGTGTTGTACCTGCAATATCACTTACAATGGTTCTATCCTGTCCAATCATGGCATTCAATAAACTAGACTTACCTACATTGGGCTGGCCCATAATGGCAATCTTTGGAACCTCTAATACTTCTTCTTCCCCTTCAGCTATTTCTTCATCGTCATTACTTACTTCCTTAATCTTAATATCGTTTGTTACGGCATCTAAAAGTTCCCCCGTTCCACTACCTGAAATGGAGCTTACAAAGTAGTTATGCTCAAAGCCCATTCCGTAAAACTCGGTACCTTCTAAAGCACGTGTTGAATTATCGACTTTATTTACGCATACATAAACGGGTTTAGTGCTTCTTCTAAGCATATCTGCCATAGAAGCGTCTAAATCGGTCAAACCCACGGCTGCATCAACCATAAATATGATAGAGTTCGCCTCTTCAATAGCAATCTTTACCTGCTTGCGAATTTCGGTTTCAAACATGTCACGAGAATCAGGTACAAAACCACCCGTATCAATTACGTTGAAGGTTTTACCCGCCCATTCTGTAACCCCGTATTGACGGTCTCTGGTCACACCGCTAATATCGTCCACAATGGCTTTTCGCTCCTCTAAGAAACGATTAAACAAAGTGCTTTTTCCTACGTTTGGCCTTCCAACAATAGCCACTGTATAGCTCATAATAATGTATATTTAATATTCAATTATACTATTTTAATTCATTCATTATCAATATAATAGTTAAATATTGATATTTGAATTTCTTAGTATCCAAATTCTTTTAACTTCGTCTCATTGTCTCTCCACTTAGGCTTCACTTTTACAAACAATTCCAAGTACACTTTAGAGCCTATAAAATCCTCAATATCCTTTCTTGCTAAAGTACCAATTTCCTTAATCATCTTACCCTTCTCTCCAATAATAATGGCCTTCTGGGTTTCTCTATTCACTATAATATCGGCCTGAATTTTTATCAATAAGGGCTGCTGCTTAAATGAGTTCACCAGCACAGCTGTATGATAAGGAATCTCCTCTCCAAAGAGCTGGTATATCTTCTCGCGAATTAATTCACTTACAAAGAACTTAGTGGGTAAATCGCTCAAATCGTCCTCACTATAGAAAGGAACCCCTTCTGGAATCATTTCAATAACAAGTTTCAATAACCTCTCTATATCACTCTTATTCAACGCACTAACTGAAATAGTTTTAGTACAATAAGACTTCTCTTTAAAAAAGGCAACTGCCTCTTTTACCTGGGTACCTACTGCCAAATCGGACTTATTTAAGACCACCACACAGGGTACTTTTAGCTTTAAAGAAGCAAATAATTCATCTAGTTCCTTGATATCGTCACGCATATCCACCATCAATAAAGCCACATCGGCATCTTCTAAGGCCGACTTTACCGCCCCCATCATTTTCTCGTGCAGCTTGTACTTAGGGTCGATGATACCTGGTGTATCTGAAAAGATGATTTGGTATTCGTTTTCCTTGTTTAAAAAGGCCTTAATACGGTGACGGGTAGTTTGTACTTTGGAAGAGACAATAGCCATTTTCTCGCCCATAATGGCGTTCAGTAAAGTGCTTTTACCGGCATTTGGCCTTCCAAATATGTTTACAAAACCCGCTTTCATTTCTTTTCTTTAATGGTACAAACTTACTACAAAAAAAATCCGCTCTCGATAGGAATCGGGAGCGGGATGATGTTGCGAGGGAAGGGATCGAACCTCCGACCTTCGGGTTATGAGCCCGACGAGCTACCGCTGCTCTACCTCGCGATGTTTGGACGGCAAAGATAGGCGTTTATTGCTTCTTGACCAAGTTTATACTGCTTAAATTGAAACTAGCGCAGAACAGGGAAATGTGGGATTTTGTAGGGTTTAGTTAGGTCATTATCTAACGCAGTATAATTGAAATTATTTTTATTGTAAAGTCAGATTCGTTCTATTTTTTAAAATTTGTATTAATTTTTTGTCATCATTTAATTTCTTTATCTCTTTAGCTAATTTTCCAAAGACCCAGATTGAAAATGATAAATCTTCGTTTATTATTTGATTATATGATGATAGTGATTCTAAATCTTTTTTTGTTTTAATCAATACAACACCATTTGCTCCTCGAATTCCATAAAATGATATTGCAGAAGCTTCTTTAAGTATTTCAACAGAAGCAATATCATCAGGATTAATTATATTTATATTCTTAATCGGTACGTCATCTACAATATAAAGTGGATCATTATTTGATAAAAGTGAACTTATTCCTCTTATACGAACTTTGTGGATCCCCCCGGGGGAATTATCTCCACCCACATTTACTCCTGCAATTTGTCCATTCATTTTTTGAGAAATATTAGCTCCGTTTATCTGAGATAATTCCTTCATATAATTTTTTCCACTATTAGAAATTGATAATCTTTCATATTTTTTTTTAAAGAATTCAACTGCTATTGCAGGACTTTCATCATTACCGACACCTTTTTGCAATAATACTTTATGAATCTCATTAAATGGAATAATGCTAGTATCACTTAAAGTCAGGCCTGTTAAAAAATCTTTTTTATCTTGAAAATAGATAAATAGAGTATCGTTTTTTATTTTAAATTCCCGTGTCGCTAAAATAGGATTACCACCAGAATTTTGAGATAAAATAGAAGATGAAGAAATTGTTGTACTAAAATATTTGTTTAACAAACGAAGAATTTCTTTATCTAAATTTTCTTTATTTTTTTGAGAATAAGATATAATACTTAATACTAAAAAAATGAATGTAAAAATAGCTTTCATTAATTTAATCATAATTACTATAATTTTAATAAGTCATATATATCTAATATGTAAATTTACTAATTCATTGTCAATTTAGATCAGATTTAATTTTTTTTATTATCTAAACTCGTTACGAGCTCGACGAGCTACCGCTGCTCTACCTCGCGATGTTTGGACGTCAAAGTTGCGCCAATATTGGTTCCTAACCAAGTTTATTGGGGTCTATGTGGGAATAGGAAAGAAAGGGAAATTAGCTAATTCCTGCGTCGAATACTTGATGCGCCTGAAGTATTAGATTCTTTTACAGTAGGGTTGCCTTTATAATTTATATCGCTAGCGCCACTTGAATTGGCTCTTAAAATTTCTGTAACTGTCACACCAATATTACTAGCACCTGAGGCACGAAGTATGGCACCCTTCGCAGTTAAATTATATAATTTGGCAGTACTTGCACCAGATACTTCTATCGCTAAATCATCTACTTTGCCTATTAACTCAATACTAGAGGCACCGCTTCCATCAATATCAATACTGTTTGCAGATATTTCCCCTTTATAATCTGAAGCGCCCGTTAACTGATACATTAAAACACCTGCCTTTATATTTCCTTTAAAGTCTGAAGCACCCGATAATTTAATTCTCATTTTAGGAGACTCAATGGTATTTACTAAATGTACAGTACTAGCGCCTGAGGCTGTTAATGCATTTATATCTTGAATGCTTACATAGGCCTTGGTTTTATAATTGCCCCATTTTCTCCAACTAAACCAAGTTCCTTTATCTCCTAGTCTTATAATTAAAGTACCTCCTACTACTTCTGTAATAATATGATCTCTGATTTCATCATTAGATGCACTCACTGCCACTGCATTTTTATTGGACTGGGTTAAATATAAATCAATGGCACTTGAAACACTTATAGCTGTAAAACTAGGTACCTTTCTTTGTTGGGCATTTTCGTCATATACAATAGATTTATTCTCCTGCGCATTCACTACAAAGCCCACAAGAAACAATAGGGCAAAAAGTATTTTTTTCATAATTGAGGTTGTTTATTACCTAAAACGTAAATATTAATATAAAGTTACAGCGCTTTGTATCATTTTACTGCTTATTTTTGCATCGTCCTCGGGGTGCTGTAAAAGGCTGAGAAAAACCCGTTGAACCTGAACAGGGTAATGCCTGCGAAGGGAAGGTCAACGCAACACGCGCACTTCTCATAGCTATTATTCCTGTTCCCAGTATTCATTTTTGAAACATTTAAACTTTAGTAATGACTAAGTTATTGGGAACATTTGCCTTATTATTCATTGTAGCAGTTAGTATGGCTCAATCAAAACAACTGTCTACTCCAAAGAGAAAAGACAGTACTAAATTATATACAGATAGTGTTAGAAGTCTACCCCCTCTAGAAGTGAAAGCCATTAGAGTAAGTGAACAAGCCCCTTTTGCAAAAACAAATATTAGTAAAGCGCAAATTGCATTGAACAATGTAGGGCAAGACCTCCCCTTTTTACTGGAGAATACGCCTTCGGTGGTTGTGCATGCAGATGCAGGCATTGGCGTTGGTTATACAGGCATTCGAATTAGAGGTACGGATGCAACAAGAATTAATTTTACATTAAATGGTATTCCTTATAATGACCCTGAGAGTATGGGTACTTTTTTTGTGAACATTCCAGATTTTAGCTCCAGTGTTAATAGTATACAAATTCAAAGAGGTGTGGGTACTTCTACTAATGGAGCTGGAGCATTTGGAGCTAGTGTTAACTTAATGACCAACGACTATAATCCAAGCGCTTATTTGTCTTTACAAAATACAGCTGGTTCATTCAATAGCTTTAAAAATAATATAGTTTTTGGTTCAGGACTACTCAATAATAAATTCACTATTGACGGAAGACTTAGTTCCATCATGAGCGATGGATTTATTGATAGAGCCAATTCTGATTTAAAAAGCTTTTATCTAAGTACCACTTATTGGGGCAATCAATCTTCCCTAAGATTAAATGTATTTACTGGTAAAGAAAGAACCTACCAAGCTTGGTATGGCGTGCCTCAGGAATTAATAAATACGAATAGAACATTTAATCCAGCAGGAACAGAAAAAGCAGATGCGCCTTATGAGAATCAAACAGATAATTACAGACAAACCCATTATCAATTGTTTTACAATAAGAATATCAATAGTCAATGGAAATGGAATACTGCATTGTATTTAACCACTGGAAAAGGATATTACGAAGAGTATAAAGCAGGGGTCGATTTTTCAGATTACTTTATTGATATATCACGTAAAATGAATGTCCCTATTGACTTAGTGAGAAGAAGATGGTTAGATAACAATTTTTATGGACAAATTGCAGCCATCTCTTACGTGGATAGTCTAAATGATTTAACGATGGGTGGTGGATGGAGTATTTATGATGGACTACATTTTGGTACACTGCCCTACCTAGATACAAGACTGGCACCTGCAGATTATAGATACTATGATAATGATGCGCTTAAAAAAGAAATGAATACCTATGTGAAATGGGAAAGAAGATTGACAAAAACATTTAAAAGTTTTATAGACCTACAATATAGAAATGTAAATCATCAAATGAATGGGTTTACAAAAAACACGAATTTAGTCATTGAAAGAAAATTTAATTTCTTCAACCCTAAAATGGGATTAACCTATCAAGCAAAAAATATTTTCTATTATACAAGTGTTGCGGTTGCTAATAAAGAACCCAATAGAGATGATTTTGAAGCAAGTGCTACGGAGCAGCCAAAAAAAGAACAATTAATAGATTGGGAAACGGGGTTTGAGTTTAAAAAACCAAATTATGCTATTAATGCAAATGTTTACTACATGAATTACAAAGACCAATTGGTATTAACGGGTAAGATTAATGATGTAGGTGCCTATACAAGAACCAATGTGCCAAAAAGCTATAGAGCAGGTATAGAACTACAATTCAAATATGCGTTGAATAAGAAATATAATACAAGTTATAATATCACATTTAGTCAGAATAAGATTAAGGAATTTACTGAATATGTAGACGATTACGATCAATTCACGCAAGTAGCTATTCAGCATAAAAATACCAATATTGCACTATCGCCTAGTTTAACCACGAACCGTACTTTTAATTGGAAACCAAATGATAAGTTTAGTTTTTTCTGGACAACCAAATATACCTCTAAGCAATTCCTTGACAACACAGAAAACAAAACTAGAATTTTAGATTCTTATTTTATCAATGATATCAATGCACATTGGACTATTTTGAATAAACCAAAATTCAACATGCTATTACAGCTTTATGCCAATAATATATTAAACGTTCAATATGCACCCAATGGATATACTTATAGTTATATCTATGATGGCAGTGTAACCACTTCTAATAATTACTACCCTATGGCAGGCAGAAACTATTGGGTTAGTATAAAGATAGATCTGAAATAAAGAATGTTCCTTCCCCCTGAGTATGGGTTAGATTTAACCCAAAAAAAAGGTCCTGAATTTTCAGGACCTTTTTTTATATAATCTTAAATAATAACTAATTTTAAAAACTAGTTATAAAATAATTTACTTTCTCGCATCCACCCCTTTAATAAACTTCACTAAACCGGTGAAATAAGTAAACTGATCGTCATACATTGACATATGTGATCCTTTAGGGCAATATAAAAATTGACCATCTTTTACTAGTTTAGAAAGCTCTTCCATAGCCTTAGGGTCCATAGTATCAAACTCACCACCAATACTTAAAGTGGGAACTGTAATTGTATTTAAATCGGCTTTGCGGTCCCAATTTTTTAATACTGCATCTCCTACAACACCAAATTCAGAAGGGCCTTGCATTTTTAAATACAAAGGATAGTTCATTCTTGCAAAGGCACGCTTCACAGGATCAGGCCAATTGGCTGCAGGCATTCTTAAAATATGCTCTGGATAATAATAGTCTGTAATAATTTTTAAATAAGCTGGATTCGTATAATCGCCCTTGGCTTCAAAGGCACGAATTGTTGCAAGTACATCAGCTGGTAATTTTGGCCCTAATACTTCATTAGCATATTTAACATAGTCAGGTATAGAAGGCACCATATTTGAAATAACTAAACCTTTTAAATGCTGTTGATACTTAAGAGCATACTCAGTGGCTAGGATACCGCCCCATGAATGTCCTAATAAAAAGAAATTAGAAGAGTCCATACCCAGGGCCTTTCTCACTGTTTCCACTTCTTCAACAAACCTTGGTAAATTCCATAAACTAGAGTCGTTAGGATTATCGGAATAAGCCGAGCCTAATTGATCATAGTAATAATATTCTATTTCAGCTTTAGGAAAGTAAGAATCAAAACATTCAAAATATTCATGGGTAGAACCAGGCCCACCATGTAATAATAAAACTTTAATTTTCGGATTATTCCCCACTCTCTTTGTCCATACATTAAATACCCCCTTACTTGTTGTAATGGGTATTAATTTAACGCCACCAGAAAGCGTGTCTGCTCTGTTAGCATTGTCGAGGTAAGCCGATGGCTTATTATTATCAAAATTACAGGCGCTAAATAGCAGCGTAGCCATTAATAATAATGAACTTAATTTTTTCATTTTAAATTATTTAGAAGGTTAAGATACGAAAATGTATGCGTAATAATTATCCTGGAAATTTTTCCTGCCAGTCCAACATACCACCCGATACATTGACTACATTTTTAAAGCCATAAGG
>ENA-UPTJ01001530-UPTJ01001530.1-marine-metagenome-genome-assembly--contig:-NODE-1530-length-12305-cov-4.229469_pt1 | contig 12305 bp, 9 predicted proteins | sample MGYA00238168_ERZ767080 | MGnify/ENA primary metagenome ERZ767080 (study PRJEB28935, sample SAMN06266237) | marine metagenome | isolation source: Columbia River Estuary | place: USA:Columbia River Estuary... | reverse complement strand
CTGGTGCAACTGGGGTAGAGCTAGCAGCTGAGCTGCATAGAACCACACGTGAGGTAGTGGCGTTTGGCTTAAATGGTATTGATGCAGACAAAGATTTAAAAATTAGCCTGATAGAAGCGGCAGACAGAATCTTGCCTGCTTTAAACCCTAGGCTATCACATGCGACGGAGCAACTAATTAGCAAACTAGGTGTGAAGGTGCTTACAAACTCCAAGGTAATGGAGGTGACGCCAATTGGTATTCGTCTGTCCGATGGCCAATTGATTGAGTCTCAATTGGTTGTTTGGGCCGCTGGTGTTAAGGCACCCGATTTCCTGAAGAATTTTGGAGGATTGGAGACGAATAAATTGAACCAAATTGTGGTTCAGAATACTTTGCAATCCACTCTTGACTTAGATATTTTTGCATTGGGAGATTGCGCCGCATGTCCGTGCACAGAAGAAGAGGGAGGACGAGCAGGAATTGTTCCACCTAGAGCTCAAGCTGCGCATCAGCAAGCAGCCCACATGTACCGCCAAATTCAAAGACGGCTCGCTAAAAAACCACTAAAGCCATATCACTACAAAGACTTTGGATCATTGGTTTCTCTTGGAAAGTTCAGCACAGTGGGCAACATGATGGGTGGCGTCATTGGCAAAAACTTGATGATTGAAGGTTATTTTGCCAAGCTGATGTATTTGTCTTTGTACAAGCTTCACGAACTCACCATTCATGGGTTTTTAAAGACTGCCCTTTACACGCTTGCCAGGATGCTGACAAAGCAGGCCAACCCAACCGTTAAGCTGCATTAGAAAATACGGCATCTTCTATATATGGCGTAGGCTTATCGGAATGGCCACGTACTAGCGTAAACAGGTCAACATGTTTTAAATATTTTTTACCTGAGACAATGAATTGCTCATGCCTGTCCATTGTGCATATGTGCCATTTAGAAAGTTCTTAGCACCAGGTGCTTGGTTATGAAGTAATACTTCTAGTCCTGCGCGGGCACTGTCTATCAACGGCAGAGGGCAAATACCCTGAAGTTTTTCGGCATATCCTGCCAAACCTGCGCCGCCTAAAATAATGACGCGAACACCATCTTTCGCGGCCTGACGACAAGCTTCTCCGAGGCATTGGATGGCCATTTCTGGGTTGGCTTGTAGTTCTGCGCCACTGGGACTGACTGTTTCAATGTGTCGCAATTGATCCCCAAATCCAAGGTTGACTGCTAATCTTTGGATCATTGGTTTCCAGCGCTCGCCACCGGTCACGACAGCGAAAGGACCTATTTGTGCTGCTTGGATAAAAGAGGCCTCAGCAAGCCCCGTCACGGGTACCGCCGACATTTCACGCAGAGCAAATAAAGCGGGGTCGCCAAAACAACCAATTAAAACGCCTGCTAAGGGTTGAGGATTAACCAAGATTTGGCCAGCCCATGCTTCTAAACACGCATGTGAAGCCACAGCGTAACTGGCCTCGCATGCGATGTAATTTGCGCCAAAGCTTGCAGTTGTAAACAATGTTTTTACATCCGTTGGCATTAGGGGCATGAGAACGTTTTGCAATCGCTCGGTAGTTAAGGCGTTGGTGTTTGGATTGATAATTAAATAGTTCTTCATTCGTTAAGGTGCTCGATTTTGAAGTGTTAATTTTTTTATGTGCGTCATGAACTAATAAAGTGCATGGAGCACTACTTTGGTGGGGTATTCAATTGAATTAACCAGTTTATATATAAACCCTAGGCATATAAATTGCATGCCAATGTATTAGGTATTTACTCGGGCATTGCTCTGGCAATTCTTTGATATGCTGAATATCGTTTGCTTCTTATTTTTAATCACCATCATTGGAGTTTGTATGAAAAGGTTCAGCCTACCTATTTTTAGCTCTTCTGCACCTTCGGCCATCACCTTGGCCATTGGCGTGGGTTTGAGCGCCATGACCTTGGCCGTGCAGGCGCAAGAAAAGGTGTTGCGCATTGCCATGACTGCAGCCGACATTCCCCGCACCTTAGGGCAGCCCGACCAAGGTTTTGAGGGCAACCGTTTTACCGGCATCCCTATGTATGACGCGTTGACGCAATGGGACTTGTCCAAGAGAGATGCCCCCAGCTTGCTGATTCCCGGCTTGGCTAACTCTTGGGCGGTGAGTGGCAATGACAAAACTAAGTGGGTCTTCAAACTGCGCTCAGGTGTCAAGTTTCATGATGGCTCTGCCGTAAACGCCGACGCTATTGTGTGGAACGTGCAAAAGGTGTTGGACAAAGACGCTGTGCACTTTGATGCCAGTCAGGTTGGTGTGACCGCGTCGCGAATGCCCACATTGCGCAGCGCCCGCAAAATTGACGAGTTGACGGTGGAACTCACAACTAGCGAACCCGATGCTTTTTTGCCTCTGAACCTGACCAATTTGTTCATGGCATCCCCTGCACATTGGAATAAAAAGTTTGATGCTGCCGCGGGCGCAACCCCTGCAGATAAGTCTAAAGCTGCTTGGACGGCTTTTGCCGCCGACGCATCTGGCTCAGGCCCATTCAAGATGGCGCGCTTTGTGCCGCGAGAGCGCTTGGAAGTTGTGGCCAACAAAACGTATTGGGACCCCAAGCGCGTTCCCAAACTCGACCGCGTGGTCATGTTACCCATGCCCGAGGCCAATGCTCGCACTGCCGCTTTGCTAGGCGGCCAGGTAGATTGGATTGAGGCTCCAGCGCCTGACGCGATGGCGCAAATTACCCAGCGCGGATTCAAGATTGAAAGCAATGCCCAGCCCCATGTGTGGCCATGGCAGTTGTCGTTTGCTGAAGGCTCGCCTTGGTTGGACAAAAGGGTACGTCAAGCGGCCAACCTGTGTGTCGACCGCGAAGGCATCAAAACCTTGCTGGGCGGGATGATGGCCGTGCCCAAGGGCACGGTGCCCCCAGGTCACCCTTGGTGGGGCAACCCCAAGTTCGACATCAAGTACGACGTGAACGCAGCAAAAGCCATGATGACCCAAGCCGGCCACAGCGCGGCCAAGCCGCTCAAGGTCAAGGTGCAAATTTCTGCCTCGGGCTCAGGCCAAATGCAGCCCTTGCCCATGAACGAGTTTGTGCAGCAGTCGCTCAAACAGTGCTTCTTTGACGTTGAATTCGATGTGATCGAGTGGAACACCTTGTTCACCAACTGGCGTAAGGGTGCTAAGGACCCATCGGCTAACGGCGCCAGTGCCATCAATGTGAGCTATGCAGCGATGGACCCCTTCTTTGCCATGGTTCGTTTCACCAGCACAGGCGCATTTCCGCCGGTGTCCAACAACTGGGGGTATTTTGGCAACCCTGAATTTGACAAGCTCATTTCTGATGCTCGCACCCAGTTTGATGACAAAAGGCGCGATGAAGCTTTGTCCAAGCTGCATGCACGAATTGTAGAAGAGGCTCCTTTCGTGTGGATTGCCCACGATGTCGGCCCGCGCGCTGTCAGCACCAAGGTCAAAGGCTTGGTGCAGCCACGCAGCTGGTTTATCGATTTGGCACCAATTTCGATAGACTGATGTATTGGCCAGCCGTTGAGGGCATGGCGCCCTCGGCGGCTCTTTTTTTATTCGCTTGAGGGGCTAATTGATGCTCCGAGGCTTGCCCGACGCGGAGCAATGGGATGCTTGTTTTTTTGTGGCGACGCCTGGTTTACACCTTGCCCATTATGTTGGGTGTGGCCTTGGTATGTTTTGCCCTAGTGCACTTGGCGCCTGGCGACCCGTTGGTGTCCATCCTGCCCCCCGACGCTTCGGCTGAATTGCAAGCAACCTTAAAAGAACTCTACGGCTTCAACCGCTCTTACCCCGAGCAGTTTGTGAGTTGGGTGTGGCGCGCCTTGCAGGGCGATTTGGGCACCTCGATCGCCAGCAACCGGCCGGTCTTTAGCGAGGTCATGAAGGCGGTAGGCAACACCTTGCGTTTGGCCATGTTAGCCACCTTAATTGGCTTTTTGTTCGGGTGCTTGTTTGGCTTTGTGGCCGGGTACTTTCAAAATTCTTGGCTCGATAAATTGGCCTCGCTGACGTCGGTGTTGGGAGTCAGCGTTCCCCACTATTGGCTGGGTATGGTGCTGGTGATTGTGTTTTCATCGATCTTGATGTGGCTGCCCCCCGGTGGCGCTGGCCCTGGGGGTTCAAGTGATTGGACCTGGGACTGGGAGCATTTCAAGCACATGCTCCTACCTGCCATCACGATGAGCGTGATTCCCATGGGCATTATTTCTCGCACTTTGCGTGCCTTGGTTGCCGATATCTTGGCCCAAGAGTTCATTGTGGGTTTGCGTGCAAAAGGCTTGACCGATGTCGGCATCTTCATGCACGTTATCAAAAACGCCGCTCCCACCGCTTTGGCGGTTATGGGTTTGCAGCTGGGCTATTTGCTAGGCGGCTCGATCTTGATTGAGACCGTTTTTTCTTGGCCCGGCACAGGGTCTTTATTAAACGCGGCCATTTTTCAGCGCGACCTGCCTTTGTTGCAAGGCACTATTTTGGTATTGGCCATGTTTTTCGTGGTCTTGAACCTGATCGTGGATGTGGTTCAAACCCTGTTAGACCCGCGCATTTCGCGCAGCTGAAACCCAGTCCAAAGACAAGATGCACATCACAATTGATCCCAAAAAGTTGCCCGAGCCCGTCATGCAGCGATCGGCGGGTTATTGGCAGACCGTGGGGCGGCGTTTCCTGCAAGAAAAAGTTGCCGTTGCTGCGGCTTTGGTTGTCTTGGTGTTGCTGGTGCTGGCTATTTTTGGGCCGTGGTTGGCGCCCATGGATCCATACCAGTCCTCCATGCTAAAGAGGCTTAAACCGATTGGTTTTCCTGGACACCCATTTGGCACAGATGAGTTGGGGCGTGACATGCTAACCCGCTTGATCGTGGGCACCCGCTTGTCGTTGTTCATTGGCATAACCCCGGTGATATGCGCTTTTGTCATCGGCTCATTCATTGGCATCACGGCCGGTTACACCGGTGGCTGGGTTAACACCGGCATGATGCGTACCATCGATGTGTTTTATGCGTTTCCGTCAGTTTTGCTGGCCATCGCTTTGTCGGGTACCTTAGGGGCTGGCATCACCAATTCTTTGATTTCTCTGACGATTGTGTTCATTCCACCGATTGCCCGGGTGGCGGAGAGCGTGACCACGCAAATACGCGGGCGGGATTTTGTTGATGCCGCTCGCGCCTCGGGGGCGGGCGCCTTCACCATCGTTCGGGTACACGTTTTGGGCAATGTGCTTGGGCCGGTGTTTGTGTACGCCACCAGCTTGATCGCAGTGTCCATGATTTTGGCCTCCGGCCTGAGCTTTTTGGGCCTTGGTGTTAAGCCGCCCGAGCCCGAGTGGGGCCTGATGCTAAACACCTTGCGCACCGCAATTTACACTCAGCCGTGGATCGCGGCTTTGCCCGGAGCTATGATTTTCATCACCTCCATTGCCTTCAATTTGTTAGCCGACGGTTTGCGCTCGGCCATGGAGATCAAACAGTGAGTGCGCCATGCCCTTAACCCCCTTTGATGTGGGCGGCCCAGCCCAGCCCATGCTCAGTGTGAGTGGTTTGGTCAAACACTTCCCGCTGAAAAAAGACGTGTTCGGCAAGGGCGGTGGCGTTGTGCGTGCCGTTGATGGCGTGGACTTTAAGGTCTTCAAAGGCGAGACCTTGGGCGTGGTGGGCGAGTCCGGTTGCGGAAAATCTACCACTGCGCGCTTGCTCATGCAATTGATCATTCAAGACCGAGGTGAGTTGGTTTTTGATGGCCAGACCGTTGGCGGTTCGGCCTTGCCCTTGAAGGCCTACCGGCGACAAACCCAAATGGTATTCCAAGACAGCTACGCCTCTTTGAACCCGCGCCTGACCATTGAAGACTCGATTGCTTTTGCACCCATGGTGCATGGTGTACCCCAAGGCGAGGCGGTGGCGCGCGCGCGCGACTTGCTGGCCCGGGTGGGCTTGGCGCCCGAGCGTTTTGCCGAGCGCTATCCGCACGAACTCTCGGGCGGTCAACGCCAGCGCGTGAACATCGCCCGCGCCCTGGCCTTGCAATCGCGTTTGATCATTTTGGATGAGGCGGTGTCTGCCTTGGACAAGTCGGTGGAAGCCCAGGTGCTTAATTTGTTGTTGGATCTGAAAGAAGACTTTGGCCTGACTTATGTGTTCATCAGCCACGACTTGAACGTGGTGCGGTACATGAGCGACCGGGTGTTGGTGATGTACTTGGGCCAAGTAGTGGAGATTGGAGACAGCGAAACATTGTTCAACAATCCGGCGCACCCCTATACCCAAGCTTTGTTGTCTTCTATCCCCACCTTAGACCCCGACCGGCGCACCGAAAAGCCGCCCCTGGCCGGTGACCCGCCCAACCCCATCAATCCTCCCGCAGGCTGCCGCTTTCACCCGCGCTGTGTCCATGCCCAAGCCATTTGCAGTCAACAAATGCCGGTGCTGGCGAACACCGCCCACGGTCAGCAGGTAGCGTGCTGGATGCATGTGGCGGGCAGCGCCCATAGCCTAGCACCGGCTCACTCATCGGGCTTAGCCCCAGAGGAGGTGGCATGACAGCGGCCCCATCCCACGATTGTTTTGTGGAGGTCAAGCAACTCCATGTGACCTTTACTGGGGGTCAAAAACCCGTGCAAGCCGTCAGCGGCGTAGATTTGCGTATTCAGCGCGGCGAGGTTGTTGCCTTGATTGGCGAGTCGGGCTCGGGCAAAAGTGTCACCTTGCGCAGCCTGCTGGGTTTGCACGCTGGAAAAACTACCCGCATCACAGGGGACATTCGCGTCGGCGACCAACAGGTGTTGAAACTCACGGCCAAAGAACTCAGTAACTTTCGAGGGCGCGTGGCATCGATGATTTTTCAAGAGCCCTTGTTGGCCCTAGACCCTGTTTACAGCTTGGGTCAACAAATTACTGAGACCATTCGCCGCCACGAAAACGTCAGCGCCCAAGAGGCTCAGCAACGCGCCTTGGCTCTTTTTGAGCGGGTGCGCATTCCCAGCCCCGAGCGGCGGCTGCACGCTTATCCGCATGAAATGTCGGGTGGAATGCGTCAGCGCGCAATGATTGCGTTGGCCCTGGCTTGCAAGCCCCAATTGCTGCTGGCTGACGAGCCCACCACAGCGCTTGACGCCACGGTGCAAATTCAAATATTGCTTTTGCTTCGCGAGTTGCAAAAAGACTTAGGACTCGCGGTGGTGTTTGTCACCCACGATATCGGTGCCGCCGTCGAAGTGGCTGACCGCATTGCGGTGATGTATGCCGGCCGCATTGTGGAAGAGGGGCCGGCGCGTACTTTATTGCGCCAACCTCGTCACCCCTATACCCGGGCCTTGTTGCAAAGCCGAGCCGACGGTGCTTTGGCCAAGGGGCAGCGGCTGGTGACCATTGCCGGTGCCCCGCCCGATTTGGCGGCTTTGCCTAACGGCTGTGCCTTTGCCAGTCGCTGTACCATGGCCCAGCCAGCGTGTGAATCCACACAGCCCGATGTCAGTTGGTTGGCCGATAACCACAGCGTGCGCTGTTTGCGCGCCCTAGAACCTCAGCTTGTTTGATTTTTTCTCAGCCAACAAACCATGAACCAGCACATCGACGCCTTGTGGGACACCGCCCACGCTTTCATGCCTTACCCCAAGGTCCCCGTGACAAACGCGCCCACCGGGCCCTTGGCGGGTTTGAGTTTTGGAGTGAAAGATCTCTACCACGTCCAAGGCTACCCCACCAGCGGCGGCCAGCCTTTCATGCTTGCGCTATCGGGCATCCAACAGCGCACCGCGCCCGTGGTGCAAAGCCTGCTTAACGCAGGCGCCCGATTTGTTGGTAAAACCATCACCGATGAACTCGCGTTTTCCATGAGCGGGCAAAACGCCCACTTTGGCTCGCCCATCAATGGCGCCGACCCCATGCGCATCAGCGGCGGCTCGTCTTCGGGCTCTGCCTCGGCAGTATCCAACCGCATGTGCGACTTTGCCCTGGGCTCAGACACAGGTGGTTCGGTACGCGCACCGGCCAACCATTGCGGTTTGGTCGGTATGCGCCCTAGCCATGGCCGTATTAGCTTGGAAGACACCTTGGCCTTGTCGCCAAGTTTGGACACCTGCGGTTGGTTTACCCGTGACGTGCCCACATTTGCCAGGGTGGCCGATGTGCTGTTCGGTGAAGATGCCCAAGCCTTGCCCGACAACGTGCGCTTGCTGGTCCCCAACGATATTTGGGGGTTGGCCGCACCTGCAGCGGTTAAGGCATTGAAGCCGGTGCGCGGGCAAATTGAAGAGTGCCTTGGCAAAGCCCGCACGGTTAACGTTGTGCTCGACGACTTTGACACCATGTTCTGGCATTTTCGCGCTATTCAAGGACGTGAGGCCTGGGATGTGGATGGGGCTTTCATTCAGCGCTTTTCGCCTGTACTAGGCCCAGGTGTGGCCGAGCGGTTTCAGTGGGCGTCCGAGCTAAGCGACGCCACCGTGGCTTCGGCCCAGGAATTTCGCCAACGCTGGCGCGCGCATATTGGCCGAATATTGGGCACCGATGGCGTGCTGCTCATGCCCACCATGCCCGATGTGGCGCCGCTGATCTCTGCTTCGGAAGCCGATCTGGATGCTTACCGTAACCGCGCCACGCGCATGCTGAGCGGTGCAGGTTTAGCGGGCTTGCCGCAATTGAGCTTGCCCTTGGCCCAACGCCAAGGCGCGCCCTTGGGAATCTCATTGGTGGGGCCGGTGGGCAGCGACCGCAGCTTGGTGCGCTTGGCCGAACGCATCCACGCTGCGCTGAGTTAAGCAGCATGGGGCTGAGTCAGTCCGCAGGCCAGGTCGGGTGGACGGCTTGGAGCAAGGTAAAGACCTCGCAATCCTCTTGTGGCCCTTGGCGTTCAATTACCAAAAATGAGCTGGCTTCCATGGCCATTAAGGGGTGGTGCCAAACACCTTTGTGCAAGGTAAAACCTTGTTGACCGCTGACCTCAAAACACGCCAAGGTGTTCAAGTCGGGGGTTGCATCGCCAGTCGCCACCCAAAGCCGGCAGCACGCACCCAACAAAGGCACAAAGCTTTGACTGCCCCAGTTGTGGCGCTCGAGCATTTGGCACGGCGTGCGCGGGCTTTGCGCTTGGGCATGAAACACCGCCAAAACGGCTTGGCCGTTGGCGCCATGCAGGTCCAAATCAGCAAGCAGGTCCAAGCGCGAACTGGTGCCTTGGTTGATGGCGCGCTGACCTGCAGCGTCGAGCTGCAACACTTGGCCATAAGGCGCAAAGGCCTCTGCTGTGAGGCTTTGAAGGCGCACGCTGGCCGAGTGGGTAAGTCCTGCGTGCGCGGGTTGGGGCGGTTTGTGCATAGCAGATATCATGGCACAAGCCACCACCCGTTGCAGGCAACAACATGCATGACTCACCGACATTTGCAAAGAACAGCCCCATGAAACTTGACTCACACCCCTTACCTGATTTGCGCATCAATGCCCAGCGTCTTTGGCAGGCTTTGATGGACTTGGCCCAGATTGGCGCCACCGCCAAAGGCGGGGTGTGCCGTTTGGCGCTGAGCGACTTAGACCGCCAGGGCCGCGACATGGTCACCCAATGGGGCCGCGAAGCGGGCATGACGGTGACATTGGACCAAATTGGCAATGTGTTCATGCGACGGCCTGGGCGCAACCCTGATTTGCCCCCCATCATGACGGGCAGTCACATTGACACACAACCTACTGGCGGTAAGTTCGATGGCAATTACGGCGTTTTGGCTGGTTTGGAAGTGGTGCGCTGCCTCAACGACCATGGTATTGAAACTGAAGCGCCCATCGAGGTGGCTTTTTGGACCAACGAAGAAGGCTCGCGTTTTGTGCCGGTGATGATGGGCTCGGGCGTGTTTGCCGGTGCTTTCTCTTTGGAGCACGCTTACCAAGCCCGCGACCAAGACGGCAAATCTGTGCGCGAAGAACTCGAGCGCATTGGCTACTTGGGCACCGAGGTGCCGGGGCAACACCCGATAGGCGCATATTTTGAAACCCATATTGAGCAAGGCCCGGTGCTTGAAGATGCAGGGGTCACAATTGGTGTGGTCACCGGGGTGTTGGGCATCCGCTGGTTTGATTGCACGGTCATGGGCATGGAGGCGCACGCCGGGCCAACCCCAATGCCTTTACGACGCGACGCCCTGCAAGTGGCCACCACCTTGATGCAATCCGTGGTCGCTGTAGCACAGCAATACGCGCCAGACGGGCGCGGCACCGTGGGCATGGTGCAAGTCCACCCCAACAGCCGCAACGTCATCCCCGGACGGGTTAAGTTCAGCATTGACCTGCGCCACCCTACCGATGCGGGCGTGGACGCTATGGCCGATAAGGTCAAGGCCTTAGCGCAGCGCTTACAAGAAGAAACCGGCCAAAGCATCCAGATTGAATTGGTTTCTAGCTACCCGGCCCAGGTCTTCCATGCCGAATGCGCACAAGCTGTCACCGAAGCTGCACAGCGCCTGGGTCACAGCCACATGCAGGTGGTCTCAGGTGCGGGCCATGATGCGGTGTACACCGCCCGCTTGGCCCCCAGCGGAATGATCTTTATCCCTTGCAAAGATGGCATCAGCCATAACGAAATCGAAGATGCCAAGCCAGAGCACATTGCCGCTGGCTGCAATGTTTTATTGCATGCCATGTTGGCCAAGGCGGGGGTTGTGCGCAACAAGTTAAACGTGACATGAGCCAAAAAAGCCTTGAATGACTTGAAGGTTTTGATGACCCTATTGACACACAGTTAACCAGCTTATTTCAAAGGAATAGACATGATTCGTACATTGAGTGCTGTGGGCGGCATGCATGTGGCCCCGCACCATTTAGCCGCGCAGGCGGGTCGAGATGTTTTGCGCGAAGGGGGCAATGCCATTGAAGCCATGGTGGCCGCGGCTGCTGCCATTGCCGTGGTGTATCCGCACATGAATGCCATTGGTGGTGATGGTTTCTGGCTGATCCACGAGCCAGGCAAACCGCCTGTGGCCATTGATGCTTGCGGCAGCGCTGCTGGTTTGGCCACGCGCGACTTTTATGCCGGCGATTCGGTGATTCCGCCGCGTGGCCCCAAGGCTGCGCTCACCGTGGCCGGCACCGTAGGAGGCTGGGCCAAGGCGCTGGAAGTTGCCGCACCTTGGGGTCAAGCGCTTCCACTTTCTCGTCTGCTGTCAGACGCAATTCACCATGCAGAGAGGGGCGTTCCCGTGACGGCCGGGCAAAGCGAATTGACAGCGCAAAAGCTACCGGGTTTGAAAGACGTGCCTGGCTTTGCCAATGCTTTTTTGGTCAACGGCGCGCCGCCCCCGGCAGGTTATTTGCTGCGCCAACCGGCGTTGGCCAAAACATTGAGGACCTTGGTCGAGCATGGCCTTGATGATTTTTACCGGGGTAGCATTGCCGAGCGCATGGCCCGTGAACTGCAAAGTCTGGGTAGCCCTCTGCGCCAGTCTGACTTCGCTGCTTACGCGGCCCAATTGGTGCAGCCCCTGTCGGTGCGCCTGGCCGATGCCACGGTTTACAACCTGCCGCCCCCAACGCAAGGTTTGGCAGCGCTCATGATTTTGGGCTTGTTTGACCGCCTTGGCGTGGAGGAGGGCGAGAGCTTTGCCCACCTGCACGGCTTGGTCGAGGCGACCAAGCGAGCCTTTCGGGTGCGCGAGCGCGTGGTCACCGATCCGCGTCGTTTACCAGCCGATCCGCAAAGCTTTCTAACGGCTGGGTCGTTAGATGCGTTAGCCGCCGAGATCGACCCAACGCGGGCGCTGCCCTGGCCAGACCCTGCGGCACCTGGCGACACCATCTGGATGGGCGCGGTAGATGCGCAAGGCCGCGCGGTTAGCTTTATTCAAAGTGTTTATTGGGAGTTCGGTTCGGGTGTGGTGCTGAGTGACACCGGTGTAACCTGGCAGAACCGGGGCAGCAGTTTTTCACTGGACCCGCGCGCACTCAATGTGCTGGAGCCTGGGCGCAAGCCTTTTCACACGCTCAATCCGTCTATGGCGCATTTTGACGATGGCCGCGTCATGCCCTACGGCACGATGGGAGGTGAAGGACAGCCGCAAACGCAGGCTGCAGTGTTCTCGCGTTATGCGCGCTTTGGACAGTCGTTGCAACAGGCCATCACCGCGCCGCGCTGGCTGCTGGGCCGCACTTGGGGTGACGTCAGCACCTCTCTTAAACTCGAGAGCCGCTTTGACCCGGCATTGATTCAAGCCTTGAAGGATGCAGGCCATCAGGTGGAGTTGCTACCGGAAGCCTACAGCGACACCATGGGTCACGCGGGCGCCTTGGTGCGTCATTCGGACGGTTTGATTGAGGGTGC
>ENA-UPTJ01001528-UPTJ01001528.1-marine-metagenome-genome-assembly--contig:-NODE-1528-length-12331-cov-9.496986_pt1 | contig 12331 bp, 10 predicted proteins | sample MGYA00238168_ERZ767080 | MGnify/ENA primary metagenome ERZ767080 (study PRJEB28935, sample SAMN06266237) | marine metagenome | isolation source: Columbia River Estuary | place: USA:Columbia River... | reverse complement strand
TTAGCTAAACCGAATCCCCTTGGCCTCCATGATGGCTCTGATTCTGGCAACGGCAGACTTGCTCATGCCCTGCATGCCAATTAGCTGATCGAGAGTGATGTTTCGAAGGTCTGAAACCTTGTAGAGCCTGGCATCCACAAGTGCTCGCCTGGCAGGGGTGGGAAGTCCAATCTTGCGCCACTCAGCATCCAGGGCTTCATAGCGCTCAGACCCACGTTTTCCTTGCGGGGACGGGCTCTTGCGCCTGGGCTTTTCGGACATGATCGCAAGTCTATGCTGACTGGAAAACCGGGCCTGAAACCGGGGTCGAGACAGGGTCAAATTCTTTTGTTACGCAATCGCAACATCCAGTTTCTTTTTCTGCGATTCTGCCCAATAGAGTAATTCTCTACGCATTGCATCCGCCTTGCGTTCGACTCCGCATGAAAAAGGAGAAACATGAAGAAATTCCGCGGATCAGCTCTTGTTGCGAGTGCTGCTGCCTTCGCGCTGACCATCACAGGATGTGCAGCGACGGACGAGCTAAGCCCAACAACGAGCCCCTCTGAATCTGCCGCTACAACCGAATGGTATGAGGACCTAGCTCCCCAGATCACCGTTGGTTGGAACGACATCATCGACACTTTCAATACATCTAGCGCAGCTGGTAACAACGTTGGTAACTCGCTTACCGCTTACCTAACAAGCTCTGGATTCAACTACTACGACAGCGCACCTGCTCTAGTGAAGAACACCGAGTTTGGTAGCTACGAGATCGTTGTTGAAGACCCATTGACCGTCAAGTACACCATCAACGATGGCGTTGTCTGGTCTGACGGAACCGCAATTGACGGCGCAGACATGCTTCTTGCATGGGTTGCAACCTTTGGTTACTACAAGAACGAGGACGGTTCCTACGTCTTCGCTCACGCAGCACCTAAGGACACCCTTGCTTCAAAGCTTCCAACAGTTGACGGCAACTCGATCACCTTCGAGTATGACGTTCAGTATGTTGACTGGGAGCTACAGTTCGGTGTTGGTGTTTCAGCTCACGGAACCGTGATGATGGCACACGAAGACATCACCGACGCAGCAGCAGCCAAGCAGGCTCTGATTGATGCTGTGATGAACGGCGACGACGCGTTCATGGCTGATGTTGCAACCGTGTGGAACGAGGGATACTCCTTCACCAACACCCCAGACAACCCACTTGCTTACCTATCCTCTGGACCATATGTCCTAGAAGAGCTAGTTGAAGAGCAGTACTCGACTCACGTCGTGAACCCGCTATACAACTGGGGACCAAAGCCAAAGTACGAGCGAATCACCATCCGTCAGATTGACGACTCAACCGCCGCAATTCAGGCTGTTGACAACGGTGAGGTTCAGATTGCTTCCGGTCAGCCAACCGCTGACGTGTTGCAGCTGGTCCAGGCTCTTACCAACGCTGAGTACGCATCTTCTGAGGAAGCTGCCTACGAGCACATTGACCTATCTGTAAACAACGGTGGTCCATTCGACCCAGCTAGTTACGGTGGCGATGAGGAGAAGGCTCTGAAGGTTCGCCAGGCGTTCCTACTGTCTGTTCCTCGTAACGAGATCATCGAGAAGCTAATCAAGCCACTAAACCCATCTGCGACGCTGCGCACCTCGGTGCTATTCGTTCCTGGTGCTGAGGGCTATGACGAGGCTGAGGCTAACTACGCACAGTACCTAGGCACTGACGAAGAGAACCGTGAACTAGCTAAGTCACTGCTTGCAGAGGCTGGCGTCTCTACTCCAATCGATGTTGAGTTCTGGTTCCCAGAGGGCAACGTTCGTCGTGGACAAGAGTTCGAGCTGATCGCACTTTCTGCATCTCAGACCGGGTTCAACGTAATCTCTGAGTCAGAGCCAAACTGGGCCTTCACCGAGAACGTCTACCCAGAGATCAACCCTCACGATGCAACTATCTTCGCGTGGGCAGCTACGTCATTGGCAGTGTCCGGTGACGACCAGTACCTAACCCTGACGGGTCCATCAAACTGGACTGGTTATGACAACGCGACCGTTGACGGTCTGCTCGAAGAGCTAAACGTTGCCGTAAAGAAGGAAGACCAGCTACGCATCCGCCTTGCAATTGAGGCAGAGCTGGCCAAGGATGCTTATAACATCACCATCTTCCAGTTCCCAGGTCTAACCTGGTGGGACAAGTCGGTCTCCGGCGTTGATCCAAACCTATTGGTTCCTTACTACTTCTGGAACTTCTGGGACTGGACCCCAACCGCGGGCTAATCTAGTCACATAGCAGTCCGGGGGTCACCACCTTTGGTGGTGGCCCCCGTTCTCTGCTGAATAGACATAGGGCAAAGATGCTGAGTTTTATTGTTCGTCGTGCTGCGGCAACGCTATTGGTGTTGCTGGTCGCGTCCTTTATTGTTTATCAGCTGACAGCCATTTCCGGGGACCCGTTGCTTGAGCTAAGAGGCTCGCGCGACCCCGATGTTCAATTTAAGATTCAATACCTCAGCGACCTACTGATGCTGGACACTCCGCCAGCTGTTCGCTACTTCTACTGGCTTGGCGGTGCTGCCGGCTGTCTGATTGGTCAGTGCGACCTCGGCATTGCGGTCTCCAGGGCAGAAATACCAGTGACTGAGGCACTTGCCGGTGCGATTGCGGCAACCGTCCAGCTGATCACCCTGGCGACGATTCTTTCGATCATCATTGGTATCGCCATTGGAATGACAACGGCCCTTCGGCAGTATTCCGGTTACGACTACACCGTGACCTTCTTCGCTTTCATTTTCTACTCACTTCCAATCTTCTGGGTTGCCGTTCTTCTAAAGGAGTTCGGTGCCATCCAGTTCAACCGGTTCTTGGAGGAGCCGGTTATTCCCCCGGCGGCCATGACGGCGATAGCGCTGCTGGTCGCGGTTGCGGTGACCGGGATTATTGGCGGCGGCTTACGCGCCAAGGTTCAAAGCTTTATTGGGGCAATTGGTCTTTCAATTCTGGTCATGATTTTCCTAAACACCACTCAGTGGTTGAAGTACCCGTCGCTTGGCGTGGTTGGCATCGTGCTGGTGACCCTGATGTTTGCCGGTGTGGTTTTGCTGCTGTCGATTGGCTTTGGTCAAAAGCGCGGCGTGATAATCGTGGCAGGCATGGCGCTTGTTGCAGCAGCGATGTGGCTGCCGGGCCAGTACCTGTTCTTCTATGTAGGAGGGTTCTGGGGGATTGCGATTGCAATTGTGATGATGGCCGCAATTGGTGTTGGCCTGGGGCTAATTTTCGGAGGCGACGGCAGGCGAGAAATTGCTAGGGCTGCCGGCATCACAGGCGGTCTTGCCGGGTTGGTGCTCGTAATCGATGAGGCCCTGCAGTACTGGACCACCTATCTGGATCTGATTCCTCTAAACAACGGTTACATCTCGACAATTGGTGCCGTGACGCCATCGGTGAAGCGCCAGGACAACATGTGGCTGGACCTGCTTGATAGCTATGCTCACCTGATTCTTCCAACCGCTGCACTGCTGATCATCTCAGTTGCCGGCTACACCCGCTATGCCAGAGCATCGCTGCTGGAGGTCATGAATCAGGACTATGTCCGAACCGCCAGGGCCAAGGGTTTGAATGAGCGCACGGTTGTGGTTCGTCACGCGATGCGGAACGCGCTACTACCTATTGCCACCATCGTCCCGGTTGACATAACCGCCCTGATTGGCGGGGCCGTTATCACCGAGAAGGTCTTTGCCTGGAACGGAATGGGAGCACTGTTTATTCGCGGTCTGGATGCAGTTGACGTGAACCTGGTGATGGGTTACGTGATGATTGTTGGGCTGATGGCTGTGATTGGTAACTTGATTGCTGACCTGCTCTACAGCGCGCTAGACCCGAGGATCAGGATCAGCTAATGGCTAAGAAGAAACCAGTTGATGAGACCCAGCTAAACCGGGAAATTACTATCGAGCAGCGCGAGACCGAAGGTCTTTCGCTCGGCACAATCGTTCGCCGCAGGTTCCTGCGGCACAAGGCCGCCGTCACCTCACTGATTGTTCTGCTTGCTATTACCCTGCTTGCCTTTACCTCAGTTGGAACCGTGATTGGTGGCACTGGCAACCTGGTGGCTGATGCCACAACCGGCCGGCTCACCGTTGACGGGCTCAGGGTTCCAGGCTGGTGGCAATACAACTGGTATGAAAACTACGACGTTGAAAACCTAGGTGGCGCCCCAACCATGCAGCTTTGGCCATTTGACCCCGGCCAGCACCCATTTGGTCAGGACACTCTTGGAAAAGACATCTTTGCTCGAGTAATGCGCGGAATTCAGCAGTCGCTCACCGTGGTGCTGATTGTTGGTTTGATTTCCACCGTTATCGGAACAGTTGTCGGAGCTGTTGCTGGCTTCTTCCGCGGCAAGATCGACACCTTCCTGATGCGTGCCACCGATGTTGTCATCATTCTTCCGCTGTTGGTGGTTGGTGCTGTTCTCAGCAGAAACTTTGGTGGCGATGCCATAAGCCTGGCACTACTGCTTGGTGCACTGGCCTGGACCGGCCTGGCAAGGCTAGTGAGAGCCGAGTTCTTGGCTCTTAGAGAGCGTGAGTTTGTGGATGCTGCCAGGGTCGCTGGAGCATCTAACTTCCGAATCATTTTCAAGCACATCTTGCCCAACACCATCGGCGTGATTGTTGTGAACGCAACGCTGCTGATGGCGGCGGCTATCCTGATTGAAACCTCGCTGAGCTTCCTGGGCTTTGGAATCGTCGCTCCAGATATCTCTCTTGGTCAAATCATCAGCGAATACAACGAGGCCTTCAAGACTCGTCCATGGCTGTTCTGGTACCCAGGTTTATTCATTGTGATTATTGCTCTTGCCATCAACTTCATCGGCGATGGCCTGCGGGACGCCTTTGACCCTCGTCAGCGCAGACTGCCAAGAAACGAAGGCGCACTTCACGACCTGAAGCAGCTAATTGCAAAGCGCAGGGGTAACTAATGACCCTAAAACAAAAAGCTAACCAGAACCAGGGCTGCCATTGCTGCAACTCGTGGCCAGTAGACCTTGCTGGTTTCGATGTTCTCAGTGTCGGTTCTGCGCTCCCAGAGTCTTCGAATGTGAGCGGCGGCAGCACCGGAATCAGTGTTGATCAAATCTCCCGGCCTCACAGTGCCGGCCAGGTAGGTGCTTTCAGGCAGGTGCGAACCCTCATCCTTGGCAGCGAAAATGCTGGCATGGCGACCGGGCGCAGGAGCTCCCCAAGCGCTGTATTTCTTGGTAGCGGTGTAGATAGTCAGCGCGAAGCGGGTGTCGATTCGCTTGATGGCACTGAGGTTTATGGTGTGCTCGCGGAAGATGTTGCTGATGCGAACCAGGTCGTCCTCGACGCTAACTTTTGGAAGCCAGAACACAATAAGCGCCAGGTAACTAAAAAGCAGCACGATTGGAAGCGTGCCGATGGCAGCTTGAACACCCAATCCAACGCTGCCCACAAACCAGGACAGCGCCAGAATGCCGATGCTAACGGCGGCCAGGACTCTGGAGAACCGCGAGTGAAAAACTTCCATGTGAATACTTTGGCATCAATTGAGGAGGCTTGCGTTGGAATCTAAGCCAATCATTGAGGCCAGTGAGCTTTCCATCGACTTCTGGGTCGATGGTCAGTGGGTTATGGCAGCCTCCGGCGTGAACTTTAGAGTCAGGCCCGGTGAAGTACTGGCAATCGTGGGTGAGTCTGGATCCGGTAAGTCGACCTCGGCCATGAGTTTGCTTGGCCTGCTTCCTGTCAATGGAAGAGCCTCGGGCTCGGTGAAGCTGCAGGGGGAAGAGCTGATCGGTGCAGAAAAAAAGCGACTGCGCCAGGTTCGAGGAAAAGAAATCGCGGTTATTTTCCAAGAGCCAATGACTGCACTGAACCCGGTCTACACAGTTGGCTTCCAGATCGTTGAGGCACTTCAGGTTCACTACCCTTCCATGACAAAGGCCAAGGCCAAGGCACGCGCTCTTGAGCTGCTAACCATGGTTGAGTTGCCAGACCCACAAAAAGCCTTTGATTCCTACCCGCACGAACTGTCAGGTGGTCAGCGGCAGCGAGCCATGATTGCTCAGTCGATTTCCTGCGATCCACTGTTGCTGATTGCCGATGAGCCAACTACGGCCCTTGATGTCACGGTACAGGCAGAGATTTTGGACCTAATTAGGGACCTGAACAAGCGATTAAACTCAGCGGTAATTTTGATCACCCATGACATGGGTGTGGTTGCCGACCTCAGTGATCACATGATTGTCATGAAAGACGGTGTTGTTGTTGAGTCAGGCAGCACCAAGCAGGTCTTTACTAAGCCTGGCCACCAGTACACCAAAGACCTACTTGCAGCCGTTCCACACCTTGGAGCTGCAGAGCTAAAGCCGGCAATTGACCGCACCGGTCAAAAGCCAACCCTGAGTTTGAGAAACGTAAACATCGAGTATCCAAAGCGAGGCAGGGTTCCCGCCTTCAAGGCAGCCAGCGACATAAATCTGGAAATCTACCCGGGTGAGGTTTTGGGTCTGGTCGGTGAATCAGGTTCGGGGAAGACCACCATTGGTCGCGCTGTGGTTGGGCTGCTACCAATCAAGAGCGGTGAGCTGACAATCAACGAAAAGTCACTTTCCGGACGCAAGCAAAAAGAGCTGATGGCTATTCGACGCGAGATTGGAATCGTGTTCCAGGATCCGGGCAGCTCCCTGAACCCGCGTTGGCCGGTTGGTCAATCCATTGCCGAGCCGCTGTTGCTTGCAGGTTGGAACCACAAGGAGCTAACCGATCGGGTTAGCGAACTGCTGGACCTGGTTGAATTGCCCCGTTCCTACAGAAACCGCTACCCTCATGAGCTCTCAGGTGGGCAGCGGCAGCGAATCGGCATTGCTCGCGCGCTGGCGCTGAGCCCAAAGTTGTTGGTTGCAGATGAGCCAACGAGTGCCCTGGACGTTTCGGTTCAGGCAAGAGTCCTAGAGCTACTGCAGGAGATTCAAAAAGAACAGCAGTTTGCAACCCTGTTTATTTCGCACGACCTGGCTGTGGTTGACCTACTCAGTGACCGAATTGCAGTGATGCAGCACGGTGTGATTGTGGAGCAGGGACCGAAGGACGAGATCCTTAGAAACCCAACCCAGGACTACACCAAGCGTCTGATTGCTGCGGTTCCAGTGCCTGATCCTGACCAGCAGGCCAAGCGCCGCAGCGACCGCAGGAAATAGTCGCTGGTAATTTTTTAGCTGGCTAACTTCGCCTGATGCCGCCGCTTCGCCTCCTAGAAACAGCGTCAACGGTTGCAGCAAGTGCCAACACGGTTCCGGTCACAACGAAGCTGATTCCAGCTGAGAGTCCCAGCAAGCCAAGACCGTTGTCAATGATTGAAATAACCATCGCTCCAAGGGCTGCGTGAATCAGGCGGCCGCGACCACCAAAGAGGCTAACGCCACCAACAACCGCTGCGGCAACACCGCTCAGCACGATGGTTCGACCAGCTGCGGCCTCAACCACACCAATTCGGCTCACGTGGAACAGGCCGGCAACAACCGCAAGGCTTGAGGTGATGACGAAAGCGGTGATTCGAATTCGCACGACCTTGATGCCAGCTCGTCTGGCAGCTTCCGGGTTACCACCAACTGCGTAGAGGTGACGACCAAACTTGGTTCTATCCAACAGGAATGTTCCTAGGAAGATAATCAGCAGCACGATTGGGATAACAATCGGAACACCGGAGATCTCCTTGACCGAGGCACTTCGGTTTAGGTTCAGCACGTAAACCACGCCACCGCCGACAGCGGTCATGAATGCAAGCTTGATGAGCAGCAGTGACAGTGGTCGGTTTACCAGTCCACTGGCAGTTCTGCGATAGCGGTCGTAGAAGCCCATGCCGGCAGAAACCAACACCACAATTGCCAGTAGCAACCAACCACCCCAAACCGGCAGGTTGTCGTTCATGATGGCGCGAACCTCTGGAACCTCAACGCGGAACAGACCACCGTCGCCAAGCAAGATAAGCGCCACACCCTGAAGCCCTAGGAAGAAGGCAAGCGTGATCACGAACGATGGCACTCCAATTTTGGCAACGAAGAATCCAAGCACGAATCCAAGCACCACTCCAACCAGCAAGGCGCTAACCAGACCGATTGGCCAAGGAACTCCGAAGGTTGTGGTGAGGTAGAAAACGTCCATTGCAACACCGGCTGCAACACCAGCCGAAAGGTCAATCTCGGCAAGCAGCAGCACGAAGACCAGTGCGATGGCAAGGGTTGTTAGCTGAGCTGCCTGAACGAACAGGTTGGCAAAGTTCAGCTTGGTAAGGAAGTAGGGGCTCAGGTATGCAAATAGTGCGGTCAGCACTAGCAGTGCGCCGGTTGCCGGTAGTGCACCCATCTCGCCGTTCTTGACTCGTGCGAAGTAGGCCTTCACCTGGTCAACAACGCCACCTTCGTGGCCGGATGCGATTTCTTGAGCTGCCAAATTTAGGCCTGTTGAATTCTGGTTTGTCATCGATTAGTCCTCAACGCTCTTGGTTCCGGTGATGTAGCCAACCACATCGTTTTGGGTGGTTTCGGTGGTCTCAATTTGGGTGACCATGCGACCCAAATACAAAACTGAGATGTCGTCACAAACCTTGAACACATCGGCCAGGTTGTGGCTGATGATCAGGACCGCAACTCCAGAATCTGCAAGTCGCTGCACTAGGTTCAGAACCTGCTCGGTCTGAGCAACACCAAGCGCGGCTGTTGGCTCATCCAAAATCACAAGCTTGGCATTGCGAAGCACTGACCTGGCGATAGCAACAGTCTGGCGCTGTCCACCAGACAAAGAGGAAACCTTTTGGCGAACCGACTTCACGGTTCTAACAGATAGTGACTGGAGCGCCTTGGTTGCCTGCAGCTCCATGCTTGGCTCATCAAGGGTCTTTTGCAGTAGCTCCTCGCGACCTAGGAACATGTTCTGAACAATGTCTAGGTTTTCGCACAGTGCTAGGTCCTGGTAGACGACCTCGATGCCGAGCTCTGCCGCCTGGATTGGATCGTGGATGTCGACCTCTTGGCCGTCAAACAAAACTGTTCCGCTGTCATAGGGCTGCACTCCAGACAGACCCTTAATCAGAGTTGATTTTCCAGCTCCGTTATCGCCTACCAGTGCGGTTACCTGACCTGCGTAAACCTTTAGGTTCACACCCTTCAAAACCTCCACCGGGCCGAAGCTCTTTTTGACATCGCGTAATTCGATGACCGGATTAGACATTGGTTCTCCCGATCTGCGGTCTCAGCTGTGAGTCCGCAATTTGTTTCAAGACTATAAAGAAAATTGTGTGATGTGCGCCGGCCTATAAAGACCGGCGCACATCCGTACTACTTATTTGGTTGTGACTAGTTGATGCCGTACTTTGCACAAGCTGCTGCAACGTCTGCGGTGCAGAGGTCCTCAACGCTTGCGTCGCCAGCTGCAACTACATCCTTGACCTGGTCAGCACCAACCGAGATTGGGTCTAGAGCCAAGAATGGGGTTCCGTCTGCAAGGGTCTTGTTTGTTGCAGGAACCTCGCCCTTCAGGATTGAGATGGCCATTGCTGCGCCAGCCTCAGCCTCGATGGTGAATGGCTTGTAAACGGTAGCAAACTGCTTGCCTAGAAGAACGTTCTGAAGACCAGCAATCGAAGCGTCCTGACCTGAAACTGGAACGGTTAGGCCGTTCTTGTCTAGGATCGCGATGATTGAAGCAGCGTTGTTGTCGTTTGGAGCAAGAACGGCGTCTACGTTACCCGAAACAGCGGTGAATGCCTGCTCGAATAGGGTGCCGGCCTTGGTTCCATCCCAAGTACCTTCCATGGTGAATGCAGCGGTTGCGCCTGCAGCGTCAAGAACTGAAAGTGCTCCGTTTAGGAACATTGCAGCGTTACCGTCAGCTGGGTCACCAGAAGAGTAAATGATGCTTGCAGTTGCAACGTCCTTGCCAGCAGCCACTAGGCCGTCAACAATCATCTGTCCCTGCATCGCGCCAACAACCTCGTTGTCGAATGATAGGTAGTAGTCAGCGCCAGCAATTGGGCGGTCGTAAGCGATAACAGGAATGCCCTGTGCCTTTGCCTTCTCAGCTACGGAAACACCAGCACCCTGGTAGTCGACCAATAGCATAACTCCACAGCCCTTGGTTAGCTGCTGGTCGGCGATGGTTGCAAACTTTGCGGTGTCTGACTGAGCGTTCTGGATGTCAACTTCGTATCCAGCAGCGGTCAGAGCCTTCTCTAGGGCTGGGCGGTCGCCTGGCTCCCAGCGGGTTCCGCTGTCGGCGTCTGGCAAGATCACGCAAGCACGACCAGCGGTCGCCTCAACGGTCTCGGTTGCGGCACTTGTTGTTTCAGCTGTCTCGGTTGTGGTTTCTGCTGCACAGCCAGCTAGCGTCAATGCTGCTACTGCTGCAAGTGCCGAGATTGAAAATAATGAAGACTTCTTCATAATTAGTCGGTACCTTCCATTTTGATATTCATTACCCGAGAGGGCTCCCCCCGAATAGGTCCGAATTGGACTCGTTTATTATGTTGTATTACACAACAAATTATTGCAAACAGAAACATCTTGATTTAGCTAACGAATAAGTAACGTTATGTATTTGTTGTTTTAAACAACAAGTATCTTTACTGGTGTAGAAGGAGAAATTCATCATGACTGCTGACAAGCTTGCGCCCGCCCACAAGGGGCAAAGTGGCGAGAGCGTCCGGCAGCATAACCTCTCCACAGTGCTCAGGCTCGTCCATCTGCAGGGAACGATTCTTAGATCCAAAATCACTGCCACTACCGGCCTCAACCGCTCCACTGTTTCTGACCTGGTGTCTGAACTTGCAGAACTTGGACTACTGGTGGAAAAGGAAACGGCTGCGTCCACTGGAGTGGGCCGCCCATCAATGGCGGTTACCGCAACCGACAACATCGTTGCTTTTTCCGTGAACCCTGAAATTGATGCCACCACCGTCTCTGCTGTTGCACTGTCCGGGCGAGTGGTTACCAAGGAGCGCAGGTTGATGCGCTCCCACCCGACCGCAGACAATGCAATTGCTGTGGCCTCCGAAATGATCGCCAAGATGCGCAAGGAGCTAGAACCTGGAACCCGGATCGTCGGGGTTGGGGTATCGGTTCCGGGTCAGGTTCGCAGTTCCGATGGTGTGATCAGGTTTGCTCCACAACTGGGCTGGGTGGAATCAGCATTCGCTGCCGCGCTTAGCCAGGAAACTGGCCTACCGGTTTATTTGGGAAATGACGCGAGCCTCGGCTGTATTGCGGAGGCGCGCTTTGGCGCAGCCAAGGGCATCAACGATGCCGTGTTCCTGTTTGCAGGTTCCGGTGGTATTGGTGGTGGAGTGATTAGTGATGGAAGAACCGTCAATGGTGCTGCCGGCTATGCCGGAGAGCTTGGTCACATTCGCATCTCCAGCTCCAAGCAAGTCGACTACTCAGGGTTCCCCGGAACCCTAGAGGCCCTGGTTCGGAGAAACGACCTGCTTGACATGTTCAAGCTTTATGTAGCGACCGATGAAGAACTAGATGCCGAGATCAGGTCCACCGAGTCCACAAAAGCCAAGCGCCTAATTGAGGACCAAATCGACTCACTGGCAGATGGCATCAGCACCCTGGTCAACATCTTCAACCCGGAGGTTGTGGTGTTGGGTGGATTCTTGACTTCGCTGTTTGATTTTGCCCCGGAGAATCTGATTACCCAGCTGAAGAAGGGTTCACTTGCTGCTGCATCCGAGCGGGTTGTTGTTCGTAAGGGCGCGCTTGGTTCGAACCTACTAGTCCTTGGGGCTGCCGAGCTCCCATTCGAGGCACTGATCAACGCACCATCGAGCTTTTCGTTGACAGACGCCTAGGTATCCTTAGACGCACCCAGCCATGATGCAAAATGCTGCACCTTCTTTCAATTTCTGCAAAAACTGCAAGAGCGTAGGTTTCGCCCAGTATCTTCATAGTTATGACTGCAGAGACCAACCCAGTACTCCACCCAGATCGCAACCTAGCAATGGAGCTAGTTAGAGCTACTGAGGCTGCAGCCATTCGCGCCTATCCATTTATTGGTCACGGTGACAAGAATGCAGCCGATGGTGCTGCGGTTGATGCCATGCGGGCATTTCTTGGAACCGTGAACTTCGAAGGTCTGGTAGTCATCGGTGAGGGCGAAAAGGACGATGCCCCAATGCTGTTCAATGGCGAGAAGGTGGGAACCGGGCTTGGTCCAAAGGTCGACATTGCGGTTGACCCAATCGATGGCACCAGCCTGACTGCTGCCGGGCGCCAGAATGCAATCTCGGTCATCGCAGTTGCCGACCGCGGCTCAATGCTCGATGCCTCAGC
>ENA-UPTJ01001522-UPTJ01001522.1-marine-metagenome-genome-assembly--contig:-NODE-1522-length-12353-cov-4.301025_pt1 | contig 12353 bp, 13 predicted proteins | sample MGYA00238168_ERZ767080 | MGnify/ENA primary metagenome ERZ767080 (study PRJEB28935, sample SAMN06266237) | marine metagenome | isolation source: Columbia River Estuary | place: USA:Columbia River... | reverse complement strand
ACCCGCACCCCTCGTGACTACCTCAACCCCGACAAGCCCTTCCGTGCTGGCGAACGCGAATTGAGTCGCGAGGAACTGCCGTTCGAGTTCCTGATGAACGCACTACGGCTGACCGCTGGGGTGTCCGCGCCCAGCTTCAGCGAGCGCACCGGACTGGCACTGGACACGCTGGCCGAGGCGCGCGCGGCGGCCGAGGCCCGCGGGCTGCTGGAAGCCGATCCGCAACGCCTGCAGGCCACGCCTCGCGGTCAGTTGTTCCTCAACGATCTGCTGCAGTACTTTCTTCCCTGAGACGTACAAGGACCCGCCATGGATCTGCTACTCGACCTGATCGCCACCCTCTCGCGCTGGAGCCGCAGTCATCTCTACGACATATCCCTGGCAATCATGGCGACCCTGTTCGTGCTGTTTGGCCCTGCGCTCAACGCCTGGGTACAGAAGTCCATCAGCGGCCTCAATTTCTTCTTCCGCACCCTGATCTTCGTACTGGTCTGCGCGGTTGGTTACGGCCTCGCCATCGTCTTCCTGACGCCCCTGCTGGCCCAGGGCCTGGGCTACTTCAACAACTACACCCTGGCCCCGGTACTGCTTCTGCTGTTCTTCCTGATCGGAGTCATCGCCGACCGCAACTAGCGCTGAGCTCCTCGCTGTCCGATCTGCGTCGGATCAACCGGGCAGCGCGCGGCAGTCCGAAGCCAGACACGAAAAAAGCCGCTTTCGCGGCCTTTTTCTTTCAGCAGGGCAAACTCAGTTGCCGTCGCGGCGCAGCGCCTGCGGCGAGAAATCGCGCGGGCTGAGCGTGATGTCGTAGTTGTACATCGGCTCGTTGTTGTCCAGGCCGTCGACGAAATAGCGGCTGCCCTTGAAGTCGTAGACCGTCTCCAGGGTGCTGGAGAACAGCGGCATCTCGTAGTAGCTGATCGGGTGGCTTTCCTGCAGACCGACCAGGTCGCCCTTCTTGTCGTAGAGGTCCACCGCGAGAATCTGCCAGCTGTCCTCGTCTACATAGAAACGACGCTTGGCATAGGGATGGTTGAAGCTCGGTCGCAGGTCCGCCTCTACTACCCAGACACGGTGCAGCTCGTAACGCAGTAGGTCGGAATTGAGCGCCTTGGGTCCGACGATGTTGTCGTAAGGAATGCCCTGCTGATGCACGGCGTAGCTGTTGTACGGAACCAGCATTTCCTTCTTGCCGATCATCTTCCACTCGTAGCGATCCGGCGCGCCGTTGTAGGTATCGACCACGTCGGCGGTAGCCAGACCGTTGGTATCCGGCTGCAGCGAGTCATACGCCAGCGACGGCAGGCGACGGACGCGGCGGTCGGCGCGGTTGTAGCGCCAGACCCGGCGGGTGGAGAGAATCTGGTCGAGGGTGTCCTGCACCACCAGGGCGTTGCCGGCCAACTTGGCCGGCGACAGCACCTTGTACTTGTAGTACAGCAGGGTGTTGTCCAGATCCTTGAGCGTCATGCCCTCGCGATTGTAGAAGTAGTAGATGTAGCGATCACGCTTGATCAGGTTGAAGGAGCCGTTGGCCAGCACCACCGCCTGATTGTTGAGGATATGAACCTGATCACCCTTGTAATGCATGATGTGGTTCCAGATCACCTCAAGGCCTTCCTGGGGGATCGGGAAGGGGATGCCTGAGTGGGCACCCTCGATGCCGTTACCGCCGGAGATCAGGGTCGCACGGGTGGCGTTTTCCTTGGTCGCATCGTAGATACGCTGTGGTGCAGCGGCACTGCGGCGGGTCGGGAAGACGCGCATCTGGTAGCCCGGCGTGCGCTCGACCAGCGCCTTGAGGGCAACCGGCAGGCGATCTGCATACTGCGCCACGTTGTTGCCGTCGATGACGAAACTGACCTGATCGCCCTTGTAGGGGTCGGGGTGATGCATGCCGCGCTGGTATTCGGCCGGTGGCGTGACACCGCCGGTCCACGCAGGGATGGTGCCGTCCGCATTGCCGGCGCGCTCGGCACCCAGTGGAGTAAGGTCATTGCCCAGGCGCGCGGCCTGAACCGCATCGACCTTGGCCTGTGCTTCCAGAGCACAGAACGCGATTGCCAGAATTCCAAACTTTCTCAACACAGCTTTCTCCTTGCGACGTCTGATTGTCCGTCGCACCGTTGATACCTGCAGGCCTCGCTGGGCCATGAAAAAACGTTCTGCGTGTGAGGTGAAGCGCTATCCCTGTGCCGGTTCGCCGGTCTTGTCGATTCATCCGTGGCGCGCAGACCTCTCAGTCCACGCGCTGAAACTTGAGATCCCAGACGCCATGCCCCAAGCGCTCGCCGCGGCGCTCGAACTTGGTTACCGGCCGCTCTGGGGGACGTGCAACGAAACGCTCGTCGCCTGCCAGATTAAGGTACCCCGGCGCCACATCCATTACCTCGAGCATATGCTCCGCGTATGGCTGCCAATCAGTGGCCATGTGCAGAACGCCACCCGGCTTGAGCTTGCTGCGCACCAGCTCGGCAAACGCCGGCTGGACGATCCGCCGCTTGTTATGCCTGGCCTTGTGCCAGGGATCGGGAAAGAACAGCAGGACCCGATCCAGGCTAGCGTCTGCGATGCATTGGCGGAGCACCTCAAGGGCATCACAAGCATAGACGCGAACGTTGGACAAATCCTGTGCAAGCAGGCCGGATAGCAGCGCACCGACGCCCGGGCGATGGACCTCGATGCCGATGAAATCCTCCTGCGGCGCCGCCGCCGCCATTTCCAGCAACGACTGTCCCATGCCGAAACCGATTTCCAGCGTGCGCGGCGCACTGCGGCCGAACAGTCCGTCGAGGTCCTGCGGACCGGCTTCCAGTGTCAGGCCAAAACGCGGCCAGCCCTTGTCCAGGCCCCGCTGCTGACCTTCGGTCATCCGTCCCGCGCGCATGACGAAGCTCTTGATGGTGCGAAGGCGGGGAGCGTCAGTCTGCCCAGCCGTGTCTATCTCGCTCATGCTCACCCTGGTTAGTTCGCTATCTTCGCGATGCGGCGACGCATCACCGGTAAGGCCTTGAATCAGCGAATCAGTCCGTCGAGCGGAGAGGATGCGCTGGCATAGAGTTTCTTCGGCATGCGTCCGGCCAGATAGGCCAGGCGCCCTGCCTCGATCGCATGTTTCATCGCACGGGCCATCAGCAGCGGCTGCTGGGCGTGGGCGATGGCGCTGTTCATCAGCACTGCTTCGCAGCCCAGCTCCATGGCGATAGTCGCGTCCGAGGCGGTGCCCACGCCGGCGTCGACCAGCACCGGCACCTTGGCCTCTTCGAGAATGATGCGCAGATTGTATGGGTTGCAGATGCCCAGCCCGGTCCCGATCAGGCCAGCCAGCGGCATGACGGCGATACATCCCATGTCCGCCAACTGGCGCGCGATGATCGGATCATCGCTGGTGTAGACCATCACGTCGAAGCCGTCCTTGATCAGGACTTCAGCGGCCTTCAGCGTCTCGATCACGTTGGGAAACAGGGTCTTCTGGTCGGCCAGCACTTCCAGCTTGACCAGCTTGTGGCCGTCCAGCAGCTCACGCGCCAGGCGGCAGGTACGCACAGCTTCGGCGGCATCGAAGCAGCCGGCGGTGTTCGGCAGGATGGTGTAGCGATCCGGCGGAATCACGTCGAGCAGATTCGGCTCGCCCGGATTCTGGCCGATGTTGGTGCGGCGCACGGCAACGGTGACGATCTCGGCGCCGGATGCCTCGATGGCCTGGCGCGTTTCTTCCAGATCACGGTACTTGCCGGTGCCGATCAGCAGGCGCGACTGGTAGGTCTTGCCCGCGAGGACGAAAGGCTTGTCGCTGGGTAGCTGCTGCATGGAACCTCCTCGTGGCTAGCCGCCACCGATGGCATGAACCACTTCGACCCGATCTCCCTCTTGCAGGAAGGTACTGGCGTGGCTGCTGCGCGGGACGATCTCCAGGTTCAGCTCGACGGCCACGCGACGGCCGACCAGGTCCATCCGCTCAAGCAGATCCGCCACCGAGGCGGGCTCCGCAAGCTCGTAGGGTTCGCCGTTCAACCGGATAAGCATGACCAGACCGTCACCTGCAATGGGGCCGGCATTCTAGCTGGCTTGGCGGCGATCACCAAGCCGTGTGAACTGGTCGACAGCTACCGTCCGTACCTCTATCGAGCCAGCTTCAACGCCGAAAATGCCAGACAGCCCCAACCGAGCAGAAAACTGACTCCTCCGACAGGCGTGACGATGCCCAGCTTCCAGCCGGCCAGGACCATCAGGTACAGACTGCCGGAGAACAGCAGCACACCGAGCAGAAAGAAACCGCCGGCCCAGTGCAGCAGGGGCTGCGGCCGGTACAGCGCCAGCAGCGCCACGGCCAGCAGCGCCAGGGCATGCAGCATCTGATAGTGCACGGCGGTCTGCAGGGTGGCCAGTTGCTCCGCCGCCAGCCGCGCCTTGAGGCCGTGCGCAGCGAAGGCCCCCAGAGCAACACCGGTGAAACCGAACAGGGCGGCGCAGAATACCAACAGACGGACCATCGACGAGCTCCCAGACGCAGCGAAACGGGCGGCTATAATGGCCCGCTCATCCGTCCGGGCCAAGCGCCATGCTGCGAACCCTGCTCCGTCGTCTGATCAAGTTGCTGCTCTGGCTGATTCTCGCCAGCGTCCTGCTGGTACTGGTACTGCGCTGGGTCCCGCCACCCGGCACTGCGCTGATGCTCGAACGCAAGATCGAATCCTGGACTTCAGGCGAGCCCATCGACCTGCAACGCAGCTGGCGACCCTGGCAGGAGCTGCCGGACGATCTGAAGATGGCGGTGATCGCCGCCGAGGACCAGCGCTTCGCCGAGCATTGGGGCTTCGATGTCGATGCCATCCAGGCCGCGCTACAGCACAACCAGCAAGGCGGCTCGCTGCGCGGCGCCAGCACCCTCAGTCAGCAGGTGGCGAAGAACCTGTTCCTGTGGTCCGGTCGCAGCTGGCCACGCAAGGGCCTGGAAGCCTGGTTCACCCTGCTGATCGAACTGCTCTGGCCGAAGGAGCGGATTCTCGAGGTCTATCTCAACAGCGTCGAATGGGCTGACGGCGTGTTCGGTGCGGAAGCGGCGGCGCGCCACCATTTCAATGTCGGCGCCGCCTATCTGTCCAGCCAGCAGTCGGCGCAACTGGCCGCGGTACTACCCAATCCGCGCAACTGGAGCGCGGGCCAGCCGAGCCCCTACGTCCTGCAACGTTCTGCCTGGATTCGCCAGCAGACCCGCCAGCTCGGCGGCAGCCACTACCTCAACCAGCTGCGCTGGAAGCCGCCACAGTGGTGGCCCGAAGCCCTGCGCGAGCGGTTCCGCTAAGGAGCCTTCCTAAGGCCGGCTGCCGCGCATGGCGCGCGCCGGCACCTGCTGAATGAGCGTCACCTGGCCGTCCTCTACGTGCGCGGTCAGACCGCGAGGCGGATAGACCCAGGCCTGCGCAGGCGGCATCTGCAAGCGCAGGCGCGGCTCGCCGGCACTGGCGATCCAGGCCGAGGCCGTGGGCTGGGGATCCGCCTGCAACCAGAGACTCTCGATCGGCTGACGCTGAAAACGCTCAAGCTGCGCGCTCTCCAGCCGCTGTTCGGTGTTCTGCAACCCCAGCTCGCTGCGCAACGCCTCCAGTACCTCTGGGGCTACCGCAACCTCCGCCTGCAGCTGCCAGACCGCCGCATCGGTGCGCAGCTCGGCCCGGTGCAGAAGGCGGCTGCCGTCCAGCCGGGCCTGCAACCAGAGGGCACCCGGTGCCTGTTCGCGCAAACGGGCCAGATCCAGCGTTCCTGCCGCCAGCGGCTGCAGCAAGCCCTGATCCAGACGCTCCCAGTCCGGCATCGGCTGCTCCGGCACCTCGTCTGCCGGCTGCAGCAGCCAGAAAAGCAGGATGAACAACAGGGCGGACAGGGTGAACAGCGGCAGTCGTACGCCACGCAGCGAGGGAAGGTTCATGCAGATACCGGATAGAAAAAAGCCGCATGACAGGCATGCGGCTTGGGGAAGAGCGTGATCTGGCTCAGGCCGAGATCGAACCCTTGAGCTTGTTCATCGCATTCTTTTCGAGCTGGCGGATACGCTCGGCAGAGACGTTGTACTTGGCTGCCAGGTCGTGGAGGGTCGCCTTCTCCTCGGCCAACCAGCGCTGGTAGAGGATATCGCGGCTCCGCTCGTCGAGACGCTCCAGGGCCTCGTGCAGATTGGCGTTGGCGCTGTCGCTCCAGTCGGAGTCTTCCAACTGCCGGGCCGGATCGTAGCGATGGTCTTCCAGATAGTTCGCGGGCGACTGATAGGCGCTGTCATCGTCGGCTTCGGTGGCCGGATCGAAGGCCATGTCCTGACCGGTCAGGCGGCTTTCCATCTCGCGCACTTCATGCGGTTCGACGCCGAGACTCGCGGCCACCGCCTTGACCTCGTCATTGTTCAGCCAGGCCAGGCGCTTCTTCTGGCTGCGCAGATTGAAGAACAGCTTGCGCTGCGCCTTGGTCGTGGCGACCTTGACGATGCGCCAGTTGCGCAGGATGAACTCGTGGATCTCGGCGCGAATCCAGTGCACGGCAAAGGACACCAGGCGCACGCCCATTTCTGGGTTGAAGCGCTTGACGGCCTTCATCAGGCCGACGTTGCCTTCCTGGATCAGGTCGGCCTGGGCCAGCCCGTAGCCGGAATAGCTGCGGGCGATGTGGACAACGAAACGCAGGTGCGCGAGCACCATCTGGCGAGCAGCTTCGAGATCCTGGCGATAGAAGAGATTTTCGCCCAGCTCGCGCTCCTGCTCGGCCGTCAGCAGGGGAATGCTGTTTACCGCATGCACATAGGCTTCCAGGTTGGCGCCGGGAACCAGGGCATGTACAGGTTGCAGGGAAGTGGTCATGCGAACCTCCGACTCACGTAGCTTGTGCAGTCTTGACTGCGAACTCAGACGGCCTGCCTGTGGATAAGTTCCCTAAAGCCCTGCCGTCAAAGCATATTTCAGGCGACACCGATACTACCGGGAGAACGCCGCAGGGCACTGAAACTACAGCAGAAGCGCGCGCCCGGCAACCCGGTCGCGCTAGCGCGGCGCCAACTCGCGCAGGTGACGGGCGACCGCCAGCCAGGCGCCGATGTAGCCTAGTAGGACCGCGCCCAGGACCAGCGAAAAGCCGTCCCCCAGCGGCACGCCGAGCAGCGCGAAATCGCTGCCGTAGAGACCCGCCAGACGCACGACCGCCTGATCCAGCCAGTTCAGACCGTAGGCCAGAACGGCCCAGGCCAGGAGGCCGGCGCCCAGTCCATACAGCGCGCCCATATAGAGGAAGGGCCGACGTACATAGCCATCCGTGCCCCCCACCAGCTTGATGACCTCGATTTCGGTACGGCGGTTCTCGATATGCAGGCGGATGGTATTGCCGATCACCAGCAGCAGCGCCAGCACCAGCAGCAGGGTGAGGCCGAAGACGAAACGCTCGCCGAGCTTGAGGATCGCGCTCAGCCGCTCCACCCAGAGCAGGTCGAGCTGGGCCTGGTTGACGTCGGGCAACTCGGCCAGGCGCAGGCGCAGCGCTTCCAGGCGCGCCTTGTCGATCTCCCTCGGCGTCACCAGTACCACCCCAGGCAGCGGATTCTCCGGCAGCTCGCGCAAGGCGTCGCCCAGCCCGGACAGTTGCTGGAATTCCTCCAGCGCCTGCTCGCGGCTGATCCACTGCGCCTCGGCGACATCCTCCATCGCCGCGATCTCGTCGCGCAGCGCCTCGCCACGCTGTTCGCTGGCTTTCAGATCCAGATAGACGGAGACCTGCGCCGCGCGCTGCCAGGAGCCGCCGAGGCGCTCAACACTGTCCAGCAGTAGCGCCAGGCCCATCGGCAGACTCAGCGCGATGGCCATCACCAGGCAGGTAAAGAAGCTGCCGATCGGCTGGCGCGCCAGCCGCCGCAGGCTGTCGATCAGGCTGGCGCGATGGCTTTCCAGCCAGGCACGCAGCAGCGTCTGGAAATCCGGCTCGTCGTTGATCCGACCATTCTCGGCCTTGCGCGTGGCACCGACGCGTTCGGAAGGTTTGGGTGGCGGAACGCGGGTCGCGCTCATGCGGCCTCCCCGTCGCCGATCAGACGGCCGCGTTGCAGGGTGAGCATGCGATGACGCATGCGGGCGATCAGCGCCAGGTCGTGGCTGGCGATCAGCACGGTGGTGCCGAGGCGGTTGATGTCTTCGAACACGCCCATGATTTCCGCAGCCAGGCGCGGGTCGAGGTTACCGGTCGGCTCATCCGCCAGCAGCAGCGCCGGTTGATGCACCACCGCGCGAGCGATGCCGACGCGCTGCTGCTGCCCGGTGGACAGATCGGCCGGAAACAGTTCGGCCTTGTCGTGCAGGCTGACGCGCTCCAGCGCGGTGCCGACGCGGCGGGCGATTTCCTCGCGGCCAAGACCGAGGATCTGCAGTGGCAGGGCGACGTTGTCGAACACGCTGCGATCGAACAGCAGCTGGTGATTCTGGAACACCACGCCGATCTGCCGGCGCAGGAAGGGAATCTGCGCGGTGGAGATGGTCGACAGGTCCTGCCCGGCGAGCAGCAGCTTGCCCGAAGTCGGTCGCTCCATCGCCAGCAGCAGGCGCAACAGGGTGCTCTTGCCGGCGCCGGAGTGACCGGTGACGAAGAGGAATTCGCCCTGCCGCACGCGGAAGGTCAGCTCGTGCAGACCGACGTGGCCGTTGGCGTAGCGCTTGCCGACCTGATCGAAGCGAATCATGCGCCATCCCGCTCGGCGAACAGCGCGCTGACGAAGGCATCGGCCTCGAATGCGCGCAGATCATCGATCCCTTCGCCGACCCCGATATAGCGGATCGGCAGGCCGAACTGCTTGGCCAGGGCGAAGATCACCCCGCCCTTGGCGGTACCGTCGAGCTTGGTCAGCGCCAGCCCGGTGAGCTGCACCGCCTGATCGAACTGCCGCGCCTGGTTGATCGCGTTCTGCCCGGTGCCGGCATCCAGCACCAGCAGCACTTCATGCGGCGCCTTCTCGTCCAGCTTGCCGATCACCCGACGGACCTTCTTCAGCTCCTCCATCAGGTTGTCCTTGGTGTGCAGGCGGCCGGCGGTATCGGCGATCAGCACGTCCATGCCACGCGCCTTGGCTGCCTGCACCGCATCGAAGATCACCGAGGCGGAATCGGCGCCGGTGTGCTGGGCGATTACCGCGACGTTGTTGCGCTCGCCCCAGACCTGCAGCTGCTCGACCGCCGCGGCGCGGAAGGTGTCGCCGGCGGCGAGCATCACCTTCTTGCCTTCGCGCTGCAGCCGCGCCGCCAGTTTGCCGATGGTGGTGGTCTTGCCGGCGCCGTTCACGCCGACCACCAGGATCACGTAGGGCTTGACCGAGGCGTCGATGAGCATCGGTCGCTCGACCGGGCGCAGCAGCGCAGCCAGCTCTTCCTGCAGAGCGCGATACAGCGCACCGCTGTCCGCCAGCTCCTTGCGCGCCACGCGCCGGGTGAGGTTCTGCACGATGATGCCGGTGGCTTCGACGCCTACATCGGCAACCAGCAGACGGGTCTCGATTTCTTCCAGCAGTTCGTCATCGATGGCCTTGCGGCCGAGGAACAGGCTGGCCATGCCCTCGCCCAGGCTGGCGCTGGTTTTCGACAGACCCTGGCGCAGGCGAGCGAAGAAGCCGGCCTTCTCTTCGACAACCGGCACCGCAGCTGCAGCCTTCGGGGCTCCGCTGGCCGGCGGGGCGAGAGACTCTGCGGCAGGTGAAGGTTTGGCCACCGCCAGGGATTGCGGCTCCACCTCAGGTAGCAGGTCAAGATCCAGCGCGAGGCCCAGATCCCGCTCGAGGTCCAGCTCGGGCTCGGATTCCGGCTTTGGTTCAGGCTGTGGCAGTGACTCGACGATCAGCTCCGGGGCGATTGGCGCCTCGACGGACTCCAGCGTTGCCGGCTCGACGAGCGCTGATTCGGCGCGCAGGGAGTTGGCAACTTCGCTAGTGTCGGAGGATGGTGCCGGGACGGCTTCGGCTTCTTCCTGGGGCTTGCGGCGCATCCAGCCGAACAGGCCCTTCTTTTCTCCGGAGTCTGCCGGAGCCTTCTTGTCGTCGTTGGAACCAAACATGCAAGCGACTATCCCAAGGGGGCGCCGCGCCAACAGGCGTGGCCGCCAGTAAAACGGATGGGTATCCTAGCACCTCCCCGCTCGCCGGCGCTAAGCCGTTGCGGGCTCTGCCACACAGGTTCCGAATTCGATGCAAGCGATCCTCCACCGAGCCACCCGCATGCTGCTCGGCACCCTGCTGCTGCCCCTCGCAGCACTGGCCGGCGAAGCACAACCCACCCACGAGTTCACTCTCGACAACGGCCTGAAGGTGATCGTTCGCGAAGACCACCGCGCCCCCGTGGTGGTATCCCAGCTCTGGTACCGCATCGGCTCCAGCTACGAGGTTGCCGGCAGTACCGGCCTGTCCCACGCCCTGGAGCACATGATGTTCAAGGGCACCGACAAGCTCGGCCCCGGCGAGGGCTCGCGCATCCTGCGTGAACTAGGCGCAGAGGAAAACGCCTTCACCAGCGACGACTACACCGCCTACTACCAGGTACTGGCGCGCGACCGCCTGGCGGTGGCCTTCGAGCTCGAGGCCGACCGCATGACGGCCCTGACCCTGCCAGCTGACGAATTCACCCGCGAGATCGAGGTGATCAAGGAAGAGCGGCGCATGCGCACCGACGACCGCCCTTCCTCGTTGGCCTACGAGCGCTTCAAGGCACTCGCCTATCCCGCCAGCGGCTACCGCAACCCGACCATCGGCTGGATGAAGGATCTGGAGCGCATGACCATCGAGGACCTGCGCGCCTGGTATCAGCTCTGGTATGCGCCGAACAACGCCACGCTGGTAGTGGTCGGCGACGTTACCGCGGATGAGGTTCGCGGGCTGGCCGAGCGTCACTTCGGCAGCATTGCAGCGGGAAAGACGACTAGTGCCAAGTTGCCGCTGGAGCTGAGCGAGCCCGGCGAGCGTCGCCTGCGCCTGTATCTGAAGACCCAGCTGCCGAGCCTGATGATGGGTTTCAACGTTCCCAGCCTGGCCACGGCCAGGGAGGCACGGCAGATCCATGCTCTGCGCCTGGCCTCGGCCCTGCTCGACGGTGGCTACAGTGCCCGTCTGGCGACGCGCCTGGAGCGCGGCGAGGAACTGGTCTCCGGCGCCTCGGCCTGGTACGAGGGCCACGCCCGCGGCGACAGCCTGTTCATCCTCTCCGCCACTCCCAACGTGCAGAAGGGCCGCACCCTGGAGGAGGCCGAAGCGGGTCTCTGGGGTGAGCTGCAGGTACTCAAGGAGCAACCACCGAGCGCAGCAGAGCTGGCGCGGGTGCGCGCCCAGGTGATCGCAGGCCTGGTCTACGAGCGCGACTCCATCGCCGGCCAGGCCACAGCCATCGGCAAGCTGGAATCGGTCGGTCTGTCCTGGCGACTGATCGACGAGGAACTGGCGGCCATCGAGGCGGTGACGCCTGAAGACATCCAGCAGGCGGCACGCACCTTCTTCACCCGCGAGCGCCTTACCGTCGTCCATGTGCTGCCCGAGGAGGCCCGCAATGAGTGAAGCCAAGGCACCCCGCTACGGCCTGCTCGGCCTGATGGTCCTGCTGCTGGTCGGCGCCCTGCTGGCGACCGTGCGTTTTTCCACGCCGCCCGAAGCTGGCGACGAGCAGCCGGTCGAATCCAGTCAGCCCGCGAACAAGGGCCTGGGCAGCCTCGCCGAACTGGACGGCAAGCCGCCGGCGCATCGCAGCCTGGACATCCAGAGCTGGCAGACCGAACAGGGCGCGCGCGTGCTGTTCGTCGCCGCGCCGCAGTTGCCGATGTTCGACCTGCGCCTGACCTTCGCCGCCGGCAGCAGCCAGGACGGCGACCTGCCGGGGCTGGCGTTGCTGACCAACGCCATGCTCAACGAAGGCGTACCGGGCAAGGACGTGACCGCCATTGCCGAGGGCTTCGAGGATCTCGGCGCACAGTTCGGCAATGGTGCCTACCGCGACATGGCGGTACTCAGCCTGCGCAGCCTGAGTGCGGCAGAACAGCGCGAGCCGGCGCTCGCCCTGTTCAAGCAGGTGATCGGCCAGCCGAGCTTTCCGCAGGACTCGCTCGAACGCATCCGCAACCAGCTGCTGGCCAGCCTCGAGCAGCAGAAGCGCAACCCCGGCAAGCTCGGCAGCAACGCGCTGTTCCAGCGCCTCTATGGCAGCCACCCCTACGCCAGCCCCAGCGACGGCACCGCCGACTCGCTGCGGCAGATCGATGTGGCGGCATTGCGGGCGTTTCATCAGCGCGCCTATGCCGCCGGCAATCTGGTCATCGCGCTGGTCGGCGACCTCAGCCGCGAGCAGGCCGAAGCGCTCGCC
>ENA-UPTJ01001516-UPTJ01001516.1-marine-metagenome-genome-assembly--contig:-NODE-1516-length-12374-cov-4.065509_pt1 | contig 12374 bp, 10 predicted proteins | sample MGYA00238168_ERZ767080 | MGnify/ENA primary metagenome ERZ767080 (study PRJEB28935, sample SAMN06266237) | marine metagenome | isolation source: Columbia River Estuary | place: USA:Columbia River... | reverse complement strand
GGGTAGAAACAATCAAGATTTCATGATTTTTAAGTTTAGAACGATGAAGCCTGATGCTGATAAGTCGGGACTTCTTACAGTTGGCATGAAAGACAATAGAATTACGAAGGTGGGCTATTATCTAAGAAAATTCAAAATGGATGAAGTGCCGCAACTCATCAATGTGTTTATTGGCGAAATGAGCGCTGTTGGTCCGCGACCAGAAGTACGTAAATACGTTAATATGTACACCCCCGAACAAATGAAAGTATTGAGTGTTCGTCCAGGTATCACCGATTTCGCATCACTTAAATACTTTAATGAAAACGAAGTGTTGGGCAAGTCAGCTAATCCCGAGAAGACCTATGTAGAAGTGGTGATGGTAGAGAAACTCAATATCAATATGGAGTATATCAAAAATCCATCTTTGTTAACCGATTTAAAAGTAATAGCAAAAACTATTTTTAGAATATTTGGATTCTAAAATCCCTACCTTTGCCCCATGCAAGCAGAAGAAAAAGATAGATTAGATTTATTGCGACGCTTACAAGGTTCGGTGTGGGCGGCTGTGAAAGACTTTCAAATGATTGAGAAGGGCGATAAGGTGATGGTGTGCCTTTCTGGTGGTAAAGACAGCTACACCATGTTGGATATGTTGATGAAGATGCAGAAGTCGGCTACCATGGATTTTGAAATTATTGCCGTTAACCTCGATCAAAAACAACCCGGATTTCCAGAACACATTCTTCCAGAATATTTAACCAAAGTAGGCGCTCCTTTTAGAATTGTAGAGAGAGATACCTATAGCATCGTAAAAGAAAAAATACCTGAAGGAAAAACCATGTGCAGCTTATGTTCGCGCATGCGCAGAGGTACTTTGTATGGCGTTGCCGAAGAAATGGGCGTAACCAAAATTGCTTTGGGTCACCATCGTGAAGACATTATTGAAACCATGTTTCTAAATCTTTTCTTCAACGGAAAGATGGAGGCTATGCCTGCCAAATACAAAACCGATGATGGAAAGCATATCGTTATTCGTCCGCTAGCCTATTGCAAAGAAGCCGATATTGAAACGTATTCTGAAGAACAAAAATTCCCTATCATTCCTTGTAATTTGTGTGGTTCACAGGATGGATTGCAAAGAGTTATTGTGAAAAAAATGTTGGCTCAATGGGATAAGGAATTTCCGGGTAGAGTAGAATCAATCTACAATGCCATGCAAAATATTCATCCGTCGCATATGTTGGATAGAAATATTTTCGATTTTCATTCTTTGGTAAGCGAACAAATGAAGGCGAATAGCGTAGGAAAAAACGAGTTCAATGTTTAAAGTTCAAGGTTCAATGTCAGCTGGGTTTTGAAAGTTCAGTTGAATACCTTGCTAACGTTGAACCTTGAACTTTAAACATTGAACATTACTTATGAATTCATTGTGGCAACCTTCTTCAAATTTTACAAGAGGCTCTAATTTATTTCATTTTGCACGTTTTTTAGAAAAAGAATTCGACTTAAAATTCGATGATTATGCATCGATGTGGGATTGGTCGGTGACTGATGTTGATGCCTTTTGGAAAGCCATTTGGAAATACTACGATATTCAACATGATGGTTCTTTCTCTCACTCTCACTCCTCATCCGTCTGTGGACGGACAGGCTCTGATATGCTGTCCACAAAGTGGTTTGAAGGAACAAAAGTAAATTACACCGAGCATGTATTTAAAGCCAAAACAAAATATTCTCCAGCCATTATTTTTCAATCAGAACATCTTCCATTACAGGAAATATCGTGGGCTGAATTAGAACAACAGGTAGCAAGTTTCACTCAATATTTAAGAAAAAACGGAATTCAAAAAGACGATAGAGTAGCGGCTTATCTACCCAATATTCCGCAGGCTTTGGTAGCATTTTTAGCCACCAATGCTGTTGGTGCGGTGTGGTCGAGTTGTTCTCCAGATTTTGGAACACCAAGTGTTTTAGATAGATTGACTCAGATAGAACCTAAGATATTAATCGCTTGCGATGGCTATAGCTACAACGGCAAAAAGTTTTCTAAGATTGATGCGGTAAACGAATTAATAGCCAATTTGCCTTCTGTACAAAAAGTGGTGATGGTGAACTATATTGGCGAGGAAAAGCTAGAGGGAGCGGATTCTTATCTTGATATTCTTACATTACCTGCTGAGGCTCTTCGCTTTGAAAGAGTAGATTTTAATGACCCAATTTGGGTGTTGTATTCATCGGGAACTACAGGTAAACCCAAGGCTATTACGCATAGTGTGGGAGGAATGCTCATTGAACATTTAAAAGCATTAGGCTTGCATCAAAACTGCAAAAGAGGAGATAAATTCTTTTGGTATTCAACTACTGGTTGGATGATGTGGAACTACGCTAATGCGGCATTGTTGCATGGAACTACGGTGGTGATTTACGATGGAGCACCAGCTTATCCAAACATCAATGTATTGTGGGATTTGGCTAGAGATACACAAATCACTCATTTTGGAGCTGGGGCGAGTTTTTACATTTCATGCATGAAAGAAGGGGTAGATAGAAAACAGAAATTAGAACATATTCAATCGTTGGGAAGTACTGGCTCGCCTTTACCTCCAGAGGCTTTTGAGTGGATTTATAAGAGTATCAAAAAAGATTTGTGGTTGGTTTCCTTAAGCGGCGGAACAGATATTTGCAGTGGCTTTGTGGGTGGAAATCCTTACGATGCGGTATATGCAGGAGAAATTCAATGTAGATTGCTGGGTTGTAAAGTAGAGGCTTACAATGAAAAAGGAATAGCTGTATATGATGAGCTGGGCGAAATGGTGATTGAAAAACCAATGCCATCTATGCCCATTTATTTTTGGGGCGATACCAACAACGAAAAATACAGAGCAAGTTATTTTGAGATGTATCCGGGCAAATGGCGACATGGTGATTGGATTAAAATTACCGATAGAAAAACAGTGATTATTTTCGGACGATCAGATGCCACATTGAATAGAGGAGGAGTGCGCATTGGGACAAGCGAAGTATACAGCGCAGTAGAGAGTGTAAGCGAAATAAAAGACAGTATGGTGATTTGCACCGATGAAGAAGGTGGTGAACACTACATGCCCTTGTTTGTGGTATTGAAAGATGGCTTTATTCTAAACGACGAACTCAAATCGAAAATAAAAGGTGAATTGCGTAAACAATATTCACCGCGCCATGTGCCCGATGAAATCATAGAAGTAAAAGAAATTCCATATACCATCAGCGGCAAAAAGATGGAAACTCCTGTGAAGAAATTATTGATGGGTATTCCATTAGAAAAAGTGGCTAGTGCCGATGCGATGAAGAATCCGGGAAGTTTAGAGTTCTTCGTGAACTTTGCCAAAAAAAGAAAATCTTAAGATTTATTTGATAAGCAGGACAATAGTTCCTTCGGGGTACCTCAGGATGACAACCACCGCCTGAAAATCACATTTACCTAACAGTTCATAGCATGGCTGTCATCCTGAGGTACCCCGAAGGAACTATTGTCCTATTTGAAATTCACTCTACTTTCTAATTTTATCTTCCTTGATCTCTTTCATCATATGGCTATAAGCCTTTCTAAGTATAACTGTATATGATTTATCAATAAAGGTCGCCACGCTATTGGTGTTTTTGTGAATGGCTGTTAGGTGAATGTTCATCTCTTCATCCATTTCTAATGCTACTGTGTACAGTTGAAGTACCAGCTTAAGTTTAGACGTGTTTTTCATATTGATGGGTAAAGATAAGTCAGCAATTCTATTTTCTACTGCTTTGAAAATAAAATAGGAAAATAGCCGCAGGTAATTTATTTTTAGAACATTGTATGAAAGTGAAATTTGCGCGACATATATTTTCTATCCTTTTTTTGAGCTTTATAGGAGCCTCATCAGTGCTTTCTCAGGATTTGCATTTTACGCAGTTTTTCTTTGCACCTTCTAACTATAATCCTGCACATATTGGCGATTTCGATGGTGATTATAGGGTGATTGGTAATCAACGTCGCCAGTGGGCTTCGGTAACCATTCCTTACCAAACTTTTGCGGGCTCCTTCGATGCACATGATTTTTTAAAGGTGAAGGGATTGGGCGCCATGTTTAATGTGCTAACCGATAAAACAGGTGATTCTCATTTTACTTATACCATCATCAATTTAGGTTTGTCTTATCAGTTGCAATCAAAAGATTCTGCTAATTTCTTTACGCTAGGCATGCAATCGGGCTTAAGTAACAAGCAGTTTAGCACGCAAGATTTGAAATACGATAACCAATACAATGGTTTCTTTTACGACCCAGGTATAAGCAGTATTGAGGCTTTCAATAATTTGAAGGTGAATTACCTCAATTTAAACGCTGGATTTAAGTACAAACGCATCATTAATAAAAAATCGAATTTTCATTTGGCGGCCAGTGTTTACAACATCAATCAGCCCAAAGAAACTTTTATGAATAATGCGGCGATTCGCCTAGATAGAAGATTTAATATTGAGGTGGGCGCAGAGCATGCTCTTAATGCTAAACTATCTGTTTTACCCTTGTTGTTGTTTTCTTATCAGGGTAAATATTCCGAGTACAACATGGGCGCTATGCTTAAATACAATTTGGCAAACGAAATGTTTAACACCTGGAAACTGTTGGGCGGAGTATGGGCTAGAGCAGGTGATGCAGGTAGCGTGTTTGCGGGGTTAATGCGCAATAACTGGACTTTCGGTGTTAGCTACGATGTGAATCTGTCTAACCTTCAGCCGGCGTCGCAGAATAGAGGCGGATTGGAATTGTCGGTTATCTACATTTGGAAAAAATTACCTGAACGACCAAAGTTTAAAATATGTCCCGACTACTTGTAAAAAATAGCATACTTTCCTTCTGTTTTGTGCTTTGCGCATGCGCTTTACATGCGCAAAAGAAAGAGTATGCCAAGTGGGCCGAAGATGCTTTTGTGCAAGGCGATTTTATTAGTGCGGCCAATTCTTATCAAAAATTGTTTGAATTAGATTCAACGAATATAGCAGTGGCTTTTAAGTTGGCAGAATCGTACCGCGGCTATAAAGCATTTAAAAAAGCATACACCTATTACGAAGTTGTAAATTTTTCAGCTCAGCGCGCCAATTATAGCGAAGCCCTGTATTGGATGGCCATGATCAACAAGATGCTGGAAAATTATGCTTTAAGTGAAAAGCAGTTGGCAACTTATCTTAAAGAAGCAAAAAATAAATCGTCGTTTTATTATGTAAGCGCTGTGCAAGAATTGAAAGTAGCCAAAGAAATTCCTTTGATTATTAAAGATTCTGTGAATTGCACTGTGTTTCCAGTAAGTACATTAAATACCACTCATGCCGAGTTTTCTGCGCAACTGCACAACGATTCTACTTTGCTTTTTTCGGCTATGCGACCTAAGGAAAAAGGCTATGCTGTTGATGTTTATGAAGCGAAAGGAAAAGATACTTTATGGCAAAATGAAGTTTTGTATAAAGTGCTAAAGAAAGAAAAAGGCAACGCGGCTAACATTACTTTTAACAAAGATAAATCGCGATTCATTTTTGCCGATTGCGATGAAAAGCAAATGTGTGTTTTGAAAGAATGTGTGAGAACCGATAGTTCGTGGACTAATCCGAAACCTTTGGGTGATCAAATTAATTTGATGGGTTTCAACAACACGCATCCTCATTGGGCAAGTATTGCCGATAAAGAAATTTTATTCTTCACATCGAATAGAACTAGTGGAAAAGGCAAATTAGATATTTGGTACAGTGAACTAAAAAATGGAGAATTTAGCACTGCTAAAAATGCAGGTTCTTCTATAAACACGCCAGGTGATGAAATCACTCCTTTTTATTCTATCGCCGATTCGGCTTTGTATTTTAGTTCCGATTGGCATGCAGGAGTTGGAGGAACAGATATTTTCTATTCCAAGGGAAATATCAATGCTTTTGCAGCTCCCAAAAACGTAGGTGTGCCTATTAACTCGTCGCGCAACGACCAGTATTTTTATATCGATGAACAAGGGAAGGGCTTTTTATCTTCTTTAAGAGTAGGGACTTTAAGCGACAATGAAGATGCTATTTGTTGTGCCGATTTATATACTTTCTCTAAGCATAAAAAAGTAGTGTTGCCTAATGATACTTTGCCTTACAAATTAATTGAAGCTTATGTTGAATTGCCTTTGGTGCTGTATTTCCACAATGATGAGCCCAATCCGCGCACACGCGATACGCTTACCAAGTTCACCTTCATGGAAACTTATGCGGCTTATAAAAAATTGCAACCCGATTATTTAACTAAATACCCTGAGGTTTTAGAGGGCGAACAAAAGCAATTGGCTGCTGATGAAGTGCAATATTTCTTCGATAATCATGTGGATTTGGGCGTGGAGAATTTACATAAGTTTACTACTGAACTGATTGGTTATTTAGAGCAAGGCTATTCTGCCGAGGTTTTAATCAAAGGCTTTGCTAGTCCGCTAACCACCTCCTCATACAACGTGAATTTATCATTGCGTAGAATTTCTTCGTTGATGAATTATTTAAAGGTTTATCAAGGTGGAGTATATGTTCCTTATTTTAATGGAACGGCGGCCAACGGCGCTAAACTGAGCTTTATTAAAAATCCGAATGGTGAGTATAAATCGGCAACAGGTGTAAGCGACGACTATTACGATGTTAGAAATTCTATTTACAATCCGCGCGCAGCCATCGAAAGAAGAATAGAGGTAGTGCGCGTTAATTTGATTCCAAAAGAGCCTAAGGAAATTGCTTATTTCGACAATTTCAGAAAGATGGAAATTGATTTAGATACCATTAGCGGAGATAAGGTGAGTCATAAAATTTATTTGAAAAACACTAGCAAAGAGTCGTGGACAGTTGAAAGCATAGGTGCCGATTGTTCTTGTACACAATTGAAATGGGATAAGCAGGTAGTGCAGTCGGGAGACTATTTAGTATTGGATTTTACCATAGATTTAACAGCTAAGAAAGGAGAGAAGCACAATATCATTTCTTTAAAGAAATCGAACAACAAAGAGTACCAAGCCATAGAATTAAAGTATTTTGTGCAATAAAAAGTTTTAGGTGTTTTCACAAAAAAAGCTGAAATTCACGGCGCTAAATTAATCAACATCAAAAATCGATTTATGAAATTCAAATTATTTATAGCAGCCAACATCTTATTACTAGCTTCTTGCGGTAAATGTGTAGAGAAGTGTTCAAAATCAAAAAAAACAGAAGCAGCCGCTCCAGCAACCCAACAACAAAAGGTGAGTTATGCTTTGGGAAGTATGATAGCCAATGATTTGAAAAGAAATGGCTTAGATTCTTTAGATATTAATTATTTCTCTAGAGCTTTTAGCGTGGTGTATGGAAAAGATACTGCTTTGTATAGCGAAGCTGATATTAGAACCACTATGGAAATGTTCTCTCAACAAATGAGAATAAAACAAGAAATTAAAAAACAGCAAGAAATTGATTCGGCGAATGCTGAAGGAAAAAAATTCTTAGAGCAAAATAAATTGAAGACAGGGGTAATTACAACTCCATCAGGTTTGCAATACAAAATCATCAAAACCGGTACAGGTAATTATCCGCAAGCTACCGACCAAGTCACTGTTCACTACGAAGGTAAATTGTTAGACGGTAAAGTTTTCGATAGTTCGTTCAATAGAGGTGAGCCAGCAACTTTTGGCTTGAATCAGGTGATTCGCGGTTGGACTGAAGGTTTACAACACATCAATGAGGGTGGTGAATTGGAATTGTATATTCCTTTCGACTTGGCTTATGGCGAACAAGGTGCTGGCGGTATGATTCCTCCTTACGCTACACTTGTCTTTAGAGTGCAATTGATTAAAATAGAAAAAGCTCAAGAACACGGTCCGGGAGATGGCCACAATCATTAAGCCTCAACAATGAAGAGTATACTGATCTATTTTCTTCCTTTGTTTCTTGCTGTTGCTGTGCTTTTTTACTGTCGTCCATTGTTAGATTCATTTTTTTAATGACCCAACAGTTGAAGAAATTCAGTGCAATTCGTATTATCCTCATTTAGTTGACTATCCATCTTGGAGAAAAATCTGCGAAAAGAAGGCCAGAGACATTGTTTTTGGTAAGTTGCAGCCCACCATCGTTAAATACATAAGCATTGCGGTAATGTTCAACTTGGTGGCTTTTTCTCTTCTTATTTTTAGTGGGAGGATGTAGGGGCGAGCTGCTGCTCGCCTGTTCATTAATCATTGCGGGCAAGCTGCCGCTCGCCCCTACCGACGTGTTAACTTAATTAATTCTTTCTCTCCAACTCTCTCATATTTTCTATTTTCTTTCTGGCCAAGAAACCATTGATGTCTTCGAAGTGTTCTTTAACGCGTTTGTTGCCGAATTCGAATACTTTGGTCACCAAGCCATCTAAGAAATCACGGTCGTGAGATACTAAAACCAAGGTGCCATCGAAATCGCGCAAAGCATCTTTAATGATGTCTTTGGTTTTCATATCTAGGTGGTTGGTAGGCTCATCGAGAATAAGAAGATTAACAGGTTCGAGCAATAATTTGATTAAAGCCAAACGGGTTTTTTCTCCTCCAGAAAGCACTTTAACTTTCTTTTGAATATCGTCGCCGCTGAACATGAATGCGCCCAACAAATCTTTTATTTTAGAACGAATATCGCCCACAGCAATTCTATCTATGGTTTCGAAAATGGTCATCGATTCATCTAACAGCGACGCTTGGTTTTGCGCGAAATAGCCAATTTGAGAATTGTGTCCGAGTTCTAATTTACCTTCATATTCAATCTCTCCTAAAATGGCTTTAATCATGGTTGATTTACCTTCACCGTTTTTTCCAACGAAAGCTACTTTTTGTCCGCGTTCAATAGTTAAAGATGCATCTTTAAATACCACGTGATCTCCATAGTTTTTTGATAATTCGCTCACAATCAATGGATAATTTCCCGAGCGTTGGGCCGGAGGAAATTTCAATCGTAAAGCAGAACTATCAACTTCATCTACTTCAATGATATCAAGCTTTTCTAACATCTTTACGCGAGACTGAACTTGTAAAGTTTTAGAATAGGTGCCTTTAAAACGATCGATAAATTGCTGTGTGTCGGCAATGAATCGTTGTTGTTCATCGTATTGTTTTTGTTGCTGTTCTCTGCGCTCTTTACGAAGTTCGAGGTAGTGCGAATATTTGGCTTTGTAGTCGTAAATTCTGCCCATGGTCACCTCAATGGTTCTGTTGGTGATGTTGTCTACAAAAGCTCTATCGTGAGAAATTACAATAACAGCCTTGGCGCTGTTCAACAAGAATTCTTCCAGCCATTGAATCGATTCAATATCCATATGGTTGGTTGGCTCATCGAGAAGAATTAAGTCGGGTTTTTGTAATAATATTTTGGCCAACTCAATACGCATTCTCCATCCACCACTAAATTCGCTGGTTGGACGGGTGAAATCTTCTCTTAAGAAACCCAAGCCTTTCAATACTTTTTCAACTTCGGCTTCGTAATTTACTTCTTCAATAGAATAGAATTTTTCGCTCAATTCAGATACGTCTTCAATGATTTTAGCATACTCATCAGATTCGTAATCGGTGCGTGTTTCCAATTCTTTGTTGAGGCGGTCAATCTCGGCTTTCATTTTAAAAACATCAGCAAAGGCTTTCGATGTTTCATCAAAAACGGAAGCGTCATCATCGGTTAACAAATGCTGAGGAAGGTAAGCGATAACCGCTTCTTTGGGTGCCGAAACATTTCCTTTAGATGGTTTACTTGCGCCAGCAATTATTTTAAGAAGTGTAGATTTACCTGCACCATTTTTACCCATAAGGGCTATCTTATCGGTATCGTTAACAGAGAAAGAAACCTCGCTAAACAAAGTTGTTCCGCCAAACTGCACCGCTAAATTATCTATTGAAATCATTGTAAAAATTTATGGCGCGAAGATAAGCATAGTGTTTAAATTATTGTTTAATTAATTTCGTTTGTATCGAGCCTTCTTCGTTAAACGCCTGCAAGAAATAAACACCTGCGGGTAAATTCTCGCCAACAATGGTATAAGGAGAAGATGAGGTGTTGATGAATTCCTCCATCACTTTTCCTTCCATATTGGTAAGTGTTAATCGAGAGATATTTTCATTGTTGAAATTGATGATAAAGTTGTGGTTAGATGGATTTGGATAAACTTGTATCAATGGTTTTTCTACAGATGAAATCGCGGTTACTGGATTGTAGGTGAACTTTATTTTATCTAAGTTGACATCTCCTGCTACAACAGCTACACGTAAAATATGTGTTCCCTGATTGGCGATATTGATATTGTTGAATGTGGTTGTTTTGTAAACATCGTACGAATTGGTTTTGGTTAAATTCATGTTAGATGTAAAGGGTGTACCATCAAGATAAAGCATGATTTGACCCAAACTACCTTGAGATGCGTGTCGCACATCTATCGAATAATTTCCTGCCTGCGTAATGTCAACAGTGTATTCTAACCACTCGCCGGCAGTAGTCCAGCCAATATCATAACCTCCACCTATGATAGGCTCTACATCAACATCTTCAAATCGAAAAGTGTTGGCTTCGTTACCTTGCGAATCATCATAATAAGCAATGTTTTGTCCGCCATTATCGTATTCTTCAAATTGAATTGTTCCAGGAATAACTGCTGCCGTTCCGTTGTAAGGAGAGCGATTTAAAACAGTAACTGTGGCGCTGTCCATCAAAGTGTAATTTCCACTTTTAGCAATAATTTTATATTCGCCGCTTTGGTTTACTTGAATGTTGCTTAAGGTTAATGATGTTGTGGTTTTGTTTTGCATCAACACATCGTTGTAGTACCATTGATAGCTAATGTTGTTGTTTGAGTAAGCGCCAAAAATTAATTCAAGGTTGCTGCCTTTAAAGGTGGTGGTGTCGTTAAGTGCTTGCGATAAACAAATGGTATTACATGTTTGAACACTAATTTTTATTGGTCCGTTGTGCGGATAAGCATCGAAATACAAATAGTTATTTTCTATTCGGGTTTGATTCAAAGTGTTTCCATTTTGAGTGATACTGAAGTTTCCTGTTAGGCCATCGAGAAAAACTTTCATGGTTACCGGACTCTTAACCTGCAGGGGTTGTAAGTAATTGGCAACGTTGAAAGATGGGGTGTTCCATGTGATATTTATTTCTTTAAGATTGGCATTGTAAGAGGTGGTGGGTGTATACTTTAATTTTTGCATTTGGTAGGTTAAAACCTCAGAAACAGTTCCAACCCACAGTTCATTGCTGTTCACTTTCGATTTCAAATAGTTTAAGTGATTTCTGTAATCGGCCACTGAAATATGTCCCCAGCCCGAACTACCTACATTGTGCATTTCTCTGTTTACCCACGCGTCGTTGGTAATAGCATAATCAACCCAAGTGTTTAAATTGACGGCTTTTGTAATTCCATTGGTCGTAACAGCATCAACTACTAGCGCCGATTTGAAAAATCCATCTACATCGGGACTGAAAGCATTGTTGTCGGCAGCGTTGTAAGTGCCCGTTCTAGATCCAATGTATCCTATCGATTTCAAATGATTATTGGCCGCATTGTTAAACTGATCATAAGGAAAAATAAAGTAGCGTGGATAACTTCCCGTATTGGTATTGATGAGTGTGGTGCTTAAATCCAATTGAGTAGAAAAATCTTCAGTAGCTGGCTCGGCCCATAAACCATCGTTGCACCAGCTTAGTTGAATGGCGCAGGTATGATTGTGCGTATGGTTGATGATTTCGTGACCGTAGTTCACCATGTCGGCAGCTTGAGTCCACATGCCCGGATTTGCTTCGCAAGAAGCCGTAATGGCACCAAATGTAAATTTCAGTCCGCGGTTACGGGCAATGGTATCGGCGTAGTTATTTATACCTATTACAGCGTTGTCTCCATAGTCATCGTGAATAAAAGAATAGGCGCCGGCGGCATCGTTTTTCCAGGTGGCAATGGTGGCGTTCGGACTCTGATTGTAAGCCTTTATAGCAAAGCACAAGCTAAGAATACATAGTAATTTTCTCTTCATAGTGTAGTAGTAATAAAGTTAGTCTCCCAATTATTAAGATAACAATTTTATCTTTGAATTTGTTACACTAAAATCATGGAAAGAAAAATAAAATTGATTTGGGACTTTAGAGGTCCCGATTCTAAAGGGATTGCCGAACATCATAAAATTCACTTGGGCGAATATGGAGAGAGAGCCAAGCTATCTTTTTACGAAGTAGGCTTTGAAGCAATGAATGACCAATATCATATTGCTTACATTACTGTAGAAGAAAAAGACATGAAATTATTGCGTGATGCTTTGAGACCACACAGGGGGGAGTTGGCGTAATTCATCAATAATATTTTGTAGAGACAGATAGAATCTGTCTTTAAAAAAGAAAA
>ENA-UPTJ01001506-UPTJ01001506.1-marine-metagenome-genome-assembly--contig:-NODE-1506-length-12424-cov-9.587194_pt1 | contig 12424 bp, 2 predicted proteins | sample MGYA00238168_ERZ767080 | MGnify/ENA primary metagenome ERZ767080 (study PRJEB28935, sample SAMN06266237) | marine metagenome | isolation source: Columbia River Estuary | place: USA:Columbia River Estuary... | reverse complement strand
GTGCCACATGGATTCACGTTGGTCCAAGAGAAAGTTTCTACATTAACAACGCGCATCATGGTAATACCAGCTGTTGCATTCAAAGGAACGGTAATGCTGCCTATTTCAAAATGCGGGCCAACAACGCCAACCGTAGAAGCATATACTTCTTCTCCCGGATCGGTAAATTGTCCGTTTTGGTTCCAGTCTATCCAAACCTTGGTGTTGTTGGTATAATTGCCATTACAAGTGCCTATTTCTATTGAAAGCGGGTAAACCACTCCAGGAGCCAAATCTGTTGGCGGAAGGGTAGTAAAGTTTGAATACATCCCAGCCGTAGAGCCTGGGCCAGGGGCCGTAATACCACAGGCCGAAGTGTTGTTCAAGGTGTTGAGTGTTACATTGAAAATTTCTTCATCGGCAACAAATGTGGCCGCACTTGCACAATAACACCCTAAGAATGAATTTGTCAATACTTCCACCGGCGTTGAAGTAGCGCTCTGGCCAGAACAAGTCACAATGCATTGATACCAAGTGTCTACGGTTTGAGAAGTAACATAGCTTGGTGAGGTGCCAGCAGTAATATTCGTCCAAGGGCCCGTAGCCGATGGTGCTGATTGCCATTGGTATGTTAAACCTGCTGCTTGGGTAGCTCCCGATAATGAAACCGTATAGTTTACACTCGGGCAAACAGGCGAGGCAGAAGTTTGTGCAGCCCCTGCCGTTGGCATACCAGAGCAAGCCGTAGCTGCAAGCACTGTAAAATCATAATCTTCGCATTCGCCATAATATTGGCCTACTGCACAACCATCCATTGATGGTGGGATAGCATTATAATTACACAATACACGCATGCGTACTGTGCCCACTGTAGCAGAGAAAGGCACCGTAACAGTTGCGTTATATACTGCCGTTCCAGAACCTGGCGAGGTATAGACGAGCTCTCCGGCATCTGTAAAAGATTGGTTGTTATTCCAATCTATCCAGACCTTGAAGCCTTGACCATATGTTGGGCCGGCTTGCATATTTAAGGTTACGTCTTGTCCTTGAATTTGAGAAACCGTTTGACCTGAAATATAAGCATATGAACCAGCACTACAACCAGAGTTGTTATTGGTTATGTTTGCTGCACCTCCAGTGGTACTGAAATTCAAAATTTGATCTCCAACCCCACATCCAAACCCAAAGGTCGGAACACAATACTGTGCATAAGCTGTGGTGCCAAAAACTGAAAATAGAACAAGGAGATAGTTGAAGTACAGTTTTTTCTTCATAGTAAAGAATTTATAGTTTAGACCTACCAAATGTAATATTTTTTCTGAAACAAAAAAAGGGGTGCGTTCACACCCCCTTTTCCTTTATAACTTATTGATTTATTGCTTGATAAATCTCTTATTAAAGTAAGAGTCTTCGATGAGCACTCTTATGGTATACATACCAGTTTGTAACATCGCAACACTCAGTTGTGTCTCTAAAGAAGAAATTACTGGCGTACTCAGCACCAATTTTCCGTTGATGTCCAATACCTCGATGCGCTGAATATTATGCCCTGTCTGATTAGCAATGGTCAACAAACTAGACGCTGGGTTAGGATAAACTTCCCACTGCATAGAGATGTCATTAATTGCCGCGGTGTAATCGCATGAGCCATCAACAATAACAACAACATTGGAGGTGTCGTTGGCACATACTGGGCTTGTTACAATATAATCATAATTGAACTGGCCGGCAAGGTTGCCGGAGGTGTCAAGATTGCCAGGTAAAGCTTGGTTGCTCGGGTTATACCACGTGCCGTCTAAATCAACGTTGCCCCCAAGTGCCATCAGTAAATCAAACGGCTCGTTCAGACATACGGTGATCGTGCCGTCTTCACCAGCGCTTGGCGCAGCAAATACCTCTACTGTTGAGGTCGCTTGGTCCATCGCACAACCATCCGATACTACATAGTTGAACGTATAGGTCTGTGATGCGTAGTCTGTAGAGTTAAAGGTCTCGTTTTGTAAGATGACTGCCGGTGACGTAGCTACCCACTCCCCGCCTAGGGTGTAGTTAGCAATGCCTAAGAACAAGTTCACGCTCTCGCCGTAGCATATCTCCAATACTTCGCCCTCTACACCAGCATACACATCCACCTCACTGATCTCAATGGTGTAGTTGCCCGCTGTGCCAGAGCCGTCATGCATGAGGTAGTACTCTACCCCTGGCGTTAGGCCACAAATCGTGAAGTTTGGTGCTTGGCTTGAGCCGTCCATCTCATCATCATTAGCACCTTCAAGCGTGAAGCTTGGCAAGATACTACAGTCTGTGCCGTAGTATACTGCAATTTGGCCATTGTATTCAACACCCGTAGCATCAATGCGTACATTGCCTGAAGCTGGTGCGGTAAAGCGGAACCATGTAGTGTGGTTCAAGTCGTCATTGGCCCAACCCGTGGTGGTTTGTGCACCTGTAACTGGTGGCACAATGCCAATTTCGTCAATAGATACTGTAGCTGCTGCATTGTTATACAACAAGCCCGGAGCACCTACAATGATCTCGTGTGCGCCACATGCGTTGTCGTTGCTGATTGGCATCACTACACTCACTGGGCCAACATATGCTGAAGTGTCTTGGCCACATACCGCCTGTACGTATACATCTAGTGGTTGGCCTGGATACCATGCTGTGTTTTCTGTAGTATCTGTAAAGTTGTTGTCAAGGGCATAGATCGTGCCGGTATACAACGCGGCCCCTTGGTCTAACACCTGAAGGTTGAAGCCTGTTGATGGGTAGAATGAAGTATATGGTGCCCAATCCCAGCTGCTCATTAAGCTGTCTACTCCTGCAGCACTTGCAATGTTCGTAGGGTTAGAACAAATCGGTGGCGTTTGGAAGTTGTAGAACAAACCTTCGCTTTGTAAACCACCCGCACAATCAGAATAGATATACATATCGTAATCTCCTAGAGGAATCAAGTTCAAGAGCTGTGCCGATGCACTCGTTACGTTCAAGGTGGTGCCCCCCGTAAGTGGGTCAAAACCTGCTGGGCCGTATACTACGGTCCATGAAGTCTCGTTGGCAGCACTTGCCGTCCAAGTGAAGGCCGCCTCGTTAGGGAACATATACATCGTGCTCAAGGCAACAGGGTTCGGGCAATCTACATAGTAGAAATGCACACAGCTGTTGTTCTGCAAATATGCTTGGTTGTTCATCGATACGTCGATGTTCTGAGGGCCGCGGATACCAATCTCAGCATCGGCACCATAATCCCAACTCGTCGGGTTGCCCATCAATACGTCGTCATAAACATAATAGATCTCCTGAGTGGCCTCGTCAATGATTAACTCAAATGTGGCGCCATCGGGTAATACTGGAAAGGCATAATGACCAATGTTATTCCATTGTACAATAAATTGACTATTTGGTGAAGTGCCAACTTGCTCGTAGAACACCCCTCCAGGAAGTGCGGTTGTTCCTAAATCCTGCACAAACGGATATAAGCCATTACCATTGGCCATTGTGTAGCCAACATTGGCTGTCATGGTTCCAAATACTAAACCTCCATTGTTACCAATAGTTGCTGTTGTAAATAAATTACCCTGATACAATACTGGGAAAGGCAAAGTAATACCCAGTTCTGTGTCGTCTAATAGGTTAGCATTGGTACCCGTAGTGCTAATATCGATAAACCCAGTAGTTGGGCAATCGGAATTCCATTCAATGTATTGTCCTTGGTCATAAGTGTTCCAAGAAACTGATGGCGTCCAGTAAGATGAATCCCCAGGTGTACAAATTGCACGTACATACGCCTGATAGAAACTATAAGGTGTAAGGTTCGGAATGGTATAGGGGTGTGCTGTAACCGTTACGATTGTTCCGGTGCCTGGCGTAAAGCCTTGTGGACCATATTCCACTTGCCATTCCGTTTCAGATCCAACAGGTGTCCAGTCAATAACGGCATCGTTCAAGGAAGAACTCACCAATACTGGCGCTGATGGTTGGGGGCACGTTGGCGGCGCAGAAACCATAACAAAGTAATCCTCCGTCTCACCCCAAGTATAGGTGCCGCATGGATTGACGTTTGTTCCAACCGTTGTTTCCACTAAAACAACTCGCATTCTAGTAATTCCAGGAGCTGCCCCCGTAGGAACAGTAACCAATCCCATTTCGGTATGTGGGCCGTTAGTAAAGGTAGTAGAGCTATAAACTTCTTCTCCTGGATCGGTAAACAAACCGTTTTGATTCCAGTCTATCCAAGCCTTGGTCCAGTTGTTGTAATTACCATTACAAGTACCTACTCCAACCTCGAAAGGATAAACCACCCCAGGAGAAAGGATCGGTGCTGCAACACTGGTGGTAAAGTTTGAATACTGCCCCGCCAGCGAACCCGGTCCGGGGGCAGCAACACCACATGCAGAGGTGTTGTCTAAGGTGCTGATTTTTACGTTTAGAATCTCTTCGTCAAATGTACTAGTGGCATTGCTCTGGCAATAACAATTAACAAAGCTGTTAGTTGTCACTTCCAATACAGCTGAAGTATCAATAAGACCCGAGCCCGTACAGGTTACAATACACTGATACCATGAATCAACAGTTTGAGTGGCGCTGTATGCCGATGAAGTAGCGCCTACAATGTCCGTCCAAGGCCCGGTTGCCGAAGCCGCTGTTTGCCATTGGTAAGTAAGCCCTGAAGAGAATGTGGCATTGGCCATGCTTAAGTTAAACGGCACTGAGGGGCAAACTGGATTAGCTGTTGAAGCAGTAATTCCAGCATTTGGCGCCCCCGTGCAAGCTACGCCTGAAATAAACGAAACAGAACCTAAAAACCCACGGTTATTGATGCCGCTTGTAAGTGTTCCGCCAAAACCAATATCTGTACCTGTCAACAAGTTACACCCTCCACCAGAAAAGGTATACGAACCCGCAGTGAGTGTAGAGTAGCGCAAGCTTCCGTTCAAAGACAAACAAAGCCCATAGGTTGCTCCTCCAGGTATGATTAAGTTTAAACCTGTAAGCATTGGTTGCCCTACGTTTGTGGTTGTGTTAGCTACCCCTGTGAACGGCTGAGCAGAAACTTGTGTCCAACCAGTGGCCGTGCTTACAGACATGGTGGTTTGATTGATCGGGTTGGGATTATACCATAGCGTGGCAGTGTTGGCGCCAGTTAAACTAGTTACCGATGCAATGTCAGTTATAATTACATCATTGGCATTGGTATTCTGAAAGTTAAAGGTAATCATGCTCGAACCATTATTATTGGTAAAATTGGTCGAGATGCTTGTCTGGGCATATAGCATTCCCGTAAACAAGAACGCGATAACAGAAATGCTTTTAATTATTGCTTTCATTTGATTGATTTTATGAATTATTGAACAGCGATTCTTTCAATGACACTCATGCCATTCATTTGTACTTTGACCATATATAACCCTTTAGGGTAAGCTGTGAAGTCAATGGTTGTTGATTGATCAAAGATTGTTTGGTTCAATCGCTTGCCATTCATATCTAATAATTCTAAGACAGCTGTTCCGCTTTGCTCCATCGAGATAAATAACATTCCATCTGTGGGGTTAGGATACATAGATACTCCCATGGTGTTTTCATTGATGGAGGCCGTAAAATCACAAGAGCCATCAACAATCACCAATACATTTGAAGTATCGTTAGGGCAAGCTGCATTGCCAACAATATAATCATAGTTGAATTGACCAGCAAGGTTGCCAGAGGTATCCTGAGCTGAAGACAATGGTTGATTATTTGCATTATACCAATTTCCGTTGGCATCGATATTGCCAGACAAACCATTCCACAATACAAACGGCTCGTTCAGACATACGGTGATCGTGCCGTCTTCACCAGCGCTTGGCGCAGCAAATACCTCTACTGTTGAGGTCGCTTGGTCCATCGCACAACCATCCGATACTACATAGTTGAACGTATAGGTCTGTGATGCGTAGTCTGTAGAGTTAAAGGTCTCGTTTTGTAAGATGACTGCCGGTGACGTAGCTACCCACTCCCCGCCTAGGGTGTAGTTAGCAATGCCTAAGAACAAGTTCACGCTCTCGCCGTAGCATATCTCCAATACTTCGCCCTCTACACCAGCATACACATCCACCTCACTGATCTCAATGGTGTAGTTGCCCGCTGTGCCAGAGCCGTCATGCATGAGGTAGTACTCTACCCCTGGCGTTAGGCCACAAATCGTGAAGTTTGGTGCTTGGCTTGAGCCGTCCATCTCATCATCATTAGCACCTTCAAGCGTGAAGCTTGGCAAGATACTACAGTCTGTGCCGTAGTATACTGCAATTTGGCCATTGTATTCAACACCCGTAGCATCAATGCGTACATTGCCTGAAGCTGGTGCGGTAAAGCGGAACCATGTAGTGTGGTTCAAGTCGTCATTGGCCCAACCCGTGGTGGTTTGTGCACCTGTAACTGGTGGCACAATGCCAATTTCGTCAATAGATACTGTAGCTGCTGCATTGTTATACAACAAGCCCGGAGCACCTACAATGATCTCGTGTGCGCCACATGCGTTGTCGTTGCTGATTGGCATCACTACACTCACTGGGCCAACATATGCTGAAGTGTCTTGGCCACATACCGCCTGTACGTATACATCTAGTGGTTGGCCTGGATACCATGCTGTGTTTTCTGTAGTATCTGTAAAGTTGTTGTCAAGGGCATAGATCGTGCCGGTATACAACGCGGCCCCTTGGTCTAACACCTGAAGGTTGAAGCCTGTTGATGGGTAGAATGAAGTATATGGTGCCCAATCCCAGCTGCTCATTAAGCTGTCTACTCCTGCAGCACTTGCAATGTTCGTAGGGTTAGAACAAATCGGTGGCGTTTGGAAGTTGTAGAACAAACCTTCGCTTTGTAAACCACCCGCACAATCAGAATAGATATACATATCGTAATCTCCTAGAGGAATCAAGTTCAAGAGCTGTGCCGATGCACTCGTTACGTTCAAGGTGGTGCCCCCCGTAAGTGGGTCAAAACCTGCTGGGCCGTATACTACGGTCCATGAAGTCTCGTTGGCAGCACTTGCCGTCCAAGTGAAGGCCGCCTCGTTAGGGAACATATACATCGTGCTCAAGGCAACAGGGTTCGGGCAATCTACATAGTAGAAATGCACACAGCTGTTGTTCTGCAAATATGCTTGGTTGTTCATCGATACGTCGATGTTCTGAGGGCCGCGGATACCAATCTCAGCATCGGCACCATAATCCCAACTCGTCGGGTTGCCCATCAATACGTCGTCATAAACATAATAGATCTCCTGAGTGGCCTCGTCAATGATTAACTCAAATGTGGCGCCATCGGGAATAATTGGCGAATTGAAATGTGGTAAATTTTTCCATTGAATCACAAACTGACTATTTGGTGAGGTGCCAATTTGCTCATAATACACTCCTCCACTACCCACAGGATATGCAGAATATAATTGTTGGATATAAGGATACAGACCATTTCCTGCGTCCATTACATAATTAAGAGCCCCGGTGGTCATGCCTAATTTTACACCTCCAGTTGCACCAATCAAGGCTGTAGTAAATAAGTTCCCTTGATATAGTATTGGAAAAGGTAAAGTTATTCCAGCTTCACCTAAATACGCTAAGTTCGTATTGGTTGCCGTTGGACTTGCGCTAATATCTATAAATCCGGTGCTTGGACACTCTGAATTCCATTCGATATACTGACCCTGATTATAAGTATTCCAAGAAACCAGGGGTGTCCAATAAGAAGAGTCTCCCGGTGTACATACAGCACGCACCCTAGCAGCATAAAACTCATATGAATTAAGATTGTCTATAAGGTAAGGATGAGCTGTTGTAAATGCAGTTGTTCCTGTGCCTAAAGCAAAACCCTGTGTACCATATTCTACTTGCCATTCGGTTTCTGTACCCCCAGGTGTCCAGTCAATGGTGCCCGAGGTGAAAGTACTAGATACCACACTCACCATTGTGGGTTGTGGACAAGTTGGCGGAGGCGAAATATTAACCATATAATCTTCTGTTTCGCCCCATGTGTAAGTTCCGCAAGGTGACGGGGCTGTATTTGACTCTATGATAACTATGCGCATGCGTGTCAAACCCGAAATTGCTGTAGGAGGTATGGTAATATTAAATGGCACATTGACCGTTACAAGGGATGGTAACGGGTTGTATGAATCATGTAACAATTCATAAGTGTCAAATAAACCATTATGGTCTAAATCTATCCAAACTCGAGTACCATAAGAATAGGTTCCTCCTGAACAATTAATTAAATCCAATTCCATCGGATACGTAACCCCTGGCGACAACAAAGTAGAAATACTTGTATAATCTGAATATGTTCCATTACATGATGGCGAGGTATTATCTATGGTGTTAAGCTCAACACGTTGGATATCACCGTAGGTTGTCGAGGTTGCCCCACTTGTACAATAACAATTGAAAAAATCATTGGTAGCAACACTTACTACCGTGGAGGTGTCTATTGAGCCTGAAGCAGTACACGTAACAATACATTGGTACCAAGTATCTACGGTCTGAGAAGTTGAGTAAGCAGAGTTCGTTGCGCCAATGATATCCACAAACGGCCCTGCTGCCGATGTAGCAGATTGCCATTGGTAGGTTATGCCCGAAGCGAGTGTATTACCCGAAAGCGAAAGTGAATAAGGAACGCTTGGGCAAACTGGGCTCATCGATGCATTTGCTGTCCCTGCCGTTACTGTACCAGAACATGCCGTACCAGGAACGTAATGTATTTTAATATTCGGGCGGTAATTACCATAAGAAGCACTAGAAAGTGCTGTTGCTGTTGAACCTGCTGTTCCAGATGCCCAACCCAAGGCCAAACCCGTTTGCAGCTCACGAAAGAACGGATTGCCAGCACTTGCCGTGCCATACTTGACATGATCTGTCATGATTTGCAAAGTACCACCAGTATAGATAAATGGGGAGGTTAAAATGAATGACTCCCAACCTGGACCAGTCACCATAAAGCCTTGATTAGTGTTGTTGTATACTGAAGTGGCGCCAAGCGTTAAGTCTCCCCAGGTTGTCCCCGTAGTGAGCGTTGTTGCCGAGTTATTAGCAAGCAATATTTCAAAATCATTAGGCGCAGTGATAGTACCAGAGGCCTTTTCCCATTCAATCTGTGTAATCATTGACCCAGGAGGAATTGCCGCCAATTCGGAAGCCAAATAAATATAACAATACTTCGAATAATTAAAAGTCGAGGTGGCCGCACTTCTATAGTAAGGGCCCGTTAAATAGCTACTAGCTGTTCCGGTTCCAATTTGTATTACTTGAGCGTTGACATATTGCCCAATGAAAAGAAAGAAAAAGCCTAATGCGTAAAGTTTTCTCATGTTTAGAATTTTAAGGCCTAAAGATAAGAAAACCCAAACAAAAAAGCCACCCCAAGGGGTGGCTTTCGAATATTAAGTGTGATTTAATTATTGTTTAACAACTCTGAATGTTTGAACTGAATTTTCAGCTGTGATTCGAATCATGTAAACACCAGTTGTCATGTTCGTGAGGTCAATCACCGAACCATTGGACACACTTGTGTTGTCAACAACTAATTTACCTTGAGCATCAAACACTTGTGCTTGAGCTGAAAGCTCAGATGGCATATTTATCGTTAACTCACCAGCAGTTGGGTTTGGCTGTACCGACATCTCAATGATGTTTGCTTGCTCTAAACCTACTGCATCGATTAACTCACAATCAGACTGATCTGAACATCCTTGTGGTGATGTAACGATTACAGCATATGAACCGTTTTGAGTAGCTGTAAATGTTGCAGTTGAACCATTTGGAACGTCTGTACCTGAGGCACAGTTGATCCATTGATAGTTCATTCCTGATGGAGTAGCAGCCAAGGTAACATCATTTACAACTGAAATCATTGCAACCGGTGTAGCATTTACAACCACAACCACTTGGTCCGTATTCTCACATCCATTCACACCTGTTCCAGTAACAGTATAAGTGGCTGTAGAAGCAGGAGCAAACGAAACGCCGTTAGCTACACCACCTGTCCAGCTGTATGAAACCGCTCCTTGAGCAGTTAATGTCACTGACTCACCAGAACAAATTGTTTGATCCATACCACCATCAATGTCTGGCAATGCCAACACAGTAACAGTTACTTGATCAGAATTTGTACAGTTATTCATTCCAGTAGCAACAACGTTATAAGTAGCAGTAGATGTTGGTACAAATGCAACACCATTCGTTACGTTTGGCGTTGTCCAAGTAAGGAAGCCATTACCAGTAGCAGTAAGTGTTGCTGAGTTGCCTTGACAAACTGCGAAGTCTGGTCCAGCATCAACAACTGGAATTGGAAGTACCGTTACCGTTGTACTTTGTGAAGCAGCGCCACAAGCGTTGGTTGCCACATAAGTCAAGTTCACAACAACTGGGTCATTTACAGTTGGCGTATAGGTTACCGTTCCATTGGTTACGTTAGGTGAAATAATACCAGAACCGTTGCTTGTTGTCCAGTATCCACCAAGACTGTTTTGTACAGCTGCACTCAAAGATGCTGGCGAATTCGCACAAACCGTTTGAGGTGCAGAGATATTTACAGATGGGCCTGTTGAAACAGTCACCATGACTTGGTCTTGGTTAGTACATCCATTCGAACCAGTACCAACAACAGTGTATGTTTGAGTTGCATTTGGATAGAAAGGAATGCCTTGAGTTACACCATTGTTCCAAGCATAAGTAGAAGCACCAGAAGCAATTAATGTTGCGCTTAAACCAGCACAAACCGTAATGTCTTGACCAGCATCTACAGTTGGCAATGCCAACACAGTTACCGTCATTTGATCTTCATTGGTACAACCATTTGCGCCCGTTGCAGTTACAGTAAGTACTGCCGAGTTAGCAGGAACAAACTGTGTGTTGTTAGGTACGTTGTTGTTCCACTGGAAGCCAGTTACTGCTGTAGGTGTTGCAGACGTTGTAGTGGCATTCAAAATGATTGGTGTGCCATCACATATTGTCTGGTCAAGACCAGCATTTACTATTGGTTGAGGCAATACATAAACCATTACTTGGTCTTGATTCTGACAACCATTACCATCTGTACCAACTACAGTATAAGTAGCAGTAGCCGAAGGGAAGAATGGTGTAGCGTTAGTAACGCCGTTGTCCCAAGCATAAGCTAAAGCACCTGAACCTGCTAGTGTTACTGGCGAAGCATTACAAATTGTTTGGTCAACACCCGCGTCAACAATAGGAAGTGCGTTTACTACTACTTCCACTGTATCAGAGTTAGCACAACCCACACCGTTCAATACAGAAACAACATAAGTTGCAGTTGCACCAGGAGCAAAATCGATACCATCAACCACGCCGTTATTCCAAGTAAATGGAGCCAAGCCTGTAGCTGCTAATGCTGTTGTGTCGCCGATACAAATTGCTTGGTCAACACCGGCATCTACTGCAGGAACAGAAGAATAAGTCACCATCATTGTATCCACATTCACACAGCCATTGAGGTCTGTACCCGCAACAATGTAATCTCCAGATGCGCCTACAGCAAAAGCAACGCCATCAACAACTCCGTTGTCCCAAACATAAGTTGAGGCACCAGCACCATTCAAGGTTAGTTGCTCTGTAGCATTGTCTGAACAAATTAATACATCCTGACCAGCACTTACCGTAGGTAGGATATTCACTGTAGTGATGTTCGTAGTTGCTGTTGAGAAACATTGCGTAGCTGGGTTTGTAGCTGTTACTACATATGAAGTTGTAATAGGAGCTGTTGTAGTGTTGAATTCTACAGTACTTGTAGTAGCGGTAGTGTCATTCAATACTGACCATAACCAGTTCATGCTCGATGTAAAGTTTGTACCTATTGCGGAGGCACCAAAGAACATGTTTGTTCTGTTAGATGAAACTGTACCGCCATTTGTATACGCACACACACCAGAAGCATCTGCATAGCGATAGTGTGAAGCACCTGTGAAGGCGTTCGTATACGTTGCAGCAGCATTATTTGTGTATGAAGTGTTATTGAAACAAATCTCAACGACAATATTAGACGTGCCATCCCAAACAAAAGGTGTTTGGAAGTTAATGGTATTGTTTGCTACACCTAAACCACTTGGTTGAAGGTAAGCATTGTAATAAACCTGTGTCAAGCCAGTTTCAAAGTTAGTTGTAAGGGCCGTAACAGAAGTGTTCGCCATGCTAATCGTATAGTCAGTAAACCCTGCAGCAGTTGACTGAGAAGTTACATCAAAACCAACTGAATTAATCGACCCTGGCAATACATTCAATGCTGATAATTCAGCAGCAGTAAATAAGAACTGTTGTTTTGCACCATAATACCAGTTTCCATAAGGAGAAGGCCATGTAGTGGTGCCATTGCCCGTTGTACCTGTACCTAATTGTGCAGTGCCTGGTACAGCAGGAATACTTTCCGCTACCAATTGAACTGTGTCTCCAGTACAAACTGC
>ENA-UPTJ01001504-UPTJ01001504.1-marine-metagenome-genome-assembly--contig:-NODE-1504-length-12430-cov-15.008404_pt1 | contig 12430 bp, 13 predicted proteins | sample MGYA00238168_ERZ767080 | MGnify/ENA primary metagenome ERZ767080 (study PRJEB28935, sample SAMN06266237) | marine metagenome | isolation source: Columbia River Estuary | place: USA:Columbia River... | reverse complement strand
TGGTGGCCGCTGGCACGCGACCGGCTTTGTAGTCCAGCATTTTCTGAATGGTGACTTCTTTAGGAACACCCGCCAAAGAAATCATGCCCGGCTGAGCACGGCCATCGGTACCGTGGCAGGCGGCGCAAGATGCAGCCCAGCTGCGCACATGCAGCGGATCGACCTGGGCTTGGGCCAGACCAGACAAGGCGACCAGAGAGGCCGCAGTCAAAGCGTGTTGAATCTTCATGGGTTTTCCTCGAAAAAATCAGTTGGGGCGATTGAACTTCTCAACGCCCATCAGGGGCGCAGATAAACAAATTTCTCATTGGCCTGCAGCTTGGCCACTTCGGCTACACCGGAGGGCACTATTTTGGCTTCCATCAGCAGTTTGTCGGCAGAGATTTTGCGCGACACCAAGGTGTTGTTGCACACACGGAACTCCACGCCTTTGTTGACCAAATCAGCAACACTCCCAGCAAACGGCTGGTCCATCTGGTTGGTGGCACCATTGATCATAAAGTCGATACCCAGGCCGTGGGTGACGACCACAATTTTGGCTGTTGGGTCGGCAGCCAGGTGGTTACGGATATTGCCGATAGCCCGTGATGCCTGTGGGATACCCTCGCTCAAGTGGTAAACCACCTTGATCTCGGCCCAGCTCAGGGTGCATGCCAGCAGGCCAGACATCAATAACAGGTGTTGTTTCATTAGTTGCTCCTTAAGTATGGATATTAGCGAGTTCAAGGGGGGAAGCATGCCCGTAAAAACCCGCCCTCAAACTGACGTTAAACATTCAATCGCTTTCGCTGGCGATCTGCACACACACTGAGCGACAAAGGGTCACCACACGGTCGTTGATGATGCGGTAGTAAATTTGTACACCTTCGCGGCGCTTACCAAGCACGCCTGCCTGGTAGAGATTGTTCAGGTGCTGCGACATGTTGGGCTGGGTCGTGTCGATCTCGGCCAGCAACTCGCCCACATTCTTTTCGCCATTGCAAAGCGCGCTGATGATGCGCAAGCGCATGGGAGCCGACATGACGCGAAACAAATCGGCGGCTTTTTCAAAAACCTCTTCCGATTCGGTCAGGGCGTTTCCTTCTCGTGATGCTGTTTTGGCCATGGTGTCTTTTCTTCTAGAGTTTGATATGCCAAGACTTTTAAACAGCCCCTTGCTTCTTGAACCAATTTAACATTCTTTGCCAGCCATCGTCTGCTGCCGCTTTGCGGTAGGTTGGTCGGTAATCGGCATGAAAAGCGTGAGGTGCTTCTGGATAAACCACAAATTCGCTTGACTTAGCAGCGCCGGGGCCTTGTGCCAGTGCGGCTTTCATTTTTTCAACCGTATCTAAGGGGATGCCAGTATCGGCTGCGCCGTATAAGCCCAGCACGGGGGCTTTGAGTTGACTGGCCAATGCCAAGGGGTGCGCTGGCGTTTGCGCTGTTGTGTTGCCGACCAAGCGGCCGTACCAAGCCACACCCGCCTTGAGTTGAGGCTGATGCGCGGCATACAGCCAAGTGATGCGGCCACCCCAGCAAAAGCCAGTAATGGCCAATTTTTGAGCATTGCCGCCATTGCGTGAAGCCCAGGCCACGGTGGCGTCCAAATCGGCCATCACTTGTGCGTCAGGCACTTTGGCAATGATTTCTGATTGCAGCTTGGCCATCTCACCATATGCGCTGGGGTCACCTTGGCGCACAAAAAGTTCGGGTGCAATGGCCATGTAGCCCGCTTGTGCCAAGCGGTGAGTGACATCGGCGATGTATTCGTGCACACCAAAAATTTCAGAAATGACAAGCACCACTGGCAAATCAGATTTGCCTGCTGGCGCGCTGCGGTAGGCGGGCATCTTGAAGCCATTGACATCAATGGTGACTTCGCCAGCGACCAAACCTGCAACCGGTGTTTTGATAGCCGTTTGAGCGATGATGGGCATGGCTGCTGCTGCGTAGCCAACGCCAATGGCTGCTTTGAGTGCAAAGCGACGTGTGGTGCCATTGGCATCTGCAGGGCCGCCCAACAGAGCTTGAGTGTCATCAATGAGGTCTTTGTTCATGGTCCGCCTAAGTCAATTTTGTGGGCGAATTGTAGGGTCGCTTGCGCATGTTTGTCTATTCATCTACTGAATTGGATGGCTGTAGCCGTAGGCACTCATCACAGACTTTGCTTTGTCAGTTTTCAAGTAACGCATGAGTGCAATTGCTGCAGAATTTTTTTGCCCAGCTACAAGCAAAATAGCATCTTGCTGAATCGGTGAATAAAGTTGAGGAGGCACGATCCACGCAGATCCTTTTAACAACTTGCCTTCCGAGAAAACTTGCGACATGGCGACAAAGCCAATTTGGGCATTTTCAGTTTCCACAAATTGATAGGCTTGGCTGATGTTTTCACCTTGCACAAACTTTGACTTGAGCTGTTCAGTTAAGCTCAAACTTTGAAGCGTCTCCATGGCCGCAACGCCATAAGGCGCTAGTTTGGGATTGGCCAAGGCTAGTTTTTGAAAACGACCTGTTTTTAAGATCTCCCCTTCTGGATCGACCCGTCCAGCTTGTCGACTCCAAAGAACCAGTCTGCCTTGAGCATAAGTAAATCGAGTACCTGCAAGCCCCAGACCTTCTTTTTCTAATCGAGCGGGCGTTTCCTGATCCGCCGCAAGCAATAGGTGAAAAGGCCCACCATTTTTGATCTGCGCATAAAAGGCTCCCGTTGAGCCCAATGAAAGACGTACTTTGTGGCCAGACTCAGCTTCAAATTGCGCCACAATTTTTCGCATGGGCAAGCTGAAGTTGGAAGCTACAGCCACAGTGACTTCAGCTGCTTGAATGGAAATTAGCAATGCAATTTGAAGAAAGACAAATACAAGATTTCGGCGCATGGATTGGCCCTTACTTCTGAAGATCAGCATGCCTGTCTTGCCGCTCACGCAAATTATGTTGGCCTGAGCCCAGCCTATTGCCACCCAATGGCAAGTTTTCATGCGCAAGGCACATAGGACGCCCTCTTGCGCCACTGGCCAAATAATCTTTTAACAAAGACTTGCGAACCAACGACTCATCAAGCAAGCGCGAAACAGTTAAATAAGCAAACACCGCATCGACCAATGCCTCAGGGGTCAGACCGTAAGTCTTTTGAGTTTGCCGCCACAGATCATCAGTAAATGACATGAACGCCCAAAACGGCGAATGATGCGGCGCATGAGCTTGCAAAATCAATGGCAGCGTTTGTTTAAAGCGTCCTGAATTGGCGATCAAATCCCAGTACTTGGCCAGTCTGGTAAAGCGCTCGAAGCTTTCTTTGTCAATGGCATTGTTTTGTCGAATGACATATGGCGGCTGCTGGTCGTACACCATGCCATGCGTTTCAGTGTGACGCGCCAAGGGGGTGCCTCGCAAGCGTTTCAAGATACCCAATTGAATTTCCTGAGGCCCTATGTCCAGAAGGCGGTCAAAGCCTTCTGCAAAACTTTGAAGGGTTTCACCTGGCAAGCCAAAAATTAAATCAGTGTGCAAATGCGCATTGGATTCAGTCAGAAGCCAACGTAAATTGGCCTCTGTTTTTGCATTGTCTTGTCGCCTTGAGATTCGCTGCTGCACCTCTTCATTGAAGCTTTGGATGCCCACCTCAAACTGCAAAACGCCAGGAGGAAATTGTGAAATCAATTCTTTCAAACGATCTGGCAAGTGATCGGGTATGACCTCGAAATGAACCAGCAAGCCTTGGGCAGAATCGTTTTGAAGCCGGTCAAGGAAGAACTGCAAAATTTGCGCGGATGCTTCAATTTTTAAGTTGAATGTGCGATCAACAAACTTGAAGTTGCGAGCGCCCCGTCTGAACAAGATGTCCAATTCTTGAAGAAAAGGATTCAAATCAAAGGCCCATGCTGTTTTGTCTAAGGAGCTCAAACAAAATTCGCATTTAAAGGGGCATCCTCTAGAGGCTTCCACATACAGCACTCTGTTGGCCAAATCGGCATCGGAAAATTCACGGTAAGGCAACTCAATGTCGCTCAAGGGGGGTTGCTCGCCCTGAATCATTTTCATCAAGGGCTTAGGGCCGTGTAGCAATGCAAGACACAGTTTGGGAAAGCTCACGTCACCCCAACCTGAAATGACAAAGTCTGACAATTGAACAATTTCTTGGGAGTCGGTTTCGTGACTCACTTCAGGTCCACCCAAAACAATGGTGATACGAGGCCGCTGAGCTTTAAGAGCCTTCACAAGTGCAGTGGTTTGAATCACATTCCAGATGTACACCCCAAAGCCAATGATTTGAGGGCGATCTGGCAATTCAGGTCCAAACTGATTAAGCAGTTCCAGCGCCATGTCTTGGATCGGTTTGGCCAAGGTGAACTCGGTCAGCACAGTTCGCTGCGCTAAATCGTCATTGCCATGGCGCGCCATGTTGGCCATGAGGTAACGAAGTCCTAATGAGGCGTGAATGTACTTTGCATTGAGCGTACAAAGAACAATGGCAGGCGAGTGCTTCTCAAGTTGGGACATGCCCACATTATCCAACGAGTCAGGGTGTCAAAGCGAGCTCAAGCCTCTGCTGAAAACAACTTCTTTTTTGACAAACTTCTCATGGTTGTCTTCCACTGCATTCAGTTCGTACAAATAGTTCACCATCATGGCACTGGACTGTGCAAAACCTTTTTTAGACAGATCAGCCGCCCAATTGATATCGTGCAGCTTGGCCCCATTGGCCAAATGAAACTTGGCCACAGAATCACCGGAAGACTTGTGCACAAATTGAGTCAGGTAAATAAAGCACAGATACATGAGGGCTGTTTTTTCTTCGGCTCTGGCCAGGGCAGGCGTCCAACCTTTGGCAAGGCGTTTTGACCACTCGCCCTCTTTCATCAGTACTTTCAATGACTGTGCAATTTTGCCCTTTTTGTCTTCTAAGGCTTCCAATGCGGGCGAGCCAGGCAAAGCATCTAACCATTTGTTAAATCCGGGTACCGGCGACAAGGTGGAAAAGGTTTTAACACTGGGAATTTCTTGCAGTATTTTTTCGGCCACTCGCTTGATCAAAAAATTACCGAGTGAAATGCCACGCAGTCCAGGCTGGCAGTTACTGATGGAGTAAAAAATAGCGGTCTTGAATTTTTTGGAATCGAGTGATTCAGACTTCTTATCAAGTAAGGGGCCTACTTCTTTTGAGATGGTCGTCACCAAAGCAACCTCGACAAAAATCAAAGGCTCTCCAGGCAACTGAGGATGAAAGAAAGCATAGCAGCGGCGGTCGGGTTGCAGTCGGCGCCTCAAATCGTCCCATCCATCAATGGCATGAACCGATTCATGCTGAATGATTTTTTCCAGCAAAAGCGCCGGTGACGACCATGTGATTTCGTGCAACTCCAAAAATCCTGGATTGAACCAAGAGTTCAGTAAGTGCTGCATGTCTGCATCAACTGCCTTTAAACCAGACTTATTTTTAGTGTGCGTTAACAGCTGCTCACGCATGCGAACAATGGTTTGCGTGCCATTGGGTGCCCGATTGATTCGGCGCAACAACTCTTGTCTGGCAGGCTCGACTATTTTGAAAAGTGCTACTAGACTTTCATCATCGTATTTATCGGCATACAGCTGAGCAGCTTGCAAAACATCGATGGGATCGGGACTGAATTTGTGGGCTAAAAATTCAAAGAATTTCAGCTGGTCTGGCTTGTCTAACAGTTGAAACTGCTCTACAAACTTCGCAGCAATGCTTTGTGCATTGGCTTCGCCTTTTTCCGAAAGTAAGCTCAGCGCAATTTTTTGGGCGGATTCAAGTGATTTGGCTTTGGTGAACCGTTCAAACATGCTAGACCTAGTGTGTGTGCTTTTAGAAATGATACGGGTAAGATGTGAGAGGGGCAATCAACATATTGCTTGGAATTGTTGGCGCACCACAAAGCTAGGGAAAACGCTCATTATTCGATCAAGGTCATTCAAAAATGCACAACGACATCCCTCAATTAAGGCAAATATTGAAGTCTGCAAAAACCATTGCGGTTGTAGGACTCTCAGCTCAGTGGAATCGGCCTAGCTATTTTGCAGCCAAGTACATGCAAGAGCATGGTTACAAAATTATCCCTGTGAATCCACGTTATGCAGGGCAAGGCCAGTTCCCAGCAGAAGATATTTTGGGACAAAAGTGCTACGCCAGCCTGCTAGATATTCCAGAGCCCGTCGACATGGTCGATGTCTTTCGCAAAACCGAAGACGTCTTGCCGATTGCTCAAGAGGCATTTCAAATTGGCGCGGCCTGTTTGTGGCAGCAACTTGGGGTGGAAAACAGTGAAGCGAGTGAATTGTTTCTCAAGCATGGCAGGCTTTCCGTCACCAATCGCTGCGTCAAAATTGAACATGCTCGAATTTTTGGCGGGCTCAACTGGGTCGGGGTCAACACCGGCATCATCTCTGCAAAACGTCCCATAGATTGAGCCTCAGCATGAGCGACCACAACTTTCGCCCCGAAACATTGGCCATTCACGCTGGCCAAATTCCCGATGCCGCCACGGGCGCACGCGCCCTGCCCATCTATCAAACCAGCAGCTTTGTGTTTGACAGCGCCGACCATGCAGCCTCTTTGTTCAACCTCCAAACCTTTGGCAATGTTTACTCAAGGCTTAGCAACCCTACCGTTGCCGTGCTGGAAGAACGTGTTGCTGCGCTAGAAGGCGGCAGAGCTGGCGTTGCCTCTGCATCGGGCATGGCTGCTGAATCGATGGCGCTCATGACCATTTTGCAATCGGGCGATCATGTGGTGGCAGCCAGCGCTTTGTATGGGGGCTCCGTCACTTTACTGGCTGTTAGCTTGGCCAAGTTTGGCATTCAAACCACCTTTGTAGACGCCAGCAAGGCCGATGCCTTTGCGGCTGCCATTCAGCCCAACACCCGCGCCATTTTTGCCGAAAGCTTGGGCAATCCGAGCATGTTGGTTTTGGACATTGCAGCCATTGCCGATGTGGCCCATGCGCATGGCCTGCCCCTCATCATTGACAACACCGTACCCAGTCCGTTTCTGTGCAATCCGATTGCATTTGGCGCAGATGTGGTGGTGCATTCAGCCACCAAGTATTTAGCGGGCCATGGCACGACCTTAGGCGGTGTGATTGTAGAAAGCGGTAAGTTCCCTTGGGACAACGGCAAATTTCCGGGCATGACCGAGCCTTCGCCGGGCTACCACGGTGTGAAGTTTTATGAAACCTTTGGCGACTTTGGCTTCACCATGCGCTGTCGCATGGAGTGCCTGCGAGTTTATGGCGCGTCACTCAGTCCCATGAGCGCTTGGCAAATTTTGCAGGGCGTTGAAACTCTGCCATTGCGCATGGAAAGGCACTGCAGCAATGCTTTGGCTGTAGCCCAATTTTTACAAAGTGATCGGCGCGTGGCTTGGGTTAATTACCCAGGTTTGCCAGACCACCCCCAACATGCATTGGTCCAAAAACAAATGCGAGGCGCATCGGGCTTACTGGCTTTTGGTGTGAAAGGTGGCTTAGAGCAAGGGGTGAAGTTCATTGAAGCAGCCCGCTTCATGAGCCACTTGGTCAATATTGGCGATACCCGCACCCTCATTAGCCACCCCGCTAGCACCACGCATCGACAACTCAATGAGGAACAACAATTGGCTGCTGGTGTTGGCCCCGACATGATTCGAATTTCGGTGGGCCTAGAACACATCGATGATATTTTGTGGGACATTGATCAAGCCTTGAATGCAGCCAGCCAAACAACCGTTCATGGAATTTCAAAATGACCAACATCTTTGATCAAAACCTAGATCCCAATTCAGCCAATTTCACAGCGCTTTCACCAGTGAGTTTTGTGGAGCGAAGTGCCGAGATCTTTGGCGATTTAAGTTCGGTTGTCCATGGCCACCGAAAATACACTTGGGCCCAAACGCGAGACAGATCTGCACGGCTTGCCGCTGCACTTCAATCACTGGGCGTCGCACGCGGCACCACGGTCAGCGCCATGCTGCCCAACATCCCAGAGATGTTAGAAGTTCACTATGCGGTGCCCGCCCTCAATGCAGTGCTCAACCCACTCAACACCCGCCTTGATGCTGCCCTCATTGCCTGGCAACTCAACCACTGCGAGTGCGCTGTGCTGATCACAGACCGCGAGTTTGCCCCTGTCATGGCCAAAGCCTTGGACATTTTGAAAACACAATTTGGCAGGTCCATTGTGGTGGTCGATGTTTGCGACTCTGAATACACAGGTCCTGGTGAACAGCTAGGGCAATTTGAATATGAGGCATGGCTCGCATCGCACGAACCCCTACCTCAATTAGAAGGTCCGCAAAACGAATGGGATGCCATTGCCGTCAGCTACACCAGCGGCACCACTGGCGACCCCAAAGGTGTTGTCACGCATCACCGCGGCGCTTACCTGAACGCCGTGAGCAATGTGGCCACCTGGACAATGCCGCACTTCCCCACTTATTTGTGGACCTTGCCCATGTTTCATTGCAACGGCTGGTGCTTTCCTTGGACGGTGGCCATGCAGGCTGGCACACATGTGTGTTTGCGCCGAGTCGAAGCTCAGCCCATCTTAGATGCCATGCGCGAACACGGCGTCAATCACTACTGCGCTGCCCCCATCGTTCACAGCCTGATCTACAACGCCCCCGAAAGCATGCGGGCTGGCATTGACCAGCAAGTGAGGGGCATGGTGGCAGGCGCCGCGCCACCAGCAGCCATGATTGAAGGCATGGCCAAAATTGGTTTTGACATCACGCATGTATATGGGCTTACGGAAGTTTATGGACCCGCCAGCGTCGCTGTCAAACGCGACTCTTGGGCTCACGAAAGCTTGTCTGAGCAAACCCGTTTGAATGGCAGGCAAGGTGTGCGGTATGTGCTTCAAGAAGGCATGACTGTCATGGACCCTGAAACCATGGCAGAGTGCCCTGCCGATGGTGTGACCATGGGCGAGATCATGTTCAAGGGCAACATTGTCATGAAGGGCTATTTGAAAAACCCAAAGGCCACTCAAGAAGCATTTGCAGGTGGCTGGTTTCACACCGGTGACTTGGCCGTGATGGAACCCGATCGCTATGTGAAAATCAAAGATCGCAGCAAAGACATCATCATCTCAGGCGGTGAAAACATCAGCTCTCTCGAAGTAGAAGACGCCCTCTATCGCCACCCTTCTGTTTTGGCATGCGCTGTTGTTGCCAAACCAGACCCTAAATGGGGCGAATCACCCTTGGCATTTGTCGAACTTAAATCTGGTGCCGCTGTGTCACAAACCGAATTGATAGCGCATTGCAAAACCTTGTTAGCCAGTTACAAAGTTCCCAAAGAGATACGCTTTGAGGAAATTCCAAAAACCTCTACAGGCAAAATACAAAAATTCCAACTGCGCGAACGCGCCAAAAATGCCAATTGAATTTAAAAGGTAATCACCATGACAAACCCAGACGCTCCCTTGGTTCTTCGGCACGATGATGATCGCGGCGTGTGCACCCTCACCTTGAATCGGCCAGCCGCTTTCAACGCATTGAGCGAAGAGATGCTGACCGCCTTGCAAAGCGAGCTCGACAATTTGTCCAAAAGCCAGAAGCTGCGGGTACTTGTCATTGCAGCGTCTGGCAAAGCTTTTTGTGCGGGGCATGACCTTCGACAAATGCGCGCTGAGCCCTCTATGGATTACTACCAAAAGCTCTTTTCCCAATGCGGTGAAATGATGATGAGCATTCAAAAATTGCAAGTACCCGTCATTGCCAAGGTGCAAGGCATTGCCACGGCCGCAGGCTGCCAACTGGTTGCGCAATGCGATTTGGCTGTGGCTTCTTCGGAGGCCAAGTTTGCGGTTAGCGGTGTCAATTTGGGTTTGTTTTGCGCAACGCCCAGTGTGGCTTTGTCTCGCAATGTGTCGCGCAAAGCCGCTTTTGAAATGCTGGTCACAGGCGATTTTTTAAGCGCACAAGATGCTTTGAAGCAAGGCTTGATCAATCAAATTGCCTCTCCCGAGGAGCTCGACGCCTGCCTAGAGACCTTGCTTGTCAAAATTCTTTCAAAGCCTCAAGTTGCGTTGGCCATGGGCAAAGAGTTGTTTTACATGCAACTCGAAACTGGCATTGAAAAAGCCTACGAATATGCGTCGCAAACCATGGCTTGCAACATGATGGACAACTCGGCACTCGAGGGGGTGCAGGCGTTCATAGAAAAAAGAAAGCCCAATTGGTCTGCCACTTAGCAGCATTGGGGTTTAGCAGATCTGCCATTCAGGCATTGGCTGCCAAATCTAAAAAGACCCGCCCGTTCTCAATTTTGACGGGCCATGCTTTGGCAGGCTCTGTGGCTGGGCCGCATGCAATGGAGCCATCGCGCACATCAAACAGTGCTTGGTGAAAAGGGCACTCCACAAAGTTGCCCTCGACGAAACCTTCGCAAAGCTTGGCATTGCCATGACTGCATTCATTGTTGATCGCAAACACGCCATCATCCACTTTGAAAATAGCGATGTCGAAATTCAGCGGGGTAACAGCAATGCCTGCACCTTCAAATAAATCAGCCTCAGCGGCTACGTCAATCCAGTTGCTCATGTTTAGATGGGATAAATGATGGAGTTGGGAATCATCTCACTGTCATAGATGCAAAGGCGCTCTTCAAATTTAAAGCCCTCTGGCGTTTGAACAATGATGTCAAGGTAGCGGCCCACATTGAAAACGGTCGACTCTTTGTCGAGTTTGGTGCGAAAAACTGCGTAATTGGCTTCACTGAAAATACGGCCTTGTTCTACTTTGCGCACGACGGGCGCGCCCACCACATGTCGTTGGTAATAGGGGTCATGGAACAAAGTTTCGGAAATGCCATAGACCCGGTCTTTCAGCATGCCTTTGCTGGTGAGCGACAAAGTGGCCAGAGGAAAACCCCGCTCGTGATTCTCGCGCGGCTGAAGTTTGTAGACACACTTTTCAGTGAAAAATTCTGGCCACAAATCCCATTTTCCACTGTCAACTGCGCTGGTGTAATCAACATAGAGTTGTTGAATGCCAAACCAAGTTTGCATGTCCACCATGATCAGTTCTCCATCACTTTGCGCCAGTACTTGTACATGCCGCGAATGAGTGTTTCTGTCACCATGTGCTCTGTTTCTTCAACATCGCGCCCACCTAACTCGGCCAAGGTGCGATGCTGAGGTTTGCTTTCAAAGGCTTGTTGAGAAAACTCAATCACTTCACCATCATCTGCAGACACAAAGCCGGCCGGCCCAAACAAGTTGGCTTGGCGCAAACGGCGCTCTGTCATCTCTTCTGTGTCGTCTTCAAAGCCAAAATGAGTCCAGACAAAATCGAATGCGCCATGGCCATCGGGCTGAATGTGGCGCGTTGAAACACTGTTCACTTGCTGCTGAAAAATGACACTGGGAAACAAAGTCATCATGACCGCGGTTGGCCCGCCCCACCATGCCTCTGGCACGATGTCTAAGAAGCTAGGGTCGTGCAATTGCATGCTGGCTTTGAAACTGCTCACTTGCGTCACATCGGATGCTTGGCCTGTGGCTTGCCCCGCAGAACCGCGTGTAGAAATCATGGCCGCATGCCGATAGTGCTCATCCATGCGCAGCTCACTTTTGTTGTCTGCTCGCCAAAGCCCAAAGGTGACGAACCAAGTGTGCAACAAACCTGGGTGGTAAGGGTCTTTGATGTTCTCTTGCATGAGCTTCCAGTTGCCTGGAATGCGTTGCTTGTTGTAGCCCAAAATTTTCAGTTGGCGACCATTGAACAAACGATCAAAGTACTGAAGGATGGTGGGCCCCATGAAGTCTTCCAAGGACTCTACTTCAGGGTCAAAAGAAGCAAACACCACGCCTCCGCGCGTGGCTACCTTCAACGCATTCAAACCATGATCTTTGGGATCAAAATCTGCTGGCATGCCGCCATTGACTTTGCCGTCTTGGCGAACGCCGCGCCTGAATGGCACGCCCTGCAATTTGCCATCCAGCGCATAGCTCCACTGGTGGTAAGGACAGACCAATTCTTTTTTGTTGCCATGGCGCTCACGGCAAAATGCCATGCCACGGTGTGCACACACATTTTCGACCACATGGACTTGACCATCTTGACTGCGCGTCATGATCACAGAACGCTCGCCGATCGATGTTCGCTTGAAATCACCCGTATTGGGAATTTCTGCTTCTAGGCCTACATAACTCCAGTGAGCTTTGTAAAAAAAACGCTCTAGTTCTTTGGCATGTGTGTCAGCTTGGGTGTAAACAGCAAAAGGAATGCGGCTGGTACCACTGGTCTCCCAGTGAATGGCTTGCTCTTTCATGGATTGATGGCTCCGCTTCGATTCATGCGCTCATCATGCCACGCCAAGAAAGCTTAGTTGATAAGGCCATGACAAGCGTCAAGGTCTTGTATGGCAAATGATTTTAAGATTACCGCCGTCTTTTTCGCAATGCGAAATTTCATCCCATTTTTTAAGGGATCAAGCCTTTCAGCGGG
>ENA-UPTJ01001502-UPTJ01001502.1-marine-metagenome-genome-assembly--contig:-NODE-1502-length-12452-cov-6.562878_pt1 | contig 12452 bp, 13 predicted proteins | sample MGYA00238168_ERZ767080 | MGnify/ENA primary metagenome ERZ767080 (study PRJEB28935, sample SAMN06266237) | marine metagenome | isolation source: Columbia River Estuary | place: USA:Columbia River... | reverse complement strand
CACCGGCAAGTACCGCATCACGATGCGCGCTCGGGAGATCATCGAGCGTCGTGACATGGCATCCGCGTCGACCGAGCAGTTTCACCATGTGAGAGCCGATATAGCCAGCTCCGCCGACGACCAAGATATTCATGACTGTTACTCGAACGACTTCATGAGGATATCGACGATGGCTTCAAGTCCCCGCTGATCCTGCTCATCGAACCGCCCCAGCAGCGGGCTGTCGAGATCGAGCACGCCAAGGAGTTCGCCATGACGAGGGCCGTTCGAGAAAATCATCGGGATGACGATTTCGGAGTTCGAGGCCGAGTCACAGGCGATGTGACCCGGGAAAGCGTGGACATCGGGGACGAGTTGCGTTTCGCGCGTCGCGGCGGCGGTGCCGCAGACACCCTTACCAATGGCGATCCGGACGCAAGCGGTCTTGCCTTGGAAGGGCCCGAGTATCAACTCGTGCGTCGTAGCGTTCTGCGCGTTGGGTCCGATCAAATAAAAACCCGCCCAGTTCAGATCGGGCAACGCGTGATAGATCAGCGCTGCGGTGTTGGCGAGGTTGGCGATCAGATTGCGTTCACCCTCTAACAAGCTGTGCAGGCTCGTAGCGAGGTCTGCGTAACCGCGCCCCTTGTCCGAGAAATCAAAGCTGGGATGTATCGGTTCGTGCGCCATCAGGCGTGCTCCGTAGTGAAAGTCATGACGTCGCGAATATGTTGGGCGTCGCTCGCCACCATCAATAGCCGATCGAAACCGACAGCAACGCCAGAACAGGGCGGTAGGCCATGTTCGAGCGCGGTGAGCAGATACTCATCGAGCGCTCGAGTCGGCAAGCCTCGCTCAAGGCGCTCGGCATTATCGGCGATGAATCGCTCACGTTGTTGGCCTGCGTGACCGAGCTCCTGAAAGCCGTGGGCAAGCTCAATCCCGTTGCCATAAAACTCGAAACGCAAGGCGACGCGCGGATCTTGTGGGTCGAGTTCGGCGAGTGCAGCTTGCGATGCGGGATAGTGGGTGAGCGCCACCCATCGATCTTGTCCGAGCGTTGGCCCGAGCGCGACGCCGATCAAGAAATCGAGTAGTCCGTCGCGCGAGAGACTCGCGGCGGCATCGGCATCGAGTCCGTTATTGATGCTGCATTGCGAAAGTTTCTGTGTGGGTGTCGCGATCGGATCAAACCCGAAGTGCGTGTGAAACGCCTCTTGATAACGGATACGTTGTAAAGCTCTTGCCGAGCGCCCTGCGGCAACAACGACTGCGTTGAAAAGCTCGGCCACCTCGTCGATCAAGGTATCCATTGTCCAGCCGACGCGATACCACTCAAGCAGCATGAACTCCGGATTGTGATGCCGACCACACTCGTCGCCACGCACGACGTGACAAAGTTGGTAGATGTCGCCGCTGCCTGCGGCAAGCAAGCGCTTCATCGCATACTCAGGCGAGGTATGCAGAAAGCCGGTACGAGCGCCGCAGCGCACCTCGGCCGAATCCAGATTGATATCGGTCACACCGTGATTGACGAGTGCGGGTGTGTCGACTTCAAGCGCGCCGCGTGAGTCAAAGAATTCGCGTGTCGTCGCCAGCAGTCGTGCTCGCAGACGCAGCTGCTCCAAGCTGGCGCTCGGTCGCCACATCATGTCGACTGCCCTAGATCAACCGCCACGGCGATATCCGAGCACTTCACCCATACGAACCGTGCGCCCTGAGACGAACTCGGGGTTCCATTCAATCGTGTCACGCGGGAAGAGCAGGATCACCGTCGAGCCCATATTGAAGCGACCCATCTCGTCACCACGCTCAGCGACGTAGGCCTTGCCTGTGCTGTCCTCGCTCGACAGTGCGGTGACTCGGCGCGGCTGCCTTGGCGCCACTTCCCCGTGCCATACGGTATCCATGCTGCCAACGTTCAATGCACCGATGAGCAACAGCGCATGCGGCAACGAACCATCTTCGAAGCAGCACACGACTCGTTCGTTACGCGCGAAGAGATTGGCAACGCCGTCAGCCGTAGTTCGATTCACCGAAAACAAATCGCCGGGCACGAACCACGCCGCACGTAGCTCACCGCGCGTGGCCATGTGGATGCGGTGGTAGTTATAGGGTGCGAGATAGATCGTCGCGAAGCGACCGCCACGAAAATACTCGACCCACTCACTCTGTCCTGCGAGTAGAGCCTCGAGGGTGTAGTAGCGACCCTTAGCCTGCAGTAGGCGGTTGTTATCGATCTCACCGATTTCGCTCACCGTGCCATCGACGGGGCAGGCAAGCGCCCGTGGGTCTGCGGGTAAAGGACGAGCGTCCGCGCGTAAGGCTCGAGTGAAGAAGGCGTTGAACGAGGGATAGCCCAAAGGGTCCGTCACCACGGCATCCGACAGGTCCGGCTTGAAGCCCTTCATGAACGCGCTGATGAGCGCATTCTTGAACCAAGGCGTGGTACTGCGAGCCGCCGCGTGGACGAGTCGCGAAATCCCGTGCTGCGGCAGCACGTGCTGCAGGGCAATGAACGCCCGGGCTGCGAGCCCGAGTGGCACAATACCCTCTGTTTCTCGGTGTGATGACATGCGCAAAGTATCCCACAAGCCCAAGGTTCTGACCGTCTCGCAGGCGTTGCGGCGGGCAGCCCGTCGTCTTGAGGCTGCCGAGGTTTTCTTCGGTCACGGTACCGACAACGCCATCGACGAGGCGGCTGCCTTGTTGTGGCACGTACTCGGTATTGAAGGGGTCGTTTCCGATCGGCTGTGGAGTCGCGCGCTCAAGCCGCGCGAACAGCTCGCCTTCGAAGCCTTGCTGGAGCTGCGGATCTCGACGCGCCAGCCGGCCGTCTACCTCACCGGTCGAACCTGGTTCGCCGGGCTGCCGATGAAAACGGATGCTCGCGCGCTGATCCCACGTTCACCGATCGCAGAGCTCATCGAGCAACAGTTCACGCCTTGGATCGACCCCGCTCGCGTTAAGCGCATCCTCGATCTGTGCACCGGCGGAGGTTGTATCGCGCTGGCTGCGGCGCATTACTTCCCGGCGGCGAAAGTGGATGCGTCAGACATCAGCGCCGAGGCGCTCTCGCTCGCGCGGGAAAATCGCCGTGCGCTCGGCTTGTCGCGCCGTGTGAGGCTCGTCGAATCGGATCACTTCCGAGCCCTTAAGGGGCGTCGGTACGATATCATCGTGACCAATCCCCCCTACGTCGGCGCGCGGGAAATGCGTGGATTGCCGCCGGAGTATGGGCACGAGCCGCGCATGGCCTTGGCAGCCGGCAAACAGGGTCTCGATTCGGTTCGCATCATCCTCAAGGAAGCCGCGAGCCATCTCACCCCAGGCGGCATCCTCGTCGTCGAGGTGGGTAACACCGAGACACTCGTTCGACGCACTTGGCCGCGCGTGCCGTTCACTTGGCTCGAGTTCGAGCGAGGTGGGGGCGGTGTCTTCTTACTCACTCGCGAGCAGTTGCAACGCCATGTCCGGTAACACCATCGGTCGTTTGTTTCAGGTGACGACTTTTGGCGAAAGCCACGGTCCTGCCATTGGTTGCATCGTCGATGGTTGCCCGCCAGGTCTCGAACTCTCCGAAGATGATTTCAAGCAGGACATCGATCGCCGCCGTACCGGCACATCGCACTTCGTCAGTCAACGCAAAGAAGCGGATGTCGTGCGCATTCTCTCGGGCGTCTTCGAAGGGCGTACGACCGGAAGCTCGATCGGTCTTTTGATCGAAAACACCGACGCCCGATCGCGCGATTACGACAAGATCAAAGATCGATTCCGTCCCGGCCATGCTGACTACACCTACCAGCAGAAATACGGTTTTCGTGACTATCGCGGTGGTGGTCGCTCTTCAGCGCGAGAGACTGTGGTGCGCGTCGCGGCCGGTGCCATCGCCAAGAAATATTTGGCAAGTCGTTTGGGCATCGAGATCTACGGCTATCTGAGTCAGATCGGCGATCGTGTCCTCGAGCCGGTGGCACCGCACACCGCCTACGACAATCCGTTTTTCTGCCCTGATCCTTCGCGCGTGAAGGAACTCGAAGATCTCATCTGGAAGATCCGGGAAGAGGGTGACTCGATCGGTGCGAAGGTGACGGTCGTCGCGCGCGGCGTGCCGCCGGGGCTCGGTGAGCCGGTATTCGATCGTCTGGATGCTGACATCGCCTACGCGATGATGGGTATCAATGCCGTCAAGGCCGTCGAGATTGGCGCTGGCGTCGCTGTGGTGGCGCAGCGCGGTAGCGAACACCGCGATGAACTCACGCCCACGGGTTTCATCGGCAATAACGCCGGTGGGGTGTTGGGTGGTATCTCGAGCGGCCAAGACATCGTCGCGCACGTGTCGCTCAAGCCAACGTCCAGCATTCAAGTACCGGGCAAAACCATCGACATCGATGGCAATCCCGTCGATGTCATCACGACGGGTCGTCACGACCCTTGCGTTGGCATCCGTGCCACGCCGATCGCAGAAGCCATGCTCGCCATCGTGCTCATGGATCACTGGATGCGCCATCGCGCGCAGAACGCCGATGTGCAATCGCGCACCCCGGTTATCACGAATTCACAATCTGGAGACTCCAAGAAATGACTCGGCAATGGAAAGTAGCGGTACTCGGTGCAACCGGACTCGTGGGCGACACGATGATCAAGGTGCTCGAGGAGCGCAAATTCCCGGTCGCCGAGTTGTTTCCACTCGCGAGCAACCGCTCGCTGGGTAAGTCGATCGAGTTCAATGGCAAGAAGGTGCCGGTCATCGACGTGGAGACCTTTGACTTCGCCAATGCGGATATCGGTTTGTTCTCGGCGGGCGGTGAGATTTCACGGATCTATGCGCCCAAAGCGGCGGCCGCGGGTTGCGTCGTGATCGACAACACCTCGGAGTTTCGTTACGACGATGACATCCCGCTCGTCGTGCCTGAAGTGAACCCGGAGGCGATCGCGCAATTTAAGCAGCGCCGCATTATTGCCAACCCCAATTGCTCGACCATCCAGATGTTGGTGGCGCTGAAGCCGCTGCATGACGCAGCCAAGATCGAGCGCATCAATGTTGCGACCTATCAGTCGGTCTCGGGCGCGGGTAAAGAGGCAGTTGAAGAGCTCGCCGCGCAGAGTGTGGCGCTGATGAGCGGAAAGGGGCCCGTCAAGCCCAAGGTGGTCGCAGCGCAGATCGCTTTTAACGTGGTGCCGCAGATCGATAAGTTCCAGGACAACGGCTACACCAAAGAAGAAATGAAGATGTTCTGGGAAACCCGAAAAATCTTCAATGATCCTGAGATCCGCGTGAACGCCACCGCAGTGCGTGTGCCGGTTTTCTTTGGGCACTCCGAGGTGGTGAGCATCGAGACCGCGCGCAAGTTGACCGTGGCTGAGGCTCACAAGCTTCTAGATAAAGCGCCTGGTGTGAAGGTGATCGACACTCGTAAACCAGGTGGCTACCCGACCGCAGCGGTCGAGGCGGCGAACGACGATCGCGTGTTCGTCGGGCGCATCCGAGAGGATATCTCGCACGAACGCGGCCTCAATCTCTGGATCGTTTCCGACAACATCCGCAAAGGCGCTGCGACCAATAGCGTGCAGATCGCCGAGATTCTGACGCGCGACTATCTTTGATGGAGGTCGATGCTCGCATGCTGCACCGCTCCGCTAATGCCTTGACGACACTGCTCGCGCTAGTGGTCAGTGCCGGTGCGTCCATCGCTTTCGGCCAAGAGCCGCCGCCAGCACCAGTTGAGAAGCCGGTACCCGAAGAGAATATCTACCGTACCGGTGGCGGCGAAACGCGGCTGGTCCGTACCGGCGAAACGCTGATGTCGATCGCCCGTGAGTGGTCCACGACGACCGACACGACGCTCGCGCAGACGATGGTGAGCATCTATCGCAACAATCCCGAGGCCTTCGGGAATGGCATGAGCGACATGCAGCGCGGCGCGGCGCTGCGTTTGCCGACGCCTGAGCAGATTCGTGCGGTGCCCGCTGCCGAGGCGATGTCGGAGGTGTCGAGGCAACTGAATATTTGGCGCACTCAAGTCGTGCCGCAGCAGGCGGCGAGCGCTGCGCCGAAAATCGTCACGCCTGTGCCGGCAGCACCGGTCGTCACGCCACCGAGCACGGCCAATGTCGAGTCGCGAGTGCGGCTCATCGCGCCGGCGCAAGTGACACCGGAGCCTGCGATCGCCGTCACGCCCGAGGCACAAGCGCTGATCGCGCTTGAGCAACGCATGGCGCGCATCGAGGCGCAATTGGCTGAATCGAAACGACTACTCGAAGAACGCAGCCAAGAACTGCAGCGATTGCAGGCGCGCGCCGCGCAGGCGGAGTCTTGGCAAAGCACGCTCGCCAGTCTCTGGTGGTTATCACCGATCTTTATCGTGATCACGCTCGTGCTCGCGATGGCGCTATGGCTGCGTTCGCGCCGCGCTGAGACGGATCTCTCCATCGCTCAAGCCACCGTTGAGCCTGCCAAAGAAATGACCTTCGATTTGCCGCCGATTAAACCGGCGACAACAGTGTCAGAGCCGGTGGTTTCGCCAAGTCCCATTATGGCGACCGATGCTCTGATCGCGAACGACTTGATGCCCGATGCCTTGATGCGGGTACCCACGAATCGTGCCGCACCGTTGATCGAGCCGCCGAGCTTGGATCCACTCGATCTCGAAGGCGACCCACCGCCACTCAATGAAGCGGGCAGCATGATCGATCTCGCGCGTGCCTACATCGAGATGGGCGACTATCGTTCGGCGTTGCTCGAGTTGCAGGCGGCGCTCAAGATCGGCGATGAGGTGCAACGCGCCGAAGCTCTGCGTCTACTGGATTCGCTGCCGAAGTCATGATGCGCTGGGCCCTCGGGGTCGAATACGACGGCACGCATTTTTGCGGCTGGCAGCAGCAGCCCGGCTTGAAGACCGTGCAAGGCGAATTGGAGTCGGCGTTGTCGAACGTGGCCGACGATACGATTGAGTTGATATGCGGTGGCCGCACGGATGCGGGTGTGCATGCGGCCGGACAAGTCGTGCACTTTGACGCCCCGGTTCGTCGATCCGCACGCGCTTGGGCGCTCGGCGCCAACGCCCATCTATCGCGTCAGCTGAGTGTGGCTTGGGCAGTGCCCGTGCCCGATTTTTTTCATGCGCGGTTTTCGGCGCAGCGACGTCACTATCGCTACACGTTTTTCAACCGAGCGACGCGGTCGGCGCTGCACGCCGCGACGAGCACTTGGGTCGCAATGCCGCTCAATGTTGAAGCGATGCAGGCCGGTGCCCAGCATCTGATTGGCGAGCATGATTTCAGTGCCTTTCGCGCAGCCGAGTGCCAGTCACGATCGCCGATCCGCCGCGTCGATAGCCTCGTGGTGAGACGCGAGGGGCCACTCGTGTATTTCGATATCGCCGCGAATGCGTTTCTGCACCACATGGTCCGCAACATCGCCGGGCTTTTGATGGCGGTCGGGCGTGGCGATCGGGAGGCTCACGAGGTAGCCACGCTCCTGACGAGTCGCGATCGACGGCTCAATGCGCCAACCGCACCGGCGGAGGGGCTCTGTCTGCGTCGGATCGACTACCCATCGGCCTTCGCCTTGCCCGATCCGGTATAGTCGCACCCATGGCTTGGTTCGAAAAAATCGTTCCGTCACGTATCAAGACTGAGCGGCGTTCGCGCTCGGTGCCCGAAGGCTTGTGGATCAAATGCACGGCTTGTGACTCGCCGCTCTATCGCGCTGAGCTCGAGCGTAATTTGCATGTGTGTCCGAAGTGCTCGCATCACATGCGCATCGGTGCGCGGGATCGTCTGCTGCGATTCCTCGATGAAGGTACGGCCGTCGAGTTGGCGAGCAAAGTCACGCCGGAAGATCCGCTCAAGTTTCGTGATAGCAAAAAGTACAAAGATCGTCTCTCCGCAGCACAAAAAAGCACCGGCGAGAAAGATGCACTGATCGTCATGGCCGGCCAACTCGAGGCCATGCCCGTCGTCGCGTGCGCGTTCGAGTTTCAGTTTCTCGGCGGCTCGATGGGCTCGGTGGTGGGTGAGCGGTTCAGACGCGCTGCTGATCACGCACTGAAGCATCGAATACCGCTGATTTGCTTTTCGGCCAGCGGCGGCGCGCGCATGCAGGAAGCCTTGTTGTCATTGCTGCAAATGGCGAAGACCAGCGCGGCGATTGCCGAGTTGTCGGCTGCGGGGATTCCGTTCATTTCTGTTCTGACCGATCCGACGACCGGCGGCGTCTCGGCAAGTCTTGCGATGCTGGGCGATCTCAACGTTGCCGAGCCGAAGGCGCTGATCGGCTTTGCGGGTCCGCGTGTCATCGAACAAACCGTGCGCGAGAAGTTGCCTGAGGGTTTTCAGCGCAGCGAGTTTCTGCTCGAGCACGGTGTGATCGACATGATCGTCGATCGTCGCGACATGCGCGTACGCCTCGCGCAAGCACTGCGTATGTTGATGCGGCAGCCTGCCCCCGAGCCCGCGCCGTCGTCCGATGCGCCTCGATGATTGGCTCGCGCATCAGCAAGCGCAACATCCCAACGCGATAGAACTCGGCCTCGACCGCGTACGCGCGGTCGCAACGCGACTTGGCATCCTGCCCTGGCGCATCCCTTCAGTGATCGTGGGCGGCACCAACGGTAAAGGATCGACCGTCGCCTATCTGACCGCGTTGGCGCGGCATTCGGGACTTCGCGTTGGCACCTATACTTCGCCGCATCTGCAGCGCTATAACGAGCGCATCGCCATCGATGGCGCGCCGATCCTCGATGAGTCATTGATCGCGCTATTCGAGCGAATCGAGGCGGCGCGTCACGGTGTGGCACTCACGTTTTTCGAATACGGTACGTTGGCTGCCTATCTCGCCTTCATCGAAGCCAAGGTGGATATCGCCATCATCGAGGTCGGCCTCGGGGGTCGATTGGATGCGACCAATATCATTGATGCCGATGTCGCCGTACTCACATCGGTTGGACTCGATCACATGGAGTGGCTCGGGCCCACTCGTGAAGAGATTGGGCGCGAAAAGGCCGGTATTTTTCGAGCTGGATCGCCGGTTGTTCTGGGCAGCCAAGATATGCCGCAAAGCGTGCACGATGCGCTGCGCATCTTCGATTGCCAGGCGATTTGGCCACCTGAGGATTGGAGCGCTATCCCTGAACCGGCATTAAGCGGACCCGTGCAGCGTCTGAACGCGGCGGCTGCGATCTCGGCATTTGAGGCCTTGATTGCCCAGAGAGCGGAACTTGGTTTGCAGACACCGCTATCTTTCGACGCGCGTGCTCGCGCCTTGCAATCGGCGCAGCTGCGCGGTCGCTGTCAGCGCATCGAAGATCCTTTCGGGGCTGCTATCGAATGGGTACTCGATGTCGCACACAATCCCGATGCGGCGCGGGAGTTGGCGAAAGCGCTGGCCACGTTACCGCCGAGAGCGCGAGTGATCGGTGTTGTCGGCATCCTGGCCGATAAGAATGCGGATGAGATCGTGGGCGAGCTCACCGCCGTCATCGACGCATGGGTGCTCTGTGCGCTTGATGGCGCACGCGGACGAACGGCCGAGCAACTTCGTGCCGAGTTATCGCCGCCGGTGAGCGTGATCGGCATGACACCGTCGGTCGCCGAGGCCTGCGCCTTGGCGCGAGCGATCGCCGGGCCGAACGATCGCATTGTCGTCCTCGGTTCCTTCCACGTCGTTGGGCCGGCGCTCGACTGGCTTGGCGTATAATTTCACCGGTGGATACAGCTCTTCGAAATCGTCTCACCGGTGCCGCGCTGCTCATATTGCTTGCGGTGATTTTGTTGCCGGAGATGTTGACCGGGGAGGGCGGTGCTCGATCGGTACCAACCGAAACCGTGGGCGGGGTCGATCAGCCGGTCCAGAGCTACGATTTCGATCTAAGCGAACAGGCTGAGGTTCCGCCGCCTGCCGTCGAAGCGCCCGCACCGACGCCGACGCCAACCCCTCCTGCGTCGACCCCGGCATCGACCGCTGCGCCTCCGTCTCCGGTTGCTGCACCAACTACGTCGCCGGCCACACCACCGCCCGCAGCGCCGGTTGTGGCGGTGAAGCCGGCGTCTAAGCCCGTTGCGGCACCCGAAACGGGCTACTTCGTGCAGATCGGTGTGTTCTCGAACCCAGCGAGCGCGAATCGTCTCGCGACCGAATTGCGCAAAAAGAAGTTCGCCGTCGTCGTGACGAAAATCGACGGGGCGAAGCCGCTACATCGAGTGCGGGTGGGGCCCGAGCCCGACCGGAAGGCGGCGGAGGCGCTCGCTAAGCGCCTAGCCTCGGCGGGCCACAAGGGCAGCGTCGTTTCGGCACCCTGATCTGATGTCCCGGGGCCATCCCGATCCGGTAGAATTCGGTCACGCATTCGCGCGCCTTCCTAGGGACACGGCATGACGGCGTTGGATTACCTCATCCTCGCGATCTTTCTGATTTTCGCGGTCTGGGGAATGGTGCGCGGTCTCGTCGCCGAAGTCTTCAGCATCCTCGCTTGGGTTGCGGCTCTCTATCTCGGTTCCCACTACGGCCAAGCCGTGGCTCCATGGCTCGAATCAAGTATCGACAGTGTGACTGTGCGGCGATTGATGGCTTGCGTCGCCGTCGGCATTGCAGCCTATGCGGTCGTCTCGATTGCGGGTGTATTTCTCAGTCGATCGATTCAGGCCTCGGTGTTCGGGCCGCTCAATCGCATGCTGGGTTTGCTCTTTGGCGCCGCGCGCGGTGCGATCGTGATCGCGGTTGCCGTGCTGATTGGTTTGCAGTTCGGCTTGCAGGATGAGACGTGGTGGCAGGCCGCAAAACTGCAGCCTTCGGCGACCGTCGCCGCCGATCTGCTCGATAGTCTCGTGGATTTTGATGCGCTCATGCGCTCGCAAACATTTGTCGACCTTCCCAAGGTTCCGACCGAGGAATAACTGATGTGTGGCATTGCAGGTATCGTCGGTACGGGTCCAGTCAATCAGCGCCTCTATGACGCGCTGACCATCCTGCAGCACCGTGGTCAGGACGCCGCGGGCATCGTCACGGCGGTCGATGGTCTTGTCTCGATGCGCAAGGGCTCGGGTCTCGTGCGCGACGTGTTTAGTCAGCAAGATATGCTTGAGCTGCGTGGCAACATCGGCATTGGCCACGTGCGTTATCCGACGGCGGGAGCCGGTGGTGCATCGGAGTCGCAGCCGTTCTACGTGAATGCGCCTTACGGCATCGTGCTCGGTCACAACGGCAATCTCACGAATGCGTCCGAGTTGTCGGAGGTGCTCATTCGCGAGGAGCGTCGGCACCTCAATACGACTTCTGATTCCGAAGTGTTGCTCAACGTGCTCGCGTCCGAGTTGCAGCGCGTGGGTACACCGCGCGTCACCGCCGCCGATGTCTTCGCTGCGGTGACGGCGCTCTATCGTCGTTGTCGCGGTGGTTATGCCGTCGTCGCGATGGTGATCGGGCACGGCATCCTGGGTTTTCGCGATCCGAATGGTATTCGTCCGCTGATCCTCGGTTCGCGCGAGACGCCAAAAGGGCTTGAGTACATGCTCGCCTCTGAGTCAGTGGCGCTCGATATGCTGGGTTTCAAGACTCTGCGTGACATCGCTCCAGGTGAAGCGGTATTCATTGACGAAGCGGGCCGTCTGAACACGCAGCAGTGTGTCGCGACCGTGGGCCACACGCCCTGCATTTTCGAGTATGTGTATTTCGCCAGACCCGACAGCATTATCGACAACGTGTCGGTGCAGCGCGCTCGCATGCGCATGGGTGATCGACTGGCCGACAAGATCCGTCGCCTTCGTCCCGACCACGACATCGACGTCGTGATCCCGATTCCCGATACGAGCCGCACTGCCGCGTTGCAACTTGCACAAGGCTTGGGACTTAAGTTCCGCGAAGGCTTCATCAAAAATCGCTATATCGGCCGCACGTTCATCATGCCGGGGCAGGAACAGCGACAGAAGTCGGTGCGCTCGAAGTTGAACGCGATCGATCTCGAGTTCCGTAATAAAAACGTGCTCCTGATCGACGATTCGATTGTGCGCGGCACGACCTCAGCGCAGATCATTGAGCTTGCGCGTGAGGCGGGTGCGAAGAAGGTGTATTTCGCTTCTGCTGCACCGCCGGTGCGGCACCCTAACGTTTACGGTATCGACATGCCTGCGGCGAGTGAGCTCGTGGCTGCGGGGCGTACCGAAGATGAAGTGCGTGATCTGATCGGCGCCGATTGGCTCGTGTATCAGGATCTCGAAGATCTCGTACTCGCTTGCCAGCACGATGATGCGCGCGTGAGCGAGTTCGATACGTCGTGCTTCTCAGGGACGTATGTCACGGGCGATGTGACACCGGAATATCTCGAGCGCTTGCGCAGCGAGCGATCGGATGCTGCCAAAGCCCGTCGCCGCGTCGCGCAGAGCAACCTGAAGGTTGTTCGCGGCGTTTGATAGGCAAGGGAGTTTGTCGACCATGACTCTCTTTGGGCCCCTCAAAGCGGCGACGCCTGCAGCTT
>ENA-UPTJ01001498-UPTJ01001498.1-marine-metagenome-genome-assembly--contig:-NODE-1498-length-12465-cov-4.943030_pt1 | contig 12465 bp, 17 predicted proteins | sample MGYA00238168_ERZ767080 | MGnify/ENA primary metagenome ERZ767080 (study PRJEB28935, sample SAMN06266237) | marine metagenome | isolation source: Columbia River Estuary | place: USA:Columbia River... | reverse complement strand
TCCCTTTTCATGAGTGCATACAATTGCTTCGTTTGATAGTTTCGGATCCTGGACTATATAGCTATATTTAAACTTTTCAAGTTTGTTTCTAAATTCTAATGAGTTAAATCCTAAATATTTATCATAAGGTAATTTAGGTTAAGAAAGAGTGAGGGTGAAAGAAGCTTCCATCCAAAACACCCCCCCATTGTTTTATTTCTCTCTCTACCCCCTGGCATGATCTTAGCCGATGATTTTATTGACGCCACCGTTGCGTTTTTTATAATGTGTAGTTATCCTTTAAGAGAGGAAACTATTTTTTATGAAACTACAACAAGCAAAAAGATCATCATCACCGATGAAGCTTCTGATCTCGGGACCTTCAGGCTCTGGAAAACGCTTTTCAAGTCTTCAACAGGCCAGGGGTTTAGTTGACAAATGGGAAGACATCTGCATCATTGACACAGAAAACGGGTCAGCTGATCTCTACTCACACCTCGGGGGGTATTCGGTCATCCGCCTAGAAGCTCCCTTCCATCCTAACCGTTACATTGAGGCTTTAAACCTTGCTGTAGAGGCTGGGATGAAATGCATAATCATTGACAGTATCTCTCATGAATGGTCCGGTAAAGGGGGATGTCTTGAGCTGCATGAGAAAGCTACAAATAGTATGAAGATCCCAAACAGTTTTGCGGCATGGGCTTCTGTCACTCCCCTTCATCAAAGCTTTCTTGACGCCATCATTCAGTGTCCTGTTCATGTTGTCTGTACAGCGAGGGCAAAAACGGATTTTATCATGGTAGACCGAAATGGGAAATCAGCACCACAAAAAGTGGGGATGGCTCTTGTAACCCGTGATGGTTTTGATTATGAAATTTCTATTCACCTGGAGTTGGACCAGCAGCACCAAGCCCACTGCAGTAAAGACCGTACTGGGTTGTTCATGGACAAGAGCCCCTTTGTCATTTCAGCTGACACCGGTATCAGGATCCAAAGATGGTGTAACAGTTCAGGCGAAGAGAGTTTAGAGGGTAAAATCAGTCAGTGCAGCTCTATGCCGGAGTTGATAAAACTGTATGATGAACTATCACACCCTCAACAGGAGCAAGCAAAAATGCTGTTCAGAAAGAGGAAGGCAGAGCTACTCGCTGGCAAAAAAGTCAGTGATGAGGTAAAACAGATACCCATTCATAAGAACGGTCACGCTGTAATCCTTTAGAAAGTTGATAATCTATTTTTTAACCAGGGCCCCATCATCATCGGTGGGGCTTTTTACATTATTCACTATGACACATGAATTGACAGAGTTAAAGGTAAGCTACAAACCAAAGAAGGCTGCAGGTCCAAAAGTGACCTCGGCACAATCTGCCTATGAACTATTAAACAGTATCTACGACCAGGATCTCATTGATTTGAGGGAAGAGTTCATCTGCCTGTATCTCAACAGGGCCAATCAGGTCAAGGGTTGGTACCAGATCAGCACGGGCGGTTTTACTGGAACCGTTGCAGACCCCAAGATGATCCTGGGTATTGCTTTAAAGACGGCATCCTGCTGCATGATCTTGTCCCACAACCATCCGTCAGGAAACCTGAAGCCATCAGATGCAGACATCAACCTAACAGAGAAGATCAAGAAGGCTGCAGTGTACATGGACATCCAGGTGCTTGACCATATCATCATCACTTCTAACGGGTATTTATCTTTTGCCGATGAAGGCATATTATAATCTCTTTGCAATGAGATCTTACCGGCAGTATATATTGATATTTATTAATAAGTAGAAACAATAAAGTCCTACGGTATTCCGTGGGACTACCTTTTTTGCTACTTGCTTCACAAGTATTACTCATTTTGGTAAGGAGAAAAACAAATCACTCCATCTCACATCCCTACTGTTGGTAATTTTCTTGTATGATTTATCTGTGATAACAAATAAAATCACAACCAAAGGAAGCAACAATTCTAGATCATTTTTCAATAGTAGGTAAAAAGAAATACCATAAACGGATAGCAGTAATAAATAGAAGGTTTTCCATCCCCTGGGTAGGGATTTATTCGTTTCTGTTTTCATAAACAATGAATTTCGAACTACTTCAATTCTCTAATGCTTGCTAAATGATTGATTGCTGTTCTGGACCTCATTACAGTTATGATTATAGCACCGATTGGGATAAAAATTGATAAAATGGTAAGTGAGTTTTTAGTTGACTTGTCAATTAAATTATTAGAATAAAGGGTTCTGGTAATTAAGATTGAAAGAACCATTACAATAACATTGATAACCAGCACCGAATAGAAGTAATACATAAAATGAATTTTTCTTTTTTGTTAGATTGTATAATTTAATGGATAGATCATATTACCGAATGTGAAAATAACCACTAAAAATAGAATTCTTTAAAAAAATGAATATAGTTAAAAAATCAAAGCCACGGTTATGTGTACAAGGATGGGGGTGATAAAAGATACAACAGAGATCATTGCAGAAAATGTAAATTTATTAAATAAAAAGGGGCGGTGTTGAGATTTCAAAGGTGCGTATTTTGTATTGTCGAATTGAGAAGAAAATACAATTAACGAAGTGCGCATTTTGTGTTGTTTAAATCTGTTCTTCAATGAGGATCAGGCTCTTACGGATTGTTATTGTGATTAAATTTTGATTTTTGGAAAGGATAGAAAGTGCGTATATTTATGAGTTATGGGCAACCTTAAAAGACGACACGACAATAAAACTACAAACTGAAAAATGTGTAAAATGCTTTTCATAGGTATAAAAGAAAAATTGGAAGTAATTCCATTTGACCAAACACGCCCCGATTTTTATGTTGAAGTATTTGACGGAGAATTCAAACCTGTGGCAGACAAATTTGAAAATAAGAATATCTATTTCATTGGAACAAGTAGGGGTTGTAGTTGCGACTTTGGTATTGAAAAGGACATGAAACTTCAAGACTTTTCAGAAACAGAAATAGAACAGAAAGTTAGACAGGAAAAGAGTTTCCTCAATCCAATCCGACAATTCCTTGGAACTCAAGACAAACATATAAAGGAAAGAATTGAGAAGACTAAAAAAATAATTGAAAAAGAACAAAGCTATTTCGACCAAACACTAAAACTGATAGGACTTTTAAAATCAAACACAACTGACAATAGCTTTACAGAATTGTATTGTTGTTGGGCGGGTGAATATTCCGAGCCAATTGAAAAGTTCAAGACTATAAATATTTCGCAAGTAAAGTTTGAAAACCACTTTGAAATTGAGCTAAGAGAAAAAGTGAAATTTATCCGACAATGAAAAGGGCAGCCCATAACAGCACATTGGCAATAGGCGGGGTTTCGTGCTTATATGATAGTGAAGTGCTAAATTCAAGTTTTGTGCATCTAATGATGTTTAGTGCTGATAATCCAAGCCTTTGCAAAGCAGCAAAACGTTATGCCCAATGCTAAAGACAGTAATTATCATATTGACCTATTTCGTTTCTGTGACAAATTTGTTCGCACAGACAGACTATTCAAAATTTATTAAAGCAGACAAAATAAATAAAAAGCAAACTCACAAATATGGCAAGGACGTTGACAGTATTGTTTACTTGGGCGTTATTAAAGACAATGACGGAACGACAATTTATCATGTGATTTCTAACTTTCGATTGGTTCAAGCTGCGATACAAAAACACGGACACTCAGAAATTGTGTTTCTTGATAAAAATTTAAAAGTGAAAAGGGGTTATGAACTTAGTATGCCAGAAGACCTTCCTTTTAAACTGGAAGACAACGTTCTCTATTTTTATTACATAGACAATCAAACAAAGACAAAACAAGTGTTCAAGACTAATATAAGTCGAGACTTACCAAAGCTAATTTGTATTGCTCCAAATGACTGCTATTAAGTCGACAGGAAAAAGCACTGGGTATAACACGGGTTTATCAAAAGTGGCGGTTCATTGCTACGCAGACAGTTTTGTTATTAAAGAAAATTTTTCTCCGCATGAAAATTATTCATAAAAATCGCTACCTTCGCTAAGCCCGGGAACGTTAGCAGTAAGTTTATGACAGACCAACAAACTATATCCTGGATATTTTTAGCTACAGCACTTGCTACTAGTACAAAGCCGACTGACATGAATGGTATTGCATCAGTAGCGGATGGGATTAATCATGCCGTACCGACACACAAAGAACTACAAACCTCAATTGCGTGGTTGACAAAAAAAGGGCTTACAGTTAAACATGGGAAAAACTATGAATTGACAGACATAGGGAAATTGGAATTTAAATCAGCCTCAGAACACACGAACAATCTGTTAGAGGTGTGGAATGTTATAGAGAAAAACCTTGGTAGCTATAATGACAATTGATGGAAATGAACGCTGACGAATTACAACAAAGAATAAAAAGTGCGATTATATTGCTTGCAGATGGCCATTCATTAATGATTGGCGATTTGACATTTGGCCGCAAAAACAAAAAACACTTTTCTGTAACTGGTTGGACATTAAAAAATGATTTAGAAAATTTGACAAAACAGTCTGCATTAAGTGAATTAGCAGAAATAAAAATGCTATTTACAAAAATGACAATTTCTTCAAATGAACTTGCGGACTTTTTAAAAAATAGACAAATCGAATTTTGCTTAGGTTTTGATTATGGTATGGGAGCAATTGGAATTTGTAAAGAAACAAATGGACACTTTACATGGGAAACGGACTTGAAAAATTAAAACCTACCGCTAACATAGGTTTTGCTTTATACGAGCTGAGATGCAATATTCAGTCTCAGTTTTTCAATTAACTATTAGTAATAAAAACCAGTAATTTTGCTCCTATTTCCCGCCCGAACGCTTAGCCTCAAAACATAATCTGAAAGGCCTATGCAACAGTTTTAAAATTTTGATTGTCTATAAAAAAAACATTGTTATGAGACCGATATTCTTCTTTCTGACAATAGCTATCATTTGCCTTTCATGCAAAAAAGAAAATGTAAAAGGCGGCGACACCGTAGAGTTTTATTTATTTAAAAGATCCCAATTTGTAACAGGCAAATGCCAAATTGACCCACTCGTGTCTGTATTACAAGACACTGCAATTATAAAAAATCAAGACATTTTGGAATATTCACAAAGCAATTATCAATTCAAGTTGACTGACCTTGCTATTCAAAAAGTGAAAACCTTCCCTGACTTCACTTCATTTGCTGTAACTGTTGATAAGAAGGTTATCTATTACGGTTTTTTTAAACCGAGCATTTCAAGCTCATCATGTGAACATTCTATTACTATGGATTTAGACAGGACATCTGGTAATAAAATTGATCTTAGACTTGGTTACCCAAGCCTAATGCAAGGTGTTACAATCGACGATGAAAGAAACAATTCAAAGTTAATTGCGACACTAAGAAATCAGGGTAAGCTTAAATAGCCTATCGCCAACTTGAATATTGCTCATGTACTTTATAATCTTTAATGGTCAACATTTCTGGCAGTACAACCAATGAATCCCACGACTACAGCTACACCTGATCGTTATGGTGCATATTATGACTGAAACTTTAAACCACTAGAACCAAACATCAAAAGAATCATCCTTTAAATAAAAAGTTATTATGAAAATAAAGATTATTATTGGTTTATTATTCATAGGCTTAATAAGTAGCTACTCTTGTCAAAAAGAATATAATCCTTCAGAATATCCATTTAAAGCAGAAGTAATGGGGGCAAATCTGGACTGCGGTATTTATCAAATTAGAATTACAGAAGGACAGGATAAAGTGGAATCTATTCTAGGTAAATCTATCGGTACCAATATATTTATAGCTAACAATTTACCTGCAGAATTGAAAATTGCTGGACTCAAGATATTACTTGATTTAAGAAAACCAATGCCTGAAAATAATGAAATAGGAATTTGCACTGCTATGGGACCAAGTTATCCATGGATATTTGTGATTAGAGGAAAAAAAGAATAAGTTCTTTTCATATCATACAAACTACAGCAGTGTAAGCAACAGCAATTCGACCCCGCTGAGCATCTTGCAGATTATGAGTGGCTTAATCTCATCACCCTCGAATGCCATAAGTGGAAAAGGTGTTAGTGCCAGTCAGTTGGAGAGCTGGAATAGCGGACTTGTTCCATCCAGCTTTATCCGAGGTCAGAACTATGAATCTGGTACTACGATACCCAAGGCATATATTAACTACATATTTTTAGATGACCAGTTCAGGTATGTGGACGGAGGAGCCAGCCGAGTGGGAAATTACGGTGAGGTTAAGCAGCATTGGAGTGAGTTGTCAAATATTGCCGCACAGAAGAATGGTTATTTGTTGGTTTATGTGAGTAATGAGAGTAATTTCACGGTATACTTTGATAATTTACAAGTTGTGCATAAACCAGGACCAATAGTAGAAGAAACGCATTATTATCCGTTTGGGTTGGTTATGAATGGGATAAGCAGTAAGGCCGTAGGATCTTTAGAAAATAAGTATAAATTCGGAGGCAAAGAACAACAAAGCAAAGAGTTTAGTGATGGAACAGGACTTGAAATGTATGATTTTGATGCACGAAATTATGACCCACAAATAGGAAGATGGCATACAATAGACCCACTTGCTGAACATTTTAGAAGATGGAGTCTATACAATTATGCATTAAATAATCCTATAAGATTTATTGACCCAGATGGAATGTCTGCACGTCCAATTTATGATAGTCAAACGGGCAATTTTTTAGGTACTGATGAAACTGGTTTGCAAGGAGAAGCAATCGTTATGAAAAGGGAAGATTTTAAGCAAGGTATGTCAACAAAAGCGGCTGAAAATAAAAGTACATATAGAACCAGTAATAAAGATGACCCAAATTATTGATTTACTAGTAAAGAAGCTGCTTTGAAATACGGAAATCATTATACTAATTTAAGCAATAGACCAGACTATGATGGTTTTGTAACAATAACAGAAGGTGTTGAATGGGCAAAATTTCATCCTGGTGCTTTAGAGAAACCAACTGTAGAAAATACATTATACATTAATGCTTCCAAGCTTGACTTTGGAAATACGGCTACAACACAGTTTGATGTTGTAGGTGCGCCAACGGCAATCAATTTATTTAACAAGGAAAATTTTACCGAATCTACCACTAATGAAACATTAAGAGCAACTGTGTATGCTTTGGGAGCTGTAAATCTAACTCTAACACATAGAAATGCAAAAACTGTTACAGTAGTGAATGATGCTGCTACAGTTTATGACTGGAATAGAGGTGGAGGCAAGGTAAGAGATGCGGCTATTCGTTTGGAACGTTCAAGAACGGGAATAAACGATACGCATGGTTTTAAAACCTTTTATTACGGAACTGGTGTTTTAAGAAAATAGCTATGAGTAATACAAATATCAAACATTGTATGTATACCTTCTGCATACTCATTTTAACGAGTAGTTTGCCGTCATGCAATACTTGCAAATCATTTGGTGAAACCGAGTTAGGCAATAATTTTGCATTAGTAGAAGCAGATGAAAAGAACAAGTCAATACTTTATTGCACCTCTCCCAAATGTTGTTATGCAGGGATTACTATTGTTCCTACAAGTGTTGTTGCTTTTAAACGAAATAGCAAATGGATAATAGCAAAGTCAGCAGATAAAGCAGGAGTTAACTATTGGATTATTGACAAAGAATTTACGGTTGAATTTCAATATGACAGCGGCATGAGAGAGGAAATAATGTCTCATGTAATAGGGCCTCTTGATTTTACTGCTTTTAAAAAAGAGGTAAAAAACCGACAAATAAAATTAAGTCTTGACTAATTTATTTTAGCAAAGCCCCATCCGGGAATTTATTTTATTGGGCAATAAGTTTTAAAAAATTATCCATTAGTTTTTTATTGGCGTTAGCCATAGCAAACATGATGAAGATGGCGGACTGTTCATTTTTAGTTAGAGAATCAATCATTTTAATTTTTTCCATCATTGGCAGGTTCAGTTTATCCTCCTGGTTTTTGGAATGTTAGAACTCTGTCTCGTCCTGAAGTAGCTTGTCATTTTCCTGAAAAGTATCAAAGAAATGTCAGCTTCCTTTTTTCAGGCTACTTAAGAGTCAATTTTTTACTAACTACTAAATGGCCTAAGTATAGATAATCTGATATAATCAATTATTTATTTTGACTATTTCATTAAAAATCATTTAGGTAATATTCGGATGGTGCTAACGGATGAGCAACAGGTAAATTATTATCCAGCAACTACATTGGAAGGCACATATAGTTATACGGCACGTGAAGTAAACAGCCTGGTTAATCATGAGAAAAAGTTTTACCGGATAGACCCTGTTTATATATTGAATAAGCCATGGTTGAGTACTTCATTGGATTACCAGAACCATAATAATGTACCCTTAACCAATCCCAATCGGAATTATCCACCTGGGTTTGGGCCACTTCGGTCAGCAACCAGTAAAAAGGTGTATTCGTTAAATGCAGGTACCAATAGAACCGGCCTGGAGATGGTCATAAAGGTGATTGTAAGTGTCCCTCTTTGGGTGTCAGTTTATAAGTTAGCTGAACAGCTTACTTGTAAACCAGTAAATCAGATAAAAAAGTGAAAAAAAGTGGTCCTATTATCAGCGAACCCCTAATGAAGAAGCAGCCAATTTCTGCCCTTCAATACCCTCAAACCTATTCTTTCCCCTTTTTTTGATTTTCAACAGCGGGACCATTTCATCTTTCAGCTGTTCATAGACCTCAATGAGGCCAGTTTGGTGGTTTTTGCGAAATTTTAGCAGGAATGACTTGTCTGCATAAATATCTTTTAGGTATGGTGACAAATTAAAATCTGCCTTGGGTAGTGTCATGATTTTTATGCTTTTCTTATGAACACGAATGAACCCCAATTCCAAGCATTTTGCTTTAATCCTAAGGGCTGTAGTCGGGCTGCAGTGCAACAATAAGCCCAACCCAAACTTCCCCAGTCCAGGGTAGGGTCCCTGTAATGTAGCTTCGCTTTTATTGGCTACGGGGTCCCTTCCTGTCTGGAGTTTTATAGCTGATTTTTGCTGATAGAGTTTGACGTTAATAACTACAGCGTATATAAAATACCTGGTGTTCGCAAGATCCTTTTGGCTGCAGGGAATTACTTTCGCTACCCCAAGATTCAACTCGAAACAAATTCTACGAAAGCTTCTGAGATGAACATACCTGGTTTTCGGGTTATACCCAATCCAATTCAACTGCAATAATTCATCAAGTACCTTTTTCCTGCTGGGATTGGATGATAGCCCCTGGACCAATTTTAGGGCGTTTCTGGCTTCTCTAATGGACATAATGCCTGAAGATTTGAAATGAAGGAAAATAAGTGCAGAAAGTGCCTGAAATTTATCCTGAGAGCAGGTGTATTCGCACAGCGATACCGGTATGTTTATTCGTTCTTTCACCGTCCAATTTGCTTTGGTAAGGGTTTACATATCAAAGTCATCAGCTTGTGGTTCCCTTTCAATGTAAGGGGAAGGGAACATATCCGGATGAATTACCGTGTTTGGCCTGGGCAATAAATAGTTGTCTTCATCAACATACCAGCTTGTGAATTTTTCATAAGGGAAGCTTTCACAAAAAATGGTAGGGTTATCTATTTTCACCATTTGATGTTGTAGCGGAACAACATGGCTTAGATCAACATGCTTCCTGGCTTTTTTCTGCATTTTTGCCTTTGGATGCATAACATAGGTCCATGTCATGTTTTTATCTAGGCAAATACTGTACCCACTGGCATCTTTGAAATATGATTGAGAAGTTTTGTAGTACATTTCTCCATTCTGGAACAAGAAAGTCCCGTCATACAAATCATTGACATGATAGAAATTCACGAAGAACATTAAATTGGGAAATCTAAGACTTGTTAGGTACCAGTTTTTTGCAGGTATGTTGTCAGAATCATACCCGCTAACCAGCTGGAAATAGTCTTTTTTTGATGAGGCAATACTACCTTGTATACTCTGAGACCAAAACGACTCAAATTTCTCTCTTTGCGTTTCATTCCCAAGCTTCTGTTTAGCTGTAGGATTATCAGAAAAAATTGATTTTGACGTTGGTTCCTTATCAATCAGGGAATTGAATAGATCATAGAGATTGAAATTTCCTTGCGTATCAGTAACCTGGTCTTTGAAACGAAGAACTTCACCTACAGTACCTTCTATGGTGATGATATTTTTAAATCTCCTTACAGCTTCAAAATTGATTGGTGATTTTTTTAATGGGTAATACAGGACAATTCCATTATCATTGAGGTGATCACTTATGACGCTTTTCCCTTCAACCGAAGTCAATGGGATTCTTCCAATATCAAAGCAATCTTTTCCAATTTCTTGTCCACTCTCTAGAAGTTCGTAATGGTGAATGTCTTTTTCACCGGACTCTGTACAGCAATAATTTAAGCCTACGATGCCTTTAGAAAAAAGATCATCAATGAAATTTTCAACTTCTGTCTGGGTACTAGTTTTCATAGTTTTGGGTTTATGAGGTGAATGAGCTTGCTGATGCAATAATTTCTTTTTCTGATCTCACATAATGGTCTTCAAGCCAGCGATCCAGTTGTGATTTGTCAAACAAGATTCGCTTACCAGGTTTGTAATGCGGAATTTTTTTGTTGGCAGTCAGTTTGTATAGACTGTCTGTTGGCATTTTCAAATAATTACAAGCTTCCTTGAACGATAGCAATTCTTTTTCCATAGGGTTTAATGTAGAGTGTTTTTCCTCTCTCTACACTAAAAATATACGTCAAGAAATGACAAAAAAGTGCAAGCTGTGGAAGCTATTAAAAACAAACTGCGGACTATATGGCTATAACTCGTTAACGGAAAAAGTTTATAGATTCAAATGGCGGATTGGACTATTTAAAGAGAGTTTCAGTCGCTTTTTTAATGGACTCCCTTCTAAAAGATTTGAGGTAGCTTCTTGTTGTGAGTACGTTGGTATGTCCAAGACTCTCAGATATTATCTCAATTGATACTCCTGCCTCTTTCATTGCCTGGGCAAAACTGTGTCTAGCTGTGTAGCAAGTGCATGGCATCTCAATTCCAAGGCGTTCCTTTATGCGTTTCATGTACTTGTTGATCTGCTTTACCAACTGATCAATATCCTTACACTTTTTTTCTTCATCAGAATTTTCCTTCAACCCTTTTACCATGTATGGGTCATTGGGATCACCCCAGCGATTTATGATGGATTTAGCTTCTTCTCTCAGGAATATTGTTACCGGCAGAGCACTATTTGCAGTACTGGCTGTTTTCTTCCTGACCAGAGAGATAAAGTCGATGTCACAATTCTCTTTTTTAAGCCTGAATAGGTCGCTCGGGTTGATACCGTTACAGTATAACAGTAGTAACCACATATCCCTTGCCCATTGTTCAGTTTTTGAATGAAAAGTATCTAACTCCTGGATTTTTTTGATATCCTCTTTGTCCAAGGCTTTTTTGATATTGCTACCTTTTGGTATGGAGTACTTCCCTTTTTTGAAGGGATACATAGCAGTGTCCAAAATTATTTGGTCTGAAATCGCCTTATTGTAAAGGGTCCTGAGATTGCGGAGATTGATTCCTACTGTGGTAGATGAATATCCTTGCTCTAGCATGTACTTCTCATATTCAATCAAAAAGCCAGGTGTAATGTCATAGAACCCTATTTTGCCCTGAAATTTCTTGAATGAGCCGATTGACGTTCTATATGTTGATGCTGTCTTAATCTTCCCCTGATTGAACTTCTGCTTATACATTTCTTCAAAAAAGGGGTATATGTCATTCACATCTTTGACAGATTGTTTCAACTGACTGTCTAGTAAAGCGAATGAAAAGTGAGCAATATTCTCAATGACTGTTCGCATTGACTGTACCCTGGCATCCAGGTATATCCTTTTCTCACGGTATGCATTTTTGACTTTTGGTGCCATGACATACTCAAATTCCTGCTTGCTAAGATTCACGCCGGTGGAATAATAATGTTGTTCACGCAGATAGGTTACCCTTATTTTCACCGGGTAAGTTCCATCCGTTTTTGAACGCCTGGTATCAAGTATTAGCTGTGTTAGAGGTTTTATGATTTGCATACAATTTGCATACATTTCATGCAAATATCGGCAAAATACTAAAGAATTTGACAAATAAAAGTTTGCACAATATGTTAATAATCAAGTCAATAGATACTAATGGCAATTATTGACTAAATTATTTAGTATGACTCATAATCAGAGGGTCCCTGGTTCAAGTCCAGGTGGGCCCACTTGAAAATCAACCACTTATGATTTGTTTCATAGGTGGTTTTTTGTTTTGGGCCAAATTCGGGCCAAGCTTTGTGTTTTCAGAGGGAAAACAGGGGTGAATAGAAGTGAAGGAGTGGAATTATCGGAACCTGATTAATTGATATAAAAAGAAGACGTAAAATAATTTTTAAAAAGGTATTACAAATCATTAACAGCGGCTTCTTCTGTTTCATAAACAGTTGAATATTTTG
>ENA-UPTJ01001484-UPTJ01001484.1-marine-metagenome-genome-assembly--contig:-NODE-1484-length-12523-cov-9.926372_pt1 | contig 12523 bp, 12 predicted proteins | sample MGYA00238168_ERZ767080 | MGnify/ENA primary metagenome ERZ767080 (study PRJEB28935, sample SAMN06266237) | marine metagenome | isolation source: Columbia River Estuary | place: USA:Columbia River... | reverse complement strand
ATTCAAAGTACGAGATCAAATACATTAGAACAATCGTCGAGTCTGGAGAAAGAGGATTAGGTTCTTTGCCTGGAACTGTAGATGAAAAGTTTAATCCTTTTATGATACCACTGTACGATAAGTTGGATGAACTTATTCCTATGGCTCAATCAAAATATCTTGAAACAAGTGGTATTATAGAGGCTTTGCCTGTCAATTTCTTGCGAGGTGCTACTTGGAACGAAAAGATTATTATTGCAGACGAATCTCAGAATTATAGCAGCAAGGAATTGATTACTCTTCTTACTCGTATCGGAGAAAATACCAAAATGTTTATTTGCGGAGACGCTATGCAATCAGACATTGGAAACAAATCTGGTTTTATGAAAGTTTATGATTTATTTAATAATAAAGAAAGCGAAGATAGGGGTATTTATTGTTTCCAATTTAATGAGGAAGATATTATGAGAAGTGAAATATTAAAGTATATTGTTACTGTGTTAAAAAGAATAGATAAAGTTAATTGATAATCATATAATATGGTGTATGTACTGTAGCGAATGCGGTTCTAAAAATGGAGTAGGAGCGAAGTTTTGTTCTGGTTGCGGTAATCCTTTGGCATCGTTAATTCAGAAAAGTCAACCTAAAAAACTTGTTCCTACTCCATCAAAATCAGAAGTAGATGAAGATGGCTTACCGACTACAGTTGTAAGACCAAAAAAATTAGAATATGAAGTCGAGAGATCAGAGAAAAACAGATTCTCTGTAAAAGATATAGTTAGTTCTCCACCATCTTCTGAAAGATTCTCTAGACCAATCGGCAAAGTAGAAAAGCTTACTAAAGAGCAGTATCTTTCTCAATCATTAAAAGAATGCGCTTCTAGTAAGAACTTTAACGAGATAAATGAAGCTTAAAACTAAAAAGACTTTTGAAGAGATGTATGAAATCATCAATCAAGTCGTAAAAAAAAGAAAAGCGAAATGGAAGTTAAAGGCAATTGTTTGGTTCGATTTTGAAGATATTGAGCAGATCATAAAAATTCATATACATAAGAAATGGCACCTCTGGGATCAGAAGCGTCCCATAGAACCTTGGGTCAATAGAATCGTATCTAATCAGATAAAGAACATAATTAGAAACTCATATAGTTGTTTCGTGAAGCCTTGTGTTAATTGTTCGTTTAATACTAATAAAGGAGCTTCATTACCAAACGAAGAGAATACATGCGGTTTTACTAAAAGCCAAAAGCAATGTAATGAATGTCCATTGTATGCCAAATGGGAAAAGACGAAAAAAAATGCTTATGATATAAAAATGACAGTAAGTTTGCAAAATCATCAAAATTATTTTGTATCTATTCCGGAAAGTGAATCTGTTAATTTCTCTTTAGCTGAAAAAAGACTTCATTTATTAATGAAGGATCATTTAACAGATAAACAGTTTTTCGCTTATAAAATGTTTTTTATAGATTGCTTAAATGATGATGAAGTCGCTCAGTTTTTAAAATTTAAAACAAGTGAAAAAGGCCGCAAAGCTGGCTACAAACAAATTAAAAATTTAAAAAAGATGCTTTATATAAAAGCGAAGTCATTGATAAAAGATAACGACGTTTTTAATAATGAATAATCTATCTGAAGAGCAAAAAATATTAATTAATAAAAAAATAGAAGAAGGACTGACTGACTACGTTGTTCTCGCAAATCTTTTATTTAATAGAGAAGACCTTCAAGGAAGATCTAAAGAAGCTAAACTAATAAGAGATTACATGATCTCTTGTGGATCTCTTGGTAAAAAAGAAAAAGCTAAACCCAAGCCAGATTCAGAATGGCTGACCACTTCTCATATAGAATTTATAGATCAGAACATTAAAACAGGAATTACGCCTAAACAAATTACAGAACTATTGTTTTCTAAAGAGTTGGCTGGAGTTTCTAATCTTAACGTCTTTATCACTCCTCAATACAGAGCGGTTCATAAGTATATTAAAGAAAAATATCCAGAATATTTAGTCGATAGTGAATCAGCGGTAAATGAAAAATACGTTGTTCCAAGAAGCTTAGGTACAGTTATTAAAAAAGTAAACAAATGGGCTGGTCAAGATTTGTTGGAAGGGAAATTAACTTTACAACATAGAAAGTTTTTAGAGAAGCTATTGAATTATCTTGCTAGTCCTCGTTTCGTTCAGAATTACGATTCTTATCGTAGCGCAAATGATAAGGATCTTTTTGAAGCCGAGTTCGTTCGTTCTGTTTGGGATAAACCAGATCTTACTATTGATGAAATTAATTTATATATCAATGTCTGTATGGATTATATAAATCTTAAGCAAATTGATATGAAAAAGAACAAAGTAAACGAAATGTTTAATGACACTCAAGAACAAAAAGATTTTACAATGCGTCTTACCGAAGTGTTAAAGACTATTAGTGAAGAATATAATCAATGCGCCCAACGTATTGATAAATCTCTACAGAAGTTAAATGGCGAACGGGCAAAACGTATAGAGTCTCATCAACAAAAGAATGCGTCCATTCTCAGTCTTGTAGAATTGTTTCAAGATGAAAATGAAAGGAAGATGATGATTCAAATAGCAGACATGCAAAAGAAAGTTGTCAGAGAAGAAGCCGATAGACTTGAAAGCATGTCTGCATGGAAGGCGAGAATACTAGGCATCACAAAAGAAGATGCTATATGATAGAATGTAAGATATGTAAAGAATCTTTTGTTAATGATAAGTCTTTCCATGCTCATTTAAAAAAGCATGGAACTTATCAAGGAGAGTATTATTGTACACATTATCCACGATTATCACTTTATTACAAAAAGCCAGTTCCATTCATTAACAAAATTAAATATTTTAATACGGAGTTCCTTGATTTTAATGAATTTCTTATATGGGAAAAAAATGAGAATCAAGAAATAGTAAAACAAAAATACGTTGAAATTCTACAAAAAAGAATGAAAGTAAAAGACTATCTTTTTGCGCCATTTCATAACGAATTGAAATCTTTGCATTTGCCGACAATCGATTTATACAAAAAACATTTTGGCTCTTATAATTCCGTATGTAAACTTTTAGATAAAGAGCCTCTTTTTAATAAGCCATTGCCAAAAGACTTTACTAAGGTTAATTTAAAAAATGAAACAATATTAGTTGACACTCGCGAACAAGATCCTTTGGAGTTTGCTAATACTAAGGTTGAAAAATTATTTATTGGAGATTATTTAATGAATGCTCAAGAATATAATTATACTTTTATTGATAGAAAAAGCGAGGGCGATTTTTTAGGAACATTAGCGTCTGGAGTAAAGCGTTTTGAAAGAGAAATACAACGCACGGTTGAACTTGAAGGTTATCTATTCGTAGTTATAGAAACATCAATTGATTCTATAATCGATAATCATAAAAAATTTAAACGAAAAACTAACTTAGAATATGTATTTCATAATCTAAGAGATTTGACGCATAAATATCCTAGGCATTTGCAGTTTATTTTTACAGGAAGTAGAAAAAGATCTATAGATCTTATTCCAAGGTTATTATACTTTGGAAAAGATTTATGGCAGGTAGATTTACAATATTTTTTAGATCATGAGCTGGGAAACAGGTAATCAAAGAGAAAGAAAAAATCCTTACGTCTCAAATGAAGAGCTTTCTCAAAAAGAAGGTTTTATTGAAGAGCGAGAAGCGAAACTTTTGTTTTATCAATTTTTGAGAAACAATGTGACTTTCACTACTGATTTAATTACAGGAGTGAAGCTGTTTCCATTTCAACACATGGCTGTGAAGTCTATGTTGGAGAGTGATTATTTTCTAGGCGTTTGGTCGCGTGGTATGAGTAAAAGTTATACTACTGGTATTTTTGCTGTATTGGATGCTATATTGAATCAAGGCGTTGAGATTGGAATTCTTTCTCGCTCTTTTCGTCAGTCAAAAATGATATTTAAAAAAATTGAAGACATTGCAGCAAAACCTGAAGCTTATTTGTTGAAACAATGTATTACTCACGTTTCTAAAAACAATGACGAATGGTTAATGGAAATAGGCAAAAGCAGAATACGCGCATTACCTTTGGGTGATGGCGAAAAGCTTCGTGGTTTTCGTTTTCATCGTATTATTATTGATGAGTTCTTATTGATGCCTGAACGTATTTATAACGAAGTCATTGTTCCGTTCTTATCCGTCGTTCAAAACCCAACTCAAAGAGAAGAGCTTTACAATCTTGAAACTCAATTGATTGAACGCGGAGAAATGAAAGAAGAAGATAGATATGTGTGGCCTAACAACAAATTAATAGCATTGTCTTCTGCTTCTTTTAAGTTTGAATATCTTTATAAACTATTTGAGCGATACGACAATCTAATACATAATCCTAAACCAACAGACTCATCGAAAAGATGTGTTATGCAGTTTTCATATGATTGCGCTCCAGTTCAATTGTACGATCAAAATCTAATTAACCAAGCAAAATCCACGATGAGTGAGTCTCAATTCCAAAGAGAGTTTGGCGCTCAATTTACAGATGACAGTTCTGGATATTTTAAAATATCTAAAATGGCATTATGCACAGTACCTGATGGAGAAAGTCCATCTGTAGAAGTAGTTGGGAATCCTGAAGACGAATATGTTGTAGCGGTTGATCCGTCTTGGTCGGAAACCGAAGGATCTGACGATTTTGCTATTCAAGTTATAAAAGTTAATTATGAAAAACAAATGGGTACTTTAGTTCATTCTTACGCTTTGGCTGGAGCGTCATTAAAAGACCATATTAAATATTTTTTATATATTTTAAAAAACTTTAATGTAACTGCCGTATGTATGGACTATAACGGTGGAGTTCAATTCATGAACTCATGTAATGAAAGTGAATTATTTAAAGACGAGAAGATCGATTTGAAATCTATCATTACAGAATTTGAAAGACCAGAAGAATATCAAACAAATCTTTATTCTGCAAAAATGGAATACAATAAATCAGATTTTAAAATGGTATTCTTAAGAAAACCTACATCATCTTGGATACGCCAAGCTAATGAATTGTTACAAGCTAATTTTGATCATCATCGTATTTATTTTGCTAGCAGAGCTATGGATGATCATTATAGATCGCAAATTAATAAAAAAATAGGTATAGAAAATCTTAAATTTTCTAACGTTTCTGACTTAGATAAGTCTGATGTAGGCGCAAGAATGATTGACTTTGTTGAGCATTTATCAGACATGATCTTTTTAACAAAAACAGAATGCGCTCTTATCCAAATAACAACTTCGGCACAAGGTATGCAAAATTTTGATCTGCCAGCAAACTTAAAACGTAAATCTGGACCAGACAAGCCAAGAAAAGATAGTTATTCTGCATTAGTATTAGGAAATTGGCTGACAAAGATTATAATTGATATGAGAACTGTTACTGTAGAAGATAATACAGAAACATTTACTCCAATGTTTATAGGATAAAAGTAACTTTCAAAGTCACTTTTAAAGTTATAAGTGTAAACTAAATAAATATGAGCCGCTCTTATAATAAAAAGTCTAATTATTGGAACAGATTTTCGAAAGGTGCTAAAGAGAATGAAAATTCTAATTTAGAAGATCTAATCAACAACAACGCCGAATCTTCACCATCTTTCGTTGGGGACTCTTTTTATGAAAGTTCCGCTAGTTACGAAAGAAATAGTTCTGGTGGTGGAGAGGGCAGCACTTCATTGCGAAGAAATTTAGCTTATATAGGTCCGAAAATTTATAAATACGGTAATATTCGTGAAGGAATGTTACCTTTCGAAATGTCAGTTAATGGTTACAATATTCGCGATGCAATTGAATTGTGCCAAAAAGCTTATGCAAATGTAGCTATTTTTAGAAATGCAGTTGACATCATGTCTGAATTTGCTAATGCAGAAATCTATTTAGAAGGTGGTAGTCAAAAAGCTCGCGACTTTTTTTCTAAATGGATGAAGTACACAAAGATGTGGAATGTAAAAGATCAATATTTTCGCGAGTATTATAGAAGTGGTAATGTTTTCTTTTATAAAGTTAATGCTAAATTTACAATAGATGATTTTCAAAGCATATTAGAAACTTATGCTAATTACGATGGCTCGTCTTATGAAACAGATGTCCAGATTCATAAGTATCCTACTGCGCACGATGTTAAAAATTTAATTCCTATTCAATATATTTTATTGAACCCGTACTATGTAACTGTAAATAGAACAAGCTCTTGGAGAGATGTGGTTTATCAAAAGATTCTTTCTGAATATGAATTAGAAAGATTGCAAAACCCTAAAAACGAAAGAGATGTTCAAATTTTTAATAGCTTAGATAAAGAAACACAAGATAAAATTAAACATGGTCAATGGGCGCAAGATGGATTGAAGATTCAACTTAATCCTACTGATGTTATATATTCTTTTTATAAGAAACAAGATTATGAGCCTTTTGCTGTGCCTTTTGGTTTTGCTGTTTTAGATGATATCAACTTCAAGATGGAAATGAAGAAGATAGATCAAGCCATCTGCCGCACAATCGAGAATGTCATTCTATTGATAACGATGGGTACTGAGCCAAGTAAAGGCGGTATCAATCATAAAAATATAAAAGCCATGCAAGGCTTACTTAATAATGAATCTGTAGGCCGCGTTCTTATTGCTGACTATACTACTAAGGCAGAGTTTATTATTCCTGATTTGAATAAAGTTTTAGGTTATGATAAATATAAAATAGTAAATGAAGACATTAAAGAAGGTTTGCAGAATATTCTTATTGGTTCTGAAAAGTTTGCGAACACGACTGTAAAAGCTCAAGTCTTTTTTGAGCGTTTAAAAGAAGGTAGAAACGCTTTCTTGAATGACTTTCTCCGTCCAGAAATGGAATTAATATTTAAGAATTTAGGTTTCAAAGGTAAATGCCCAATTGTTAAATTTGAAGAGGTTTCAATTAAAGATGAAACACAATTTAATCGCGTGGTCACGCGCATGATGGAACTAGGAATACTACCTCCAGAAGAAGGATTGAGAGTAATTGAAACTGGTATTTATCCAACTAAAGAAGAGTTAGCTGCTGCTCAGATTAAGTTCGTTGAAGAACGTAAAAAAGGATTTTATAATCCAATCGTTGGTGGAGTACCTGTTATTGCTCCTCCAATGCCAGAAGGTTCAGTTTCAGGCGTAAAACCACCGATTAAGAAAACAACTACTCCAACAGAAAAAGGTCGCCCGCTTGGATCGAAAGCATCTGTCTTCGCTAAAGATTCAATAGCAAAAACAATGGAAAAAACAAAATCTTTATATTCTGTTATCGAAGGAGAATTAAAGAAAAAATATAAGAAGAAAAATTTAAACGCAGAACAGATGAAGATTGCTGAAAGTTTGTCAGAAGCAATCATTGTCGGTTGCGAAAGTGATACTTGGATGACTATAGCAGTCGATTCTCTTAAAGATCCATCAATATTGGATAAGATAAATATCTTACCTCAAATTCAAGAATTGGGCGCAGAACATCAATTAGAAACGTATTCTGCTGCACTTTTATATCACAGTACTAAATACTCAGTGTAAAATTAAGTATTATGTTTAAATATAGAACATCATTTGAGAATTTTGTAACGGCGAGTTTAAATTTTGATAACAACGTTCTCGTATCAAAAGCTTCTTTAGAGTCTCTAAAGAGTCTTATTCCTTCGTCTGTTAATTTGGATGCGAATGTTGATTTGATTGGAGCGGCTTTTAATGCCGCTTTAGTTAACAGATTTAATAAGAATGGCGATGGAATAGATACTAACACAGCAATTGCTTTTAAAAATTATTTTATACATAAGCCTACAAACATCGAACATAAGAAACAAAGAGTTGTAGGGCATATTGTTAATTCGGCGTTTTCTGCTATTGGTTCTAATGAAATCATTTCAGATGAACAAGTAAAAGGAAAGCTAGATCCTTTTAATATTTCTTTGGCGGCTGTAGTTTATAAGACAGTTGATAGAAATTTTGCTGACGCTCTCATGGAGTCAAATGATCCTGAATCTAATTTATTCCAAAGAATAAGTGCTAGTTGGGAAATTGGATTTAATGAATATATGGTTGCCGTTGGAAGCTCCGACTTGAGCCAAGCTGAAATAATTACAGATAAAAAACAAATAGAAGAGTTCAAAAAATATCTGCGAGGTTTTGATGGTCCTGGAGTTATGAATGATGGAACTCCAGTTTATCGTTTGGTTACTGGTCGCATTTATCCTTTAGGAATTGGTTTTACTACAAATCCTGCTGCCGATGTTCAAGGCGTAATTATTGATGATGGTTCTTCTGAAATGATTAAAAATGATACTGAAGCTGAAGAAATAGAATCATTTGAAGTAAATTCATTAGATTTGTTACGAATAAATAAGAAAATATTTTCACAAGAAGAAAAAACTACTGTAAATACATCTAAACTAAATACTATGGATCTAGAACAAATATTATCCGCATTTAAGACCGTTCTTGCCGAAAAGCAAGAAACCGTTTCATTTAATGAAGAGGCAATTGCTAACATCTCTCTCAAAATCGCCGAGAGCATTAAATTAAAGAATGACGAATTCAAGTCTCAGCTTCAAAGCTCCGAAGAAGGTAAGCTTAAGGCCGTAGCCGAAGCCGAAAAGTTGCGTGAAGATTTAAACGCTACAATTTCTAAACTTAGCGAACTAGAGGCTGCTGTTACCGTCAAGAACAATCAAGAACTTTTCAATACAAGAATGGGAATTCTAGATCAAGAATTTGATTTTGATGATCTTGATAGATCCGTTTTAGTTAAAGACATTATTTCTTTAACAAATTCAGATGAAGCATTCGCTTCTTACAAAGAAAAACTTTCTGTAGTTTACAGACACAAGAGTAAGGCTTTCAAAACTGAACAAGAAAAAACTTTCCAAGATAGACTTGAAGCTGAGTTAGCTAAGAGGCTTAATAATGTTCAGCCAGCCGTTCAAGCGACAGAAAAGACGGTTCAAGTTGAAACCGCTTTAGCCAACGCTAAAGAAGAAGCTGCTGTTCTTTCTAGTCAGATTGAAGTTACTGAAGCTCAACCTTCTTGGAAAGAAAAGTTAGCTAAAGCTTTTTCGAAAGAAAACATAACAATTAAATACTAAAAATATATGTCACTAAGATTATATCCATTCAGACAGTATAGCGATATTGATGTTATCAATATGTTCGCTAACAGCACCTGCGATGATAATCCATTTACCAATGGTAATGGTTCCGCTGGTGTTTTCGTTAAGGTAAACGCTGGTAACTTGGATCTTGATCCAATTACCTACGGAACCAACGCTTATCTAGGCAAGACTGACTATCCATTTCTTGGAGCCGCTCAGTATCCTAGCGTTCCTCTTACATTTACTGCGGCTACCAATGACGCTCCTGTTCTTGGTATTACGCTTAATCAAACACTCGCCTTTGATGAAAATGGTGAAAAGCTACTTTATAATCCTATAAAGACAGCAGAGCTACAAGCCGTTCTCTCTGGACAAGCTGTTCCTGTCGCTACCCGTGGTATGTTCACTTTGAATGATACCGCTATCGATTGGGTTGACGCTAACATGGTAGTCAATTCTCAACTTCTTATTTCTGCTAATGCTGGTAAGGTAAGTGGATTGGCCCCAACAACTGTTGGACCTCTCACTGGTCAATACGCCATTATCGGTAAGGTATTGGCTACCGGAAGCAGAGCTAGTCAAAACGGTAAGAGCGATTATTTCGCTGGTACTGGTAGTGCTGGCGCTAAATACGCTCTCGTACAAATCGATTGCACCAATAGCTCTGTCCTCTAATCTTTAAATACAAAATAATATGAAAATCGTTTTAAAAAGAACAGATGAACAAGTTGAACTAATCAAAGCTATGGCTTCTCGCAACCGCGAGGTTGCTTACGAAGCTCAAGTTGCTTTGGCACAGTTCATTGGTCCCGTTCTAGCTGAAGTTATTAACAACGCTCCAACCGTTTCTAATCTCTTCACTAGTCTTCAATTTAATGCTGAAGATAATCCCTCAATTCCTTTGGATCTCTACTACGACATTTTTGACGAAGACTATATAAAGGTCTATAGTCAGTCTGTTGCTGGTGGTCTTCCTCAGAATATCGTTCAACCTACCTCTTCTGAGCTAAAGGTTGCTACATATAAGCTTGATAGCGCCGTAGCTTTCGATAAGAAGTACGCTGCTAAGAGTCGTCTAGATGTAGTTAGCAAGACTTTCACTCGTATAGCTCAAGAAGTTATGCTAAAGCAAGAAAGAACTTCTGCTAACCTTCTTCTTACTGCTTTGGCCCAAGCTTCCACTGGTAATTCATCTACAGCTTCTGATAACTATCACGTTTTCCGTACTGCTGCTGCTAACCGTTTCGTTCTTAACGACTTGAACAAATTGTTCACTAAGATCAAGCGTCTTAATGCTTCATTCATTGGAGGAACTCCTTCTGGCGCTCGCAGAGGATTGACCGATCTTATCGTTTCTCCTGAAATCGTCGAAGAAATTCGTGGTATGGCTTATAACCCAATCAACACTCAAGTCGCTCCAGTAGCTACTCCTAGCACAAGTTACAGTGCTGGTAATGCTCCTGTAGTCGCTACTGACGCTGTTCGTGATCAAATCTTCAGTCAAGCCGGTCTTCCTGAATTCTATGGTGTAAGCATCATGGAAATTCTTGAACTTGGTGTTGGCAAGAGATTCAACACTATCTTCGATACTGTAGCTGGTTCCACCAGTTATGCTGGCAACTATTCTATCACTACTTCTGCTGCTGCATTCGATGGATCAACTGAAGAAGTCATTATCGGTCTTGACAGAAGTCGCGATTCCCTAATTCGCGCCGTCGCTGTTGATTCTGATACTGGATCTGAATTCAATCTCACCGCTGACGATCAGTATACCCTTCGTCAGGGTAAGATCGGTTATTATGGCGGTCTAGAAGAAGGACGTATGGTTCTCGATAACCGTGCGTTGGTCGGTCTAATTGTCTAATATATACTAAAACAAAATTGGCGTTATCCGAAAGGGTAACGCCTTTTTTATTGAATAATATCAAATTAAACAAAGTATATTATATGGCGAAAAAGTCTAAAAAAAATGAAACCCCCAAATCAGCTTTAGACGATCTCATTTTAGCTGATGGAAAAACTACCGAACCTTTTGAAGATTCTGACATTAAAAAAATAAGAGAATTAGAAGAGATTTTAGGTGTGAAAAAAGTTAATCCTTTTGGGACTTATAATATAGAAATTTTTAAAGAACGATTGAGCGATATGACTAATCTAGATTTACAAAATTTATGTGAAAAAATTGGTGTTTTCGCCAGCGGATCAAGAATGCAGATCAAAGAAAAGTTACTGCGTGAATTCAAGTCTGTATCGAGAGGAACGATTTCCATGACGAATGAATCACCAAGTATAAAATTAGATCCCAGTAACGTTCTTCATAAAAAAACTTTAAAAATTCTCGGAGAAATATAATATATATCACAGTACATAATTATGGAACAGACTCAAATTAATTTATCACAAATAAGCGATATTCAACTAAAGGCTTTCGCTTACGATGAACTCGGTAAGATTGAAATGGCTCAAGCCAATCTTCGCCTAATTAATCAAGAGCTAAGTAATCGCGCTAAGGCTGCTTCTGACGCATCTAGCAATGGAGTCGTCAATTCGGATCTGCCAGTAGTTAAGTAAAAAATTATAATTCACAAACCCAAGCGTAAGCTTGGGTTTTTTTTGTCTCTATATTTAATATATAGTGTAATAATTATCAAATGGCTACTCAGTTAACAGTCATAAGAGGCGACACATTTCCCACGCAAACGATAACTGTCACATCAGATTCGTTGGATTTTACCAACATCGTTTGTAGCGGACAAATACGCCCTCATCCTGATGGAAATTTATTGTATACATTTGTGCCAACAATTGTTAGTGGAATAAATGGAACTGGCGTAGTTCAATTTAGTTTTCCGTCTAGCGTCACGAAAACGCTTCCTCCTATAAATTTATACGGTGATTTGCATTTTTATTCTACAGGTATTCAAGATCGTACACTTTTCGAATTTAGATTAGACGTTTTAGCAGATGTAACACATTTATAAAATGCCTATCGATGTCAATACTTCCTCTAATTCTAATAAGATTAATGTAACCGTTGGAGGCGGATCGAATATTACTGTTGTTGAAAGCAGTAATAATAATAATGTTTTAATAGAATCTGTTGCGCCAGCAGGTTCTGCTTCAAAAGTTGTAGAAAGAGGTCCGTCAGGAAGTTCTGGCACAAGTGGATCTTCTGGTAGTAGTGGAAGCAGTGGAACATCTGGAACAAGTGGTTCGTCAGGCACTTCAGGTTCCTCTGGATCAAGCGGAACTTCTGGAATAAGCGGAACTTCAGGAACTAGTGGCACTTCTGGAACAAGCGGAACTTCTGGTGTAAATGGAACTTCTGGATCAAGCGGAAGTTCTGGAACTTCTGGAACTACTGGTAGTAGCGGAAGCTCTGGAACATACGGATCATCAGGTACAAGCGGTTCTT
>ENA-UPTJ01001483-UPTJ01001483.1-marine-metagenome-genome-assembly--contig:-NODE-1483-length-12527-cov-4.529987_pt1 | contig 12527 bp, 12 predicted proteins | sample MGYA00238168_ERZ767080 | MGnify/ENA primary metagenome ERZ767080 (study PRJEB28935, sample SAMN06266237) | marine metagenome | isolation source: Columbia River Estuary | place: USA:Columbia River... | reverse complement strand
CCTTTATTTACTGCGCCTCTTGCTCAGAAACAACAGTCGCTTTCAAGTATTCTTTGTTCATGATGGCGATGTTTTGGATAGAAATTCCTTTAGGGCATTCTACTTCGCAAGCACCAGTGTTGGTACAGCTACCAAATCCTTCTTCGTCCATTTGAGCAACCATGTTCAATACACGTTGAGAAGCTTCTGCTTTACCTTGTGGCAACAATGATAATTGAGCAACTTTAGCAGAAACGAACAACATTGCAGATGAGTTTTTACAAGTTGCCACACAAGCTCCACAACCAATACATGCAGCAGCTTCAAAAGCTTTATCTGCATCTACTTTAGGAATAGGAAGGTTGTTTGCATCTTTCGCATTTCCTGTGTTAACAGAGATGAATCCGCCTTTAGCAATAATTCTATCGAAAGAAGAACGGTCAACTACTAAATCTTTTACCACTGGAAAAGCTGCTGCTCTCCATGGTTCAACAACGATAGTGTCGCCATCTTTGAATGAACGCATGTGTAACTGACAAGTGGTTACTTGGTCTTTCGGACCGTGTGCGTGTCCGTTGATATGCATTGAACACATACCGCAAATACCTTCACGACAGTCGTGATCGAATGCGATAGGCTCTTTGCCATCTGTTACCAATTGATCGTTCAATACGTCGAACATTTCAAGGAATGACATATCAGGAGAAATATCAGATACTGGATAAGTTACCAATTCTCCTTTTTGGCTAGCGTTTTTTTGACGCCATACCTTTAACGTTAAGTTCATGTTTCCGCTCATAGTATTCTTATTTATAAGAACGTTGTGATACTTTAATCACTTCGTACTTCAGTTCTTCTTTATGTAATTCAAATGTGTTCGGACCTTTATACTCCCATGCAGCAACGTACATGTAATTTACATCGTCACGTTTTGCTTCTCCTTCTTGTTCACCGCTAGTTTCAGCAGATTCCTCACGGAAATGACCGCCACATGATTCTTTTCTGTCTAAAGCGTCAACACACATCAATTCACCCAATTCAAGGAAGTCGGCAACTCTGCCTGCTTTCTCCAACTCAGGATTCAATTCATTGGCTTCGCCTGGTATACGAACATCACTCCAGAACTCTTTTTGCAGTTGCTGCACATCGGCAATAGCTTGTTTTAAGCCAGCTTCATTGCGCGCCATACCACATTTATCCCAAATGATTTTCCCCAATTTTCTGTGGAAATAATCAACTGGTTTGGTTCCTTTGATAGCGAACAATTTATCGATTCTTTCTTGAACTTCTTTCTCTGCAGCAACAAATGCTTCGTGATCGGTTGGAATAGCTTTCGTTCTAATATCGCCAGCTAAGTAAGCACCAATAGTGTAAGGAATTACGAAATAACCATCGGCCAAGCCTTGCATCAAAGCAGAAGCACCTAAACGGTTAGCTCCGTGATCTGAGAAGTTTGCTTCACCTAAAGCGTATAATCCAGGAACGGTAGTCATTAAGTTGTAATCTACCCAAACACCACCCATAGTGTAGTGAACTGCTGGATAAATCATCATTGGAACTTCGTATGGATCTTCACCAGTAATTTGTTTGTACATGTCGAACAAGTTACCGTATTTCTCTTTCACTACATCTTTACCAAAAGCATGTAATTGCTCTTCGGTAGGGTTGGCAATACCTTTCATGGTAGCTACTTGCTTACCATATTTGTATTTCATGTTTGAAGCGAAATCCAAGTAAACTGCTTCACCTGTTTTGTTCACACCAAAACCTGCGTCACATCTTTCTTTAGCAGCACGTGAAGCAACGTCACGAGGCACCAAGTTTCCAAAAGCAGGGTATCTTCTCTCTAAGAAATAATCTCTATCTTCTTCAGCTATTTCATTTCCTTTTTTACGGCCTTCACGAATAGCAGCTGCATCTTCTTGCTTTTTAGGAACCCAAATTCTACCGTCGTTACGCAATGACTCACTCATCAAAGTTAATTTCGATTGGTGATCTCCAGAAACTGGAATACAAGTAGGGTGAATTTGTGTGTAGCAAGGGTTAGCGAAGAAAGCTCCTTTTTTGTGTGCTTTCCAAGCTGCAGTAACGTTAGAACCCATTGCATTTGTCGACAAGAAGAATACGTTACCGTATCCACCTGTACACAACAACACTGCGTGTCCGAAATGTCTTTCTAATTTACCGTTGATTAAGTTTCTTGCAATGATACCACGCGCTTTACCGTCGATAGTAACTACCTCAAGCATTTCGTGACGCGCAAACATTTGCACGCTCCCTAAACCAACTTGTCTTTGTAATGCGCTGTAAGCACCTAGTAATAATTGTTGTCCGGTTTGACCAGCAGCATAAAAAGTACGTTGTACCTGAGTACCACCGAAAGAACGGTTACTTAACATACCACCGTATTCACGCGCTAAAGGCACACCTTGAGCAACACATTGGTCGATAATGTTACCACTCACCTCAGCCAAACGATGAACGTTTGCTTCGCGTGCACGGTAGTCACCACCTTTAATTGTATCATAGAACAAACGGTGAACAGAGTCACCATCGTTTTGGTAATTTTTTGCGGCATTAATACCACCTTGCGCAGCAATAGAGTGTGCGCGACGAGGTGAATCTTGAAAGCAAAATACTTTTACTTTGTAGCCCATCTCCGCTAAAGAAGCAGCAGCAGCACCTCCGGCCAAGCCAGAACCTACTACAATAATTTCTAAACTTCTTTTGTTGGCAGGGTTTACTAAAGGAACAGAAGATTTATACTTCTCCCATTTTTTGTCTAATGGGCCTTCAGGAATTTTTGAATCTAATTTTGACATATTGTTATTGTTCAAAGTTCAATGTTTAAAGTTCAATGTTAATCTAGTAACCCGAATAAAAAGGCCAAAGGCATAAGGGCAAAAAGCAAAGGAACGATGATTGAAAACGCTGTTCCTATAGAGCTAATTACTGGAGTATATTTTTTATGATTGATTCCTAAAGATTGAAAAGCGGAAGGAAAACCGTGCAATAAGTGAAAACCTAAAGAAAAAACACCCAATAAATAAACTGCAATTCGTGCTAAGTAGTATTCGCCTTCAGAAAATGCTTTTTTCAATTCTATAAAAGTATTGTGTTCTTCGCCAGCAGCAACAGCTTGTTTAGTGGGAAACCAAAAATCCCATAGATGCAGCCCCAAGAAAATCAACAACAAAGAACCTAAGATTCCCATAGAACGTGAATACCATTTGCTTGCTGTTTCATTTGATACAGCGTATTGTACCGGACGAGCTTTTCTGTTTTCTTGTGTTAGCACCCAAGCTTGGTAGATGTGCATTAGTAAACCTACGAATAGACCCACTTCTAAAATTCTAACCACGATGTTGTGCGACATAAAGTGCGCTGCGGTGTTGAAAGTTTCTCCGCCATCATTTAAGAAGATTAAAGAGTTAATAGAAACGTGAATTACTAAAAAGGAAATTAAAAATAAACCAGTGGCAGCCATCACAAATTTTTTGGCTAGCGAAGAGGTTAAGAATTCTTTATTACTCATTGTTAAGATTTTTAAGACTGATTTTCGGGTGGTAAATATACTAAGTGGAATTGAATTTTATGGAAAATCTTTCGCTTTCTTTAACAAAATTAAAGATTCGTCGTACACCGCCCACTATTTTATACTTCATGAATCAACGTTACGCTACTTTACCATCGTCTTTGTTCATTAACAACAGAAAAAGATTTGTAAGCAAAATGCACAAAGAAGCCTTGGCTATTTTTCATTCTAACGACGAAATGCCGCGCAATGGCGATTGTTTTTTCCCTTTCCGTCAGAACTCCGATTTTTTTCATTTAACAGGAATCGACCAAGAAGAAAGTGTTTTGGTGCTTTGTCCGAACCATCATTATAAAGAAATTCTTTTTGTGCGCGAAAGCGATGAACACACCATAGTTTGGGAGGGGAAAAAGTATAGTAAAGAGGAGGCCACAAAGGTCTCGGGCATTGTCCATGTATTTTGGACTAAAGAATACGATGCTGTTTTAACCAGTATGTTAGAAGAGCATGAAATAGTTTACTTAAATGCCAATGAAAATGAACGTGCTAGAAAAGAAGTGATATCTCGAGATGAGCGCATGGCCATTGCTTTAAAGCATGAATTTCATCGTAAGAGTTATGAGCGTTCTGCGCCTATCATGCAAGATTTACGCGAGATCAAAAGCAAGGAAGAAGTAGCCATTATTCAGGCTGCTTGCAATGTAACCGATAAAGCATTTCGACGAGTTCTTTCTTTCATGAAACCGGGAGTTTGGGAATATGAAGTGGAGGCAGAAATTTCACACGAATTTATTAGAAACAAATCGGTACACGCTTACACGCCTATCATTGCATCGGGCGCTAACGCTTGTGTTTTGCATTATGTAAACAACAATCAAAAATGTAAAAAAGGAGATTTGGTGCTAATGGATTTTGGTGCCGAATATGCTAATTATGCAAGTGACTTAACGCGCACGATTCCCGTAAGTGGCAAGTTTACTAAGCGACAAAAAAACGTGTACAATGCGGTTTTGAGAATAATGAAAGAATCGACCAAGCTGTTGGTTGCAGGAAATACTTTGCAAGAATACAACAACGAAGTTCGTGCTTTAATAGAGAGAGAACTACTGAAATTGAAATTGATTACCAAATCAGATATCTCTCGAGAAGACCCAAAAAATCCGGCTTTCAGAAAATATTTCATGCACGGCATTTCGCATTTTATGGGTTTGGATGTTCATGATTTAGGCAATAGAAAACAACCTTTTCAAGAAGGAATGATTTTTACGTGCGAGCCAGGTATTTATATTCCCGAAGAGAAATTAGGTATTAGAATAGAGAACGATATTTTGATAACGGCTAAAGGTCCGAAAGATTTAATGAAGAAAATACCAGTGGAAGTGGAGGAGATTGAGGAGTTGATGAATAAGAAGTAAATCAGATTTAGTTTTTTAAACAGCAGGTCACTAACCAACTTCTCCCTTTATAAAAGGGAGAGTGTGTGAGCCTTTGCGGGTAAATGCAAGAGGGATTTTGTTGTAATACTCGAAATCCCTCTTTCCAATACACAGGCATTTTCGCACTCTCCCTTTTATAAAGGGAGAAGTCAGTTAGCGACTCATGGCGTTAAGTAAATTCCCATTTTTTTCTCTATTTTCGTTTGAAACAGAATTTAATAGAATGCTGCTGTATCAGCCGCTATATTTCTGCTGGCTTTGGAAAAAGAAGCCCCACAAAAGAATCATAGAATATCGTTTTCCATTATGCGGTTTTACAACCAAAGTAAAGCGCTGGTAATTTTGGCTTTTGCCTTTTAACTTTTTACTTGCTATTGTATTCACTCATCACCTTTCCAATCTCTAAAAAGCCAAAGGCCAAAACTGCCTGAGAAGCAATTTCAATACGTGCTGGTAAAGTGCTTTTTTCTTCTGCATTCCATTCGCCAAGTACATAATTTACCTGATGGCCTTTGCTAAATTCTGCAGCAATGCCAAAGCGCAAACGCGGATAATTGTTATGCCCTAAAACCTCATTAATGTTTTTAAAACCATTGTGTCCGCCATCACTACCGCTAGTGCGAATGCGTAACTTGCCAAAAGGCAAAGCCAAATCGTCGGCAAGAATGAGTGTTCTTTCAACAGGAATATTTTCTTTTTGCATCCAATAGCGAACCGCATTGCCGCTAAGATTCATAAAGGTATTGGGCTTAAGCAAAATGTAGGTTCTGCCTTTGTGTTTTAGTATTGCCACATCGCCGTAACGTTGTGGGCTAAAAACAATATTGGATGCCTTAGTAAGGGCATCCAATATTTTAAATCCTATATTATGTCGGGTCTCTTCGTATTCTTTTCCAATATTACCGAGACCTACAATAAGATACTTCATTCTCTATTCAAGAATTATTTTTTAGCTGGAGCTTTAGCTGCTGCTGCTGGAGCTTTAGCGCCGCCTTTAGCTGCTGGAGCCGCTGCTGCTGCTTTAGCTGCTGCTTCTTCTTGAGCAGATGCTCTAGTTACTCTAACAGCAACTACAACTGCATTACCAGAAGTAACAAATTCAAATTCTTTTGCATCTAAAGCTTCCACTTTAACAGATTTACCTATTAAAACACCGCTAATGTCTACAACAACATTATCAGGTAAGTTTTTAGGAAGAGCTTTAACTTTTAATTTTTTCAATTTCACTTGCAATTTACCACCAGCCAAAACACCTGGAGAAGTTCCAGTTACTTTAACAGGTACTTCAATAACAACTGGTTTATTTTCAGAAATTTGAAGGAAGTCAACGTGTAACAATGAATCGTTTACTGGGTGGTATTGGCTATCTTGAAGAACAGCTAATACTTTTTGTCCGTCGATATCTAAGTTTACTAGATATGATTCCGGACTATAAATTAACGCTTTGAATGAGCTTAAATCGGCACTAAAGTGAACCGGTTTTTCGCCACCATAAAGTACACATGGTACTTGCTCTGCTTTACGCGTTGCTTTTAATTCTGCTTTAGTAACATCTAATGCTCTAACTTTTCCTGTAATCTCTACTGATTTCATGACACTCTAATTTTAAATCAAACAATAAAATGGGCACTGATAGAATTGTAGGTGTTTGCATTTTGAATCACCTTTCCAAATAAATCAGCAACCGATAAAACTTTTATTTAGCACTTTCCCTTTTTAAAGGAATAGTATCTGTAACAACTAATTCTGTTAATACCGAATTCTCAATGGTTTCGTAAGCTTTACCAGAAAGAACTGCGTGTGTACACAAAGCACGAACGCTTTTAGCGCCAGCTTCCATCATCAATCCAGCAGCTTTGGTTAAAGTACCTGCTGTATCGCACATATCATCTACCAAAACTACATTTTTTCCTTTCACATCACCAATCACCGTCATTTTTGCCACTTCATTTGGTTTCTCTCTTTGCTTGTAGCAAATAGCGAAATCAACATCAAAATATTTCGCGTAGGCATTTGCTCTTTTTGTTCCCCCTGTATCGGGAGCAGCAATTACCATGTCTTCTAATTGAATACTTTTTAAATAAGGCATGAAGATACTTGAACCATATAAATGATCTACTGGCACTTCAAAAAATCCTTGAATTTGATCGGCATGCAAATCCATCGTCATGATGCGTGTTACACCAGCAGCACTTAATAAGTTCGCTACTAATTTTGCACCTATAGAAACACGTGGACGGTCTTTTCTGTCCTGACGGGCGTAACCGAAATAAGGCATAACCGCTACAATTTCATGAGCCGATGCTCTTTTTGCAGCATCTACCATTTGTAACACCTCAAATAAATTATCTGAAGGTGGAATAGTAGATTGTACAATAAATACATCCTGACCGCGAACGGTTTCTTCAAATGATGGTTGAAATTCACCATCGCTAAACTCAAAAAAGAGCACATTACCAAGAGGAGTACCTATCTTTTCCGCGATTTTATTCGCTAAAACCTCAGTACTTCTGCCTGAAAATATTTTTATTGGTCTTGCCATTTTATACTTAAATACCTGACCATCAACGAAGACGGTTTTCAACAGGGGAGGCAAAGATATTAAAATATTTTGATTGTAAGAATATTTATATAAATTCGCACTCCAATTTTAATTGCCCAGGTGGCGGAATTGGTAGACGCACTAGACTCAAAATCTAGCGACTTCGGTCATGGGGGTTCGATTCCCTTCCTGGGTACAAAAATCAGAGTGAGAGTGAGAAGCGAGAGCGAACACGAGCACTCTGATTTTCTCAAAACTCACTCCCACACTCACTCTTATGAGTAATCCTTTAACATACGAAAACGACCAAAAACAATTGCGCTACGACATCGCTTACCTTAAAATGGCGGTAGAATGGGCCAAATTATCTCATTGTACCCGAAAACAAGTGGGCGCCTTAATCGTGAAAAACGGTGTAATTATCAGTGATGGCTACAATGGTACTCCATCTGGTTTCGATAATTGTTGTGAAAACGAAAGCAACGAAACGCATTGGTATGTGCTACATGCCGAAGCCAACGCTATTTTAAAATTGGCTAAAACCACCAACAGTGGTGAAAATGCTACTTTATATATTACTCTTTCTCCTTGTAAAGATTGTAGCAAATTGATTTTGCAAGCGGGGATTAAACGTGTGGTATATATGATGGCCTATAAAGATAATGCTGGAATTGCTTTCTTAACAAAGGCGGGCATTGCTGTTACCCACATTCCTGAATTAGGATGAAACAGGGCTTTATAAAAGTATATTATCTCCCTATTTACATCGCTATTACTCTTATTATCGGTATTTTTTTAGGCAAGAATTTCTTCTCTGCTAAAACTTCTTTTGTTTCTAGCGGCGAAAACGATTCTTTGTACAATGAAGCTTTAAATTTAGCCGAGATATTACAATTGGTGCAAGAGAATTATGTGGATTCTGTAAACGTAAAAGAGATAGCCCACAAAGGAATTAGCGAATTTTTGCATCAGCTTGATCCCCATTCCAATTATATTCCTGCCAGCAAAGTAGATAAGGCTAACGAATCTTTGGAAGGTAGTTTTGAAGGTATTGGCTTAGAGTTTTTGCTACTTAAAGATACTATTGTAGCTGTTAGACCCGTAAAAAACGGACCCTCAGCTCTTGCAGGCATTCAACCTGGAGATAAAATAGTAATGATTGAGGGTAAAAATGCTTCGCATAACAATATGAAAAGCGAAGATGTGGTGGGTAAATTGCGCGGTAAAAGAGGTACTGTGGTTAACGTAAAGGTGAAACGAAGCGGCGTTGATTCTTTAATTCCATTTGCTATTACTCGTGCCGAAATTCCTATTTACAGTGTTGATGCTGCTTTTATGCTCGATTCGTCTACTGCCTATTTTAAAATTGGAGAGTTTTCACGCACCACCATGGATGAGTTTAAAGCGACTTATCCTTACAACAACCCAAAAGTAAAAACCGTGGTGATGGATTTGCGTGGCAATGGCGGCGGATATTTAAACACCTGCACCCAATTGGCAGATGAGTTCTTAAAAGACGCTGAGTTGATTGTATATACCCAAGACAGGCAACATGAGCAGCATAAAATGTTTGCGACTCCAGAAGGGAAATTTGAAAATGTAAAGTTGTATGTGCTTATTGATTATGAATCTGCATCGGCGAGTGAAATTTTTGCAGGAGCAATGCAGGATAACGACCGCGCAACTATAGTAGGATCACGCTCTTTTGGAAAAGGATTGGTGCAGGAGCTTTTCTCTTTGGCCGATGGTTCTCAAATTAGATTAACTGTTTCTCGCTATTATACGCCCTCGGGCAGATGTATTCAAAAACCTTACAAAGACATTGATTACACTGACTATGCTGACGATCACTCTGATTCTTTAAGAGATTCTACTGTTTACTTTACCAAAGGCAAAAGGAAAGTTTTTGGTGGTGGTGGTATTCAGCCCGATATTAGTCTGAATGAAGATTCTATCGTTTTTTGGCGTGAGTTAAGCGCTTTGTATCAAGATGATTTTGCCCGTAAGTGCGCCATTCAATCTATTCTTCAAAATGCTTCGCAATGGAAAATACTATCGGCCGAGCAGTTTATAAGCAGCAAAGCAATTGATGGGCAATTGCGCAACACGCTGGCTAAACTGTTGCCAAAAAATCTATCGGCAGAGGCTGAATCGTATTTATTGAATGATGTGAAAGGTAACGTTTTACGCTGCTTGTGGGGTAGCAATGCTTACTATCAGTATAAACTGAGAGGAGATAAGTGCCTAAAGAAAATCAAATAGGAAATGTTGTAAAAAAAGAAATCCCGACCAAAGGCCGGGATTCATTTTTTGCTTTCTCGTTAAGAGATTACTGAGCAACTGAATCAGTTGTAGCAACTGAATCAGTAGTAGTAGCAGCAGCAGCAGCTTCAGCGGCAACTTTAGCCAAAGAATCAGCTGTAGCAGCGTTCGCTAAAGAATCAGCGTTAGTAGCAGCTACATTAGCTTCTTCACCACCACAAGATGCAAGAACTACGATAGCAGCTCCTAACAAAAATTTAGATACATTTTTCATTTTGAACATTTTAAAAGTTAAACTTACTTACGGCGCAAAATTATTAAATATTTTTAATTTCCAACAAAATTTTAATTCTTATTTTTGAGAGCATTACATTAGTTCAACAATTTAAAACCTATTTTATGGCATTCAAATTACCTGATTTACCTTACGCTTACGAGGCTTTAGAGCCTCACATCGATGCTAAAACAATGGAAATTCACCATAGTAAACATCACAATGCATACACTACTAATTTGAATAATGCGGTAGCCGGAACCCCTTTAGAGGCAAAAAACATTGAAGAAATCTTAAAAAACATCTCCACTGCAGCTCCTGTAGTTAGAAATAACGGTGGTGGTTTTTACAATCACAACTTGTTTTGGGAAGTTATGTCTCCAAATGGTGGTGGATTGCCAACTGGAGCATTGGCCGAAGCTATTAATGCTGCTTTTGGTTCATTCGATGCTTTTAAAACCGAATTTGCTAATGCGGGTGCTACTCGTTTTGGTTCTGGCTGGGCATGGTTGCTTGTTAAAGCTGATGGTAAGTTAGCGGTAAGTTCTACGCCAAACCAAGACAATCCTTTGATGGATATTGCCGATGTTAAAGGAACGCCAATCTTAGGAATGGATGTTTGGGAACATGCTTACTACTTAAAGTACCAAAACCGCCGTCCGGATTATATTGCTGCTTTCTTTAGCGTAATCAACTGGACTAAAGTTTCTGAACTATACGCGAAAGCGAAATAAGCGTAGATAATAAGTTTCAAGCATAAGATCCCTCGAAGAAATTCGGGGGATTTTTATTTGGTATAATAAATCAGCAACTTGGTGCGGGTGCTGTTGTTTTGATTGGTGCCCGTCAAAATGGTGCGGTATGGATTTGTTAGGCTACCTATAGCGTTTAAAACCAATGTGTCTGTAGTACTTTTCAATGCTTGGTCGTTAATGAATTTGGTTAATAAGAATCGGTATTTGTCGTTTTCTAGTCTTCCTCCATTATGAAATTCCACACCATTAATAGTATAGCTTGGTATATCGTAATTGCTGTATTCAGTTAAATCATCAAAAGATACTTCTTTACCTTTTTCTAATTTTAATATACCTAGGGCTGAAGGAAGTCGATAATTAATGTTACTGCTAGATTCAACAGGCAACACTAGTTCGGCGCGTTGAATAATATAATTTTTGTTTTTGTTCCAATGATATAAAGAAGGGAACGTTAGTATAACTCGGGTTCCTGCTAAGGGCTTTAAAAACAATCTGTTTTTACCTAAAGAGGCATTGGCCAATTGATTGCTTAGGTCGTTAGCACTTGAAAAATCGTGTTTGTAATTAACAAAATGGCGAGATGAACTAATGATTTTTAATTCGGCTTTTTGTGATGCATTGTAATATAAGGTAATTTTTGTGTTTACATTCGAAGGATTCACAACAAATAAAGCCCCTTCGTTGGCATTTAATGAGTTTTCCTCACCTTTAATGGTAATACCTTTCAAAAGCTTTAAAAACGCAGTGTTGGCCGCAAGCGTATCACCTGTTGCGTTAAGAATTTTTTGTCCGAAATTATTGCTCAATTTGATTTTTACTACTCCCGAATCTCTTGCTACAGTTGTATTTCCTAATTCTGCTCCATAAGAGATATTTTGGTTCGATTGATGCGCGCTAGAAGAGAAATCATTGCTTAGCTCATAAGCTCTAAACGTTGTTGTTCCATTAACAGCATGATAAGTAGTGTCAACATAAAACGACAGCACAACTGAGTCGATTTGTGGATTAGCAGCAAAGTTTAGTTCGCTGGAAGGAATCAAAAACTGCGCGTACCATTGTGCTGAGGTAATTCCGAATTCGGGGTCGTTTAATTCTCCAATGATAACTCTGCTGCTGTTTTCAGTTGTTAAAATGGTATCTACTGCAGTATAGGCATTAACGGTTAAGGTATCTACTAAAGTGCCGTAAAATTTACTATCGTTAGATATAAGAGAAGAACCTACATTGCTTTCTTTTTTGCATGAAAAAAGTAGCGTGCCAATAGCTAAAGAAAGCAGGAAAGAGAAATGCGTTAAGCTCATTGTATCATTATTTTTTTACCAACTCTTCTTCTAAAATAGAGTCGTAAAATTCATCGTACTTCTCAACGTACTCTTCTTGATTAAAGTATTCGAGCACTGGTTTTTTCTTTTTCAAAGAATTGATGTGCTTGTCCATATCTTTACTTAATTCTTCACTTCCTTTAACCACACCGTCGCTCCATTCAATAGCCAATTTGTTAATGCTATCGAAATCGGGTTTCTCAGCAGTTTTCAAATTCTTGATGTTAACGCCATCAATTACTGCTTTTTGAATAAATCTTTTGTCTAAAGTTTTATCAAAGCCTTCGTTGTAAACAGAGTAAATGACTTTCGAGTTTTCGAAAATAGGGTCGTCGTTGAATACTTTTTTGATATAAAGCGGAATTAGGGCTGTCATCCAACCGTGGCAATGAATGATATCAGGTGCCCAGCCTAATTTCTTA
>ENA-UPTJ01001478-UPTJ01001478.1-marine-metagenome-genome-assembly--contig:-NODE-1478-length-12555-cov-6.141360_pt1 | contig 12555 bp, 8 predicted proteins | sample MGYA00238168_ERZ767080 | MGnify/ENA primary metagenome ERZ767080 (study PRJEB28935, sample SAMN06266237) | marine metagenome | isolation source: Columbia River Estuary | place: USA:Columbia River Estuary... | reverse complement strand
TTAGGGATAGATAAATTATTCATTCATCCTAGTGGAAGATTAATTGCCAACAGACCTGAATTTTACATAGCCCTCACTGCAATGATACTAGGAACCCAGCTGTTTTTAGCCGGCTTCCTTGGAGAGATTATGATCCGGCAACAGAAAGACCAAGTACATTATAATATTAAAGAGACTACTGCTTTTAAAAAGTAGTAATTTTATTTTATGAGCACAGCCCAAATAGAGAAAGAAATAGCCGCTTGGCAAAAAATACCTTTTGACGCACAGACTCAAAGGGAAGTAGCGCAATTAGCTACTAAAAATCCTTTAGAACTCGAAGACGCTTTTTATAAAAACCTAGCCTTTGGAACAGGTGGAATGAGAGGCCTAATGGGAGTTGGGCCCAATAGAATTAATGCCTACACATTAGGCAAAAACACTCAGGGTATTTCTAATTACCTCAAAAAACAATATCCAAACGAGCGGCTTTCAGTAGCCATTGCATATGATTGTAGGCACCAAAGCGACACATTGGCTCAAATTGTAGCAAATGTATTTTCTGCCAATAATATTACGGCACATTTATTTCCTGAACTCAGAACTACGCCCGCTTTATCCTTTACTTTAAAGCATTTAAATTGCCAGGCAGGAATTGTATTAACGGCTTCTCACAACCCACCAGAATACAATGGATACAAAGTATACTGGACAGATGGGGGGCAAATAGTGCCACCGGAAGATCAAGAAATTATAAAAGAAATTGAATCTGTACCTTTTGACGCCATTAATTTTACACCCAAAAAAGCTTTTATAAAAACAATAGACGCAAGGGTGGACCAAGCATTTATTGATCAAAGTTGTGCCCAAGCAAATTTTAATGCGCCTAATAAAAAAGCATTAAACATTGTATTCACCTCACTCCACGGCACCTCCATTACAGCCATTCCAGCTGTGCTAGAGAAGGCAGGATATACCGTGAATATTGTTAAAGCGCAAGCTGAACCAGATGGTAATTTCCCCACAGTAAGCTCTCCAAACCCTGAAGAGCCAGAAGCCTTGGCTATGGCCTTAGCTTTAGGAGAACAAACCAATGCAGACATTGTCATTGGAACAGATCCAGACAGTGACCGATTAGGGGTAGCTGTCAGGGGTTTAGATGGACAACTACAGCTACTCAACGGAAACCAATGCATGGTTTTAATGACTGCTTTTTTATTGGAAAAAAGAAAAGAGCAAGGCCTGCTAGCCTCTGACTATATAGCCTCTACAATCGTTTCCACACCCATGATGGACGTTATGGCAGCTGCATATCACATTGAATGCAAGACTACATTGACGGGTTTTAAATGGATTGCAGATGTGATTAAAAAACACCCAGACCATTACTTCATAGGCGGTGGAGAAGAGAGTTTTGGATTTATGGTGGGAGACTTTGTAAGAGACAAAGATGCCGTTACTGCCAGTCTTTTAGCCTGTGAAATGGCCAGTTTTGCTAAAGCAAAAGGTAACACGCTCATGGAGGAACTCATAGCCCTTTACCTAGAACACGGTTGCTACCAAGAGCATTTAGTTTCGATCACCAAAAAAGGAAAAGAAGGAAATATCGCTATTGAGAACAACATGAAACGCCTCAGGGAACAACCCCTTGAAACCATTGACGGAGAAAAAGTGCTATGGGTACATGATTACTTGAAAGCTACGGCTAAAAACTTACTAACTGGAGAAATTCAAAAAATAGCACTACCAGAATCCAACGTATTAATTTACACCACTGAGAATGGCACAAAACTTGCGGCAAGACCCTCAGGAACTGAACCAAAAATAAAATTCTATATTAGTGTAAATTCGCCCTTAGACCGAGCGGAGCACTACCCTGCTGTTAAAACAGCGCTAGCGTTAAAAATCAACAACATACTCAAGGAAATAGCCTTGTAAAATTTCGCATGAAAAGCGACCCATATTGAATAAAACACATGGAGTATTTTAAAAAAATATTGCTTTATGCAAGACCATACAAAAAGTATGCAGTTTTAAACATTGTCGCCAATGTTTTTTATGCCTTGTTTGGTACCCTTGCCATGATATCCCTATTCCCCATGCTGTCTGTTCTATTCAAGCAAACAGAAGCTTTATACACACCCCCTACTTGGCAAGGCATTTCCAACACAAAAGTATATGTAGAACAAGCCTTAAATTACTTTGTCACTCAAAAAGCCGCTGAAGGAGAAGGAACTGCCCTTTTATTCATGGTAGGACTCGTTATAGGGATGTTTTTTCTAAAAAACCTATTTGGCTATTTGGCCATGTACTTTATTACATTTCTTAGAAACGGAGTGCTCAAAGACCTAAGAAACGCTTTGTATGACAAGAGCATTTCACTGCCTTTAGGCTTCTATTCTGAAAAGCGAAAAGGAGACACCATGGCTAGAATTTCTTCAGATGTTTTAGAGATTCAACACTCCTTTTTATCAGTGTTAGAATTGGTGGTCAGAGAACCACTCACTATACTTTTCACCATTACAGCCATGCTTATTATGAGTGCCAAGCTCACCTTGTTTGTATTTGTGTTTTTACCTATTTCCGGCTATCTAATCTCCTTATTGGGAAAATCATTAAAGAAAAAATCTGATAAGGTACAAGAGGAACAAGGCCATTTTTTATCTATTGTAGAAGAAACTTTAGGGGGGCTTAAAATCATTAAAGCCTTTACTGCAGAACCGTTGTTTTCAGACAAATTCAAAGCTTCCACCCAACGCTTTTACAAATTCTCAAACAGCCTACTAAACCGCCAAAACTTAGCCTCACCCTCCTCTGAATTTTTGGGCATTACCGTAATTGGGATCTTATTGTGGTATGGAGGTAGAATGGTCTTGGTAGAAGGCAGTTTAAAGCCAGAATTATTTATTACCTATATGTCTTTGGCCTACCAAATACTCACTCCAGCAAAAGCCATGAGTAAAGCGAGTTATGGTGTTAAAAAAGGAAATGCCGCCGCCGCAAGGGTATTGGAAATATTAGAAGCAAAAAACCCACTAGATATTTCTAGTCAAAAAGAAATAGAAACCATTCATGAAGCAATAGAATTCAATGACCTATCCTTCTCTTATGACAAAGAATTGGTTTTAGACCATTTTAACCTAACAGTCACCAAAGGCCAAACAGTGGCTTTGGTAGGACAATCAGGAAGTGGTAAGAGTACTATAGCCAACCTGCTCATGCGCTTCTACGACCCACAAAAAGGAAGTATTGCCATAGACGGCACCCCCATCAATGAAGTGCCGCTCTCTCGACTCAGAAAACTAATGGGGCTTGTTTCTCAAGACGCATTACTATTCAATGACAGCATTTTAAACAATATTGCGCTCGGAAAACCAGACGCATCTGAAGAAGACATTATAGCAGCAGCCAAACTGGCCAATTGTCACGAGTTTATTAGTCAGTTCAAGGAAGGCTACCACACCAATATTGGAGATTCTGGAAACAAACTCAGTGGTGGACAAAAACAAAGAATATCTATCGCCAGAGCCATTTTAAAAAATCCTCCTTTAATGATCTTAGATGAAGCTACCTCTGCCTTGGATACAGAAAGTGAAAAGCTGGTACAAGACGCCCTTGAAACCCTCATGAAAAACAGGACTTCCATTGTCATTGCCCACAGACTTTCCACCATCCAACATGCCCAACTCATTGTGGTAATGCAGCAAGGAAAAATTATTGAGCAGGGCACCCACCAAGCACTTTTAGACCAAAAGGGCCATTACCACAAGTTGGTGACCCTACAAACACTAGCATAGAAACGCAAACAGGCAAGAGACTGTAGGGCCGTGAAATGCCAAAAATTAACACAATTTAAAAAGGGACATTAAACCTTTTAACTATTGTGGTATCTTAGTATAATACACCCATTGATTGGAAGAATTAGCTCTCATAGAAGCCCTCAAGAACCCCATTCGCTCTGAAAAAGCCTTTGCTATTTTGGTAGAGACCTATAAAGAGCGTCTCTATTGGCATATCCGTAGGATTGTACTCCAACACGATTTCGCAGACGACGTCCTTCAGAATACCTTCATTAAGGTATTTAGAAACTTAGATGGTTTCAAAGGCGAGAGTAAGTTATTCTCCTGGATGTACCGAATTGCGACCAATGAAGCCCTTACTTATTTAAAAACAGAGGCTAAAAAAGGAGGCGTTCCCTTGGGAGAATATCAAGAAAAACAATTAGAAGGCCTCCCGGCCGATGTCTATTTTGAGGGAGACCACATTGCACTCTCTTTACAAAAAGCCATTGCCAGCCTTCCCGAAAAGCAAAAATTAGTTTTTAATATGCGTTACTATCAAGAAATGCCCTACGCACAAATGTCTGAAATATTAGACACCTCTGAAGGGGCACTTAAAACGTCCTATCACCTAGCAATTCAAAAACTAAAAAAATACCTGACCTCAAATTAAACCAAAGTTAAAAAACAACGTCTTACTATTATGAAACCTGAAAACAAAGCATCTTCCCCTTTTAAAACGCCCGAAAACTATTTCGAGGCATTTAAGGTATCTGTTCCCAAAGACCTAAGGGTTATGGGAAATAGTGCTTCTTCTGAGTTTCAGGATCCATTTAAAACACCAGCGCAGTATCTGAAAAATTTCACCCTTTCCCTGCCAAAAGAAGCGCTGTTAGAAAAGTTTGGTCAAAATATTCCTCCAGAGCAGCCTTTTGAACACAATCCTAAAGTCATTTCAATGTCTTGGGTACAACCAGCCTTGGCAGCAGCAGCAATGTTGGTGTTTTTACTAAGCACTCCTTTTATTTTTAAGTCTCCTAATGATGGTTTAAACACTATGGATGTTGCTGTTATAGACCAGTATTGGGACTACGCCACAGACGCCATTACCGCTTATGATATGGCTGAATCTATAGATGACAATTCCACACAATGGGCAGAGAACAGTCCGCTAAGCGAAGGGCTTGAAGAGTACTTAAATACGCAGTTACACCTTATAGAAGCAATAGAATTTAATCCAAATGACTATGAATAAGATATTGATTATGTGCCTATTGGCCTTTGGATCCAGCCAGATAAATACAGCCCAATCCAAGGAAGACTTAGAAAAAATTAAAACCCTGAAAGTGGCATACTTTACAGAGCACTTAGCCTTGAGCCCTGAAGAAGCAGAAAAATTCTGGCCCATCTACAACCAGCACGAAACGGTTCAGATAGAAATGTACTCGTATATGCGAAAGAATATGAACCACCGTATTCTTAAAGCAGGTGAATTAAATGAATCAGAAGCTGGAGACAAACTATCTGAATACCTCAGTAAAAAAAGCAGCGAAGAAGCTTCACTTCAAAAAATGTTCCAGGCGCTCAAAGGCGTTCTACCCGCCAAAAAAGCATTGGCACTCGTTCATGTAGAAGAAGGCTTTAGAAGACACCTCATGAGCCTTTACCGCAAAAACCGTAACGAACAGCGTCAAAAGAAAGAAGAAGAAATGCCTAAGTTGTAGGGTTTCTGATTAAATACAAGTACAGTTTAATGAGGACCTAAACCAAAAGGAGGTTTACCTAGAAACGATCCATGCGCTAGCAAAAGCACAAATTATTAAATTAAAAGTAGCTCCTTAATAAAATACCAACTTTGCCATAGCCCCTTTCCCTGCAGCATAAGCTGTGGTGGAGTTGGCAAATCTCAGGGTGTAAAAAGAGGCATCTGAGAGGGTTTCCCAATGGAGTCCACCATCATTGGAGTAGGAGATACCTGTAAAACCAATGGCCACAACACCTTGACCCTTAGTTCCGGGAACATATTGCACACAACTTTTATAGCCTGGGTTCTCATTCACCGCTTGTAACTTCCAAGTCTTGCCGCCATCTTTAGTGACGGCTAGGTTCGCAGAGGCATCTTTGGGACTTAGAAAACTCCCTCCGTAGGCAATGCCTTCTTCTTCATTCCAAAAGTCAATACTGTAAATACCGTAAGCCTCAATGGTATCATTTTTTACGGGTGTAGTATAAACATTCCACTGCTGACCATAATCTTGGGAATAATAAATATTCCCCACAGTGGTGGCCATCCAAGCTTTAGATCCCATAGTTTTAATATTGGTGTTGGAGGCCGCAAATGCACCCTCCCCTTCTTCGCTGGCAGGCAATTGATCACAAGGGGTTTTATGCCAAGTCTTTCCACCGTCCGTAGTACGAATAACTGAAAGGCAACCACCAACAGCGTCGCCTACCGCAATGCCTTTTTGCGCGTCAAAAAAAGTCATTGCGTCATAGAAAACCCCTGGAGCATTTTCCGTATACACCAACTCCATTTGTCCCTGATCTCCTGTTTTGTACAACATAGCAGGGTTTTCTACAGAGAGCATAAAAAAATCTTCTGGCGTATGGGCTACAGATCTAAATTCTAGATCACTTTTTTTGCCTTCCTTAATACTGTTTTTTTTAAGCTCGAGTTCAGGTAAAGAAAGCATACCAAAAGTTCCTTTATTTGCCGCAAAAACTACATTTCCTTGCATGAGCTCAATGGCTCTAATAGAGAGAGAGTCCATTGGAATCTTTTGAATTTTAACCCCTGTAAAAGAGACAGGGACTGAAACTTCATTTGAGCATGAAAAAAATAACAAGAGGAAAAAAAGGGGGCTATAAAACTTCATGACAGATATTTTAATCAAATATATTAATTATAAAGTGCCAAATAAGGTAAACTAGCTTTAAAGCAATACCTTTGCATCCAAATTAATTTAAGCCATTTATATTCTTTTAAGCAAGCCAGTTATTGTTTTAACAGAGCGTATTACAAGAATTAGAAGGGCATTTTTCAAAATTAGATCACCCATGAAACTACATAGAAATTTGGTTTTTGCCGTTGTAGATGCTTTAGGCTTTATTTTCAATGAAGGAGAATACGCAGACAAAGTGGTTCAAAAAGTACTCAAATACGACAAAAGATGGGGCGCTAGAGATCGGGGTTTTATAGCTGAAACTACTTACGACATGGTTAGGTGGAAACGTTTGTACAGTGAAATTGGCGAGATAAAAGCACCCTATACAAGACCTAAACTTTTTAGAATGTTTGCTGTATGGGCCGTTTTGAAAGGAATAAAATTACCGGATTGGAAACAGATTGAACCGACCCCTGAGAGAAGAATTAAAGGAAAATTTGACGAACTTTCTAAAATAAGAAAATACCGTGAGTCAGTACCCGATTGGCTAGACTTATTAGGAGAAAAAGCCTTAGGAGATGCTTTATGGACCAAAGAACTTGCCGCATTAAATGAGCAAGCCAGTGTAATTTTAAGAACCAACACCCTTAAAACAACCAAAGACAAACTCAGAGACAACCTCACGGAGCTAGGAATTTATACTGATTCTATTAAAGGGCATCCGCAAGCTTTAAAACTAGAACAAAGGGCCAATGTTTTTACTACAGAGGCTTTTGACAGTGGTTGGTTTGAAGTTCAAGATGCTTCCTCTCAATTGGTAGCGGAAGCTTTGGACGTTAAGCCTGGTCAAAGAGTGGTAGATTGTTGTGCTGGAGCAGGTGGGAAAACCCTTCACCTTGCTGCACTTATGGAAAATAAGGGGCAACTTATTGCTATGGATATCTATGCCAACAAGCTAAAAGAACTTCAAAGAAGGGCCAAAAGAGCTGGGGCGTTTAATATTGAACCCAGACACATTAGCAGCACGAAAGTCATTAAAAAACTTCATGAAAAAGCAGATAGGGTCTTAATAGACGCGCCTTGTAGTGGTTTGGGTGTTTTAAGAAGAAATCCAGATGCCAAATGGAAACTTCAAGAATCCTTTTTAGAAAAAATTACCCAAACACAAAGAGATATTCTGCAAGATTATAGTAAAATGGTAAAAGATGGAGGTAAAATGGTGTATGCCACTTGTTCCATTTTACCACAAGAAAATAGCCAACAAGTAGCCCACTTCCTGAAATCTGAGGCTGGAGCAAACTTCACCCTTACAAGAGAGCAAAAAGTATATGCTTCCAAAAGTGGTTTTGATGGTTTTTATATTGCGCTACTAGAGAAAAAAGTCACAACAACTCAAGAAAACACACCAAAGGCCAAAGCTGTTCAACTAGAAGCCAAAACAACTGAAACAGGGACTGAAGTAGCTACAGTTGCGGTTAAGAAGACAACAACCAAGCCAAAAGCAGCGAAAGCGGAAGCCACAAAAGCTACCCCAGAAAAAGCGGCGTCAAAAACACCAAAAGCTAAAACGACTACTAAGGCAGCGTCTAAAACGGCTGAGGATAAAACACCAAAAGCTAAAACGACTACTAAGGCAGCGTCAAAAACTCCAAAAGCCAAAACGACTGCTAAGGCAGCGGCTAAAACTGCGGTTAAAACGACTACTAAGGCAGCGCCTAAAACAGCTGCCAAAACAACAAAGTCAAAAGTGTCTGAAGAAGTGGTTAAAAAACCAGCTATTAAGGTCAAAAAAGTTACTAAGGAATAGTGTTTAAAACTATGTGAATCCTATTAAAAAAAGCATGGGTTTTTATGACATAAAATCATAAATTTGGGCTTTATTATTTTTAATAGCACAATGCCCATGATTCATTTTTTTGGTCACCCCACAGCAACTGTTTACGCCCTTCAAACTATTGGCGAAATTTCTTCCCAAGACAGCGAAAAATTATCTTGGTTATTTGGGGGAGCTCCCAAAATAAATGCGGCGTCTATAGACGCCTTTTTTATTGGGCCAAGAGCTGCTATGGTTACGCCGTGGAGTACCAATGCTACAGAAATTACACAAAATATGGATGTTTCTGGAATTGTTAGAATAGAGTCTTTCTCCAGTTGCAAAGAAAACAACAACACATTTGATCCAATGCTTTCTGCTAAGTATGCACAATTAGATCAAGCTATTTTTAAAGTAACTGCAACACCTGAGCCTGTCCTAGAGATTGAAGATATTGCCGCGTACAACAAACAAGAAGGTTTGGCACTTTCTGCTGAGGAAGTAGAATACTTGGACAGCATAGCAAAGAAAATAGACAGAAAACTCACAGACGCAGAAGTATTTGGATTCAGCCAAGTAAACTCTGAACACTGTAGACACAAAATATTCAATGGTGAATTTGTCATTGACGGAGCGTCCAAACCAAGTTCGCTATTTAAACTCATCAAAAAGACAACAGCAACCCATCCTAACACTGTGGTGTCTGCTTACAAAGACAATGTGGCTTTTGTCAAAGGTCCTACCATTACGCAATTTGCACCACAAAGGGCAGACATAGCAAGTGAATATAAGGAAAAAGAAGTGGCATCTGTGCTTTCTCTTAAAGCAGAAACGCATAATTTCCCTACCACTGTAGAGCCTTTTAATGGGGCTGCTACCGGATCAGGTGGAGAAATCAGAGACCGTTTGGCAGGAGGAAAAGGTTCTTTGCCACTAGCAGGTACCGCAGTGTATATGACGCCCTACTCTAGAATTCAAGCGGAAAAAGGATTCCAACCAAGCATGCCAGAAAGACCTTGGTTGTACCAAAATCCCATTGATATTCTCATCAAAGCTTCCAATGGAGCATCTGACTTTGGTAACAAATTTGGACAACCCTTAATCAATGGGTCTGTGCTGACTTTTGAGCACACGGAACAAGATAGAAGATTGGGCTATGACAAAGTCATTATGCAAGCGGGTGGTATTGGCTATGGCACACAAAAAGACGCCCTAAAAGATACGCCTAAAGCAGGCGACAGAATTGTCATTCTAGGAGGTGATAATTACAGAATTGGTATGGGTGGTGCTGCAGTATCTAGCGCAGACACTGGTGCTTTTGGATCCACTATTGAACTTAACGCCATTCAAAGGTCTAATCCTGAAATGCAGAAAAGAGCTGCCAACGCCATTAGAGGCTTGGTAGAATCTGACCACAACCCAATTGTATCCATTCACGACCACGGTGCTGGAGGACACCTCAACTGTCTTTCTGAATTGGTAGAAGACACGGGAGGTCACATAGATCTAGACGCATTACCGGTAGGAGACCCTACCCTATCTGCTAAAGAAATCATAGGAAATGAATCTCAAGAACGCATGGGACTTGTGATAGCAGAAAAAGACCTCAGCTTACTCAAAGACATAGCAGAAAGAGAAAGAGCTCCTATGTTTAATGTGGGAGAGGTAAGCGCAGACAAAAGGTTTTCTTTTGTATCCAAGACAACTGGAGAACGACCAATGGACATGGATTTAGAAGACATGTTTGGCAGTGCGCCAAAAACCCAAATGGTAGACAAAACCATTTCAAGAAAATACGAATCGCCCAAATACGAGTTAGGGAAATTTCAAGAATATTTAGACCAAGTACTTCAATTGGAAGCTGTAGGCTCCAAAGATTGGCTCACCAATAAGGTAGACCGTTGTGTGGGCGGTAAAGTAGCTGTACAACAGTGTGTGGGTCCTTTACAATTGCCCCTAAATAATTGCGGGGTAATGGCCTTAGATTTCAAAGGCAAAGAAGGCATAGCCACTGCCATGGGACACAGCCCTGTAGCGGCACTTATTAACGCAGCAGCAGGAAGTAGGAATGCCATTACAGAAGCACTCACCAATTTGGTTTGGGCCCCTTTAGAAGACCAAATAAAAGCAGTATCCCTTTCTGCCAACTGGATGTGGCCTTGCAACAATGAAGGAGAAGACGCCAGGTTATACGAGGCCGTAGAAGCAGTTTCTGACTTTGCTATAGCCTTAGGCATAAACATTCCTACAGGTAAGGACTCGCTCTCTATGAAGCAACGCTATCCGGATGGAGATGTGGTGGCTCCTGGAACCGTTATAATATCGGCCGCAGGCCACTGTAATCAAATAAAACAAGTCGTAGAACCGGTACTTGAAAAAGAAGAAGGGGATATTTATTATATCAATTTCTCACAAGATTCTTACCAATTGGGCGGGTCTTCTTTTGCCCAGACCCTAAATAAAATTGGCACCGTTGCCCCAGACATCAAAGACCCCATTTTTGTAAAAAATGCCTTTAATGCTTTACAAGAAATGATATCGAAAGATCAAATTGCAGCAGGTCACGATATTGGATCTGGTGGGCTTATTACCACACTATTAGAGATGTGTTTTGCAGATCTTAACTTAGGGGCTTCTATAGACCTCAGTGCACTGGGAGAATCCGATACGATTAAACTCTTATTTGCAGAAAATGCAGGCGTAGTTTTTCAATTAAAAGCAAAAGCTTCTACGGCTATTTTAGATGCGGCCGCAATAAGCTATCACAAAATAGGGAAGGTGACCAATACCCCTACCCTAGAGATTAAAAATGACCGTGTAGCCATTGGCTTACCGGTGGCTTCTTTAAGAGATACTTGGATGAGTACCTCCGCTTTATTAGATGAAAAGCAAACTGCCAACGGTCGTGGATTGGCTCGTTTTGAAAATTACAAACACCAAGCTTTAGACTACAGTTTTCCTAATAACTTCACGGGTATTTTAGCACCTTTCTCTGGTGCTAGACCCAAAGCGGCTATTCTTAGAGAAAAAGGAAGTAATTCCGAGAGAGAAATGGCCAACGCCATGTTTCTAGCTGGTTTTGATGTGAAGGACATTCACATGACCGACCTCATGAGTGGTAGAGAAAATTTGGAAGACATACAATTCATTGGTGCTGTTGGAGGTTTTTCTAATTCAGATGTATTGGGGTCTGCCAAAGGATGGGCAGGTGCTATTAAATACAATGAAAACGCCAGAAAGGCCATTGAGAACTTCTTTAAAAGACCGGATACTTTGTCTGTGGGTATTTGTAACGGGTGTCAGCTCTTTATGGAGCTAGAACTCATTCACCCAGAGCACCACACCCATGGAAAAATGACCTATAATGACTCTAAAAAGCACGAGAGTAATTTTACTTCTGTGAAAATTGAGGCGAATCATTCCGTCATGCTTTCTAGCCTTGTGGGCACCACTCTAGGGGTTTGGATCTCGCATGGTGAGGGGAAATTTCAACTCCCTATGGAACAAGACGCCTACCATGTGGTAGGTACCTATGGGTATGAAGACTATCCAGCCAATCCTAATGGCAGTGATTATAATGTGGCCATGCTGGCCGATGCTACTGGGCGTCACCTTGTAACCATGCCACATATTGAACGTTCCATATTTCCTTGGAATTGGGCCTACTATCCAAATCAGATGGCGCATGAAGTATCTCCATGGATTGAAGCATTTATCAATGCTAGAAACTGGATTATTGAAAAGAACTAAAAATAATGCCCCCTTTCATTCATAATTTCATGAAAAGAAGGGGAAGCATTTGAAAATATCGCAATCTTTCACTATTTTTCCAACACTAAAAAAAATAGCTATGAAAGACATTACCCGTTTGTTTGATTTCCCTTACTATCAACTAAAGGAATACAACTTAGACAAAGCCTTTGTAACTAAGTCTAAGGGGGAATGGGTAGCCACTTCTACACAAGAATTTATAGACAGAGGAAATGCCATTTCTAGGGGGCTTATTAAATTAGGGGTAGCTCCAAATGATAAGATTGCCGTGATTTCACTGACTAATAGAACGGAATGGAATATTATGGATTTGGGGGTGTTACAAGTG
>ENA-UPTJ01001476-UPTJ01001476.1-marine-metagenome-genome-assembly--contig:-NODE-1476-length-12560-cov-6.013435_pt1 | contig 12560 bp, 11 predicted proteins | sample MGYA00238168_ERZ767080 | MGnify/ENA primary metagenome ERZ767080 (study PRJEB28935, sample SAMN06266237) | marine metagenome | isolation source: Columbia River Estuary | place: USA:Columbia River... | reverse complement strand
TAAACCTGAATTTTCAGGCAGTTTAGATGGTCGTCAATCTTATGTTGTTGCAGAGCCAGTCAATATTTTTGGAATTAGAGCGGGTCTGGATTATAAAAAAACGGCATTATACGGTGGAATCTATGCCACTGCATTTACTGATGCTCTGGCAGAGAATTCTTACAAATACTTTTATTTAAGTGCCACGGGTGAGTACCGATGGTACCATACATATCGTTGGCAAGTAAATCAAACAGTTCAGTTGGGTGTGGGAAGTGCGGACATAAAACGCACCATTGATGGTGAAGCACAATACTATTCTAGAATGATTTTACCCGTTGAAACAGGAGTGTATATTTCATACAGGGTTTGGAAATTTATCGGTTTAGCGGGGGGAGTAGGAATTAGGATTTCTGCTACTCCCGGCGCTTATTTCTCTGGATCTTATTATTCCGCAGGACTTACTTTTTATGCTGACGAGCTGATGAAGATTTTACCTCGTCTAAGTGAGCAATGAATTCTTCAATTTTGTCAACGTCAATGCGGTTGGCTACGATTTTCTTGTTTTCATCAAGCAAATAAATTGTAGGGCTAGCTATCACATAGTATGAAGACAATGCGTCGGCGTATTTTTGTGATAAAACTTCTCCTCGAATCAAATTGGTAAATTCACTGATTTCAGGGTGCTTAGCAAGATAATCGTACCATTCTTTCTTTTTATCGCCAGAAGCCAATGTGATTACTTTCCACCCTTTAGATTTATTTCTTTCGTAAAGTTTAGCCACTTTGGGCATTACCTCTTTGCAATGTCCGCAAGTGGGGTCCCAAAACATTATAATAGTATATGGTCCTTTGATGCTATTGGTGTTGATCCAAACAGAATCTTGATTTTTAAGTTGCATATCAGCCGCTTTCTCACCGATTAATGATGATTGCCTGCGATATGCATTGTCACACATACTTTTAACTAAAGCACTATCTACCCACCAAGCTCTACCTTGGCAATATTGTGAAATTGCCATATGCACAAATACCTTATCAAGTCCCATTATGTTGCTTGATTCAAATCGATTGGTAAGGTACCAAATCACATATTTTTCATTTTCAACAGAATTGCGGGTTTTTTCTAGAAGGAAATTGCAAGCTTGTATACAAGTATCAGCATCTGGTACAATCACTTTGTCAAAAAACACATCTAATTTTTGTTTGAGGCTGTTAACAGGCATACGCACAAGCGCATCTTCATTGAAATCAACATTGTCCCAATAATGCGCACGATAATATCTGTATGCAAATGTGCTATCCTTGGTTCCATCAGGAAGAGTTGGAGTTTCTGGAATTCTTACGGGAATCATAGAACTCAAAAATCTAGCCAACATATTTGTAGGATTTTTGGCAATAAAAATGCTATCGAATTTGTTTTTTTCGTCCAAATATTGAATTCTGAGTGGATTTAATTTTGCAAAATTTTCATCGCTAGAATCAATCTTGAGTTGTTGGTCAATCTCTATGATTTTTTCAACGATGCTTGATTTTTGCAACTGGTAATCTACGAAAATTGAATTTTCTACAGAACCTTCGACCTTCATTTTTTTATAATACAAATGATCGTAATATGAAGTATCTGTTGAAATAGTAAAGTCTTGGTCGTCATCAATTAGAAACTCGAAATAATCTTTTTTCTCGGGCAGTACAAATAAGTACATACCTCTTTGTAAAAGTTTAGTGCCATCAAAAGTTGCGATACCTTTTTTGTCAACTATGGAAGTATCACGCAGGTATTTTCCACCAATGTGGTGGTCGGCTAAATAAACAGTTTCTCCGGGCTTTAATCCTTTAACTTTAAATCGGATATTATAGTTTCCTGGTACACGACCATCCCAACTTGTGTTGCGGTGTCTTGGGAAAACACCAGTTTCTTTGGTGCGATTTAATTTGTATTCTAATCTTTCTTGGGGCGCAGAATACGGAATAATTTGTGCTTTGGTCTGACTGAATAAAAATGAGGCAAAAAAGCTGAAAAATACGATTTTCTTCATCATTGTTAAAGTTTGCGTAAATTTAAGACAAAAATCAAGCCAAAGGGTTGCCTTATGTTGCAAAAGAATACATTTTATGAGCGGGTTTTCGATGTAGTTAGGTTGATTCCCCATGGAAGAGTTACATCATATGGTGCAATTGCATCTTATTTAGGCGCTCGAAGGAGTTCAAGATTGGTAGGTTGGGCAATGAATATAAGCCATGGCCTATCTCCAGCGGTGCCGGCACACAGGGTGGTAAATAGGAATGGAGATTTGAGTGGTAAAGCGCATTTTTCATCCCCAGAAAGAATGAAAGAACTCTTGGAATCTGAGGGGATAAAAGTCGTAGACGATAGAATTGTTAATTTCGACGAGGTTTTTTGGGACCCCTTCTCTCTGGGTTATTGAACAATTGCCACCACTGAGTTTTAGGATACGGGGCTATAACACTTACATCGGGGTTGGTTTTAACTGGATGAGGAGTAATGAGCTGGCGGGAGTGAAGTCCAATGCTGCGATCAGGCAGTGCGTTGGGTGCTCCATATTTAAGGTCTCCCAAAATAGGTGATCCCATTTTAGCCATTTGAGCTCTAATTTGGTGAAAACGACCGGTTTCCAATGTGATTTCATAGAGGTATTTTCCAGCTAAATTTCCCAATAATTTATAATGCAAAACAGAGCGTTTCGCATCGCCTCTTGACTTGTTGTATGCGTGAGCTTTGTGCGTGACGCTATCTTTGGATAAATAGTGTTCAAGGGTTCCGAATTCTTCTGGCAGTTGGGTTTCTGTTAAACAGTGGTAAATTTTCTTGTTGAGTTTGTTTTTGAAAATTTCATTGAGACGTGTAAGCGCTTTTGATGTTTTTGCCAAAATTACAGTACCACTAACGGGTCTATCAATACGATGTGCCAAACCAACATAGGCTGCTCCAGGTTTTTTATATTTTGTTCTGATGTATTCTTCAGCCAGTTCTAAAAGGTGAGTATCTCCAGTTGTATCACCTTGCACAGGCAAGCCCGAAGGTTTATTTACTATTAACAAGTGATTATCTTCGTAGAGTACTTCAATCATAATGCAAAGGTACGACGAACTTAGCCTATTTTTGTTCCCATTTTCATGTTAGGCAAGTTATTGAGTCGTATCTCAACGTCGGAAGTTAAGTTAATTACAAAATTAGCCTACCCCATTGTGTTGGGACATTTAGGGATAGTTTTAATGGGTGTTGCCGATACGGTAATGGTGGGGAAATTGGGTAAAGTTGCACTTGCCGGTGTAAATCAAGCAAACAATATTTTTTTCCTTTTTAGTGGACTCACATTTGGAGTATTATTTGCCGTTAGTACCTTAGTAAGTATTAAGGTAGGAGAGAAGCGTCCGGATTTGGGTTTTATTACATATAGAGCTGGTTTATTAGTCTCAGTCATACTTTTCATTTTTCAATATTTAATCCTTTGGTTGTTGATCAATAACTTCCATTGGCTAAAACAATCACCCGAGATTGAAGCCATCGCGCCTGAATTTTTGAAAATTATTGCTTGGTCTGTTTTACCTATGTTGATTTTCACCAATTGCAGACAATTTACCGATGGATTAGGGCACACCAAGATTTCTATGGTTCTGAACCTAGCTGGATTGGTATTAAACGTATTCTTGAATGCAATTTTAATTTATGGGTGGTGGGGATTCCCCGCGTTGGGCGCAAATGGAGCAGCTTGGGCAACTTTGATTACTCGTGTATTAATGGCGGTTGCGGCACTTTGGTATGTGCGTTATTCCAAATTGATGAGCCAATATTTGCCTTTGAAAATGCCTAATTTCAAGGAAATTTGGAGGGAAACATTTGAAATTTGGAAAATAGGAACTCCTATTGCTCTACAAACATTTGCTGAATGGGCATGTTTTGCAATTTCAGGTATCATGATAGGTTGGTATGGATCGGTTCAATTGGCAGCTCATGCGGTTGCTTTGAATGCAGCATCGCTCACATATATGGTGGCCTCTGGATTATCAATGGCAGGCAGTATTAGAGTTGGAAATGCATATGGTGAGCAATCATTGTCAAGCATCAGAAGAATTGCCAATATGACTTTTTTCTTGGTTGTGTTATTTGAGATTTTCAATGCATTTATATTTATCGTTTTCAGTAAACAAATTGCTGGATTATATGGTGTTGAGTCAGATGTGATGCCTTATATCTTACCGCTATTCTTTTTGGCTGCATTTTTTCAAATCAGTGATGGTCTTCAAGCAGCAGCAATGTCAGTTTTACGAGGAATCAAAGATGTAGTTTGGGCCTCCATTATTTCAATAATCGCTTATTGGGTGGTTTCTTTGCCTTTATCTTATTTATTTGGTGAAATTTTACAAAAGGGTGTTTATGGAGTTTGGATGGGATTTTCAGCTGGATTATTTTTGGCAGCGATATTGGGGGTTTATAGATTTTACTATCAGTGGAAAAGAATCAAATTTTTACCGGAAAATTCAGCGCTATTAAATTAATAGTTGCTAAACCATTTTTTGCAGTTGCTTTAGGAGTATGTGCATTTAATGTGAGTGCTCAATCTGCAGCACTGTGGAAACGATCCTACGATGTTAAGTTGGGTATTGGTTCTGGATTTAGAGTGCTTTGGAATACAAATCCAACTCCTAGGAGTACTTACACTTCACAAGGTCTGAATGATTCATTTAGAATTCACGATGCTTCCACGGCTTTAAATAATTTTGGAGTTGCTGTGAATTTTTCAAAATCAGATAGATCCATAATTGGAATTGGGGTAAACTATGCAGAATGGGGATTTGATAGAATAAAAAATGGTGGAATGTATGGGTATCAACCTCATCCTGACCTTGAGGTTTATTATCATTTAGTCGATGGTCCTGTTCAGGAATTAACGTATAATTTTCAGCAGAAATATTTGAGTTTTGATTTACAATTCATGCAACGCTTAGATGGTTTGAAGTTTCAATTAGAGAATACTAAGTTGTTTTTCCTAGGTTCATTCAGTCCATCTTTGTTGGTGCAAGATGCATTGGTGTTGAGATCTGCTGGGTTCACATTAGCCGAGGGCAAGAATGTTAAAACCTATGATTTTTATTATACTCCTGGCCCAGATGATAGACCTGTATTAAATAAAGTACGTAATCCGAAAATTAATGCTTTTCTGGGTGTTGGATTGCGGGCCGAGTATACAATGGCCGAAGGAATGATTATGTTATTACAGCCGCGTGTTCAAGCGACTTTAGTACCCAATCATACTGGCGTTCAAACCGCTTCCGGAGTAAACGCCAGCGTTGAGCTCGGATTTATTTTCCGTTAAGTTTAGCTTTGTAATATTCGCGGTTTAGATTCGCGATAACAGATAATGGAATCTGCTTGGGGCATTCGGCTGCGCAAGCACCAGTGTTGGTGCAAGCTCCAAAACCTTCTGCATCCATTTGGTTAACCATTGCAACTACACGTGCTTGACGTTCAGGTTGACCCTGAGGTAGCATAGATAACTGAGTTACCTTTGCTCCTACGAACAACATGGCAGATGCATTTTTACATGCACTCACACATGCGCCACATCCGATACATGTTGCTGCTTCAAATGCTTCGTCAGCAACTTCCTTGGGAATAAGTATACTATTTGCATCTACTGCATTACCGGTGTTAACCGAAACATATCCGCCAGCCGCAATTATTCGGTCGAATGAACCGCGATTCACGCTTAAATCTTTAATTACAGGAAAAGCATTTGCTCTCCATGGTTCAACTACAATTGTATCACCTTCATTGAAGCTTCTCATATGTAATTGACAGGTAGTTACACCTTGTTTTGGACCATGTGGACGGCCATTTATGACCATACTGCACATCCCACAAATACCTTCGCGGCAATCATGATCAAATGCAACAGGATCTTTCCCGTCTTCGATAAGCTGCTCGTTGAGTACGTCAAACATTTCCAAGAAACTCATATCGGGGCTTGCTTGAACTTTATATTCTTCGAAACGACCTTCTGAATTTTGATTCTTCTGACGCCAAACTTTCAAATTGATATTCATTGTTGCCATGATTATTTGTAACTTCTTTGTTGAATTTTGATGTTTTCATAAACGAGATCTTCTTTGTGAAGTTCCCATTGGTTGTTCTCTTTATATTCCCAAGCAAATACGTTTTTATAATTTTCATCGTCACGCATAGCTTCTCCTTCTTCTGTTTGATATTCCTCGCGGAAGTGTCCACCACAGCTTTCGTTTCTATTCAAGGCATCCCAACACATGAGTTCTCCTAATTCAAGGAAATCAGCTACACGACCGGCTTTGTCTAATTCAGGATTGAACTCATCAATGCTTCCTGGGATTCTCACGTTCTTGTAGAAATCTTCGCGTAGAGCACGAATTTCGTCAATGGCTTCTTTTAAGCCTTTTTCGTTTCTTGCCATTCCGCATTTATCCCACATGATCTTACCTAGTTCACGGTGGTAACTTTCAACGGTGCGTTTACCTTGGATACCCATCAATTGGTTTATGCGATCTGAAACTTTTTTCTCAGCTTCAACAAACGCTTCGTGGTCTGTTGATATAGGCTTAGTGTGAATTTCCTTGCTCAAATAGCTACCTAAAGTATAAGGAATGATGAAATATCCATCGGCAAGACCCTGCATCAAAGCAGATGCTCCTAAACGGTTTGCGCCGTGGTCAGAGAAGTTAGCTTCACCTAAAGCATAAAGGCCAGGAACGGTGGTTTGCAATTCATAATCTACCCAAAGTCCACCCATTGTATAGTGAACTGCAGGATAAATCTTCATGGGCACTTCGTAGGGGTCTTCAGCGGTAATTTGTTTGTACATATCAAACAAGTTACCGTATTTCTCTTTGGCAATTTCTTTTCCCAATTCCAACAAAACGTCTTCACTTGGGTTTTGAATACCACGTTTACTTGCTTCAGTACGACCATATTTATTGATCATGTTGTATTTGAAGTCCAAATAAACAGCCATTTTAGTTGAACCAACTCCATAGCCCGCATCACAACGTTCTTTTGCCGCGCGGCTAGCGATATCACGAGGCACAAGGTTACCGAAAGCAGGGTATCTGCGCTCTAAGTAGTAATCGCGTTCGTCTTCTGGGATATCATTGGGGTGACGATTGTCGTCTTTTTTCTTGGGGACCCATATACGTCCGTCGTTTCTCAATGATTCACTCATCAAAGTCAATTTAGACTGATAGTGCCCTGAAACGGGGATACAAGTTGGGTGAATTTGAGTAAAGCATGGGTTGCCGAACAGGGCACCAGCTCTGTGAGCTTTCCAAGCAGCAGTTACGTTAGAACCCATTGCATTGGTTGACAAATAGAAAACGTTACCGTAACCACCAGTGCAAAGCAATACAGCATGTCCGAAGTGGCGCTCTAATTTTCCAGAAACCAAGTCACGAGCAATGATTCCTCTTGCTTTTCCGTCAATTTTCACAACTTCAACCATTTCGTGACGGCTATACATGGTCACGTTTCCGAGTCCAACCTGACGCTCAAGTGCAGAATAAGCACCCAAGAGTAGTTGTTGTCCTGTTTGTCCAGCGGCATAAAAAGTACGTTGAACTTGAGTACCACCAAAAGAGCGGTTGCTCAAAGTTCCGCCGTATTCACGAGCAAAAGGAACACCTTGAGCCACGCATTGATCGATGATATTGGTTGAAACCTCAGCCAAACGGTGAACGTTTGCTTCACGAGCGCGGTAATCACCGCCTTTGATGGTGTCATAAAACAGTCTATAAACACTATCACCATCGTTTTGATAGTTTTTAGCAGCATTTATTCCACCTTGAGCAGCAATTGAGTGAGCTCTACGAGGGGAATCTTGAAAACAAAATGCTGAAACTTTATACCCCATTTCTGCAAGAGTAGCTGCAGCACTTGCACCTGCTAATCCGGTACCAACTACAATTACATGTAAACTTCTTTTATTGGCAGGGTTCACCAATGGAACACTACTTTTATATTGAGTCCATTTGGTTTCTATTGGACCTTGTGGAGATTTTGATTCTAATTTCATAATGACTTTTTCAATTGATTACTTGATGATACCAAAATGCATTACCACGGGGATAACTGCAAAAATCAAAGGAACGATTATTGAGAATGCTGCACCTACCGATGCAATGATCGGGGTGTATGATTTATGATTGATTCCAAAGGTTTGGAAAGCGCTTGCAAAACCATGTAGTAGGTGATAAGCCAAAGAAATACAGCCTAAAACGTAGATAATTACTGCAACAGGATTTGCAAAGACACTAGACATTTCTAAAAATAGATTTTCCATTGTATCACCGTTTGCGTAGGTTATTTCTCCTAATGCATGGGGCGCATGGAATCTACTAACAACCCAAAAATGTTTCAAGTGAAGAACTAAAAATATTAAAATGATGGTTCCCAAGAAGCCCATTGAGCGGGAATACCATTTTGAATTTGCGTTGCCGGGGTTTCCTGTATATTTGGCTGCGCGACGTTTTTGGTTGTCAAAAGTAAGGTATAGACCTTGTGCGATGTGCAGCAGAAATCCAACAAACAATAGAACTTCTGAAATTCGGATAAATGGATTTTTAGCCATGAATCGAGCAGCTTCATTAAAGGTTTTTCCTCCGTCATCGAGTAAAACCATGGCATTGATTAGGCAGTGAACTAATAAAAAGGCGATTAATGCAATCCCTGTCACGGCCATAACGAGTTTTCTACCTAAACTGGATGAAAACAAGAATGACAATACTCCCATATATAATATTAAATAATTGTGTGCGGCAAATGTACAAAATATAGGTAAACACTAAACGGTGCGTACATTTTTGAATACTATTTAGAATCTATCTATTGAACAAAATTAAATACCAAGACGATTTTTTTCCATGAGCTGTAGGTATTTTCCAATAATATCAAATTCCAAATTGACTTTATGTCCCACTTGTATATTTTTCAAATTAGTATGTTCCCAAGTGTATGGAATGATTGCGACGCTGAAAGCATCAGGAAAACTATCTACAACTGTTAAACTGATGCCATTGATGCAAATGCTTCCTTTGTTTACAGTCATTCCCGCTTCTGGTGGATGAGAAAAAAACAACATATAAGATCCATTTACATCGTGAATTTCATCGAGCTCTCCGATGCAATCAACATGACCTTGAACTATATGTCCATCAAAACGACTTCCTGCTAACATACACCTTTCAAAATTTATTGAATCACCCACTTTCCAATTTCGAATATTGGTAACATTTTGGGTTTCTTGTATCGCAGTAACTTGATAAGTTGATTTTTCTTTGTCGATTTCGGTTACAGTCAAACAAATGCCATTGTGAGAAATGCTTTGATCAATTTTTAGTTCAGAGACAAACTTGGATTTTAAAGTGAAATTCAAGTTGGTTTTGTCCTTAATGATTTCAAGAACTTCCGACATCCCTTCAATGATTCCCGTGAACATGTCATAAAACTACAGTTAAATTCTGACAATCTGAAATTTTTTAGTTAGATATAACTGACAATTTGGCAATAATGTGTATTGGCAAGCAATTTGATGTATAATGAAATTGTTATGGCAAGCAAAAAATCATCCGATAAAGAAAAAGCTGAATTCACAAACTCCGAAAATATGTCTGAAAATAATTTTGATAAGAATCAAGAAAATACTCCTGAGGTTGATCCCCTAGAAAAAGATTCTGAAGAGGTAACCAATCAAGTAGATGAAACTAATCAAGATGATGAGAATAGTTTGCAATCCGAAAAAGAGAAATATCTGAGATTGTACAGTGAATTTGAAAACTTTCGCAGAAGAACTACTAAGGAGCGTTTGGAATGGATGCAAAATGCCAGCAAAGATATGATAGAAGCGGTCCTGCCGGTTGTGGATGATATGGAAAGGGCATTGATGGCTTTGAAATCTTCAGGTGATAATACAGCCTCCGAGGGTATGGAGTTGATTTTTAAAAAATTATACGGAATTTTAGAAAGAAAAGGCTTGAAGCCTATGAATGCTAAAGGGGAGGACTTTAATCCAGATTTGCACGAAGCAGTTACACAATTTGCTGCACCTTCGCCAGAGTTAGTGGGTAAAGTGATAGATGAAGTAGAAAAAGGGTATTTCCTAAACGATAAAGTGTTGAGATTTGCTAAGGTAGTGGTTGGTAATTAAAGTTATGAGTAAAAGAGACTATTACGATATATTGGGTGTCCCAAAGTCTGCTTCTGCAGATGAGCTGAAAAAAGCCTACAGAAAATTAGCGATAAAGTATCATCCTGATAAAAATCCAGGAGATAAAGAAGCAGAAGAAAAATTTAAAGAAGCTGCAGAGGCATACGATGTCTTGAGTAATCCCGAAAAAAAGAGTCGATACGATCAGTTTGGACATGCCGGAATGGGCGGTGCAGGCGGATTTGGCGGCGGTGGATTTAGCATGGACGACATCTTCAGTCAGTTTGGAGATGTTTTTGGTGATGACAGTATTTTCGGTTCGTTCTTTGGTGGCGGAGGACGCGGACGAGGGGGATCAAGAAGGACAGTTGGATCTAATATCAGAATCAAAATGAAACTCACTCTTTCTGAAATGAAGAATGGAGTTGAGAAGAAAGTTAAATACCGCAGGATGGTTGCTGCGGAGGGTGTCAAATTCGGCTCTTGCCGTCATTGTAACGGAAGCGGTGTAGTAAAACAAGTAACCAACACCTTCTTGGGTCAAATGGCAACACAAAGTGCTTGTCCTGTTTGTCAAGGAATGGGTAAAGTTATCGAAAGTAAACCTTCTGATGCCAATGAACATGGGTTAATAGCTAAAGAATTTGAAACCAGCATTAAAATTCCTGGTGGAGTTGCTGAAGGAATGCAATTGAATGTAAATGGCAAGGGGAATGATGGCCCAGGAGGAGGTTCTCCAGGAGATCTAATTGTGCTGATTGAAGAAATTGCTCATGATGAACTTACGCGTGAAGGTAATAACGTACACTATAATCTTTGGTTAAGTTTTCCAGAGGCTGCATTAGGTTCTAATGTTGAAGTACCCACTTTAGATGGGAAGGCTAAAATAAAAATTGACTCTGGTACACAACCTGGAAAGGTATTGAGATTGAAGGGTAAAGGTTTCCCAGAGATAAATGGTTATGGAACGGGTGATCAACTAGTGATAGTGAATGTATTCGTACCGAATAAACTTTCTTCTGAAGAAAAAGAATTATTAAATCAACTACAAGAAAGCAAGAATTTTAGGCCAGACCAAAAGGAAAAGTCATTCTTTGATAGAATGAGAGACTTTTTCTAAATTTTATCGCATTTTTGTTGAGATGAAATTATTTGGCAAGTCCATTGCTTTGTTATTCCTATTTTCAAGTTTTATTGAAATATCTAGGGCTCAATCATTTGATTTGCCTAAAATAGATTTCCAGGATTATCAACCTATTTACTGTTCAGGTCCGGTTCCACACAATCTGAAAAAATTATCTAGTTCAAAGGCACAAGAAGAAGTTAGAAGAATTCGTTCGTCTCGTTCAACGGGAAAGGATAGACAGAGAGAATTACAATATGCCATTCAATCTAGATTTTTAGAAGACCAAATTCTAACCTCGGGTCAAATTCTATATGGAGACCCAATGTCGAATTATGTTGAAAAAGTTGGACTTAAGGTGCTGGTATCAAAACCAGAACTTCAAAATCAAGTTCAGTTTTTTGTAATTCGTTCCCATGTTCCCAATGCCTACGTTACACACAATGGCTTAGTTTTCGTAAGTATCGGATTGTTGGCTCGGTTAGATAATGAAGCTCAACTCGCAGTTATTTTGGCACATGAATTACAACATTTTATCTTACAGCATTCATTAATATCCTACAGGGAAGCTCGATACATCAATAGTTATGGTAGAGGTTCTGAATTAGATGAGCGAATTAAGGCTTTCTATAGATTCAATTCGGCACAAGAGGAAGTGGCTGATAAGAAAGGCTTTGAGATGTTGAAAGAAACTGAATATGATTTTTCTGAAGGAATTAATGTATTCGAAAGTTTAAAATATCAAAATCACCCGTTTTTAGAGACTCCTTGGACCATTGATTCTTTTGAAACCCAATACTATAAATTTCCAGATAAGCTGAAGTTAAACGTGGTTTCATTAATGGAGGAAGCGGAGAAGAAAGATAGAAAGCGCATTGAAGAAGAATTAACGGACCCATATTCAACACATCCGAGTTTAGATAGACGGATCATGGCACTTAGCGGAGATTTGAAAAGTGTAGATTTTTCGGGTAAGAAGAAATATTTATTCAGTGTCGAGGAATTTGAATTAGTTAGAAAAATTGCACGTCATGAGCTTTTGTTGCTTTTTGTAAGACGAGGGGATCATGGTAGAGCATTTTATCTCACACGTGTTTTTGAATTACTATACGGTAATTCTCCTTTTATATCAAGGGTAAAATCTATGAGTGCTTATGCATTGGCAGAACATCGGTGGAAACTTAAAGATTTAAATGCATACGGGTGTTCCGTTTTAGATAATAGAGGTAGTTGGCGTGCTCTTAGCGCAGCCCTAATAAAATTAGATG
>ENA-UPTJ01001449-UPTJ01001449.1-marine-metagenome-genome-assembly--contig:-NODE-1449-length-12714-cov-5.861679_pt1 | contig 12714 bp, 11 predicted proteins | sample MGYA00238168_ERZ767080 | MGnify/ENA primary metagenome ERZ767080 (study PRJEB28935, sample SAMN06266237) | marine metagenome | isolation source: Columbia River Estuary | place: USA:Columbia River... | reverse complement strand
ATAAAAGGTATCAACAGACTTATCGGTATAATGGAAACGGGTATTTTGGTAGTCTAATTGATGGAAGAATGCTAAATGCTTAAAAGAATCAGTTTTGAGGTGATATCTACTGATAGAGCGGTGGTGCGAGTTTGCCCAAAAAGAGTTGGCTTGATTGAGCCAGGGTGTGTAAGCGCCGAACGTTCTAATATCCCATTGAGAGCCCTGAAAGCCAGTTGGCCCATAGAAGAGGGAGTCTGCTTTGAGACCTCCGTTTTCTTCGCGTCTGGATCTATTCCAAGTTAGTATTGTTTGTTGATCAATGCGTTTATTTTCGCTTTGAAAGTTACTTCCTAAAGCTATGTTTCTGTGCATGTTTTGTTGACGTGCACCTACATGGAGGTCTTGGTTAATGAGTTGTGAACGATAATCAAGGGTTACGTTCCAAGTGGGTGAAAAATTCTGTGTATGTAGTACTTCGAGTCCATTATATCGTCCATCGCCTTGTGTGTAAAGGAATTCTGTAAATGGTTGTCCTACTTTGTGAAAATAAAAATTATCAGGATTTTTGGATTGATTCAAATATGGATTAGCACCAATTCGTATCCCAGATGATTGAAATGCAGAAAATGGGTCAATAAAAAGCGCAGTTTCAGGGGCGCCACTAACACCTATATATGACCAAGGTTTTGAATTTCTTAACCATTGGGTATACCATTGAATGTTTTGGAATCCAGTATCCTGTGGGGTCAATGTATCTGTGCGATTCCAAAAGGATTGGGCAGAAACTTTCCAGGGATAATATTTGGGTTTAATGGGTCTGTCTAATTTACTCGAATCACGTGAGCGCGAAGCTGTATCTGAAATTCGTGGAGGCATTGACCCGTTTGCTGACATCAAATCTGGTCGCAAGGCAGGAAATTGCGACAGCAATACATCCCCCGAAAGGAAGAAAAATAAAAAGATCAGAATTCTTGATGAATGAATACGCAATGCAATGCAAATTTGCGCATATCTTTGGGATAATGTCAAATATTCTTCTGTTACTGAGTGTATTTTTTTTAAGTTCAGTAAAGTTTCTAGTTGGAAGTGGGTTGGCAGTAGCCAGTTTACCTGCTTGGGAAGGCTTTTTAATAAGCTTTAGCGGCGGAGTGTTTGGAATATTTACCTTCGTTTATGGAGGGTCATTTATCAAAATTTGGATGAAGAAAAAGTTTCCTCCAAAAAAGGAAGTAAAAAGGTTTTCAAAGAAAAACAGGTTCTTGGTAAATTTGAGAAATAAGGGTGGTTTGATTGCAATTGCTCTGCTATCACCTTTAATCATTAGTATTCCTGTTGGGTGTTTTCTATCAATTGGAATAGAATCTAACCGACACAAAGTTCTTTTACTTCAACTTGGGGCTTTATTGATTTGGTCCATTGTCATTTTTGGATCTAAGCACTACGGATTCTCTTAATTTTCTTAACTTGCAAGAATGAAGTTCCGTTGGCTCTTATTTGCAGGAGTTTTAGGTTTTTCTTCGTGTCAAAGGGAGGCATTCTCATGGGATGTAGATAATACAATTCCTTTATTTAATACGGAGTTTAAATTGGATGATATTGATCCAAGATATATGACTAACGTTTCTGGAGATAGTTCATATACTCTATCCTATGAAAATTTGGTGTATTCATACAAGGTGAACGATGTACAGGTTACTGATACCGGTATTGATGCTTCCTTTAATTTGAGAAAATTAAAGTTGAATGATCAGCAAATTCAAAATGAGGTTACCCTTGGCGATATCAATCCTATATTTAAATTATTAAACGGTCAGCAAACTGCTATACCCGCTCAAGATCAGACAGATTTAGATCCAACAGACATTGATGCCAGTGCATTTTTTGAGACCGCCACTTTGGATACTGGATATTTGGATATTAGCATTCAGAATGATCTTCCCGTAGATATTTCTTTGATTGTTTTTGAATTGAGGAATAAGGAGGACAATACTGTGGTAGCAACAGATTCATTTAAGAACATTGCTGCTTCGGGTGGAGTTTCAAAACAAACCATCGATTTAGGTGGTAAAACGGTTACAAAAAGTTTGGTTGGCGTTATTCGTAAGTTGGTTACAAAAGCCAGCAACGGTCCAGTTTTGATTGAATCAGATAAAGGAATCAAGGTTATTTTAGGAGTAAGAAATTTGAGGCCGGTTTATGCTATTGCAGCCTTCCCTACTCAAGATGTGATTAATCAAGATGAGGGCCTCATATTGTACATGGGTGGCGCCGATATTAAGTATTTCAAAGTTGAATCGGGCAGATTAAGAATTAAAGTGGTTTCTACCATACAGGAAGATATGAGTATGGTTTTGGCACTTCCTGGAGCAACCAAAGATGGGAAATCTTTTTACCAAGAAGTTAGTTTGCCAGGGCCAGGTGGTAAAGGAGTTGCAACCACTGAAAGGATTTATGAAATGGCAGGTTATCTGTTGGATTTCAGAGGAAAGGATCCGGATATCAAAGATACGGTGAACACCTTTCATCAAATATTAAAGGTGACTCTGGATTCTTCGGGTAGAAAATTGGCTGTTGGACTTCAGGACAGTATTGTCTTGGAATATCGATTGGAAGGACTTAAACCGGAGTATGCTATAGGATATTTGGGTAATCAATTATCAAGAACAGGATTAGATACCACGGGGTTTGATTTGTTCAAAGGCTTGAGTGGGGATGTGAAATTTAAAGATATCAAATTGGGTTTTGTTTTAAGGAATAGTATCGGTGCTGACGGCAGATTTAGATTGCATCAGTTGGCAGGAATCAATCAGTTTTCTGGAAAGGACTTGGCCTTAAGCGCAAATCCTTTGAATAATGATTTATTTGTTTCTAAGCCGAAATTTATTAGAGGTGATTTTACTGAAACTAAGGTTGAATTAGACGTAAATAATTCAAACGTTAAACCATTCTTAGAGAATTTACCTCAGATTTTGGAATACGATTTGGAAACTGAAGTTTCACCAAATGGAAATGTCAATAATTACACTGACTTTGTTTTTGATGAATCAAAATTAGATGTCATAATGAGGTTGGATGTACCCATATCCTTTGAGTTTGGTGGTTTGGTATTTAGGGATACGCAAGGCGTTAATTTTGCTAATATAACCAACGTGGATAGGTTGAAAAGTGCCACGTTATTTATGGATATGGACAATGGTTTTCCCATTGATTTGGATTTGAAAATTGAATTGATGGATGAAAACCGGAAAATCATAGGAGCATTAGAGCTTGAACCCGGAGGAAGAATTGCAGCAAATTCGCCTACAGACTTTGCTATTAAATTGCCCAGAGACCAAATGGATGCTTTAAGGAGGACCCAATATTTTCATATTGTTGCTAAAGCGGCAACAGGGCCTGGTTTGCAAAAGATATACAATACCAGCCGATTGAAAATTCATTCAAGAATGAGATTTGAGTATGAGATTCAGAATTAAAATTGGGCTTTTTAGTTTGATTTTATCTGGCAATTTAAGCAGCCAGAATTTGACACCTCAATCAGGCAGTGTCGTTGTGACTCATTATATGCCCGTTTTTGAGTACAAGGTCGAAACTGGTTCAAATGCAGTTCCGTTAGGGTTTGCTAGTCGGTTTGCGGTTGGAGGATATGTTAATCCAGATAAAATGGCTGCCTATCACGAAAGGTTGAATGACAATAATCGTTTGGGAGCGTATCAGAGAATGTCGATTCAGTTGGTTCCTTTTGTGGGTCTGCAAAAGTATGCCACTGTAAATAAGCAAAAAGTTAGTGTTTATTACAGCTCTGAAACAGTAAGTGGTGCTAAATTCACTAAAGATGCCTTTGGACTGATGATGCGGGGTAATACTCCCTTTTTGGGTCAAGAGATGAAAGTCGGAGACAATGAAATTTGGAGTTTGTCGCAACGTAAGTTGAAACTGGGATTTTGGTTAGAAAAGAGTTCATTCAACTGGAACATCGCACTATCGCAGGTAGTGAATTACTCTCATGTTCGGACCAAGGAGTTGAGTCTATTTTCAGATTTAAGAGGGGATAGTCTTTCGTTTGATGGGAAAATTTCCAGCCAAAACACTAATTATCAACCAAGTGGTACGGGTTGGGGAATGCAATTTGGAGTTTCAAAGTCCTTTAATATAATTCGAGCCAATGGTAAAAAGTGGAGTTGCTATGCATCGTTGCAAGATTTTGGTTTTGTATCCATTCATAATATCAAAACTGTTTCAAGGGGAGTGTTGTTTGATCAGAATTCATTGAAACCCGTTGAATGGACAGAGACAAATAGGGTTAATTTAAAGGCTGTCAATTTGAATTACAGCGATTTAAGGGCCGGTGATTGGATTGATAGGCAGAGAGACAGTGTTGAGGCAAAGTTGAATTTCAATGAAATCAATCAACGCGGTACCATTTTAAGTCCTTTTGAAATTAGGTTAGTTTTGGGAACTCATGAGAAACGTATTTTGAACAAAAAATGGACTCAAAACGGGTATTTGGCTCACTTGAATTATCGTCATATTTTAGGTTACGTGCCAAGATTTGAAATGGGGACCAAATTTACAAATGGTTTATTAATGCTGACTCCTACTATTGCCGTGGGCGGTTTTGATGTTTTCGACGTTAATATGACCCTAGGCTATAAAGCCTTTTTTGAATTACAATTGTATGGAATGGAATCATTTATTGCCCCATCTAAATGGCATGGAGGCGGTTTAATGCTGAGATTTAGGTATCCTTTTAAGGGTTCTTAAGGGTATAAATTTTTAGGCCGCTTTCATCGTTTTGAGGTGTGATGAAATGTCTGATGAAGTGATTTTTTGGAAGGCTATAGAGATCGTGAATGATCAGATATTGAAGTGTTGATGGATCTTTTTTAAGTTTCTCTTGGATGATTTGTGAGCAGATGGCCGAATCAAAATCAGGAGCTAGTCTGATACCCTGTCTTTGCAATAAATAGAGGCTCGTGTTGGGGGTTGGGTCAAATGCAAAGATGATTTCTTTCTTCCGGGTGGGGTCAATGGAGTCTAATTCTTTTCTGGTTTTTTCGAAGGATGTAAAATCTTGGAAGAAAGATTGATTGTAATAGTCTTTGGGAGTGAGGGTTCTTCTTACAATGTTTTTTGCGTGGGAGAATTGATAAAAGGGCGTGATGAATAATCCAACCAATGCCAAAATACTGATAAAGCCGGTGTAAATCAGTTTGTTTTTCAGGTGGGTTTCGTACAGGTATAAAAGTCCGAAGAAAATAAACGGAAACGCTTGAATGAAGTAATAGTCGTGGAATCGGAATTGACGGTTGAATAGGAGAAATACAGATAAAAATCCCCCGAAAAGAAGTCCGAAAATCTTCAATAAATCGCTTTGACGGTTGTACTGTTGTGCAGTAATCAGCATGATGATCAAGAAGATCAATAGGAAGTTGCGGGGGTAAATTTGATCCATCCAAGTGTCAAGGGCGTATCTGCTATTTTCTATGAGTTCAGCTAAAGAACCGGGTGGATTCATTTGTTGTAAAAAGTGCAAATTGTATGTGCTTTTGGTCAGTTGTGCGGAGTAAAAGTACCAAGCTCCAACGGCCAAAACAGGGAGTAAGAGTTTAAGTCGTGAAGGTATGTTTAATTGCTTCCATTCAATGATGATTGCGGCAATAAAATTAATGAGAAAAGTGACTTTTAATAGTCCGGAGAGTGCAGAGAACAGTAAAAAAATATGAAAGTTTTGGTTGATGAGTTTTCCGTTTTTGAACTCAAAAAAGTGATACCATGCGATGAGTGAAAATGACAGTGCGGCGATGTCGGGTAAGAAATTGAATGAGTAGAAAAATAGGAGGGGTGAGCTGGTCCATAGAAAGTGAAAAAATGCACGGTGAGCGAGTTTCGAGATGATGAGTGAGCTCATTTTCCAAGCGGCCTTTTGTCCGAAAAACCAAAGGGTCAGTAAGAGTAGTCGGTAAATCACATCGTGAAACCCGAAGACTTTATAAAAGCAAGCAGTTAAATAGGGCAAAAGAGGGAATTCCAATCCGCAGATGCCGTCAGCAGCTCTGTTTTCCATGACTCTGGGAAGGAAAAAGTTCATGGATTCTTGAAAATAATTCAGGGCTATGCAAGCTCTATCTGCTTGGGCGCCCTGATGCATGCCGTAAGGTGGAAAATTTGATTGAATTAGAGTGCCAGAAACGATGGTTGAAAGTGCAAATATTGCCAGAAACCAAAGGGTATCTCGGTTCAATTTCATGAGTTTGTTTCCTTTTTGGGGATGTTGGTTTCTCGAACAATGTAATGGGGTCGGTTTTTCACATTCTCACTCACTCGACCCAAATATTCCCCCAAAATTCCGATACCAATGAGTTGGATACCACCTAAGAACAATATTGAAATGTGCATGGAGGTCCAACCTTTTTCGGTGTAACCAAAGAACTTTTGATATAGGCTGTAAATAATAAGAATGAATGCGAGAAAACTCACGGCGAATCCTGAAACTGTGGCTACTTTTAGGGGCCATGTGCTGAAAGAACTGATTCCATCGAGGGCAAAACGCATCATTTTTCGGTAGGTGAATTTTGTTTCCCCCGACATACGTTCTTGTCGGTCGTATTCAAGATACGTTTGATTGAATCCTATCCAAGCAATTTGTCCTCTAATGTACTTTTGTTGCTCGGGCATTTGCACCAAAATATCTCTAATTTTACGATGGATGATTCTGAAGTCTCCAGTATCTACGGGGATTTCGATGTTGGTGATTTTGGCTAGAATTCTATAAAAGGCTTTAGCGGTGATTTTTTTCATAAAGTTTTCGCCGTCGCGTTTTCTTCGCTTGGCATAGACTACTTCAAACCCTTCGTTGGCTTTTTGATACAGTTCTGGAATGAACTCTGGGGGGTCTTGTCCGTCGCCATCCATAATGACCAAATACTCACCTCGGGCATATTCAATTCCTGCCGATATAGCCAGTTGATGTCCAAAATTTCTTGAAAAATCGATGAAGTGAACTTCGGGAAATTGTTGTGCCAATTGAATAACCAATGGCAAAGTATTGTCTTTAGAGCCATCATTGATGAAGATGATTTCGTGGTTTAAATTCAAAGGATTCACAGAGTTTTGAATTCTTTGAAAAAGAGCCCCAATATTATCTTGTTCATTAAACAAGGGCACAATAACCGACAATTGTATGGGTTTAGACGACACACAACAAAGGTATTTAATTTTGGAATAAGTAACTTTGCACAATGAAAACTATCGTTCGCAATACTTGGGTAGCTGTTTTGTTCTTGGGGATGTCTTTATTTTCAAGTTCCTGCCAAAACTCTTCTTTAGATAACGAGGTGATTACCAAAGAGAGCTTTATGAATACGATTTCAGAAGAAAAACTCACTATGGTAGACTTTTATACAACTTGGTGCGGTCCGTGCAAGATGATGGATCCGTTTGTAAAGGAAATCAAATCGGAGAATTCAGATATTGTTAATGTATTGCAAGTAGACGCCGAGGCACAATTTGACATTGCTAGCCTATATAATCTAGAGGGTTATCCAACGGTACTCTTTTTCAAAAAAGGAGAATTGGTTCACCGCGCAATAGGGGCAATGCCCAAGGAAGAGTTGTTGAATTTAGTCAATAAGTTTAAGTAGGTCTAAAGGCTAGGGGCGAGAGACGAGAGGCTAGGACCCGAAACCCGAAACCCGGCACCCTGTAGCCTGTAGCCTGTACCCGGTACTAGAATAAATTTGTTATTAAGTTTTGGATAATTATTAAATCAGGTAGGGTTCTACCAAGAAAAGATATTTAAATTTGGGATTATGAGTTTTTTTCCATCAGATTGGGATGATGAGCTTGATGAAGACATGGGCGGATTTCAAGGAGACTTGGATGTTCTGGCCAAGGACTTTGAAAGTCAGTCGAGAGACTCATTCACGGCTCGAGAGTTGATGGAGTTGTTTCGTTATTACAGCGGTCAATCACCTGAGAAGGTTAATCCATTTCATTCCGAGAAATACGCAAAAATGGTCATTGAGTTAGGGATTCAAACCTTTCCCTATATTTCTATATTTACCTTACACATGGTTGAGTGGTTGATGAGTGAAGGTAAATATCGAAAAGCACACAAATATTTGGAACAGGCTACAGCCTACACCCCATTTGAGCCTGCATTAATGATGATGAAGGCGGTGTTGCATGGACATGAAGGAGCAAGAAAACTAGCTTTCGATGCGATGAAATCAGCACTTGATGTGATTGGTGATGATGAAGGTCCTTTGGAAGATTTCTTAGATATGGTATTGCATTATGAGCAATATGATTTGGCTGAGCCAATTGCGATGAAAGCATTGGAAACACAAGCAGAAATTATTCCCATTTTCGAAAGACATATCAATAAAACTGAGGATACCAACATCATCATGTTGCTTATTCCAGTAATTGAAGCGCAAATAGATAAAGAGCCTTATTTGGCTGAAGCTTGGCAGGTTTTAGGAGAGGCTTATTCCATAATGGAGGATCATGAAAAAGCGTTAAATGCTTTTGATTTTGCAGTGACCATTAATGAAAATTATGCTGAGGCCTGGTTAGGTTGGATCGAGGCTGCCTATGAATTAGAGCATTATCCTAAAGTGGTTTCTAATTATGAAGAGTTACTGACTAAATTTCCCCCGAAATCCATGGAAGCTGTAAGGGGTTTATACGCTTGGAGTTTGTATGAGGTGGGAAGATTGCCAGAGTGCAGGGAAATGTATAAGAAGATTTTAACCCAAGATCCTAGTGATTCTGAGAGTTGGTATAGCTTGGGATTAACTTATCATCAAGAGGGTAAATACGGTACAGCAATTGGGTACTTGGAAAAAGCACGACAGTTAGACGCCACACAATCCGATTATGGTATTGTATTGGCTAGTGCTTATTTTGGAAATCATCAAACAGAAAAGTGGCAGTCACTTTATGAGGAATTGACAGAAAACTTTCCTTTTGAGCCAGAATTGTGGCTTGATTACGGTTTGGCATTGTATGAAACGGGTGAATTGGATAAGGCCCTTGATGTAACAGAAACTGGACTCGAAAACAACCCACATAGCGTTCAATTATTGTATAGATTATCTGCATTATGCTATTTGAATGGGAACCATGATTTGGGTTTGTTGGTATTAGAAAAAGCTTTGGAATTTGATCCCACAGAGTATCCAACAATGTTTACCTTTGCACCAGGTCTTAAATCTTCTACGAAAATCATGGCGTTAATCGCAAAATTTTCAAAGTGATTTCTTTTTTCCATATTTATGAATAACGATATTTTTCAGCTTAAAAATCTTCCAGAGAGAACAATTAAACCGCGTAATGAAGGTTTTACGATGGTAATGGACAAAGGTTTGTCGATTCGTGAAACGGAAGATTTTCTATCTTCAAGTTCATCATTGGTAGATATCGTTAAACTTGGTTTTGGTACAGGATTATTTACTCAAGGTTTGATTGAGAAAATAAAAATCTATCAAAGTGCTGGTATCCCGATCTACTTCGGCGGCACTTTATTTGAGGCATATTTAGTTAGAAATCAATTAGATGATTACGAAAGGCTCTTAGAAAAAACGAAAGTAGATCACGTAGAAATTAGCGATGGGTCATTGGAGATTGATCACCAAGAGAAATGTGAAATCATTTCAAAATTCGCTAAGAATTATAGAGTTTTAAGTGAAGTTGGTTCAAAAGATGCCGAAAAAATCATTCCTCCCTACGAGTGGATTGAACAAATGGAAACAGAATTAGCTGCAGGTGCGTGGAAGGTAATTGGTGAGGCTAGAGAGTCTGGAACTGTAGGGATTTTCAGAAACTCGGGAGAGGTTAGAAGCGGTTTGGTTGCTGAAATTATTCGAAAAATCCCTTTGGATAAAGTAATTTGGGAAGCACCCCAAAAGGCTCAACAAGTTTGGTTCATTCAGCTTTATGGTACCAATGTTAATTTAGGTAATATTTCTCCCAATGAATTGATTCCATTGGAAACTTTGAGGGCAGGTTTAAGAGGGGATAGTTTCCACTTTTTTCTTTAATTAACTACATTTGATTTTTTCCTGACAGAGTTCCCAAAGCACTCCACCCGTAGATTTTGGGTGCAGGAATGCTATCTGTTTATTATCAGCACCGTCTTTGGGTTTAACATGAATAAGTTCAATATTTTGGTTTTTTCGTACTTCTAATTCTTCTTCAATATTTTCAGTTTCAAAGGCTATGTGATGCAAACCTTCACCTCGCTTTTCTATGAATTTTGCTATGGGACTATCGGAATTAGTTGCTGCTAACAGTTCAAATTTCACATCCCCCAATAGAAAGAATGAAGTGATTACACCCTCAGATTCAACAACCTCTCTCTTGTAAGATTCGGTTCCGAGTAATCGCGAAAATAATGCTTCTGAAGCTTCTAGATCTTTAACGGCGATACCGATGTGTTCAAGTTTTTTAGGCATATTTCTATAAAAATGTGAATTTGTCCTACAAAATAAGTCAAAAGGTATGTGATTGTAGTTGGAGATGGTTAATTTTGTTGTTTAGAAATCGTCTAAATAATTTAACGATTTTACTTTTCAATTGTTAATAAGACTATAGCACATATATGAGACTCCCAATTTATTTAGATAATAACGCCACTACTCAGGTTGATCCCAGAGTATTTGAAGCCATGACTCCTTTCTTTTTGGAGCATTTCGGCAATGCCGCAAGTAAGAGCCATGCTTTTGGTTGGACTGCCGAAGAAGCAGTTGACTACGCACGTGAGCAAGTAGCGAAAGTTATTGGCGCTAACTCAAAGGAAGTTATTTTTACAAGTGGTGCTACTGAAAGCAATAACCTGGCAATAAAGGGTGTATTTGAGATGTATGCTGCCAAAGGTAACCATATCATTACTGTTGTTACTGAGCACAAGGCGGTTTTAGACACATGTAAGCATTTAGAAAAATTAGGTGCGGAAATCACCTATTTGCCCGTGGGTGAAGATGGGTTGATTAGCATGGAGCAGTTAGAAGGAGCAATTCGTCCAACCACTATTCTAGTAAGTGTTATGTATGGTAACAATGAATTGGGTGTTTTGCAACCCATCCGTGAAATAGGAACACTTTGTAGAAAACATGGTGTCTTATTCCATACAGATGCAACTCAGGCAGTTGGAAAAATTCCAGTAGACGTATTGGCCGATAATATAGATTTATTGAGTTTTACTGCACATAAAATGTACGGTCCAAAAGGAATTGGTGCATTGTACGTGCGTCGTAAAAACCCACGTGTTAAAGTAACAGCTCAAATGGATGGCGGCGGACATGAACGCGGTATGAGAAGTGGAACTTTAAATGTCCCTGGTATAATCGGATTTGGCAAAGCATGTGAGATTGCTATTCAAGAAATGGAATCAGAAGCTGTTCGTTTGAGCGCTATGAGAGATCGTCTTGAAGCTGCTTTGTTGCAATTAGAAGAGTCTTATGTAAATGGAACTCGCGAACATCGATTACCACACACTACCAATATTTCTTTTAAGTATGTTGAAGGTGAAGGGTTGATGATGGGAATTAAAGACATTGCTTGTTCTTCTGGTTCAGCTTGTACCTCAGCCTCACTTGAGCCAAGCTATATTTTGAAAAGCTTAGGACTCGATGATGAGTTAGCTCACTCAAGTATACGTTTTGGTTTAGGTCGTTTCACAACCGATGAGGAAATTGACTTTGCCATTGATTTGGTAACTAAGGCTGTCAATAAATTGAGAGACATGAGTCCATTGTGGGAAATGCACAAAGAGGGCATTGATTTGAAATCAATCGAATGGTCTGAGCACTAATAAAATTGTAATTTAGAAGCATTTTAAATAAATTTGAAAATATAAAATCCAACAATTATGGCATATTCAGAAAAAGTAATTGATCACTACACCAATCCTAGAAACATTGGAACTTTAGACAAAGCAAGTGACACAGTAGGAACAGGTTTAGTTGGAGCACCTGAATGTGGAGACGTTATGCGTCTTCAAATTCAAGTAAATGAAGAAACAGGAGTCATTGAGGATGCTAAATTCAAAACTTTTGGTTGTGGTTCAGCAATCGCAAGTTCATCTTTGGCAACCGAATGGATTAAGGGAAAAACTGTTGATGAGGCGTTAAACATCGATAATATGGATATTGTTGAGGAATTAGCATTACCACCAGTTAAAATTCACTGTTCTGTATTGGCTGAGGATGCTATCCGCGCGGCTATCAACGATTATCGTCAGAAAAGAGGATTAGAACCTTTGGTTTCTGATAAAGTACACCACTAAGAGTTTGTTAGATATATGATTACCGATACCTCCGCCATTACCATCACCGAAAAAGCTCGCATGAAAGTGGATTCTCTCATGCATGAAGCGGGCATCGCAGCTCCAGATTATTTTTTGCGTGTAGGTGTTAAAGGCGGAGGCTGTTCGGGATTGTCTTACGAGCTTGATTTTGATAATGAAAGCAAGCCTGGAGATATGGAGTTTGGCGACGACCAACTCAAAATAGTTTGTGACATGAAGAGTTTCTTATATCTCTGCGGCACAGAACTTGATTTTTCGGATGGATTGAACGGAAAAGGATTCAATTTTATCAATCCCAATGCTGCCCGTAGTTGCGGTTGCGGCGAAAGTTTTGCTGTTTAAACTACTACATTTACAATCCGGTTTTTCACCACAATCACCTTTGTGGGAGCCTTTCCCTCGGTCCATTTTAATACTATTTC
>ENA-UPTJ01001429-UPTJ01001429.1-marine-metagenome-genome-assembly--contig:-NODE-1429-length-12861-cov-10.776199_pt1 | contig 12861 bp, 14 predicted proteins | sample MGYA00238168_ERZ767080 | MGnify/ENA primary metagenome ERZ767080 (study PRJEB28935, sample SAMN06266237) | marine metagenome | isolation source: Columbia River Estuary | place: USA:Columbia River... | reverse complement strand
AAGCAAAAGCGCCAGATGGAAAAGAAGATCATTATGGAATTCTACAAGTCAAATAAAAATGAGCTAAAGAAGATTTTTGACTTGCAAAATCTCCTGGTTCGTGCTAAAAATATGATTGTGCAGAAACTACAGCAAGTCCAAGATTCCGTTGGAACATATCTAAGAACAGATTCCACTGGACTCAAGGTAACAGCACCGGAAGGATTCGTTGCTATTGATAAGATCGGTAACGCAGTTAAACTTGTAGATCGATTGGAATTCTCACAAGCAAACTTTAATGCAACAAAGAATTGGTCAAAATGAAACTTAAGTCATACTTGAAAACTCACAAGAATGAAGTTCGCACATTGAATGTGTGGGACATCGATGATACTTTGGGGCAGACATCCGCAAAAGTAAATATCAAAAGGGACGGTAAAGTGATCAAGTCTCTTGCGCCTGGTGAGTATAACAACTATAAGCTCGGTAAAGGTGAAGAGTTGGACTTTTCTCAGTTTCGTTCTGGTAAAATCTTTCGTGATACATTCAAGCCCATAGCAAATGTTTTGAACAGAGCTAAAACGATTGTTTGGAATCAATCCGAAAACTCACACTCTATCATCATTACTGCCCGAGCAGACTTTGATGATCACAAAGAGTTTTTAGAGGCGTTTCGTGATCATGGATTCCCTATCGATCATGTCTATGTCGAACGCTCTGGCAACTTGGCTAAACTCAAGCCAAGCTCACCAGCACATATCAATAAGGGTGTTATCATAAAAAAGTATCTCGCTTCTGGCAAGTGGGATCGCATTCGTATGTGGGATGACCATGAGAAGAATCTGGACATGCTATACAAGGTCGCGGCCATGTATCCTGATGTAGAAGCAGTTGGATACCTAGTAAAAGATGGCAAAGTGAGCAAGTATTTGCCTAAGAAAGCACTGGCCGAAGGTATTATTTCTGTTGCGAAATCTACAATGGTCCGTAATCTATATGAGAGTTAAAGTTTACTAAATACCTCTATAGATTAACATTCCTATAGAGGGAAGTAATGATAAAGAAAACTACAGGTGTTGCCTTTTATGGCAAGGTACGCATACCTACCATCGGTCACAAAGCAGCTATAGACCAGGCAAAAGATATAGCAACTAAGACTAGTGGTAAACTTACAATAGGTCTCTCAGGCACAGCCGAACCCCTAGATATCAAGACAAAGAAATCCCACGCAGAAAAAGTATTTGGCCACCCTGTTGATACAGGTACCGAGCATACCAAGACTTTATCTTCATTCCTTTCTCATCTCCACAAACATCATGATCATTTACATCTTGTCGCAGGTTCTGACCGCGTTGAGGAGTATAAGAGTTTCTTATCAAAATACAATGGTAAGAAAGACAAGAAAGGTAATGTGCCTTTCCATTTCAAGAGTTATACAGTTCATGCCGCTGGTGGTGAGCGCACAGAAAGCAACAAAGATCCTCGCAAGATGAGTCGCGCAGAACTAACAAGTTCTGTATCCGCATCCAAACTTGAAAAGTTGGCCAAAGAAGGTAACTATGAGCACTTTAAAGCATATCATCCAGGTATGCCTGAAAGTCATGTTCGTAAAGTCTTCACTCAAATTCGCAAACATCATTCTCTAAACGAAGAAGTGACACGCAAAGAACTAGCACCTATGCTGGACTCTTTCGTGTCTTTTGCGTCTAAGAAACTCGGTATCAAATCTTTACCTGGCGTTAGATACAAGAGTGATGAAGACGATTACAACTCTTTCGCAGCATACAATCCATCAAAGAACGAATTATCCATTTCAACAAAGAACAGACATCCAATGGATGTGTTTCGTTCTATCGCACACGAATTAGTGCATCACAAACAAAATGAAGATGGCAAACTTGGCAAAGACATTGCTAAGGAAGGATCTACTGGTTCAGATATTGAGAATGAAGCTAACGCTGAAGCAGGTAAGATCATGCGTTGGTTTGCAAAGTCCAATCCAGATATGTTTGGCAAAGAACATATTGTGGAAGATCATATAACAAATCATGCCGCTGGTGGTGAAATTAGAGGTATGGGATATGCAACAGGGCAAGTCTCTCCTACAGTTGTTTCTCACTATCTAATACAAAACATCGCAGATACAAAGAAGATGCAGGCATCCAATTCAACTCAAGTATTAGATACTGGTGATGGTGAATGGAAAGACGAAGAATCAAGAGAAGATTATTTAAAGAAAAATCTTCAAGAAGGTATAAATGATCCAGGCAAACTTAAGGCCATCTTCTTGGCTGGCGGCCCTGGTTCAGGTAAAGACTTTGTAATGAACTCCGTTCTTCGCGGTGAAGGTCTAAGAGAAGTCAATTCGGATGTTGCATTTGAATATCTAATGCAGAAGAATGGTCTTGATCTTGAAATGCCTGATGAAGAAAGAGTTGAGCGTGATATTGTTCGCGGCCGCGCGAAGAACATTACCAAAGAACAAGAAAGACTTGCTCTTTCAGGTCGTCTAGGACTTATCATCAACGGTACAGCCGATGATCTAGAAAAGATAAAAACAGTTAAGAGGAATCTTGAGGCTGATGGCTACGAAACTATGATGGTATTCGTAAATACATCAAACGATGTATCGCGTGAGCGCAATGTTGAACGCGGTAAATTAGGTAAGCGTAAAGTTCCTGATGGTACTGATAAGCAAGGTATGCCAGACAACTCTTCCGATATTCGTCAAGAGAAGTGGGATCTAGCACAGAAAAATATTGGTGAACTACAGAAGATATTTGGCAATAAGAACTTTACAGTTGTAGATAATACGGCTGATATTCGTAAAGTATCTCCTGAAGAAAAAGAAAAGATTCAAACAAATTTTAATCGTGTTCGTCGCATGGCACAACAGTTTGTTCGTGCTGATAATCAAAATCCAGCAGCAAAAGCGTGGATTGAAAAAGAAGCACAGAAGCGCGGCATCACATATCAAGAACCAAGAGCAACTAAAACTCTCACACAGGTTCGTCAAAGTGTTCCAAATGTTATTCATAAGCCAGATAACGAGTTGATGGCACAAGCAAGAAAGCTTGGACTATCATACTATGGATTTGGTAGATTTGGTCGTAAAATAGGAAACGAAAATAAAGTATTATTCCACAGTAAAGGTGGCAAACTAGTAAGGGTTCAAACAATGAACGAAGGTCGCGAGAATATTGATCAAGAAAAAGAATATAAGAAGCACAACAGAATAAAGAAGAAGGTCAATCGACCATTAGCTGAAACTGTAGATGCTAAATTTGAAGACTACATGAAGAAGCCAGCTAATCGTGAGATTGGTACAGATAGTCTTGCTAAGATTTATAAGAAGATGACTCCGGGTCAGGAAGTGGCCGAAGACAATGTTATTCCACGCGGCAAGTTTGGTTTACCTAAGAGCGGTGGTCTTGGCCCAGAATATGGTATTCAAGTATCTCCAGCACTTGTTACTGGATTTGGCAACATCGGCAATGCAGTATACGAGGCATCCAAGTCTATTCAAGAATGGGCATTAAATCCAAAAACACAACAAAAGTTTGCCGATAAGTATGGCAATTTGGCCGAACAGAAACTTATCGAAGCCGCACTAAAACTTGAAGCTGCTGGTTGTGGTTGTGATCATATGAAACCAAAGTCTCTTAAGAAGATGAAAGAAGGATTTGGTTTAGGATATGATGATCAGAGTCCTATCGGTAATCAAAACAAAGATGATAGAAATTCTGTAACTGAACTGTCTTTAAAAGCATATAAGAAAAAGATTGATTTCCGCTCTACACAAGAGAAGAAACATGCTGCTCTAATGGATGAAAAAGAACCAGTTACTCCAATCAAAGCATCCGTAGCAGAAGCTAAGTCGCCAGCTTGGACTCGCAAAGAAGGCCAATCACCATCTGGTGGTTTGAATGCTAAGGGTCGCGCGAGTGCGAGAGCAGAAGGTTCAAATCTAAAAGCTCCTGTCACAAAAGATCCATCTAAGTTAAAGAAGGGCAGTAAGGCTGCCAATCGTCGCAAATCATTCTGCGCCCGTATGGGTGGAATGAAGAAGCGTCTCACATCTGCTAAAACAGCAAATGATCCAGATTCACGCATTAATAAGGCACTTCGCAAATGGAATTGCGAAGAATAAGATTTGAATAAATATAATTAAAATCCATAGAGGAATCCAAAAATGTTAAACAAAAACGATCCATTAGTTGGTGCCATCCAAGATATTATGAGTAAGAATCAGGCCGAACGTGATGCTGTTAAGGCAGTAAACGAGAAGTTTGGTGTTCAAGACCGCAGAGTTCTTCCACGCGAAAAGCAGGGAGAATGGGATGCTGCTTATCAGTCTGTGTTGACTGAAGGTCTACACCCAAACCAGCAGCCTCTTGATGTTCATGAGCCTAAAAAAGATAAACTAACAAAGAAAGATTTCGATATGCTTCGCTCTAAGAAAAAGCCAATGGAAGAGGAAAATGCGCCTAAGACTGACCCATATGCAGAGGGTCAAGCATCTTCTATTTCCACAGTTCCTCAGCCAAAGAAGGAAGTAACTCCTTCCGATCAGTCTGATTTGAAGAAGAAGATCATGAGCATTAAGGAAGCAAAATCTAATGCATATGCAATTGGTATGGCCGCTGTAAAGAAATCTACTGGCGATGAACCACCAATGGAAAAAAAGAATATTACCAAAGCGCATGAAATTGCTAAGAAGATTCTTACTAAAAAGAAGATGAACGAGGGTTTTAATAACCGCCATGATTCGAGCGTAACTGCTTCTGTTGAAGGACAGGTCGTGGCGGAGGCTGCAAAAGCCCGATCAGACTATGGCCTAGGTGCCGCGGCTGCTCCAAAAGATGCGGCAGCAGCAAGAGCAAAAATTGATACCGCAATGGAACCAGTTGTTAATGTTACAAAAGCTGTTATTCCAGGCGCAACTGCCGTTGATAAATTAGCACAGGGCGATTATAAAGGTGCAGCCGCCGATGCCGCTCTTAGTATAGCAGGTGGCGCTGTCGCTGGCGGTGTAGTAAAAGGTGTTAAAGGTCTTTATAATGCAGCTAAAGGTACCACTAAAGCTGCTACTGGCGCAGAAAAAGTGGCAACAGGTACTACAAAAGCTCTTCCTGCACCTGCTGCTACAAACCCTGTATCACAAGCAGCAAGAGAACCGGCTGCTTCTGCGGCCACAAAAGGATCAACTGCTGTTGATAACTTTATTTCAAAAGCAAAATCAACACCTGTAACACCTGCTGCAAGAGAAGGCGGTAGTGCTGCATCAACAGCGGCTGCAAATGCATCGAAGTATAATAAACCAAGCACTGCTGGTGGTAGATTTAGCGATAAACTGGCACAAGCAAGAAAAGGCAGTGAGAACTATGGGCCAAGTAAGGGCGGCGTAGCAGTTAGAAAAACAACTGAACCTGCTACTGTAACTCGTCCTGGTGTTCCAGCTGTTGCTAATAAACCAGGAGTACCTGCTGTAGCAAATCGTCCTGGTGTTCCAGCTGTAGCGAATAGACCTGGATTACCAGCAAGAGTTGGTGCTAGTTCTGGCGCAAAGGTTGCAGGCAGAACAAGTAATTTGAAAGATATAGGAACAAAAGCTCTTGTAGCTGCTGGTGTTGGCGGTGCTATGTATGGACTTTCAAATAAAAATAAACCTGATTCCACACAGGCAGCAACACCACCTGCTGGCGGCGGTGGCGGTTCAACTTCTGCTAAAACACAATCGACTGCTAAACCAGGCACACAACAAGCAGTAAAAGATAGAGTTGTACAAAAAGTAGCCGATAGATCAAAACTACAAACTAGAAATCAGAGAGACGATACAATTGGCGCAGATGGTAGACCAACTAAAGGTCCTGGCGGAGTAACATCTGGCACAAAGACTGGTAAAGTCATAACAAATAGACCAACAAATAAACCAGCAGTTGTCAAGAAAAACCCTGTCGGCATGGGAAGAGTTAAATGAACAACAAACAACTAGCAGAGATGATAAAAACTCTTCGCAAAGAAAAGATGTTAGAACAGATCCCTGGAGGAATGGGAAAATTTAAAGGCGGATCTGGAGATGTTCAAGACGATTCTGGACCTAACAGAGTAATCAATAGAGCATCTAAAGAGCAACATCATATTGCAGAAATTATTGGTCCTACTCATGCAGCTTCTTTACAAAAAAGAACTGGTGTCATAAACAAAACTCCTGCGGGTAGAGCAAAATTTCAGGGCGGGAATCAAGATCGAAGCCCGCTCTCATATACTTCCGAAGAGAATAAAAAAGAAGTAGAATTAGGAAAAACTGACACTGGTCAAGCAGGAGAAACAGTCACTTCAAATCCAACAGATAATACTGATTCCGCTAAGGGTTCAATGAATAAAAACACAACTATTAAAGAACGCAAGGAGAAATAAAATGCCATTATGGGGTAATGTAGATAATGCAGCAAATTCAGATATTGCTGTATTAGCTCAAGTAAATAGAAATATCAGCACCGCTCAAAGAACAGCTTTATACGGTAATCTTACAGCTAACGTATACAAAACAGGTGTAACAATCGGTCAGTTCGGTGTTGATAACGACGAAATGGCAGCATCATCAACAACATCTCAACCACAACATGCTGGTTGGGTTCTTCGTACAGAAGGTTCTGGTGGTCGTGCAGGTCGTGTTCAGTATGAAACATTGGTAGCGATGGGTTCAATGACAGGTGATGGCGAAGATTCTGTCTTCCCTGATCGTAGAATTATCATTAACACACAACCAACAAGTAATACATGGGCCGGTCCAAATACTGTTACCCTGTTTGTCAATGCATCTACTGTACCAACTGGCGGCACACTCGCTTACAGATGGCAGCAGAGATATACTGGCGCAACAGCATGGGCAAATGTTCGTCAAGTTGGTACCTTTACAGGCAACTCATCTAATACATTGGTAATTGCAAATAATCAGATTGCAAGTGGCAACACATTCCGCGTACTTGTGTATGTTACCGGTGCAAATACTACTATTTCTTCAAACGCAATTGTCACATCAACCTAATAAGTGGGGGAGAAATCCCCCATATTTTTATCAGAGGTATAAATGAAAAAGTTTAAAGAATTTCTCAATGAAGAAATGATGCCTTTTGCTCAAACCGAGAAGGGTTTTGTAGGCGTAGATAATGGGCCTGTTAGAGATAACATCAACATTCATTTAGCGTCCGTAACTGCTAGACCACATGCGACTCCATACCACGCTTTGGAAATGGTTCGCAAAGTTCTAGCCCCATTCAGCATATTTCCACCTCAGACAAATTTCTTAGATGGAGATTCAGGGCATGAAGTGTTTCCAATCAAGCAGTTTGGAGACAAGATGGGTATGACGAATGATGGAACAGTAGTTGTAAAGAACTATGATCCATATTACATATACTTTGAATATCAAATGAATGATAGAGGCTCATTTGATATCTTCTGTGAGATCGTGGAAGAGAGTGAACTCCAAGAAATTTTAGATGATATGGAATCTGAAATGGAAGATGGAGATACAACAGATGGCAATGAATCTGATGCCGAAGATTCATTTGATGAATACAAGGCCGGGAATGATCTAAAAGAAGACAAAGATCCTTGCTGGAAAGGTTATGAGATGATTGGTATGAAGAAGAAGGGCGGCCGTAAGGTTCCTAACTGTGTGCCTAAGAATGAAAGCATTAATTTAGTTAAAAATGTAATGGAAAAGAAGAAGTTGGCAGAAGATCAACTTAATGAAGGTCGACCTTCACAAAGACATCCTTTAGAAGGCCATGAGTATCATCGCAAGTCTGATGCTGAGTTGACTTATATTGGAAAAGACGCTCATAAGGCTGCCGAAGCTATGAAGGGTCATAATGAAAAGGCTGAAGGTAAATATCTAGATCAAGCAAATGATGCAGCAACAGTTAGACATTTCAGAAAAAGAAGTGGAATGCCTAAGTGGTACAAAGAGAAATATGGTCATAACAAAAAATAATGATTGAAAACTTAAATGATGATAATTTTATCATTTATGCAATGAAAGCCTACGATAGACCAAATTGTATAATGAGTGAATTTGAGGAAGACTTAAGTAGAATTAAGTATGTGAAGAGACTTATCAAAAGATACAAGACTACAGGAGAACTGAAGGAACGTCTCATTCTAAACCACATTATTGTTTTATCAAATGTGTTTGGAATTGAGCCTTCGGTTCGAATGTTGTTCTTTAAGATTGATAAGGAAGACTACGATATACTGAAAACTTTTCTACTGTTTTTGAATTATATGCCACGATACATTAACGGTATTAATGGCAATCATTATAATTCATCAGATATTGGAGTAGATGTATTCGTTGGTAGCAGACTTAGTAAACTATAGAGTTATTCATATGATGGCTGACATAGCCTTTATACCATGTTGTCAATAGAAAGTCAAGAGAAAAATGAAGTTGAATGAAATGGATGTAAGCGCAATTGCAGGAACAGGTGATAGAAGGTTATCTCCAGATCAAAGAGAGCCTGGAGGACCTAATCAACTGATGCCTATGCAGAGAAGACCTGCTAGAAAAGGTAAGTTTCTAAATCAGGAAACATTTATCGTTTCTTCTTCCACTTTCAATTCTTTAAGGGAAGCTAAAAAGAAAAGAGTCCATTGGAAAAGATATCTTGAAGAAGATGACGCTTATTATGACCTAAGAGAGTATGCGAGAAAGAAAAGAAAAGGTCCAATAATTGTAGAGGACGAAAGAACAGGCGCCTGTATGTATGTGCGCTATGGAGATATATGAAATGACAAAATGGCCATTACAACGCGAATGTGATTCCTTCTATGGTAATCCACGCGGCAAGAATGTAACACAACCATCAGCGAAGTGGGAATCGGAATATCTGGTATTTTTCAAGCCACCGTTCCGTATCACATATGCTGGCAAACATGTAGCACAATTCAAGGTAAATAAGAATTGTCTCGTTGGATTTCAAGAAGCATTCAACAACTTATACAAGGCCGCAGGCGGTAAGCAAAAGACTTTAGATCACTGGGGCGTATCTACCTTTGCTGGTTGTTATAACTATCGCTTGATGCGTGGTGGTAACAGTCTATCAATGCACTCATGGGGTTGCGCTATCGACCTCGATCCTGCTAACAATTCACTCTCAGATAATACTCCACGCTTTGCTCAGTTCCCAGAAGTTCTGGATGCTTGGGCTAAAACAGGTGCATTATGGGGCGGTGATTGGGATGGCGATAAGGACACACTTGACGAGCGCCGCTGTGACGGAATGCATTGGCAGTTTGCAAGATTAAGATGAAAGAAGAAACCTGGCTGAAGTCTTATTGGAGACCAGCCATCGCATGGCAATACTTTGTTGTGTGTATATGTGACTTTATAATATTTCCTTCGGTGTTCATGTATATTGTTAGAGAACCGTGGGATCCTATTACACTAAAAGAAGGTGGATTCTATCATCTGGCCATGGCAGCAATCATAGGTGTGGCTGCATGGACAAGAGGGCAAGAAAAGATTACACAATTGATGGATGGCAGTGAAGAAGTACAGAAAACAACTACAACCATGACGCCAATGAATAAAAGTAGTAAAAGAAGTTCTTCAAATAACAACAGATGATTGAGATGAAAACATTTAAACAATATCAAAGATTCATAAAAGAAGAACTTGATTCTCGACAAAAGAGAACTGTAGATGGATGGATTAAAGAACATCCTGATGCACAGCAAGAAGGTCATCCAAATGCTGTTGCAATATCTAATCATGTTATACCAAGAGGTAGTCATAAAGTAACTATTCCTTTTGAAGATGATGGTCAAGCAGTTGCTCACCCAGAAGTGGAAAAACATCTTCGTAGTCATGGTTATTCTATCGACAATTATAAAAAAGGAACTGTTAGAGACAAATACAATCGTCAGGTCTCAATAGGCAAAGTTCTACAAAAAACAAAAGCGGAAGATAGTGTTAAGAATTCGTTTTTAAATGATCCTAATCGCAGAGGCGCAAGGCAGTCATCCAAAGGTCTTTCTGTTACCATTACTCGTCAACCTCATCAAATTGCAGGAATGTCTACAGGTCAAGGTTGGACTTCATGTGTTGATATGAAATGCGGATTTGAAAAGCGATATTTAAAAGATGAAGTTAGAGAAGGCACACACGTAGCATATTTACATCATGTAGATGATCCTGACATGAAGAAGCCCATTGCCCGCGTAGCATTAAAACCTTATCGTTCCGAAGATGGCAAGTCCACTATCCTAAGACCCGAAGATCAAGTATATGGCGATTCGCCAGATGCTTTCAAGAGGAATGTTGATGCATGGGCAGAAAAACATTTTCCTATCGATAAAAACAAAATCTATCTAAAAAACAAAAAAGTCTACGATGATGGAAGTGAACAAGTAATTGGAGATGCGGATAGTATAAGGAATCATCCTAAAAAAGATATTAGACGAATGTTTTTTTATAATTCCAATAAAAAAGTTACACCAAAGCATATTGATGATGGACTAAACGATGAAGATTGGATGGTTAGGCATCATGCAGTATTACATGCGAATGCGACAAGAGCCAATGTAGAAAAAGCATTAAAAGATGAGCAGCCTTTGGTTCAATATGCCGCTAATAGCAAATTAAGAGATATGGAAAAAACGAGAGGTAAATAATGTTAGCGATTTTATCCTTACTATCACCACTTTTTGGTATTTTAGGAAGTCTTTTACCTTCCGTTGTGAAAATATTTGAGCGTAAGCAGGAGATTAAATATGAACTTGATATGGCAAAGATCACGGCCGACGCAGGTAAGTACACGGCTGAAGTACAGTATGATATTGAGGCTATCAAGGCTAATTCTGTCGAGAGACAATCTCTTTATGATCATGATAAGTCTCTTGATGGTGGAAAGTTTATTAACGCACTACGCGCTTCTATTCGCCCCGTCATCACTTATTCATTCTTTCTTCTTTTCGTTACAGTAAAAGTCGCAGCCGCGTATGTAATGATTGTAAATGGCCAAGATATCCCAACTATGCTTGATGCTGTATGGGATGTTGATACAATGTCTCTATTCTCAACAATAATTGCATTCTGGTTCGGTAGTCGTGTTATGGAAAGACAAAGCAGAATCAATGCTGTTGTCTCTTCAGCCCAACCACAAATCATAGTCAAAACTAAAGTAGCATCACAATCACAACCAACTCCATTAAAGCCAAAAAGACCGGCAGGAATGGGAAGAGATAAATAAAAATAATATAGGAGTGCTTTGAAGTGTCTGAACAAGAAATTAAAGTTGATATTGAATTACTGAAAAAAGATGTAGTAACCATGTCTGCTTTATTAGAAAAGTTCGACACCACGATTGATAAGATGCAAGAGATTGCATCTAGCCTTTCTAGAATGGTATCTTTGCAAGAGCAGAGACTTGAGAACCAAGAAAAAACAACAGCCGAAATGCAGAGTGTTCTAGAGATGAGAAGAATAGAAACAAACAATAACATCAAAGATATTTACAATCGTATTAATACTGTAAACAAAGAACTCACAGATAAGATAGAAGATACAGAAAAGACAATCTTGGCTGAACTACAAAAATTAAGACAAGAGATTCAAAAAGAAGATACTGGAATCTCTCGCCGCCTTGGACAGATTGAAATGTGGAAATATGGCGCAGCAGCCATCATCACATTCTTACTGTTCCTAATAGCAAACAACGCAATCAATATTACGAAACTATTCGATTGAGGAAAAACAAAAATGGACATTAAAGAAAATTTTCAAATAAAACTAAACGAACTCCGCGGTAAATCTGTTGAGGCCATGGATGCTATCATGGATCGTACCTCAAAAGAACATGATGACAAGTGGGAAAAGACCAAGGAAAAAAGAACCAAAGAAAAGCTAAAGGGTTCCGAGAAGACTAAAGAAGAAGATAAGGAACGCAACAATCTTGGTAAGAGATGGAAAAGAGCTTATCTTGCCAAGAAGAAGCTTAAGAAGTAACCGTTGACTTTTTAAATCCACCTGATATAATGCCATCTATGTAACATTAGGTGGCATTATGTCTTTGTATATTGATCGGAAATACATATCTCTCGTTTCCACTAAACTGGAACGCTTCAAACAGAAGTCGGAATTTCTCTGGAACTTTCGTTGTCCTATCTGTGGAGATTCCCATAAGAATAAGTTGAAGACGCGCGGCTATTTCTACCGTCGCAAGTCTGATCTATATTTCCAGTGCCATAACTGTGGCACTTCGCTTTCTATTGGAAACTTTCTAAAGACGATTGATCGCTCACTCTATCGTGAGTATCAGTTGGAACGCTACAAGAATGAGAACAAAGGTAATGTAGCAACGCCCGATTTCTCTATTGCAAAGACAAAGCCTGTATTCAATATCGTACAGAAGATAAATCTTCCTACTATTGAATCTCTACCAGAAGATCATGCAGCGAAGAAGTATCTTGTGGATCGTAAGATACCGCGCGATAAAATGAATGATATATACTATGCATCCAACTTCAAGGCGTTTGTTCTGGAGATGTTGCCTGATTATGAAAAGACTTTGTTTGAAGAACAGCGTATCATATTCCCGTTCTATGATCAAGACAAAAAGCTTCTTGGTTTCCAGGGTCGTGCTATTGGTGAGTCCAAAGTTAAGTACATCACAATCAAGATGGATGAAGACTTCAAAAAAATCTATGGACTTGATCGCGTAGATTTGACGAAGCGCATTTATGTTGTTGAAGGCCCAATTGATAGTTTATTCTTGCAGAATTCACTTGCAACAATGGACGCTTCGTTGTATAATATCACTCTTTTGCTCGGCAATTATGATTATGTCTTCATACATGATAATGAGCCAAGAA
>ENA-UPTJ01001427-UPTJ01001427.1-marine-metagenome-genome-assembly--contig:-NODE-1427-length-12878-cov-7.466583_pt1 | contig 12878 bp, 12 predicted proteins | sample MGYA00238168_ERZ767080 | MGnify/ENA primary metagenome ERZ767080 (study PRJEB28935, sample SAMN06266237) | marine metagenome | isolation source: Columbia River Estuary | place: USA:Columbia River... | reverse complement strand
TAAAATCCTTGGGTTTGGGTAAAAGGAAATCCGGTCCCCAAATTCCAACGACCTGACAACTCCCACTGCAATTCGTTGCCAAAGGTGTAGTTACTTACCACATTGATATTATGACGGCGGTCAAAAACAGGGTTGTAGGTCCGAATCCCGTCAAAACGATCGACATAGGTCCAGCTGTAGGTGGTCCACAGATAAAATCTCTTGACATCGTACTTGACCCGGAAATCAAACCCGTAGGCCTGACCGCGTTCCAAAATAAAATCTTTTTTTAGAGCATCGGGCTTCCCAAAATTCGCCTCAATATCATCAAAGATTTTGTCTCTGTTAATATTGGTTAACTGCGTAAATTGTTTGATATAAGTCTCGGCGTTGATCTCAATACGAGGACCCAAATCAATTTCAACCCCTCCCACCAAATGGTTGGCTTTTTGAAGTCTGGAGGTCACCTCTTGCCCATCAAAGGTTTTGGGTAAATTATCGGGTCCGGACAAGAAGCCCAGGAACAGATTCACCACATCACGATCGGAAGTGGCGCTGATGAGATTTTGGGAATATTTGCCGGCTGCCACTTTGAAACGAAGGTCCGACCTCGCATTGTACTTGGCGCTAAAGCGAGGTTCCAAGGACATCTCGGTGAGGCTGGAATAATAATGAGCACGCAGTCCCGGTTCCAGAACCCACTTATCAAAGACCAAGTTGTATTTGCCAAAAACAGCCAGCTCGGTGGTACTCTCTTGCTGACGAATGATTTTGCCAACTGAATTGGTGAAATTAAAATCGGTACTGAGACCTACCAAATCAAAGCCAAAATTGGCCTGACCTGAATTGAGGTACTGGGTAACGGCCACCGTTCCGTTAAAACCAGTGATGGAAGAACGACGGGGTCTTCCGTCTGCTTCGGTTTGACCCGAAACAAAATTGGAATAAGCCAGGTTCCCTGAAATCGTATTTCCGGCACCTTCGGGGATCAATACAAATTGGGTGCCAGCTCCGGTTGATACCCAATCCACGTCGGCGATACCTCGAAAATTGGCCCGATCCCGCATATTAAACCCAAACAAAGAAAGCTTGGAACCTGAATTGGATTTGAACGTGGTTTTGCCGTAGATATCCAAAAAGGAAAACGGAAGTCCTTGGGGACCGGCATAGGAATACAAGGCCTTGGAAGTTTGGTCCAAATACGAACCTTTGGCGCTAAAGATGAAGGTGGGCGTTGAACCCTCATTCTTTTTGGACTTCCAAAGCGGGCCTTCCAGCACCAAGCGACTCAAGAAAGGGCTTACCCCTATCTTGCCCGATAGGCGTTTTTGGTTTCCATCGCGGGTTGTTACATCCATGACCGCCGAAATACGACCCCCGTGATTGGCGTTGTAAGCCCCGGTGAAGACCTCGGCGTTCTTGATGAGGTCGGTCTCAAAGACAGAATACAATCCAATCGAGTGAAAGGGATTGTACAAGAGCATACCGTCCAGCATCACCTTGTTCATGACGGGAGAACCACCGCGGATGTACAATTGCCCGCCCTGGTCACCGGTAAAAACAACCCCCGGCAGGACTTGTAAATACTGGGCGATATCGGCTTCACCACCCACGGAAACGACCTGGGTAATTTGTTTGGGGGTGACCGTTTCAACCGAAACCCGGGTATTGGTCAGTTGCTCTTGTTTAGCGCCCAAAACCTCAACTTCCTTTAACCCAATCGAGGATTTGTTGAGCATAAGCCGGAAGCTCAAAGTGGCTCCGGCACTCAATTGAACGGGAACCGAGGCGGTATCGTAACCCAGGTAGGTGCTCGTGAGTTTGTACTTCCCTGCAGGTACATTTTTGATGGTAAAAAATCCATTCACATCGGTGCTGGCACCGATGGTCGTACCTGCCAAAAAAACATTGGTAAAAAGGATGGGCTCCCCGGTTCCTTTATCGTAAACAAAACCTCTGAGCGTACCTGTTTGGGCCGCTGTCTCACCCAACCAAAGGGTCAAAACCAACATAAAAAACAAAGGCCGTGCCAAACAGCTTGGGTTCAGAAATCGCCTCATCAGGGCGAATTTAAGCGTAAACAAAGAAATTGCAACGTCACGCCAAGGCGGCGGCAACGGCCGTCGCGGCATCTTCAAGCGTAACAGCAGCGCGGATTGGCAAACCAGAAGCCTCCAAGAGCGATTTGGCCTCCACCGCATTGGTGCCCTGCAAACGAACGATCAAAGGAACCCGCAAGTCCCCAATTGTACGGCAGGCTTCAATAATTCCGTTGGCCACCCGGTCGCAACGAACGATACCCCCAAAAATGTTGACCAAAATGGCCTTTACGTTGGGGTCTTCCAGAATAATGTTGAAGGCTTGGGCAACCCGCTCGGCCGAGGCCGTTCCCCCTACGTCCAAAAAGTTGGCAGGGCTACCGCCGCTGAGCTGAATCATGTCCATGGTGGCCATGGCCAGCCCTGCTCCGTTCACCATGCAACCGACGTTGCCGTCCAGTTTAACATAATTCAAATTAAACGAGGCTGCTTTGAGCTCGGTGGGATCCTCTTCGCGAGGGTCGTGCATTTTGGAAATGGCGGGGACACGCATCAAGGCGTTGTCGTCAATATTGACTTTGGCATCCACCGCCAAAATTCGATCATCCGATGTCTTGAGGACCGGGTTGATTTCAAACAGAGAGGCTTCAACTCCTTCAAAGGCCTTGACCAGGTTTTGACAAAACGACACCATCTCCTTGAAAGCCTGACCCTTCAGTCCCAAATTCAAGGCGACACGCCTTGCCTGGTAAGCTTGGAATCCAATCGTTGGGTCAATCCATTCGCGGTAAATTTTCTCGGGGTGTTTTTCGGCCACCTCTTCAATATCCATCCCTCCCTCCGGAGAATACACCATCACAAAACCACCCTTGGCGCGATCCAGCAAGACCGACATGTAAAATTCTTGGGTTGGAGAAGGACCGGGAGCGTAAACATCTTCTGCAATCAAAACCGAATGCACGGTTTTGCCGGCAGCCCCGGTTTGCGGCGTCACCAATTGCATACCCAAAATCTGGGAACTCAAATCACGGACCTGATCCATGGACTTGGCCAATTTGATTCCCCCGCCTTTGCCCCGACCACCGGCATGAACCTGGGCCTTCACGACCCACCAACCGGTACCGGTCTGTTCCTGGATTTGGGTCGCAGCACGAACAGCTTCCTCCGCGGTTTCGGCCAAGAGGCCACGCTGGACGGCCACACCGTATTGGGAAAGCAAGGATTTGCCCTGGTATTCGTGAATGTTCATGGGATTAGGTTATGAGGTAGAAATTTGAAACAGGGCATGGCCTTAGCCACCAAAGTCATCGAAGGCCACATGCTCCTTGGGGATCCCCCAATCATCGCACATCTTGAGAACGGCGGCATTCATCATCGGGGGACCGCAGAAATAGAATTCGATTTCTTCGGGCTCCTTGTGCTTGCTCAGGTAATTATCAATAAAGGATTGGTGGACAAAACCCAGGAATCCATCTCCGTCACGATCTTCCAAATCCTTGCTAACCTTCCAGTTATCTTCTGGGAGCGGCTCGGACAAGACCACATGGAAACGGAAATTGGGGAACTCCTTTTCGATGGCCCGGAATTCATCCACGTAGAACAATTCCCGCTTGGAACGACCTCCGTACCAGTAACTTACCTTGCGACCGGTTTTGAGGGTATGGAACAAATGGAAAATGTGCGCACGCAATGGAGCCATACCGGCACCGCCTCCGACATAAACCATTTCTTTCTGGGTATCCTTGATGAAGAATTCTCCGTAAGGACCCGAAATGGTCACTTTGTCACCCGGCTTGGCATTGAAAACAAAAGACGAACAAACGCCTGGATTCACTTTCATCCAATCATTGGAGGCCCGATCCCAGGGGGGGGTGGCAATACGAATGTTCAACTTGATGATATTGCCTTCGGCAGGGTGGTTGGCCATGGAATAGGCCCGGAAAATGGGCTCGGGATTCACCATTTTGAGATCCCATAATTTGAACTTGTCCCAGTCTTCTTTGAACTTGTCCTTACCGGCCGGATCATTCGGAGCCGGTGCAATGTCGATGTTCTTGAAATCAACCGTACAGGCAGGAACGTCCACTTGGATATAGCCACCGGCTTCAAAATGCAGGTTCTCCCCTTCGGGCAATTTCACCGTAAATTCCTTGATGAAGGTGGCCACGTTGTAGTTGGAAACCACTTCACATTCCCACTTTTTGATTCCGAATATTTCTTCCGGAATATGGATTTTCATGTCGTTCTTGACCTTGACCTGGCAGGCCAGGCGCCAGTGTTCGGCCTGTTCACGGCGATTCAAATGCCCTTTTTCGGTGGGTAGGACATCACCGCCCCCTTCCAAAATCTGGCATTTGCACATCGCACAGGTTCCACCACCACCGCAAGCCGAAGGCAAAAACAATTTGCGCTCCGACAAGGTGGTTAACAACGTAGAACCCGCCGCTACCTTCATTGGATTGGCGGTGTCGCCATTCACGATAATTTCGACATCGCCGCTATTGACCAATTTGGCCTGGGCGTACATCAACACAAAAACCAGCAGAAGGATCACCCCGGAAAAGGCCAGGATGGAATAAAAAATGATGGATAAGGTTGCCCCGGTTAACATAGTCGTCGATCGTTTATAGCGTAATACCCAAAAAACTCATGAAGGCAATGCCCATCAAGCCAGTAATTATGAACGTTATGCCCAACCCACGCAAAGGAGCTGGCACGTCCGAATAGCGAAGACGCATCCGAATAGCCGCGATAGCGACAATCGCAATCATCCAACCCACCCCGGAACCCAATCCAAAGACCGTGGCTTCGGCAAATTCATAATCCCTTTCTTGCATGAAAAGAGATCCGCCTAAGATGGAACAATTCACCGCGATCAAGGGCAGGAAAATCCCAAGCGCCCCGTACAATTCAGGAGATAATTTTTCAACCAACATCTCAACCAACTGAGTCATGGAGGCGATGGTGGCAATGAACATAATAAAAGCCAGGAAGCTCAAATCCACTTTGGCCAAGGACGGGCTAATCCAAGCCAAGGCGCCTTCCTTGAGAACTTTGTTGAGGAGCAGCCAGTTCAAGGGAACCGTGATGGTCAATACAAAGACGACCGCGATCCCAAGGCCGAGAGCGGTCTTGACATTCTTGGAAACGGCCAAATAGGAACACATCCCCAAGAAATAGGCAAAAATCATGTTGTCGATAAAAATCGACCGAACGAAAACGGATACGAGATCCGCAGCCAAAAACAAAGTGCTCATTCTTTTTCCTCCAAATGTTTAGCAAAACTTCTTTGAACCCAAATAAAACAGGCCACCACAAAAAGGGCACCAGCGGGAATCATCATCAAACCGTTGTTGACATAACCGGCTTCGTACAGGGCATCGGGAATCACCTGGAAACCAAAAATCTTTCCGCTTCCCAGCAATTCACGAAAGAATGCCACGGTCAAAATCACAAATCCGTAACCAAATCCGTTGCCCAATCCGTCCAAGAGGGATGGTACGGGTTTATTGCCCATGGCATAGGCCTCTAGCCGACCCATAACAATACAATTGGTAATGATCAATCCGACGAAGACCGATAATTGTTTGCTGATATCGTACATATAGGCCTTGAGGGCTTGGTCCACGAGGATAACCAAAACCGAAACCACGGTCAACTGAACAATGATTCGAATTCGGGGTGGAATCGCATTGCGCATCAACGAGATAACGAAATTGGACAAGGCCACAACCGCCGTCACCGAAAGGGCCATCACCATGGTCGGCTTCATCTGCGTTGTTACCGCCAAGGCCGAACAAATCCCAAGAACCTGGATGGTCACCGGATTGTTATCCGATAAGGGATCGGTCAATAACTTTCTTTCTTTCTTGCCGATCAAGGGCTTTTTCTCGACCGGATTTTGAACCGCTACTTCGCTCATAAAGGGGACGTTTGAGGTGCTTGTTGACGAATGTACTTGAGGTAAGAGGCCAAGTCCTCTTCCAGCATTTTGCTAACACCGTTGGAGGTGATGGTGCCACCGCTGATCGCATCCACGGCATGGGGCATGCTGGCATCGTGTTTGCCTTTTTCGACTTTGACGGAAACAAATTGTCCTTGATCATTGAGGACTTTCTTGTTGATGAATTGGTTTTCGAAGGCATCGGTATTGATCTCAGCGCCCAGACCCGGTGTTTCACCTTTGTGATCAAAAATGGCCGAACGCAGGGTGTTGCCGTCCTCATCCAAAGCCAGGTAACCCCAAATCGGCCCCCAAAGACCGGTACCGGCTGTTTGAAGGAGGTAGGTGGTGCGGCCCTTGGGGTCCTTGTAGACATACATGGGGTAACGAACCTTGTACTTGGGATCCTTGGTGCTGAGTTTTTTCTCCAGGGCCAAATCCAAGCTCATAGCTGCGGCCCCTGGGACAATTTGACCGTTTTGATCAATCACCATTGATTGAACCAAGGCGTCGAATTTTTTGTAATCATCGGGGCCGTTCAACCCGACCAGAGACAGAATGTTTTGCTGCTTTTCTTTGAGGATGTTTTCATCCTGCGCCGGCTTGAGCAGGGTGGCTGCTGCTGCCAGCAACGCGGCGGATAGCGTCGTCACCACGAGGGCAAAGACGATGGTAGCGGAATTTCCTTTGGATGCCATACGATGTTAAAAAAAATTTTAGGCGATGGAGGTACGGGCTGCAAGGCGTTTGTTCCGACGGGCAATATTGGCCTGCACTACATAGTAATCGATGAGCGGTGCCATCACATTCCCAAAGAGAATGGCCAACATGATTCCTTCAGGATAGGCGGGGTTGAAAACCCGGATCATCACCGCCATCATCCCGACCAGAAGGCCGTAGATCCATTTACCGGTACCTGTGTGAGCAGCTGTTACCGGGTCGGTGGCCATGAAAACGGCTCCAAAAAGCAGTCCACCCATGGCCAAGTGCAGATGAAATGGCATGTTCATGAACGGGGTCAATCCGATCCCGTTAAAAATGAGACCCATCAACAAGGCTCCCAAAACAACGCTCAGCATGACAACCCCGGAACCAATCCCGGTAATCACCAAGAAAGCTGCACCCAGAAGAATCGCGATTTTGGAGGTCTCCCCAATGGAACCAGGGATTAAGCCAACGACCATATCCTGCAAAGAATAATTCCAACTTTGGTCAGCGCTAATCTGGAAGGGTGTGCCGGTTGCAGCAGCATTGGCCAAAGCGGTCGCTCCGCTGTAAACATCGGGTTTTTCGGAAATCCAAACCTGATCCCCGCTCATAAACGTGGGGTATGCAAAAAACAAAAAGACCCGAGCCGTGAGGGCCACATTGAGAACATTCATCCCAGTACCCCCAAAAACTTCTTTGGCGAAGATGACCGCGAAGGCCGTGGACAAGGCAACCATCCACAACGGAATATCCGGAGGCAGCACCAAAGGAATCAACATCCCCGAAACCAAGAACCCTTCGTTAATGGCATGGCCCTTTTTGGAGGCCACAAAGAATTCGATTCCCAAACCCACCGAATACGAAACCACCACGATGGGAAGAACCTTGATGGCGCCGTACATGACTTTGTCCCAGAAACCGTTCATGGGGGAACCGGCGAATTCGCCCAAAGCCAAGAAATGCTGATGACCAACATTAAAAATCCCAAACAACAGGGCTGGAATCATGGCTAGGATCACAAAAAACATGGTCCGCTTGAGATCAATGCCGGCTTTGATGTGCGTTCCACCGCTGCTAACCCGGTCCGGGGTAAAGAGGAAGGTGGCAAAACCGTCAAAAAGGGTGTGAAACTGCGAATATTTCCCGCCTTTTTCGAAGTCAGGACGCAGCTCCAGTATTTTCTTTTTTAGAAATTCCATGGGGGCTCAGAATGGATAACGATGGGATAATTTAAAAAGTAAGTCTGCTGTTATTGCTCTTCGGAAATCAGGAGATCCAATCCGTTCCGCACCATTTGCTGAACGGGAATTTTGGAAGTACAAACAAATTCACAAAGGGCTACATCTTCTTCGTCTAACTCGTGTAGACCTAATTGCTCCATCTCCTCAACATCCTGATAGTGAATGGCTTTGAGAAGATAGGTTGGCAGCAGATCCATAGGCAATACCTTTTCGTACTGACCTGTCATCACAAAGGCCCGCTCTTCACCGTGGGTGTTGGTGTTGACTTCATAGGTACGCTTGCTCATCCAACCCGACAAGAAGGATTTGGAAATATCAGGGCGGGCATACGATGGCAAGAGCCATCCCAGGAATTCCAGATCGCGCCCTTCGGGGATCACACTCAGTTGGTCGTGGTAGAATCCCAGAAATCCATCCGCCCCTACCTGTTCCCCGCTCAACAAATCCCCGGATACCGTGCGGTGATCCCCGGCCTTGCGTCCGGCTGCTTGAATTAATTCCTGAACGGATCCCCCCACCAACACCTGGGCATAACCGGGTTGGTTCAAGGATGAACCACCGACCGATACCCAACGACGGGCATCGTAATAACCGGTCAAAAACAAACGACCCAAAATAATCACATCGGCCGGGGTCATGGTCCATACACAGTCGCCCTTGGAAACCGGGGAAACATGGTGCATTTGAATGCCGACATTCCCGCTGGGATGGGGGCCTTCAAATTGATGCACTTTTACGTGGTTAGCTCCGGTGAAATGCTTGGAGCGGGTTCGGCGGGTATGGGTATGCAAAAAGACTTGGCCAGGGCACAATTGATTCAAGGCCTTGAGACCTTCGGCAAAAGCAGCCGGGTCTTGGTCCACCTGAAAGTCCCGATCGGCGGCCATGGGTGCCGTGTTAAAGGCAGAAATGACAATGCATCGGGGCTGGGCATCGGGCCTGGCCATGCGATTGTAGGGTCGTTGACGCAAATGGGCCCAGGTTCCTGAAACCAGCATTTTGGCCTTGACCCCATCAGCGCCCAGATCCTCCGGACGTCCGGACCCAAAGTCCATGTATTTGGTTTCGGAATCACCCTCGATGACAATCGCTTCAAGCAAGCGTTTGGCTCCGCGTTGGATCGCCAAAACTTGGCCACTTCGGGGACTGCATACGTAGAGGCCTGGATGTTCCTTGTCTTCCAACAAAGGCGTTCCTGCAAGGACGGCGCTCCCTTCTTCGACCAGAAGCCTGAACTTCTGGTAATGAAAAACGGTCGGCCGAACAGCGCAGCGCTGGTTCGAGATTGAAAGCAAGGTTTGGGGCTGGGGGGTGCCGGCAAGATGGATATCGTACCCCCGGCGTAGTCGGATGGTTGGTGCCATGGTCATAGTGCGGGCCAAAAATACAATAGCCAACGGAGTGGAATTCTAATTTTGGTTGATTATTCTGGCTTTTCTTGATAAAAAAATTGGAGGCAAAGGCACGTTCTGCCGATTCGGAACGTATGATTGGGTATGGTGCGAATGATTTGCCTTTTAATCGTCTTGCTTTGCCAACAAAGCCTGGCCGGAAACGGAAACGGGAACGGGTCCACCCCTTATCTAGAGAACGTCTTTTCCACCAACCTTGCCGGGGTGCGGCTCCAAACAGAGGGGGATCCTTTTGCCTCGCCCGTCTGGGAATTGGGCTCCAACAACGCGCCCTTGGTTCTGCATTTTGATGATTTGGAAGGGGGTTATCGGCCTTACACCGTTCGGCTGGTCCCTTGTCGCCGGGATTGGACCCCCTCGGATTTGTTCGAGTCCCAAGCCTTTGAAGGCCTGGACCGGGAACTCATCCAAGAGCATCGACCCTCGTTCAACACCTTGCAGCGATACACCCACTACAGCCATCCCCTGCCTTCCGAAACCTTGCGCCCCAAAATATCCGGCAATTTCGCCGTCCTGGTTTATGCAGACCAAGACCTTCAGGACCTTGTTTTGGTTCGACGCCTTTTGGTTCTCGAAAACCGGGTTTCAGTCGCGGCCTTGGTTCGAAGAACCTATGCGGGCCGTCAGGCTTTGAGCCATCAGCAATTGGAACTGGACTTGACCCCAGGTCGTTTGACAATCCAGCAACCGGTCCAAGACTTGAGCCTGCATGTTTTGCAAAACGGAGATTGGAACAGCCTCCGATCGGTGCCCCCCTTCCCCACCCTCCTGGGGCCTCAACAATGGACGTACCGAGCCGTGAATGAATTGGAATTTCCGGGAGGCAACGAATACCGAGCCGTGGACCTGCGAACCGTGCGCGCACCCAGTCGGGGGGTGGAGCGGATCGTCCGAACGGTGGATGGCTACGAGGCTTGGGTCCAAACCGACCCCACCCGGGGCAACGGGCCTCACCTAAGCCAAAAGGATTTGAACGGCCGATCGCTGATCCAAAATTTTGAACAAAGGGTTCCGCACACCGAATCGGAATATGTTTGGACGACTTTTTCGTTGGAACCCGGACCGGGCGAAACCATGGAAGGGGTTTACCTCCAAATGGATTTGGGGTATCCAGCATGCGATGAGACCATGGCCATGGAATGGCAAGCCGAAAGCGGTCTCTGGGTCAAGTCCCTCTACCTCAAACAAGGCTTTTACGATTACCGATACCTAACCGGCCCGGAACCCTGCTCGGCAGTGTTGCTGGAAGGCTCCCACGCCGATACCGAAAACGACTACGAAGTGCTGGTTTATTACCACCCCCCGGCCGGCATGGCCTACGATCGTTTGGTGGGCTATACCAAGGTCAATTCCATGGGCCAGCGAGGGCGTTGAAAAGTAACGATTACAGCCCTTAGGATATTGAATGAATTATTACTTTAACTTTTTTCTTTAATTCTGGGATATCGTACTGAATAATTTGCCACATCAGGGTACTGTCGATTCCAAAGTACTCATGAACAAATACATTTCTCATTCCCTTTATCTGGTTCCATTCTATTTCCAAAAACTTCGATTTGGTTTCTTCTGAAATATGGTTGCTAGCTTCTCCAATAATTTCTAATTGCTTGATGCAAGCGAATCTCATCATGGAGTTATTCATAAATATTTCAAGGTCAGCATCGACTAAATATTTTTCGATTTCATCAATCGCATCAAGGATATGATTCAATCGGGCTTTATCCCCCAAACTACCTTGCATAGATTAACGCTTTGTCTTGGTCAATTTGTTGTTTGACATGTTTTGAAAGTCCGTTGGACGAAACCAAATCAACCTTTGAAATGAACATTTTTTGAAGGTCTATTTGCATTTGAACAAATGCAAGACCAATTCTTTGGGAATAATCCAAATCCACGAGGATGTCGATATCGCTTTGACTATTGGCTTGTCCCCTGACACGAGAACCAAACAAATAAGCCCTTATGACCGGTCGGTTTTTAAAAAACTCCGTAAGCTGTTCTATTTGACGTGGCTCAAGGTTCATGGAACAAAATTAAGTACCTGCTTTCTATTTGAATCTTACCAGAATAGATGGTAGTCAAGGTAGTATTCAAAATTGCCGAGGACCATGGTATAGCCTCATTGGACCTCCAAATAGATCCTCTTTGCATTCAAGCCCTATCTTTGGGCCTCTCTTTCACCATTTAACGATAAGTTCATGCAACGCCCCCTTTCCCCTAACGACCCTTGCCTAGTCGCCGTAGCCCGCACCCCCATCGGCAGCATGGGTGGCTCCCTTGCCGGCCTATCCGCAACGGCTTTGGGCAGCATCGCCATCGCCGCGGCCCTGGAAAGGGCGGGACTGAAAGCCTCCGCCGGAAGCGCTGATACCGCCCAAGGAGAAGAAGGGCGTATTCACGGGATTGACGAAGTGTACATGGGCAATGTCATCAGCGCCGGTTTGGGGCAGGCCCCGGCCACCCAGGCCGCCATTGGTGCCGGGATTTCCCGTCATACCCCCTTTACCACCGTCAACAAGGTCTGCGCATCGGGCATGAAGGCCGTGATGCTCGCTGCCCAATCCATTGAACTGGGTCAAAACCGGGTGGTGGTGGCCGGGGGCATGGAAAGCATGAGCCAAGTTCCTTATTACCTGGACAAAGCCCGCAACGGCTACCGCTTTGGCCACGGGCAATTGGTGGACGGCATCCTCAAAGACGGACTCTGGGATGTGTACCACCAATACCACATGGGCAATGCCGCCGAATTATGCGCCCGGGAATTGAACATATCGCGGGATGCCCAGGATGCCTACGCCGTGGAGTCGTACCAACGGGCCGCCGCTGCCTGGTCCAACGGCAAATTCGCCTCCGAAATCGCCCCCGTTACCATCCCCGGACCCAAAGGCAGCAACACCACCGTCACCGAAGACGAAGACTATACCAAAGTCAATTTTGACAAGATCCCAGGCCTCAAACCGGTCTTCGAAAAGGAAGGCACCGTCACCGCGGCCAATGCCTCCAACCTCAACGACGGAGCCTCGGCCCTGGTCCTCATGTCCTACGCCGAAGCCCAGGCACGTGGTCTCCAACCCCTGGCCCGTATTCTGGGCTATGCCGACGCCCAACAAGCGCCGGAATGGTTTACCACCGCTCCCTCCAAGGCCATTCCCTTGGCCATGCACCGCGCCGGTATTACCCCTGAGCAAGTGGATTTCTACGAAATCAACGAAGCCTTTTCGGTCGTCTGCCTGGCCAACAACCAGCTCCTCGGCCTGGATCCCTCCAAAGTCAATGTGTACGGTGGCGGTGTTTCCATCGGCCATCCCATCGGCAGCTCCGGTTGTCGCATCCTGGTGACCCTGACCTCCGTCCTTCACCAGGAAGGCGGACGCATTGGCGTGGCCGGTATCTGCAACGGCGGCGGCGGCGCCTCCGCCATGGTCTTGGAACGACTATAAACCAAGCTCACTAAAGATCAACCCAAATTGGCAAGAAGGAGGTATCTTTGCCCACAGCCCAAAACACCCAAGGTCGGGTGGCCGAGTGGCTAGGCAGAGCTCTGCAAAAGCTCCTA